>VOFB01001425.1_pt1 | contig 340474 bp, 306 predicted proteins | sample 5384141 | NCBI WGS metagenome assembly VOFB01 (sample SAMN12384721, study PRJNA508395) | human gut metagenome | isolation source: healthy gut A | host: Homo sapiens
CCACCAGCTGGCTGCGCAGCTCCTCCAGATCGGTGATGGTCTTGTCCGTCAGCTTCTGCACATTGCTGTGCGTCCAGATGTCCTCGAGCTCGTCGCCGGGCAGCGTCGCCAGAATCGCCTTGCCGACGCCCGTGCAGTACAGCGGACTGCGCAGACCGACACGGCTCGACATCCGCATCGGGCCGCTCTCGGTCTTATAAATGTATACGATGTCCCGGCCGTCGCGGATGACGAGATGCACGGCTTCGCCGGTGCGCTGGGACAGCCGCTCTAAGTGCGCCTTCGCCACGCCCATGATGTCCATGCTGTCCACAATGCCGCTGGACAGCTCAAACATTTTTAAGGTCAGCCGGTAATGGCCGTTTTCCTCGTCCTGCACGACGTAGCCAAGCCCGACCAGACTAGCCAGCAGACGGTGGACCGTGCTTTTGGCCAGCCCGGTCTCCTCTGCCAGCCTTTGCAGACTGACCCCCGTGGGGTGCGCCGCCAGATGCTCAATGAGCTGAAAGATGCGCTCCACGCTTTGTACGCCGCTTTTTTCTGCCATGATCCCGGCCTCCCAATGAAATTTAACAAAAATTTCATAATTTTGCATGGCAGACAAACTGTGCCTGCCGTTCCGCATTATGGAACGATTATAGCAGAGTTTGCCCGATTTTTCAAGCTCTTTTCCGAATAGCGGAATCCTAGGCGGATGCGACAAAAATCGTGCGCTTTCTTTCACATTTTTGCCCGATTGACGCCCGCCGCCGCTGCGTTTATAATAAAAGTAACCAAGTGCGGGCATCACTGCGCATACTGCGCCGGACTGCCGCACACAATCAGTGAAGGAGAATTGCTATGAATTCTGTTTTGCAGCGTGTTTACGAGATCGGCATTATTCCGGTCATTGCTTTCAACAGCGTGGATGAGGCCCTGCCCCTGTGCAAGGCCCTGATGGCCGGCGGCCTGCCGGCTGCGGAGGTCACCTTCCGCACCGCCTGCGCCGAGGATTGCATCAAGAAGATCCATGAGGAGCTGCCCGATATGCTGCTGGGCGCCGGCACTGTCCTGACCAAGGATCAGGCTGACCGCGCTATGGCTGCCGGTGCTTCCTTCATCGTTGCTCCCGGCTTCGACCCCGAAGTCTGCAAGCATGTTATCGACAAGGGCGGTATCATGATGCCCGGCACCGCCACCTCCGGCGAGATGCAGCAGGCCATGAACATGGGCTGCGAGGTCGTCAAGTTCTTCCCTGCCGAGGCCAACGGCGGCGTGGACAAGCTGAAGAACATCGGCGCTGCCCTCAAGACCTGCAAGTGGATGTGCACCGGCGGCGTCAACGCCAAGAACGTGAACAACTACCTGGGCTACAACCAGATTATTGCTGTCGGCGGCACCTGGATGTGCAAGTCCGACAAGATCAAGGCCGGCGCATGGGATGAGATCACCGCCATGAGCAAAGAGGCCGTCAACGTAATGCTGGGCCTGGAACTGGGCCACATCGGCATCAACTGCGCTGACGAAGCCGAAGCTGCCAAGACCGCCGAGACCATCGGCAGCCTGCTGAGCATGGCCGTCAAGGTCGGCAACAGCAGCATCTTCGTGGGCAAGAAGGAATTCGAGATCATGAAGAAGCCGGGCCGTGGCACCAACGGCCACATCGCCATCCTGACCAACAATGTTGACCGCGCTATCTATCACCTGAGCCAGCGCGGCGTCAAGTTCGATATGGACAGCAAGAATGTTAAGGACGGCAAGACCATCGCCATCTACTTTGCTGACGAGATCGCCGGCTTTGCCTTCCATCTGGTCCAGCGCTGATTTTGGCGTAAAATCATCCGTAAATCTGTAGGGGGCGGCGTCCCGGACGCCCCGCTCCCCTATTTTATAAAATTATTAAAGTAAAAGGAGTTCACCATGAAAGTCGTTACTTTTGGCGAATTGATGATCCGTCTGCAGCCGTTCAACTATGAGCGCTTCGTTCAGGCCAACAACCTGGAGTTCAGCTTCGGCGGCGGCGAGGCCAACGTTGCTGTTTCTCTGGCCAACTACGGCATCGACGCAGCCTTCGTTACCAAGCTGCCCGCTCATGCCATCGGTCAGGCCGCTGTGAACAGCCTGCGCCGCTACGGCGTTGACACCAGCAAGATCGTCCGCGGCGGCGACCGTGTTGGCATCTACTTCAACGAGAAGGGCGCTTCTCAGCGTGGCTCTGTCTGCATCTATGACCGCGCCAACTCCGCCATCCAGCTGGCCTCCACCGCCGACTTCGACTGGGATTCCATCTTTGAGGGCGTGGATTGGTTCCACTTCACCGGCATCACCCCGGCCCTGGGCCCCAATGTTGTTGACATCTGCCGCGAAGCCTGCAAGGCTGCCAAGGCTCATGGCGTTAAGATCAGCTGCGACCTGAACTACCGCGGCAAGCTGTGGACCCGCGAGGAAGCCCGCGCTGCTATGACCGACCTGTGCCAGTACGTTGACGTCTGCATCTCCAACGAGGAAGATGCTAAGGACGTGTTCGGCATCGAGGCTGAGGCCACCGATATCTACGCTGGCGAGATCAACCGCGAAGGCTACAAGAGCGTTGCCAAGCAGCTGGCTGACAAGTTCGGCTTTGAGAAGGTTGCTATCACCCTGCGTGAGAGCCATTCTGCTTCTGACAACGGCTGGAGCGCCATGCTGTACGACGTTGCTTCCAACGAGTACTGCTTCAGCAAGAAGTACGAGCTGCGCATCATCGACCGCGTCGGCGGCGGTGACTCCTTCGGCGGCGGCCTGATTTACGCCCTGCTGAACGGCAAGAGCACCCAGGACGCTGTTGAGTTCGCTGTTGCTGCTTCCGCTCTGAAGCACTCCATCGAGGGCGACTACAACATGGTCACTGTCTCCGAGGTCGAGAAGCTGGCTGGCGGCGACGGTTCCGGCCGTATCCAGCGCTAAGTTTAGACTTTTCCTACTAAATCTGTTTGCATCATAGCAAAAGCCCCGCAGGCGAGAGCCTGCGGGGCTTTTGTCGTTCCCGTCTGCCCGGCGGGACATTTTTTGCCCTGATTGTCAACCCTGATGCGTGGAAGGCGTTGACATTCAGGCCAGCGGTGCGGTATACTGGCCTACAGTCGGGTTTATAAGGGGGCGGCAAAAATGGTCAAGCAGGAGGTGCTGGTGGCGCTGGATGCTGCGCGCGGGCGGTATATCTCCGGGCAGGAGCTGGCCGCTCAGCTCGGCGTGAGCCGCACCGCCGTATGGAAGGCCGTGGCTGCCCTGCGCCGGGACGGCATCCCGATCAAGGCCGTCACGAACCGCGGCTATACGCTGGCACAGAGTGTCGATGTTCTGAATGCTGCCGCCGTGGCCGCTCAGCTGGATGAGGCCACGGTGAAAGCCCTGCAAATCGAGGTCGTGGACCGTCTGCCCGGCACCAACGCCGCCCTGCGTAGCAGGGCCGACGCCGGGGCACGGGAGGGGCTTGTGCTGATCGCACAGGCACAGTCGGCGGGCCGCGGGCGCGGCGGGCACAGCTTTTACTCCCCGCCCGGCGGGCTGTACATGAGTATCCTGCTGCGGCCCGAGATCGGCGCGCGGCAGGCAGTGGGCCTGACCGCCATGGCCGCTGTGGCCGCTGCCCGCGCGGCGGAAAGGCTGTGCGGCGTGCCGATCACGATCAAATGGGTCAACGACCTGTGGAAGAACGGCAAAAAGGTCTGCGGCATCCTGACCGAGGCCGCGCTGGACCTGGAATCCGGTATGCTGGATTACGCCGTGCTGGGGCTGGGCTTCAACGTCGCAGCCCCGGCGGACGGCTGGCCGGAGGACCTGCGGGACGTGGCGGGGACGCTCTACGACGGCTCCCCTGCCCCGGGTGCGCGGGCCGCGCTGGCGGCGGCGTTCCTGAACGCCTTCTGGCCGCTCTACCGCGCAGGGCCGCGCAGCGGCTATCTGGACGAATACCGCCGCCGCCAGGCCCTGACCGGCCAGCGGGTGCTGGTCACGCCGCGCCGGGGCACGCCACGCGCCGCGCAGGTGCAGGGCATCGACGACGAATGTAAACTGGTCGTGCGCTTTGATGGCGAGAGCCGTCCCGCTGCGTTGAACAGCGGCGAGGTAAGTGTGCGATTATTATAAAAAAGAGGGGTTATCCGTATGACAAAATCTTCTGAAAACGTCCGCCGCATGGTGCTGTGCGCCATGTTCACCGCGCTGGTCGCCGTGTGCAGCCAGATCGCCGTCCCGATGCCGTGGGGTGTGCCGATCAATCTGGCACTGTTCGCCGTCTACATGGCGGGCACGATGCTTGGCCCTGTCTGGGGCACGGCCAGTCAGGTCGTGTTCATTGCGTTGGCGGCCATCGGTGTGCCGGTGCTGGCCAACTTCCAGGGCGGCCCGTCTGCCATCTTCGGCAAGACCGGCGGCTACGCCATCGGCTACATTCTGGCCGCGCTGCTGACGGCCCTGCTGACGAAGGCGCTGGGCCGCAAGTTCTGGTCGCTCTGCGTGGCGATGGTCGTGGGCTGTGCCGCCTGCTACGTGCTGGGCACGATCTGGTTCATGATCCTGACCGGGGCTGACCTCGTCAGCGCCCTTGGCTGGTGCGTCCTGCCCTACCTGCCCGGCGACGCCGTAAAAATCGTCCTTGCCGCCGTGCTGACCATGCAGCTGGACAAGCGGCTGAAGGGCTCGCTGGTCTGAGGCTGTAGGGGGCGGCGTCCTCGGCGCCCCGCGGGTCGATGCAGGCATCGACCCCTACAGTACCCCAAGGGCTTCCCCCTCGGGGGAAGCTGTCACCGAAGGTGACTGATGAGGGCAGAGCTGACCGGGCTGACCCGTTTACGGGCAACCGTAGCAAGCCAGCCCCTCATCCGGCCCTGCGGGGCCACCTTCCCCCTCGGGGGAAGGCAAAGCAACAAGGCAAACAAAATCTCCCGCCCTGCTGGTCAGGGCGGGTTTTTTATGCTATAATACCTGTATATAACAAAGTAAAGGAGCCTGCCCATGAAATGGCTTGCCGTTGACTATGGCGATTCCCGCACCGGGCTTGCCGGGTGCGACGCCGGGGAGACCATTACCTCCCCCATCACGCCGCAGATCGAAGAAAAAAGCATGAACAAGGTCGCCGCCGCCGTGACCGAGGTCTTTGCCGCCCGCGGAGCCGAGGGCCTCGTCTGCGGTTTGCCCAAAAACATGGACGGCACCGAGGGCAGCCGTGCCAACAAAAGCCGCCGCTTTGCCCAGCGCCTGGCCAACACCGCGGGTGTGCCCGTCGTGCTGTGGGATGAGCGCCGCACCACCGTGTCCGCCGCCGCTATCCTGGCCGACAACGATACGTTTGGTGCCAAGCGCAAGGAGCGGCTGGACTCGGTGTCCGCCGCCGTCATTCTGGAGAGCTTTCTGAACTGGCGCGCCCACCACCCGGACGAGGAGCCGCCCGAGCTGGTCCGCCCCGAAGCATAAAAAGGAGTACGAACATGCCGAACGCAAATGAACCCCGCTTCCCTACCCATGTCGCCATCATCGTGGACGGCAACCGCCGCTGGGCCAAGCAGCGCATCCTGCCCGCCAGCATTGGCCACAAGGCCGGCTTTGACCGCCTGCGCGAGATCACCCGCTATGCCGTCGGTGACCGCGGCGTCTTTGTGCTGTCGCTCTATGTTTTCTCCACCGAGAATTTCAGCCGCGATGCCAAGGAAGTCGGCTACCTGATGGACCTATTTGCCAATAACTTCCGCACCATTGCCGAGGAAATGAACGAGCGCGACTGTCAGGTACTGTTCAGCGGCCGCCGTGAAGGGCTGCAGCAGCGCGTGCTGGACGCTATGGACTACATGATGGACCTGACGAAGGACAACGAAAAGGGCATTGTCAACTTCTGCCTGAACTACGGCAGCCACGCAGAGCTGACCGATGCGACCCGCGCCATTGCCGCCGAGGTCAAGGCCGGTACGCTCGAGCCCGAGGCCATCGACGAGAAGGTCATTGAGAAGCACCTCTACCGCGACCTGCCGCCCGTGGACTTGATGATCCGCACCAGCGGCGAGGAGCGGCTCTCCAACTTCCTGCTGTGGCAGTGCGCCTACGCGGAGTTCTACTTTACCGATACCCTTTTCCCCGATTTTACCAAGGAGTGCTTTGATAAGGCACTGGCCGAGTATGCCCGCCGCGACAGACGTATGGGCGGGAATACGAAGAAGTGACCCCCTCAAAATGCCTTCCCCCTTGGGGGAAGGTGGCCGAGGCTCCGCCCGAGGCCGGATGAGGGGCGAGCCTGCCGCGGCAGCCCGTCAGAGGGTGGCTCCAGGAAACTTTGCCCTCATCAGTCACCTTCGGTGACAGCTTCCCCCGAGGGGGAAGCCTTTGCAAATAGCATAATACACAACCCGCCCCCGCAAACTTTGGCATATCGGCCAAAAATTTGCGGGGGCGGGTTTGCATATACTGTCTTATATCAGCCCACAGTGTCCAGGCCGTTGTCCTCGGCACTGCTGTAGGTCGTGATTGTCACGCTGTTGATCGTGATGGCAGCCTCCTCGGTGGGGCGGTAGGTGTCATTGCCGTCATCGTCCTTCACCGTGTCCACGCAGGCCATGGCGTCCACAACGTCCATGCCCTGATAGACCTGCCCGAACACTGTGTCGGTGTTGTCAAGATACGGCAGCCCGCCCACGGCGGCGTAGGCCGCAATCTGCGCGTCGGTGTAGCCGTTGGCGGTCAGCTCGGCCTGCCGGTCACTGCTGCTCACACTGTCCGGCAGGGCCGTCACAAAGTAAAACTGACTGTTGCCGCCGGTCACGTCGCCGCCCGCGGCAAACGCGGCGCAGAGCGCCCCGGCGTAATGCTTCAGATCCGCGCTCGCCTCCGGCGGATACGGGTTGTTGCTCCAGATCGTCGAACCGCCTGTGCCTGTGCCGGTGGCATCGCCGCCCTGCACGGCAAAGCCGTACTCGCTGCGCCAGATCGTCGTATTATCGTAATAACCGCTGCGGGCCAGGCCCACAAAGTTGTAGACGGCCATCGGCGCGGCATCCGGGTAGAGCACGGCGCGTACCTCGCCTAAGGAGGTGTCAAAGATCGCAATCGTGTCGCCGTCCGCAGGGGTGTTGAACTGCCGCTCGGTGCTGGTGAAGTCCGCAGGCCGGGTGGGCGGGGTCTTTGCCGCGCCCTTGCTGCAGGCGCACAGCAGGGCCAGCGCCAGCACGGGCAGCAGGCAGAATCGTTTACGCATAACGGGTCCTCCGTGAAAAATCCAATTAAATTCATTATACCACAGAACTTCCCGCTTGAACACCCTTGACGTTTGCGAAAAAAAAGGGTACACTATAGCTATCAAATACGAACGACCACAGGAGGTCACTTATGTCTGACGAACTGAGCCCGGAAATGCTGGAAGAGGCTGCCCCTGACCTGCTGACGCTGGAGGATGAGGACGGCAAGGAGGTCACCTTTGAGGTGATCGACGCTACGGAAGTCAACGGCACCCGCTATCTGGCTGTCATCCCCTATCAGGAGGACCCGGAGAGCCTGCAGGAGGACGCCGAGCTGATCCTGATGCGCATTGGCACCGACGACGAAGGCGAGTATATGGACATCGTGGACGACGATGAGGAACTCATCACCGTCGGCAAGGTGTTCGAGGAGCGCCTGCGCGCGATGTACGACATCGACGATTCTGAATTGCAGTAAGAGGCCGCGAGGCCTCTTCACCCTGCGCGGTTCGATTTGTTGCGGCCTTATAGAATCCTACTAATCAAATATTGGGAATCCGGGTCGGGGACCGGATTGCAGGCCCTCCCGCCGTTTGGCTGAAGAGGGGAGCATGAACATCCTCGTAGGGTACCCACCTGCCTGTACCGGTAGGTTTTGATTGGTTGCAGACGGCTGTGCGGGGTTTTTACAGCACACATCCCGGGCAGGGCTTTACCTGTCCGGGTTTTTGGGTTATACTTTGCGGGGAAAGGGGTGTTTGTTCAATGGCGGAAAGGATCCGCGTCGGGGACAGGCTCCCCTTCTTTTTGTATGATACGCCCTACAGCGCGGGCAACCGGTTCCGCGACCTGCTGGACGCACAGGCCCCGCTGGTGCTGGTGTTCATGGCGAACTTCGGCCATCCCATCACTCGCACGTTTGCCAGCCGCTACGCCGATACATACACGTCGCTGCACGACGGCGGCTTTGCGCTGGTCGTGCGCTCCCGCGCGGACAAGCTGGCCCGCAGCATCGGCCCGGACACGCTGCCCTATCCCCTGCTGTGCGACGCGGCGGGCGTTCTGTATGAGCACTTGAGCATCCCCACGAGCAAAAGCACGTTGATGAGCTACTCGCTCGAGGGCTGGCGCATCCTGCGCGAGGCCAAAAAGCAGGGCTACCAGCCCGTCAAAGGGGCCGAGCAGCAGCTGCCGCTGACGCTGATCCTGGACCGGGACGGCACGGTGCTGTTTTGCCATTACGGCGCGAGCCTGACGGACGTACCCGAGGACTGCGCGGCCATCCAGAGCCTGCTGGAGGAGATGGAGCTGACGCCCGGACTGGAACCGGAAGAAGATGAGCTGCCTTACGAGGAACTACAGACCGCGGTGGCCGCAGAAAGCCGCCCCCGCAGCCGCCACGGGCGAGAACGGCCGGAGACAACCGACGAATTCCGGCCCATCCGCCCGGTGCATGCCTACCCGGAATCGGATTTGGAAAAAACATCGATGTTTGGTCTGTTTGATGACCCCTATGACGACAAATGAAAAAGCGCCTGCCGGTTCAAAAAACGGCAGGCACTTTTGTTTTGCTGCTATGCAGAGATGCAGGGCGGATATTCTGTCTGCCCGCGCTTACCGCATTACGGCGGCCTTGGCAGCGCACACGGCGTCGGCGTCGGTCTGCTGGATATGCCATTCGTCCAACCCGGGCAGGCCCATGGGGACACCCTCGCGGCGGAAGGTCATACCGCTTTCCAGCAGCGTTTTGCAGCTGGCATGGAACGCCCGCGCCCCGGGCAGGGCCGCGCGCAGCTCGTCGATGACAGCGGCGTTCACACCGGCACCGATCAGCACCTCGGGGCCGTCCAGCTCGTCCCGCAGGCGCAGCAGCGCGGCCAGCTGGGAAATGCCCTTGCGGCAGCTCCCGGCACCGCCGCTCGTCAGCACCGTGTCGAGGCCGAGTGCCGCCGCAGCGCGGTAGGTGGCGCACAGATCGCGGGAAACGTCGATGCAGCGATGCAGCGTGACGGGCGCACCGCCGCAGGCGTCCAGCAGCGTGCGCATGGCGGGCAGATCAAGCGCACCCTCCGGCGTCAGTGCGCCGATGACGAAGCCATCCGCCCCGGCACTGCGCAGCGTCTCGATTTGGCGGCAGAGCAGCTCGAGCTCGTCGCGGGTGTACAGGAAATCCCCCGCCCGCGGGCGCATCAGGCAGCGCACGGGCAGGTCCAGCTCGGCCTTGATCTGCCGCAGCAGGTCGGCGTAGGGCGTCAGGCCGCCCACGGCCAGTGCGCTGCAAAATTCCAGCCGATCCGCTCCCCCCTGCTTTGCGGCGCGGGCGGAGGCAAGGCTGTCAACGCAGACTTCCAACAGCTTCATGTCAGGTCACATCCTTTTGGTTTTTCCCCATTGTAACATAGGCTTTGGGATACGGCAAGCCCCGCGCGGCCAGAGCTGCGCGGGGCTTGCCGCAGTTATAAGGTTCACAACAAATAGGGGTAGGCATATTCAGGCGGCGTGCCCGCCGCGCACAACGAACAGTTGTACGGCGGGGCGGCTGGTGCGGGCAGGTACGGCCCTGCGCGGCTCCGCTGCCGGGGTGCCCAGCAGGATGCCGCAGACTGCGTTGAGCATGACAACCGCAGCAAAAAGCCCCAGCAGTGCAGCCCACAGCGGCATGGTGCCGGAGGCCGCGGCACTCACCATAACGCCGCCCAGCAGGAGTGACGCCGTTACCACGAGCCTGCAGAATTTGTGCTTAATGAGTTCCCAGTTCATACCGTTACCTCCAAAGGAGCCGGCCCCGCAATGGCCGACTGCCGCAAATTCAACAACGGATAACAGCGTTCCGTTTGTTGTCTTAACTATAATACATCTGTTGGTTGTTGTCAATATGATTTTACAACTTATTTTTGAAAATAATTGCAAAAAACTCTTTACAAAAACCACAGACGGTTGTATAATGAAGCTAAAGAAATGGGACCGTCTACAAGATGCGGTTTTACCCTACTTTGTATAAAGGAGTTTTCCCGATGTTTGCAGAGCGCTTGAAAGAGGCCCGCAAGGCCAAACGATACAGCCAGGCCGAGGTGTCCAGGATGCTGGGGGTAACGCAGCAGGCTGTTGGCAAGTGGGAGACCGGGCGTTCCACCCCGGATCCGCAGACCGTGGCGCATCTGGCGGAGATACTGGATACCCCCACAGATGTTCTGCTGGGTCTGCGCAAGGAGTCAGGCGCGGCGTCCGCTGTGGGCCGCAACGCCTTCAGCCGCTATACGGAGTCCCAGATCCCCGTCGTGGGCACGGTGCGCGCCGGATACGGGGCCCTCGCGTTTGAGGAGGACTACGGCAAGGAGTATGCCTGTGTCAAGGACCCGGAAAACTACTTCTTCCTCGTCGTCAAGGGCGACAGCATGGAACCGCGCATCTCTGACGGTGACCTGGCGCTTGTACACCGCCAGAACACGCTGGACAACGGCGATCTCGGCGTTCTGGTCTACGGGGCAGACGGCGAGGGCACGCTGAAAAAGTACATCCAGCGCGGCAACTCGGTCATCCTGCACCCCTTCAACCCGGCCTATGAGGAGCTGGTCATCAAGGGCGAGGAACTCGACCACCTGTATATTGCCGGCAAGGTCGTGGAGACCAAGGCCAAGTGGTAAGGCTGCCTTACAAGTTCAATTATAGCATACGGTAAGTCCCATAATTTGGACTTTCAACCCTAAAACAGAAGAAATTTACAAAAATGCTGCCCGCGGCACACCTTGCAGAACAAGGATATGCGGCGGGCTGTATTTTTTATACCATTTTTTCAGGAGGCAGGTGCGATGGACCTTGCGGAAAAACTGGAAATCCTGGCGGACAGCGCCAAATATGATGTAGCCTGTACCTCCAGCGGGGTGGATCGCCCCGGACGGCACGGTGCACTGGGCAGCAGTGCGGCAGCGGGCATCTGCCACGCCTTCACGGCGGACGGGCGGTGCGTCTCCCTCCTGAAGGTGCTCTACTCCAACGTGTGCAGCTACGATTGCAGCTACTGCGTCAACCGCCGCTCCAACGACAGACCCCGCGCGACCTTCACCCCGCGTGAGCTGGCGGAGCTGACCATCGGCTTTTACCGCCGCAATTATATTGAAGGGCTGTTTCTGTCCAGCGCTGTGCTGGGCACGCCGGACCGCACGATGGAGCTGATGATCGAGGCTCTGCGCATCCTGCGGGAGGAGTACCATTTTAACGGCTACATCCACGCCAAGACGATCCCCGGCGCGGACCCGATGCTGGTCGAAAAGATCGGGCGGCTGGCGGACCGCCTGTCGGTCAATATCGAGCTGCCCAGCGAGACGAGCCTGACCACGCTGGCCCCCGACAAAAAGAAAACCGCGATCCTGCGCCCCATGGGGCAGATCGCAGTGCAGAGTGCGCAGAGCAAAAAGGAGATGGTGCTCTACCGCGGGGCCAAGCCGTTTGCGCCGGCTGGGCAGAGCACCCAAATGATCATCGGGGCGACGCCGGAGACAGACCGCCATATCATGGACCTGACCGAGGGACTCTACAGGAAATACTCGCTGAAGCGCGTGTTTTACTCGGCCTATCTGCCGGTGGTGGAGGATCGCCGCCTGCCCGCACTGCACACGGCCCCTCCCCTGCTGCGGGAGCACCGTCTGTATCAGGCGGACTGGCTGCTGCGGTACTACCATTTTTCGGCGCGGGAGCTGCTGACCGAGGACGAGCCGAATTTTGACCCCTACCTGGACCCCAAGTGCACCTGGGCCGTGCGCCACCCGGAGTTTTTCCCCGTGGAGGTCAACACGGCCGGCCGTGCCGAGTTGCTGCGGGTGCCGGGCATCGGCCCCAAGAGTGCGCTGCGCATTGTCGAGGCGCGCCGGGTGCAAAGCCTCGGCATGGCAGAGCTCAAGCGCATTGGAGTCGTGCTTAAGCGGGCACAGTATTTCATTACCTGCAAGGGCAAGGCAGCGGCCCGCGGCAGCCGCGCGGAGATCGCGGGGGCGCTGCTTGATCCCAAGGCGTTCAGCGTGGGGATGCAGCAGCTTTCGCTGGACGATTTTGTACCCAAGGCCCTGCCCGACGCTGCCCCGGCTGTGCAAAGGCTGGCGGCGCGCGGCATGGCGGCGGATGTGGCCGCCCGGACGGTGCGGCAGGAGGCACTGCAATGTCTTACGAAGCGCATGTGACCGACACAGCCTACTGCTATGACGGCAGTTTTGCGGGCTTTTTGTGCTGCGTGTTCGAGAGCTACGCCCGGAAGGAGATCCCCGCCGAGGTCTGCCCGCCCGAGGAGGAACAACTGAATTTCTTCGGCACACGGCAGATTTTTACCGACGAGCAGCACGCGCGGCGGGTCGCGGCAGGGCTGAACCGGCTTGGCCGCGAGGTGAAGGACCGCGTGACGACGGGCTTTCTCTGCACCGACCCCGGCAAGGACCTGACACTGCTGCGGTTTGTGCGGCTCTGCTTTGCGCAGGGGCCGCGCGCCGCGCAGATGCTGGGCGACCCGGACGCCGCCGCGGCGTTTGCCCTGGAGCGGGCTGTCGACAACGAGGCTTGCAGGCTGATCGAGTTCATCCGCTTTGAGGAGAGGGACGGGATGCTCGGCGCGGTCATCCACCCGAAGCACCGGATTTTGCCGCTGCTGCGCGGACATTTTTGCAGCCGCCTGCCCGATGAGAGCTTCCTGATTTATGACGCGGCCCACGGCACGGCCCTGCTGCACCGGGATGGCCAGGTGCGCTATCTGGCGATGGAGCGCTATATTCCCGGCACCGACGAGACAGAACTCGACTGGCAGCGGATGTGGAAACGGTTCTTTAAGGCGTTGACCATCGAGCAGCGCCGCGACGAAAAGGCCCAGATGAGCCATGTGCCCAAGCGGTTCTGGCAGGATATGTGCGAGATGCAGCCGGATTTGGCTTCCTCCGCGGGGGCAGCTGTCCGCAAAGCGGACTGAGGAGGGCGGAGTGAATCGCTGCAGACCGTTTACGGGTAATTGCGGTGGGCTGGCCCTCATCCGGCCCTGCGGGGCCACCTTCCCCCGAGGGGGAAGGCTTGGAGCTACTCATAGTCATACTCCGGGTTCGCGGCCTGGTACTCGGTCAGCCAGCGGAGCAGACGCTCGGTGTCGGCATAGGTCATGCGGCCTGTGTCGGCCAGGGCGCACACCATGGCGCGGATGTCACCGCCGTAGAGCGTCTGCAGATGCGCCTGACTGACCGCGCCGCAGTAGGTCAGGCGGCGGACCAGCGGCGTGTACAGATTTTTATTGCCCTGCTTCTCGGTGCGGACGAAGTTTTTCTTCTCGAGCCGCAGCAGGAAATTGAGCAGCGTCGAGTCTGCCCAGCGGCATTCGGGCGGCAGGTGTGACGCGATCTCGCGCCTGGTGGCGGCGCGGCTGCAGGCCCAGAGCGCGGCCATGACCTGTTCTTCACTGCGGGAAAGCTGTTCCATGATGAACTCCTTTTATAATATGTAGTGCCTGTAGGGGCCGGGCATGCCCGGCCCGCAGGTGCAAGGCAGACGGTAGTCTGTGGGAAGGCTGCGGGCCGCACATGTGCGGCCCTTACAGAGCGAGGAAGAAATAAGCTCGATATTTTACAAATGTGGTAAAAGAACTGAATATATTTTACATCTGTGGTAGATATAAATGCAAGACAAAATATTGCACAAATTTTATGCCCGAAATTTGACAATGGCGGCAAATATCTTTTGCAAATGTCTCATAAAGCGTTTCCGGTACAAAAACAATTAGTCACAATACAAAAACACATCCCCAATTTTCGGCTTTTTTCGGTATTTTGTCCGCTTGCCCGCAGGGGGGCAAAGCTCCTATAATATTGGCATACCGCAACGGCGCGGCAGATGCGATCCGCCGTCGGCGGGTCGCATTTGATTTACTGTAGGAGGAAATAAAGATGGCTAGAGTTTACAATTTCAGCGCCGGCCCTTCGATGCTGCCGGAGGCTGTTCTGAAAACCGCACAGGCAGAGCTGCTGGACTACCACGGCTCCGGCATGAGCGTGATGGAGATGAGCCACCGCAGTAAATGGTTTGACGAGATCATCACCAACACCGAGGCCGCCATGCGCCGGGTACTGAACATTCCCGACAATTATAAGGTGGGCTTTTTCCAGGGCGGCGCGACCCAGCAGTTTGCGATGGTACCGCTGAACTTTATGACCACCGGCACGGCGGATTATCTTGTGACCGGCAACTTCAGCAAGAAGGCAGCCGAGGAGGCCGCCAAGTTCGGCACGGCCCGCATTGCCGCCAGCAGCAAGGACAAGAACTTTACCTACATCCCCGATGTCGCGGCCATCGACTATGACCCGAACGCCAGCTATATCCACATCTGCCAGAACAACACGATTTTCGGCACAAAATATGTCGATGTACCGCAGGTGGACGGCATCCCGCTGGTGGCAGATATGAGCTCGATGATCTGCTCCGAGCCGGTGGACGTCAGCAAGTACGGCGTCATCTACTTCGGCGTGCAGAAGAACATTGCCCCTGCCGGTATGGCTGTGGCCATCGTGCGTGACGACCTGCTGGGCAAGGCCGCCAAGGGCCTGACCCCCGACAAGATCCCCACGATGATGAACTACACGACCCTGCTGAACGCCGACAGCATGTACAACACCCCGCCGTGCTGGTGCATCTACATGACCGGCCTCGTCATGAACTACCTTGAGAACGAGATTGGCGGCCTGGAGAACATGCAGAAGCGCAATGCCGCCAAGGCCAAGGTGCTGTACGATTACCTCGACGGGCAGGACTTCTACAAGAATCCCGTTGAGAAAAAGTACCGCAGCATGATGAATGTGACCTTCACCAGCCCCGACGCCGACACCGACAAGGCGTTCTGTGCCGCGGCCACCGAGGCAGGCTTCGTCAACCTGAAGGGTCACCGTCTGGTGGGCGGTATGCGTGCGTCCATCTACAACGCCATGCCTGCCGAGGGCATCGACAAGCTGGTCGACTTTATGGAGAAGTTCCGCAGGGAGCATTGAGCTGCTGCACAGCAGGGGTCGGGTGTGTCCGGCCCGCGGCACTGTGGCAGCCACCCGTGAGAGGGTCACTGCGTAAGGCTGAGGGCCGGGCATGCCCGGCCCCTACGGCGCAAAATAAGGGGAACAGGGAGTAACGATATATGTATACCATCAAAACATTGAACGCCATTTCGCCGGTGGGTCTGGCCAAGCTGCCCGCCAACCAGTTTGAGATCGACAACGAGGCCGCTGCACCGCAGGGCATTCTGGTGCGCAGCGCCGATATGCACGATGCCCCGCTGCCCGACAGCCTGCTGGCCATCGCCCGTGCAGGTGCCGGTACGAACAACATTCCCGTGGAGGACTGCACGAACAAGGGCATCGTTGTGTTCAACACGCCGGGCGCCAACGCCAACGCCGTGGCCGAGCTTGTCGTCGGTGCGCTGGTCGCGGGCAGCCGCAATCTGGTGGACGCCGTGAACTGGGCGCAGACCCTCAAGGGTCGCGACACGATTGCCAAGGACGTGGAGAAGGGCAAAAAAGCCTTCGTCGGTCCCGAGCTGCGCGGTAAGACGCTGGGCGTCATCGGGTTGGGTGCCATCGGTGCGCGCGTGGCCAACGCCGCCGTCGCGCTGGGCATGGAGGTTTTGGGCTATGACCCATATATTTCCATCGATGCTGCGTGGAGCCTGTCCCGCAGCGTGCAGCACTGTGTCACGCTGGGCGATATGCTGCCCCGCTGCGACTACCTGACCATCCATGTCCCCTACCTGCCTACGACCCGCCACACCATCAACGCCCAGACGCTGGCGATGTGCAAGGACGGTGTGCGCGTGCTGAACTTTGCCCGCGGTGAGCTGGTGGACAACGCCGCGCTGCTCGACGCACTGAACAGCGGCAAGGTCGCGCAGTATTTCTGCGACTTCCCCACCGAGGAGCTGCTGGGCGTCAAGGGCGTCTGCTGCACGCCGCATCTGGGTGCCAGCACGCCGGAAAGCGAGACGAACTGCGCCGTGATGGCCGCCGCCGAGCTGAGCGACTACCTGAAAAACGGCAACATCGCCCACAGCGTCAACCTGCCGGATGTCAGCCAGCCGCGTGTGGGAGGCCGCCGCATCTGCATCATCCACAAGAACGCTCCGGGCGCGATCTCGGCCATCACGAGCATTTTGACCGAAGCGCACCTGAACATTGAAAACATGGTGAACAAGGGCAAAAAGGATGTCGCCTATACCCTGCTGGACGTGACGGGCAATGTCACCGATGATCTCGCCGTCAAGCTGGGTGCGATTGAACCCGCCATCCGCGTGCGCGTGCTGTAAAAGCATCAACTTTGCGAAATCTCCCCTGCTGAACCAGCAGGGGCTTTTTTGTGGATGATAACCATGAAATAGAATGAATCGCTCGCGGAGACGCGGGCGGTTTTTGTTCTCTTTGCCCAAAAACCAAACAAAACGGAACAATCGCCCGAATACGGCTTTTTTTGCGGTGGGTTTTATGGTAGAATCAATGAGAACTCAAAAAATGCAGAGGGAGGGCCGCAGCATGACCAACGCGCCGAAAACCGTATTAGCCATCCATGATTTGCCGGGCTTTGGCCGGGCGGCGCTGTCGGTCATCGTACCGGTGCTCTCGACGCTGGGCGTGCAGACCGTGGCACTGCCTACGGCGGTGCTGTCCACCCACACGGGGGGCTTAGGCACCCCGGCTAAGCTGGCCAACCCCGGCTACGGCCCCGCGGCACTGGAACATTATCATCGGCTGGGCGTGAAATTTGACTGCATCTACTCGGGCTATCTGGCGGACGCCGCGCAGGCAAAGCTCGTAGAACAGGCGTTTGAGCTGTGGCCCCGCGCGTTCAAGGTCGTGGACCCGGTGCTGGGTGACGGAGGGCGGCTGTACAGCGGCCTGGGGGCCGACATGGTGCCCGCTATGTATAGTCTGTGCAGCAAGGCGGATCTGATCGTCCCCAATGTGACCGAGGCCGCGCTGCTGCTGGGCGACCCGCTGCCCGGTGTGGGCAGTGCCGAGCAGGCCGCCGCACAGGCGGCCCGGCTGACCCGCGTAGCGCCGCAGGTCGTTGTGACCGGCGTGACGGGCATCGGCGGCGGACGCTACATAGGCTGTGTGGGCGCGGCCCGCGGCGGCGAGGGCTATGCCGTAAAAACGCCGCTGCAGCCGCGGATGTTCCACGGCACGGGCGATATTTTTGCCGCCGTGCTCGTCGGGCGCATTTTGCGGGGCAACGTGCCCCAGGCTGCCGTACAGGCAGCTGCCGCCTTCGTAGCCGAGTGCATCAGGCAGACACCCGAGGGAGCCGACGAGCGGCTGGGCGTCTGGCTGGAGAACGCCCTGCCGAAACTGCGGCAGGAGTAAGACCATGAGACTGCCGCGAGACAAGGATGTCCTTGAAAACGCCCGAGCGCTGCGAAAAAGCATGACGCGGGAGGAACGCCATCTGTGGTATGATTTTCTGCGCGGATATTCGCCGCGCTTTGTACGGCAGAAGGTTGTGGGACGGTATATTCTGGATTTTTATTGCGATGCAGCAGGTCTGGCGATAGAGCTGGACGGCAGCCAGCATTATGAAGCGGCGGGACAGCTGCACGATGCACAGCGCACGGAATATCTGGAGGGCTTCGGAATCAGAGTGCTGCGGTTTTCCAATCTGGATGTGATGCAGCATTTTGAGGGCGTATGCTGTGTGATTGATAACGCCGTGAAAAGCCTCCCCTAGAGGGGAGGTGGCCGAAGGCCGGAGGGGTGGCCGGGAGCCGACCCATGAACGGCGTGCCGCCCGGCCCCTCACCCGGCGCTGCGGCGCCACCCTCCCCCAAGGGAGGGCTAAAGTTATAGAACGAGGACTTGTAAATTTATGCCAACCTTAAACATTGTACTGGTCGAGCCGCAGATCCCGCAGAACTCCGGCAATATCGCGCGGACCTGCGCGGTGACGGGAGCGCGGCTGCATATAGTCGGCCCGATGGGCTTTACCATCGACGACAAAAAATTAAAGCGCGCCGGGCTTGACTATTGGCACCAGCTTGATATAACATATTATCAAGATCAGGCAGACTTTTTTGCCAAAAACAGTGGTCCGTTTTTCTACTTCACATCCAAGGGCCCGCGCCGCCATGTGGATGTGACCTACCCCGACGGCGCGTATCTCGTCTTTGGGCGCGAGGATGCCGGCCTGCCCGAGGAGCTGCTGGCCGCGCATGAGGCCGACTGCGTGCGTATGCCGATGCGCAGGGGCGAGCGATGCCTGAACCTGTCCAACGCGGTGGCAGTGGGCGTGTACGAAGCATTGCGTCAATGGGATTTTGCCGGTTTGGAGACCCACGGGCAGTTGACCCGATACGAATGGAGTGAGGATGTAAAATGAGCAAGATAGGTTTTCTGACAGATTCCTGTTCCGACATTCCGCAGGAGCTTGCGGATAAGTACGGCATCGAGGTCGTGGGCTTCCCCATCAACCTTGACGGTGTGGAGTACATGGAACGCAAGGACTTTACCAACGACCAGTTTTACCAGATGATGCGCGACGCCCAGGGCGTGCCCACCACCGCCGCCATCACCCAGCTGCAGTTCTGCGATATTTACGCCCGCTATGCGGACGAGGGCTACACCGACCTGGTGTACCTGAGCATCAACGCGGGCGGCTCCAGCACCTACAACAACGCCGTCAAGGCCATGGAGCTGTTGGAGGAGGAGCGCCCCGGCTACACGATGAAGATTCAGGTCATCGACAGCCACACCTACTCGATGCCCTACGGCTGGTATTTCTGTGAGTGCGCCCGCAAGGTGCGCAACGGCGGTGAGCTGGCCTCCTGCGTGGCCGAGCTGAAGCAGAAGCTGGACTGCGTTGAGATCTGTCTGGCCGCCTACAGCCTGAAGCAGATGAAGAAGTCGGGCCGCGTCAGCGCCGCCGCTGCTGTGGTCGGCGACCTGCTGGGCATCCGCCCCATCATCAGCCTGAATGCGGGCGTCTCCAAGGTCGAGAGCAAGGTCCGCGGCGACGCCGCTGTGCCCGCCGCCATGATCAAATGGGTGGAGAGCCGCGTCGATTCGATGAAGGACACGCCCTACATGGTGGCCTACACGTCCAGCACCGCCAAGCGTGACGAGCTGGTCAAACTGTGCAAAAAGGCGTTTGGCCATGCACCGCTGATCGTCTTCCAGCTCGGCGGCGTTGTCAGCGCCAACACCGGCCCCGACGGCATCGCCATCGTCTACGAGGGCAAGCCCCGCAATCTCGAGGCTTATGCGCCGGAGCTGCCGTAACGGTGTTGTAGGGGCGGATACTTGCATCCGCCCGCGGGGCGTCGAGGATACCGCCCCCTACAATACGATTGCACCGTAAGGCCGGGTATGCTAGGCCCTCAGCATTCTCGTAAGAGACCGTCCGCCCTGCAGGGCAGCGTCTGGCACGGCGGTGATTGCTAAAGTAAAGAAATTTTCCCCGCAGGTCTTGCAACGGCCTGCGGGTTTTGTTATAATTTAGGTTTGTTGAGCAACTTAGGATTTTAGGCTCCGCTGCCGGCTGCTGGTCGGCAGCGCAAACCCCGCAAGGCTGGCGGTCTTGCGTGTGGTCAAAATCTATCCGCCGGAGTATTGTATGAATATGAAAAATCTGTCCGTCCGTCGCCTTGTGCGCTGCGCTGTCATTGCGGCTGTCTATGTGGTCGTCTGCCTTGTGCTGGCCCCGTTCAGCTACGGCGCGGTGCAGGTCCGTGTGGCCGAGGCCCTCTGCCTGCTGCCGGTGTTCGGCGCCGAGTATATCGTCGGCGTTACGCTGGGCTGCTTTTTGGCAAATCTGCTCGGCTCCACCGTCGTTGACGTGGTGTTCGGCACGCTGGCGACCCTGCTGGCCTGCCTTGTGACCTACAAGCTGCGCGACATCCGCGTGAAAGGGCTGGCCATTCCGGCATCCCTGCCGCCCGTTGTCTTTAATATGATCATTGTCGGCGCGTTCGAGATCACCTTCTTCTTCTCGGACGGCGCACCCACGGCGATGCTGGCGGTGTTCAATGCCGTTACTGTCGGCATTGGCGAGCTCATCAGCTGCACGATTCTGGGTGTGGCGCTCGTCAAGCTGATCGAAAGCAACGCAGGTCTGAACAAAATTTTTACAGAAGAATAAGGCAACACCGCACAATTCTAAGTGCCGATACGGCGAGCGAGGCACGTCAGATGCTAAGCAAAAAGCGCAGGCAATACTTTGTGTATTACCGAGCATTTTTGCGACGCAGGTGACGTGCCGCAGCCGCCGGAGCGGTGCTTAAGCCCGTAGGGCGGGAATTGTGCGGTGCTGCCGTGAGAGGTAACATCTATGTGCCCGGAACTGATTTTGTGGGATTGGAACGGTACCCTGCTCGATGATGTCGATCTCTGCGTGGACGCGCTCAACCGTCTGCTGGCAGGATTCGGCTACCCGCAGCGGTATGACCACGAGCGGTACCGGGCCATTTTTGGCTTTCCCATCGAGGAATATTACGTCCGCGCGGGGTTTGACTTTACAAAGCACAGCTTTGCAGAGCTGGCCGAAAAATACATGGAGGACTACGTCCCCGCCAGTGCGGCCTGCCCGCTGGCAGACGGCGCCATTGACGCGCTGGAGGCGTTTAAGGCCGCGGGGCTGCGGCAGGTCATTCTGTCGGCCAGCAATCTGGACACGCTGCGGCGTCAGACCGACGAGCGCGGCGTGACGGGCTATTTTGACCGTCTGCTGGGTCTGGGCGACATCTACGCCAAGAGCAAGGTCGATGTCGGACTGGCCTATTTAAAGGAAAACGGCTTTGACCCGGCACGCGCCGTCATGATCGGCGATTCCGTCCACGACTATGAGGTTGCACAGGCGCTGGGCGTGCGCTGCGTTTTGCAGTCCGGCGGCCACCAGCCGCCGGAAAAATTGAGGAAAACGGGCGCACCGGTTGTAAAGGGATTGCGCGAAGCCGCGGCGCTGATTTTGGAATAAGAGCTTACGGGAGGCTGTAGGGGCGTTGAGGACGCCGCCCTCTGCAAACAACTGCCCGCCGCTATGATGCGGGTCGATGCTCGCATCGACCCCTACAACAGAGGAGCAACACAATGTCTGACCGCATAAAAGGCTCCGCCTTGACGATGGGCGGCGCGGCGTGCTGGGGCGTTTCGGGCTGCATGGGGCAGTACCTGTTCACCCGCGAGGGGATGGATTCGACCTGGCTCGTGCCCATCCGGCTGTTTCTGGCGGGGCTGATCCTGTGCGGATTCTTTTTTATAAAGGACCGCAAAACGCTTTTTGACCCGTGGAACATCAAGAAAAATCCGCGCAACGCCATTGACCTGCTGGTCTACGGTCTGGCGGGTGTCAGCTGCTGCCAGTTCACCTACTTTCTGACGATTCAGCTGTCCAGCGCGGGCATGGGCACGATTTTGCAGGATGTCTCCCCCCGTCATCATCCTGCTGGTCGTCTGCATCCAGCAAAAGCGCGGCCCCCGCGTGTTTGAGATATTCTCGATTGTGCTGGCGCTGGTGGGCGTTTTTCTCATCACGACCCACGGCAGCCTGACCGGGCTGGCCGTCAGCCCGGCGGCGCTGGTCTCCGGCATCGTCAGCGCCTGCTGCGTCGCCATCTACACGATGTGGCCGAAAAAATTGCAGGAGCAGTACCCCACCCCGATGCTGCAGGGCTGGGCGTTTTTGATGGGCGGCATCATGTTTTCGCTCATCTTTCGCCCGTGGCAGATCGACTATGTGCCGACGGCGATGGGCGTGTTCGGCATCTTTATCGTGGTTGTGCTGGGCAATGTGCTGGCGTTCAGTCTGTACATGTCGGGTGTGCCGCTCATCGGCCCGCAGAAGGCGAGCCTCTACAGCTTTGCCGAGCCGGTCACGGCGGCCATCATCAGCACGCTGGTGCTAGGCTCGCCCTTTACGCTGTGGGATGCGCTGGGCTTTGGCTGTATCTTTTTGATGCTGGTGCTGCTGAGCCTGCCCGCAAAACAGAAAAATTAAATATATTACGAAATACACCCGCGCAGGTTTGACACGAACCCCTGTGCGGGTGTATTATAGTATCATGTGTAAAACTATATAAAACCACTATTAGCCGCACCTCTACACGCGGCGGAAAATACAGGGGAACTGTTATGTCTTTTTTTGAAAAACTGTTCGGCTCTTTCTCGGACAAAGAACTCAAGCGCATCAACCCGCTCAAGGACAAGGTCCTTGCCCTGGAGCCGGAGATGGCCAAGCTGACCGACGAGGAACTGCAGGCCAAGACCACCGAGTTCAAAGAGCGCCTTGCCAAAGGCGAGACCCTCGACGACCTGCTGCCCGAGGCGTTCGCCGTCTGCCGCGAGGCCGACTGGCGCGTGCTGGGCATGAAGCCCTACCCCGTGCAGATCATCGGCGGCATCGTGCTGCACCGCGCCTGCATCGCCGAGATGCAGACCGGTGAAGGCAAGACGCTGGTCGCTACCATGCCCACCTACCTGAACGCCCTGACCGGCGAGGGCGTGCATGTTGTCACCGTCAACGATTACCTGGCCCGCCGCGACTCCGAGTGGATGGGTAAGGTCTACCGCTTCCTGGGTCTGACCGTCGGTCTGGTCGTCCACGGCGTCGAGGCCGGGGACCGCAAGAAGGCCTACGAGGCCGACGTCACCTACGGCACGAACAACGAGTTCGGCTTTGACTACCTGCGCGACAACATGGTCGTCTACAAGGCCAACATGGTGCAGCGCGGCCATGCGTTTGCCATCGTGGACGAGGTCGACTCCATCCTGATCGACGAGGCCCGTACCCCGCTGATCATCAGCGGCAAGGGCGAGGATTCCAGCGTGATGTACAAGCGCGCGGACGACTTTGCCAAGACGCTGAAAAAGAGTGTTATCGTCGAGCTGGACGACAAGGTCGAGGCCGAGGAGCAGGTAGACGGCGATTACGTCGTGGACGAAAAGCGCAAGACCGCTACCCTGACCGAGTCCGGCGTCAAAAAGGCCGAGGCGTTCTTCCACGTCGAGAACCTGGCCGACGCCGACAATATGTCGCTGCGCCATTACATTGACGGTGCGATCAAGGCCCGCGGCGTTATGCACCGCGATACCGACTATATCGTCAAAGACGGTGAGGTCATCATCGTTGACGAGTTCACGGGCCGTCTGATGTATGGCCGCCGCTTCAACGACGGCCTGCATCAGGCCATCGAGGCCAAAGAAGGCGTGACCGTTGCCGCCGAGAGCAAGACGCTGGCCACCGTCACCTTCCAGAACTACTTCCGCATGTACAAAAAGCTGTCCGGCATGACCGGTACAGCCTCCACCGAGGCCGACGAGTTCAGCGAAATTTACGGCCTGAACATCGTCAGCATCCCCACCAACAAGCCCCGCGCCCGCAAGGACCTGCCCGACAGCGTCTACAAGACCGTCAACGGCAAGTACAACGCCGTCATTGAGCAGGTCGCCGAGTGCCACGCCAAGGGTCAGCCTGTCCTGGTCGGCACCGTCAGCGTCGAAAAGAGCGAGGCGCTGTCCAAGCTGCTGAAAAAGAAAGGCATCGAGCACAACGTCCTGAACGCGAAGCAGCATGAGCGAGAGGCCGAGATCGTCGCGCAGGCCGGCAAGCAGGGCGCGGTCACCATCGCCACCAACATGGCGGGCCGCGGTACCGATATTATGCTGGGCGGCAACGTGACCTACATGGCCAAGGCGGCCCTTAAAAAGGAACTGTCCAAGGAGCTGACCGCCAACCTGGCAGAGCTGAAGGATGCCTACGAGCATGAGAAGGCCCGCGCCAAGGCCAGCGGTACCGAGCTGCCTACCCCGCCGGAGGCCGGTATTGATGCCAAACTCGAGATGCTGATGACCGAGTGCGACGGCCACGCCGAGACCGAGGACGCCGAAATTCTCCATGCCCGCAAGCGTTTTGAGGAACTGTGCGAAGAATTTACCCCCGAGGTCAAGCGCGAGGCGGAGATCGTCCGCAATGCGGGCGGCCTGTTCATCATCGGCACCGAGCGCCACGAGAGCCGCCGTATCGACAACCAGCTGCGCGGCCGTGCAGGCCGTCAGGGCGACCCGGGTGCATCCCGCTTCTTCCTGAGCCTGGAGGACGATCTGATGCGCATTTTCGGCGGTGACCGCGTCCAGAACCTCATGGATTCCCTGGGCCTCGACGAGGATGTGCCCATCGAGAACAAGCTCATCACCAATACCATCGAGAGCGCCCAGAAGAAGCTCGAAGCGTCGAACTTTGCAATTCGTAAGCAGGTGCTGCAGTATGACGACGTCATGAACCAGCAGCGCGAGATCATCTACAAGCAGCGCCAGATGGTGCTGGACGGCGAGGACATCTCCGGCAAGCTGCACGAGATGATGCGCCAGGCCATCGACGATGCCTGCACGAACTACCTGAACGGCGAGACCGCCGACGACTGGGATTTTGCCGGGCTGCGCCGCCACTTCATGAATTGGCTGTGCCTGCCCACCGACTTCAACTACACCACCGAGCAGCTGGGCGACCTGACGAAGGAGGGCATTGCCGACGAGCTGTACAAGCGCGGCATGGACATCCTGACCGCCAAGGAAAAGCGCTACGGTGCCAAGACGATGCGCGAGCTTGAGCGCATCTGCCTGCTGCGCAATGTTGACAGCAAGTGGATGGAGCACATCGACAACATGGACCAGCTCAAGCAGGGCATGGGCCTGCGCGGCTACGGCCAGCATGACCCCGTGGTCGAGTACCGCATCGAGGGCTTCGCGATGTTCGATGAGATGATCGCGTCGATCCGCGAGGATGCCGTCCACATGCTGCTGACGATTGAGATCCGCCAGCAGAACGCCGAGCCGAAGCGTGAGCAGATCGCCAAGCCCACCGGCGATAATGCGCCCGGTGATACCGGTGCCAAGGCCCCGGCCCCCGTCCGCGTGACGAAGATCGGCCGCAACGATCCCTGCCCCTGCGGCAGCGGCCTGAAGTGGAAAAAGTGCACCTGCAAGGAGTACCACCCTGACCTGTAAGCAATACAAAAGGCGCTGCCCGGGATAAGGCGGCGCCTTTGTTGTAGGGGGCGCCTTAGACGCCCCGCAGCATGGCCGCTCTCTCCGTAGGGGCGGATCCCATATCCGCCCGCGGAGGGGTCAAGACCCCTCCCCTACAATGCTTTTTTGAATGGGTAGAGTTGTAGGGGCCGCACATGTGCGGCCCGCAGCTTTCCCGCAAACGACCGCTTATTTTTGTGCCGCGGGCCGGGCATGCCCGGCCCCTACGGTGGCAGCGTCTCTGTAGAGGCGAACATGGTTCGCCCGTCCGTTCATCACCTTTCCTTTTAACGAGGTAACATCATGAAAGCCCGAATCATCCGCGAACCCCGCTGCGCCTTACTCTGGCGCATTGACGAAAGCTACCCCAACTATGCCGCCATCGCCCGCGCGGCCAGGCGCTATGACGTCAAGCTCCGCCCCGTCGCGGACGGCGACCTCGGCGGCATCGTCGGGGATCTCTGCGCGGGTAAGCCCGCCCCGGCGTTTGCGCCGCTTATCGCGGTGCCGGACCGCCCGGCCATCATCGTCAGCGGACTGCGCCATGACAACGGCGAGTTGGGCGCGTTCCTTGACCTTATCAAAATGGGCGGCGCGTCCATTCCGGTGCGCAGCATGGTCACGCCTACCAGCAAGGGCTGGACACTGGCAAACCTGCTGATGGAATTAAACACCGAGCACGAGACCGTGCAGGGCGGCAACGCATGAAGCGCCGCCTGACCGCGCTGCTGCTGGTACTGCTTTGTCTGCCGCTGACCGCCTGCCAAAAGCAGCAAAATTTGTACAGTGCCACTTGGTTCGACCTGTTCGATACTGTCGCCATCGTGCAGGGCTATGCCGACAGCCAGGACAGCTGGAACGCCCAGGCACAGGCCGTGTACAGCGATTTACAGCGCTATAACGAATTGTTTGACATCTACCACCACTATGATGGCGTCATCAACCTGTATGATGTCAACGCCCGGGCCGCCGCTGCGCCGGTGCAGGTCAGCGACGAGCTGTACGCATTTTTGCGCTGGTGTAAAGACACCGCTTACCCTGCCGCCAACGGCGCGACGAACATCGCCGCAGGTGCGGTGCTGCGCCTGTGGCACGACGCGCGGGAAAGCGACTCCCCTGCCCCGCCCGACGCGGACGTCATCGCGGCGGCGCTGGCGCATATCGACATAGAAGATCTGGTTCTGGACGATGCAGCACAAACCGTCTATTTTGCTGACCCGGAGATGGCGCTCGACGTCGGTGCGGTGGGCAAGGGCTACGCTGTGGAGCAGACCGCCCGGGCCGCACAGGCCCGCGGGCTGACCAGCGCCCTGCTGAACATCGGCGGCAATGTGCGCGCTATCGGCACAAAGCCCGGCGGCAAGCCCTGGACCGCGGGTGTCGAGAATCCCTGGGGCGATGACCCCGCGTACATACAGGCCGTCGAGCTGGCCGACGGCGACAGCCTGGTCATCAGCGGCGACTACCAGCGCTACTTTGAGTACGACGGCGTGCGGTACGCTCACCTGATCGATCTGACGACGGGCTACCCTGCCCGCTACGTCAGCAGCGTGGCCGTGCTGGCCCGCGCCGACACCGGAGGTCTGGCCGACGCGCTTTCCACCGGGCTGTTCTGTCTGCCCGAGGAGACCGGCCAGGCCCTGGCCGCGCAAAACCACTATGCCGTCCTCTGGATGCACCCTGACGAGACTACGAGCCGGAGCGCGGACTGGCCGCAATAAAAACAACCCCCGATTGCCTGAAATCGGGGGTTATATATTTGCTGTAAATTTATACAAACTGTTATGTGCGGGTACACGAAAAAATCCAGAAAGGCACAGAGAAAATCAAGACAGCGCATAGGAGCTCGCTCCACTCCGTTCCGCTCGCAATCCGCCTAATCTCCAAGCCAACTCCAAGAACATTCCAAGTCCACACCAAGCAAAATCAACGCATTATCTCATGTTTTCCCGCATGGAACAGAATGAGAGAGGATTGGAAACAAAAAAGAAAGCAGGCCCCGGAGCCGGATGGCGGAGGGGCCTGCGTGTGGATTCTTAACTTGTCTCTTTGTTCTTCGGTGAACGCCCTGTATCATAGTAATATAGAAAAGAATATAAGTCAATATGTGACGATAAACTGTAACTTTTATAAATGCACTTTTAAATTAAAAGCACTTGACAATACTGCCCGTTTAAACGTATGCTATATGTAAAGAATAACGAACGGATAGGAAGTGTTTTGCCATTTTTAACTACGAGTATAAGCCGAAGAAAACATCGCAGGAACTTGTTGCGATGCTAAAGGATGAAAAGGGCATAACCTTTTCCATTATGTCAGAGACAGAGGCAGCAGAATATCTTTCCAAGAGAAATAATTATATGCGGACGGCCTCTTATCGAAAGAACTATGCAAAGCATGAGACCGGCGTGCAGGTCGGAAAGTATATCAATCTGGATTTTGCCTATCTTGCAGAACTGTCAAACATTGACTTCTACTTACGGGAGCATCTCTTGAAGATGTGCATTGATATTGAACATGCACTGAAAGTGGCACTGCTGGCAGAAATTGAGCAGAACCCGCAGGAGGATGGCTATAAAATCGTATGCGACTTTTTGGAGAAGTATCCGCAGGTAAAGCGCTCGATTGAGCAAAAAGCAGATGCGATATTTACGGGTGACTTGATAAACAAATACTTCAATTTATGCTATGTGGTGGATAGCCGGACAAATGCTTGCTCGGTAAAAATCATCAATGTGGACTGCCCTGTTTGGGTGTTGGCGGAAATCATTAGCTTTGGCGATTTGATAAAGCTGTGTGAGTTCTACAGCACAAATTATCGTCAGTTCTTTGCAGTGGCGCTGGATAGGAACATTATCAACCCGGTAAAGAGTCTGCGGAACGCCTGCGCCCATAATAATTGCCTGTTTACTTCGCTTAGGCCAAGCAAAACAACCAGACCGCCGCAGGTGATTTCAAGAATGGCTGCCAGTATTCCGGGGGTCGCAAAGGTTGAAAAGACGAAAAAGCTCTCAAGTAGACCTGTGTTTGAAATCGTCTGTATGCTTTATGAATACCAACTACTTGTAAGCCCAAAGGTACGGCAAAATCGTATGGGAGCATTAAAGCAGTTTGTTGATGGCCGAATGGTAGAGCATTTGGACTACTTTTCGGGAGAAAAGGGCAATCGTTTGGTAAAATCCACCTTGCTCTTTATAAAAAATGTGGTTGACTTTTTCGCATAATAAGCATATAATATCAATGTAATCAAAAAGATACTATATCTTTTGTGAGAACGCCGTTACTGACGCCGTTCTCATTTTCTTTTTATAAGTAAAAAGCAGCCTGTGGAATGAGAAATCATTTTACGGGCTGTTTCCCTTATACGGGCATTGCCTCTCGCAGTTCCCGCTTATACTTGTAATATGTATTCCGTGCAATGCCAATAAGCTTAATGCAATCTGCATCGCTGAGTGTGCCGTCAAAATCCTTGCTGTATTTTTTGATGGCCTCTTTGCAAGTAGCGGCTTTCTTGACTATCAGCTTGCGACCACATTCCTGCCCTATCTGCTTGCCGTTTAGTTTGGCGGTCAGCATTCCCTCTCTGGTGCGTTGGCGCAGGTCGTCAACTTCCTTTTGAGCTTGCGCAAAGGCAAGGCGTATCTGCTCTTTGGCGAGGTCAACGGTGTACTGATTCAGTGCAGCAATGACCGAGGATACAAAACTGTCGGTAGCGGCATTGCCGGTTTTCAGCTGGGGGCTGATTTGCCGCTGGATGGTCTGGCGGTAAGTCTCGGTGTTGATGTGCGGCTCTTTGAGAAAGCAAAGCGTTACATTTTGGGTGTACAGGTCTTCGTATAGTTGGCAACCCTCGTCTGCATTGCGGCTCATGCGGGATACGCTGTCGAATACGATGGTGTCCCCCGGTTGCACAATATGCAGCAGCTTGTCTAGTTCTTTGCGCCCCTGATATGTTGTGCCTGTGTAAACTTCGCGGATAATATGCGCGGTTGGATATGTTGCCAAAATGTTGCGTACTTGCCGTTCGATATTTTGCTGTGGTGTGGAAATACGGCAGTAACCATATATCTGCATGGCGGTATAACCTCTAAGGCTCGTTAATTTTGATACTGGTAGTATACTTACTTTGTCATACGATAGCAAGCACTTTTAATACTACTTGTGCATAGCTTAAATTTGATACTGGAAATGATGGCGGTGGTCGCTTGTGTGACCGCCGCCATCGTTCTACTTTTCGGATGTGGCCGCAAGACTGCACCATGCGCAGGTTTTGCACTCGGCCATTTCCCCGCAAGGGGGAACGCCGGTATCTGGTTCGTATGGGCAGGAATGGTAATCGTATTGCATTGTAGTGCTCCTTATTAAAAGTGTACATATAAAAATGGCGGTCTACTCTCACTCGACCATTATCGCTGTTATTGTGACTTATTCGGTAACAACCATCTTTTCCATACAGTCGCCGCATATCAGGTTGATGACCTTGGTCGCTCGGCAACTATTGCCACATTTGGGGCAGATATATTTGCGGGTACTGCTTGGCTTTTTCGTTCTGGTTTCCGCTCCTGCACTGCTGTTGCCGCCCTTGGGGAGCGTTCCGAGTACATCCAGCAGGTTAAGGCTCTCGACCATCTGGAAATCTTGCCAGCCCTGCTCCTCTACAAAATCCAGAAGTTCAAGACCGGGGCTGGTAATTGTCCAACCATATTTGGGATGGTGTTCGACTTCCAGACCGTGGGTTTCTGCAATGTGCTTGAAATTCTTGTTGTGATATACGCCGTTATTGCTGGTGTCCTTTATACCGTGTTCGGCGCAATACTCGTGTACCATCTCATGGACTAACACGCCAGCCAGAAAAGCACACTCTTGGTTTAAGCTGGCAGAACTTATATTGATTTCGTAGCGCCGTTCTTCGCCTGTTTTCCAAACCTTACCAGTGGTGAAGTGCCCATACGCGCCAGCGGTCTTTTTCAAGCTGATAACGACCTCCGGCAATTCACCGTCAAAAAAGCGGCTATTAAGTGCTCGGAACATTTTCTCAAGCTGTCCTGCCACGCGGCTCGTTTTAATCGTCTGTTTCATTTTCGTTGTCCTTTCGTCTTAAAAGTTCACTTTTAAATCCCCGCCGAAGCGGTTTGCAGGTTTGGCCCCTGCCGGCGAAAAGAAAAAGTAAAGCCCACACCCCTGTGTCAACAAATCATGGAATATCGCAGCATCCCCGCAAAGTGCGAGAATATGCCGTGAAAGTTTGTTGACTAAAGGGTGTGGGCTTATATACTTTTTTGAGCGGCAGGGCCACGCTTCCCCGTCCCGCCGCAGCGGTGTACCGTACTATTTTTATTAAAAAAATACGATATGTATATATTGACGTGATGTATATTATATGCTATTATATACATAACGTATTGCATAACGAATTGTATTTCATCTCGTAAGGGGGCGTTCTGATGAACCGCTATTTCATTTCAGATAAAGAAAGCGACATTCTGATTACTGTCGCAACCAAAGTTTTCGGCTTGAAAATCGGAGACATCATCAATATGGCAATCAAAAACGAGTTCCTGCCGATGACAGAGCCGTTCCGCACAGAGGCAACGTTCATTTTGCAGTGCCGCGCAGAAAATAAATTGGATGCGTGGGAAATCAAGCAGTCAATGACACGCGGCATCAGGGCGTTAGGAACACGCCCGGTGTACGATGCAGACCGTTTACAGGGCTTTTTTGCCAGATACCATTTGCACGAGGACACAGAGAACTGCACCATAACAGAGAATGATGCCTTGTGGGAATCTGCTGTCGAGGTCTATGAGTTCCTCGGTAAACAGATTTCGACTGGCGGCATCAACAAAATTAACGGTGCTCGCTTGGTAGATGATATTTTTGCTGAGTGGGAGGTTCTGTGGGGCGAAAAAGCTGTGTACGATGTAATGGCAGCGCTTGCGTTTCGTTGTGAACCGAGCCTGCCGTTCAGCTGGTTTGACGGCATCCAGTTCCTTGTAGGAATCGAGCGTGATGCAATGGGACAGTGGTGCCGTTTGCCGAGTAGAAAAAAGTAAGACCTGACACGCCTTTGCGATAGTAAGGCGTACAGGTCGCAGCAAGGGCGGTGCTGAAATTCTGCGCGAAAGTGCAGAACTTGGGCACCGCCAATCTTATAGGGGCAGGAACGGCGAAAAGTCGTTCCGATGGGGGCCGCAGCCCCCACTGACGGCAAGCAGGTCTTGTCGGCAGCGGGGAGTCCAGAGGGGTCACGCCCCTTTGGCAAGGTAAGCCCGCAAGGGCGGTGGGAGTTTCCGGGGAAACTGCCATACCTTGTATGGCACATCAGTCCGCGACTAAATGCACTGCTTCGTTGTGCAGGGCATTTCAAGGCGTGGGCGGAGGGGACATGAACCCCGTAAAGGAAAGTGAGATTACAATGGCAAGTGTAGAGAAGTTTTCAGTGGGCGCAGTCCGCAATCAGCTGCGGCACAATCGCCGCGAAATCGAACATTCCGGCAATCCTGACATTGACCCGTCTCGGCAGGGGCAGGACTATGTTCTGTCCCCCGATAGGGGCATGACCGAGTATGACTATTTTTTGCAGCGCAAATCAGAACTGTATTGCTATAACCGCGATGACATAAAGGTTATGGCAGGCTGGGTCGTGACGGCTCCGCAGGATTTAGACCCGGAGCGTTTTGATGACTTTTTCTGCGCAACATACGATTTCTTAGCAAATCGCTATGGTGAGGAAAATGTCGTGCAGGCTATCGTCCATGATGACGAGGGTGGCCAGCCGCATTTACATTTCTGTTTCGTGCCTGTTGTCGAAGACCCGAAGCACGAGCAGGGTTATAAAATCTGCGCGAACGATGTTCTTGACCGCCGCGAACTGCGCAATTTTCATCCTGACCTGCAACGCTATTTAGATACCCACGGTTTAGAAGATGCCCGCGTTATGACGGGCGTGACCAAGCGGCAAGGTGGAAACCGCACTGTCGCGCAGCTCAAAGCGGAACGCGAACAGGAATACCAGCAGGAAGTAGAACGCCCCGCGCTGTATTTCGGTGAATCGTCCGGGCCGGAACTTCACTTTTGAGGTACAGCCATGAATCAGGCGGTAATGCTTATCAACTGCTATCTGTACGGAGCGACAGCAGTAATGCTCCTTGTGCTGGTACTGATAGTATATTTGCGCGGGCAGATGAATCATTTTCCAAATCCATTTGCAAAAAAGAATCTTGTGTATCGACATCCGGCGCAAGCAAAAGGGATTCTGTTTGGTAAGAAGTTTGGTCTGTTGGCCTACTCCCCCGAACAGGACGAGGGGCATATTCTTGTACTGGGGCCATCGGGTACGGGCAAAACAAGTGCTTTGCTGATTCCAACACTGCGAAGCTGGCAGGGTACGGCGCTGGTGGTGGATATTTCCGGCGATATTTCAGCTAACGTCAACACGCCCAACAAAATTGTATTTGACCCGACATCAGAAAACTGCATTCCGTATGATGTGTTTGCTTCAATCAATGCGGTAACGGATGAGACAGAACGGCAGGAGCGTTTGGAACAGCTTGCTTATCTACTGTTACCAGACAAAGCCAACGACAGCGAGGCAGGCATATTTTTTACAAAGAATGGCCGAAAAATGATAACGGCAGCGCTTATTTGCTACTACGGCATGGATTGGGGCTTTGTGGAAATCTGCGAGTTTTTTCTCGGTCACGATTGGCGCAGTTTGCTGAACGATATTGCAAAGCAGCAGAATCCGATTGCTAATATGTTCATTAGTTCCTTTGCAGGCGCGTCAGAGCAGAACACGGCGGGCTGTAAACAGGCGGCAGACGATGCCTTGAAACTGTTTGCCACAAACGATAAAATTAAAAATGCACTTAGAAAAGTGCCAAGCTATGAAAAAGCCATCAGCCCGGCTACGTTGGAAACCAGTAGCGTATACATCTATATCCCAGATGAAAAGCTCAAAATCTATGGCGACCTGCTGCGCATTATCACGGCGCAGTCGATGGAATATTTTTCATCCAGACCGATGGAAAACAAGCAAACGATTTTGTTTTGTCTTGACGAGTTTGCTTCATTTGGCAAGCTGCAAATTGTTGAAAGTCTGCGCAAGCTGCGGAAACGCAGAATTAGAATCCTTGTCCTGACCCAGTCGTTAGCCGACCTCGATATGATTTACGGTAAAGATGAACGGAAAGCTATGCTGAGTAACTTTAAGTTTACTGTTCTGCTCGGCTGCAAAGATGCCGAAACACAGGAATATTTCTCCAAAATGATTGGTGAAAAACATTCCCTATTGGCAACCGACCCCAACCAGAAACCACAGCCCATCATCAAGCCGGCTGACCTTGCACATTTGGAACAAGACCTATTTGTAATTTGCGATGACGGAGCAATCCGGCTGCGGAAAAATTTCTACTTCAAATAGTGCGTGACATCTACAATAATTTACGAAATACGGCAAAAAGCGGGTGACAAATGCCCGCTTTTTCGTTATAATAGATAAAAATATGTATCTTTGGCTGCAAGTCCGACTTATGGGATGGAGCATTTGCTACAATATACATAGGGTTAAAAAGTGTACTTGAAATTTGGAGGAATCACAATGCCGGATAACAAAAAAGAGCAGGAACGCGAAGAACTTCACCGCGCAATATGGGCGATTGCGGACGACCTGCGCGGGAGCGTGGATGGCTGGGATTTCAAATCCTACGTTCTGGGCATTATGTTCTACCGCTATATTTCCGAGAACCTGACGAACTACATCAACGCGGACGAAATCGCGGCAGGAAACGCGGATTTTGACTATGCCAAGCTGTCTGACGAGGAGGCCGAGCAGGCACGGGATGACTTGGTGCAGACCAAAGGCTTCTTTATCCTGCCGTCAGAATTGTTCGTAAATGTCCGTGCCCGTGCACCGCAGGACGATAACCTCAACATGACGATGGAGGCCGTCTTCCGTCATATCGAGGATTCGGCAAAAGGCACCGAGAGCGAGGACGACTTTGCCGGTCTGTTCGATGATATTGATGTCAACAGCAACAAGCTTGGCGCTACGGTGGCAAAGCGCAACGCAATGCTTGTTAAGCTGCTGGACGGCATCGGCGCGATGAAACTCGGTGAATACAAGGAAAACACGATTGATGCGTTTGGCGATGCGTATGAGTACCTGATGAGTATGTACGCCTCCAACGCTGGCAAGAGCGGCGGCGAGTTCTTTACCCCGCAGGAGGTCTCGGAACTGCTGACCCGCCTTGCCGTTGTGGGCAAAACCGAAGTCAACAAGGTCTATGACCCTGCCTGCGGCTCCGGCTCCCTGCTGCTGAAGGCGGCTAAGATTCTGGGCAAAGAGAATGTCCGGCAGGGCTTCTTCGGTCAGGAAATCAACCTGACGACCTACAACCTGTGCCGTATCAATATGTTCCTGCACGATATTGATTTTGATAAATTCAATATCGCCCACGAGGATACGTTGATTTCGCCCCAGCATTGGGACGAGGAACCCTTTGAGGTCATTGTCAGCAACCCGCCGTATTCTATCAAATGGGAGGGCGATGATAACCCGGTCTTGATTAACGACCCGCGTTTCTCCCCTGCCGGTGTGCTGGCCCCGAAGTCCAAAGCGGACTTGGCCTTTATCATGCACTCGCTGGCATGGCTGGCGACCAACGGCACGGCGGCTATCGTCTGCTTCCCCGGTATTATGTATCGCGGCGGCGCGGAAAAGAAGATTCGCCAGTATCTGATTGATAACAACTTTATCGACTGCATTATCCAGCTGCCCGGCAACATGTTCTTTGGCACCAGCATTGCAACCTGTATTATGGTGCTGAAAAAGAGCAAGGCCGAGAACAAGACGCTGTTTGTTGATGCCTCGAAAGAATTTGTCAAGGTCACGAACAACAACAAGCTGACCGAGGACAACATTGCAAAAATCGTGGCCTCGTTCGTTGACCGCGAGGATAAGGACTATTTCTGCCGCCTTGTGCCCAATGACGAGATTGCAGCGCAGGATTATAACCTGTCGGTATCCACCTATGTGGAGCAGGAGGACACCCGCGAGGTTATCAACATTACCGAGCTGAACGCAGAAATCAAGCGCATTGTGGCGCGGGAACAGGTGCTGCGTGACGAGATTGATAAGATTATTGCGGAGATTGAGACAAATTAAATCGTAAAGTGATAGAAAGGTGGTGGACACGGTGGGAGACAGAAAAGTAGAAGAAAACTGCCTAAATAGAGCGATTGAACTGGCATTAAAGCAGTGCGGATGGACAAAAAGATTCGCAAAGAGACTATATGCCGGGGTACAAGATGGATTTAAAGAAGTGGACAGAGTGCGGCCTGATTTTGTTGTGCTGTGCCCGCCAACAGAAAATGAAAAAAGCACGCTGATTGGCATTGAACATTTTCGTGTTGATATGCACGTCACGCAAAAGAAAACAAATGACATAGCATCAACGGCAATAGTTCAGCAGAAAAATATTAGTACTTTTTACAACGAACACCGCGAAAAGGTTTTAGAATCACAGCATATACCGCAAGAAACGTTAAATGGTTTGGCACAACTGATAAAAGGCAGAGTAGAGGCAGAACAAAAAGCGACATATAGCAATTTTATTGCGTCGTTTGAGTATGGGCTGAAAAAGCATGTATCGCATATTGATGCTTATTGGGAAAATTTGAATAGCATTAGAGGTAAAAATGATGCAGAACTTGGGTTTCTGATTGAGATTCATGCAGACTTTGACCGTTTATATTTATGGCATAATGGAAAAGTTAGGAAAGAAGCAGGACAGCATACACCAATTTTGATGATGTCATTAAGTTGATAGAGAAAAACATAGATACAGAGAAAGTATCGTTTGTTATACTCTATTTTGTGGAGACATTTGCCCCCACAAAGGAAAGAGTTGTTATTGTACGGACAAAGAAAATACGAGAACAATTAAAAAGGCAAAACGAAGCAGTATACAAATACTGCGGTGATGATTTTAGATTAGAGCCGTTTGAATTACCTTATGAAAAATCTATACTTGAAGCCAAGTGCGAAACAAGCGCAAAAGGCGAAAATCAAATAGAAATTTCCATGTCTCGTGATGAAACTCCGGTACAGTATTTTGAAATGCACCTTTTTGCCGCAGCGCATCAGGCATATTGCTATGAAAAGGCAAATATACCTTACGCAACAACTGAAAGTGCATTTTTGATAATAGAACTTTTAAGAGGGTATGTCCTTTATTGGAAAAAGCTGCAAATTCCCGGCGCAGAATGGATGGTTTATCCCATTATGAAACATTATGATAAAGCAACGCGCGATAAACGATATGAAGAGTTTAAAAAGCGTTGGAATATTGACGATGGTGAACACGATGAATAAATTGGATAATTTAATTCAAGAACTTTGTCCGCAGGGCGTTGAAAGAAAACGCTTGGGCGATATTGGCGTTATTGTTCGTGGAAATGGCTTGCAGAAAAAGGATTTTACGGAATCTGGCGTGGGTTGTATCCACTATGGGCAGATTTATACTTATTATGGAACTTGTGCCTACAAAACGAAATCATTTGTATCCCCTGAACTGGCTGAAAAGCTGCAAAAAGTAAATAAGGGCGATTTGGTTATTGCAGTTACGAGCGAAAATGTAGAAGATGTAGGCAAGTGCGTTGTCTGGCTTGGTGATGAGCAGATTGTGACGGGCGCTCATGCAGCTATTTTCAGGCACAATCAAGACCCGAAATATGTTGCATATTGGTTCCAGACAAATGACTTCTTTACCCAGAAGAAGCGCATAGCGAAAGGAACAAAGGTTATAGACCTGACCCCGCAGAAGTTGGAAGAAGTTACGATGCCCGTTCCACCGCTGCCAGTCCAACGCGAAATTGTCAGGATACTTGACAATTTCGCGGAGCTTACAGCGGAGCTTACAGCGGAGCTTACAGCAGAGCTTACAGCACGCAAAAAGCAGTATGAATATTACCGCGATACGCTTTTGACTTTCGGTGTCCACAGGGGGGGGACATTTGAAACAAAGTGGAGAACGCTTGGGGACGTCTGCAAGGTCGTTTCTGGCGGAACACCATCAAAGAAAGACTCCGATTACTGGAAAAACGGCACAATCAAATGGCTGGGTTCAACAGTTTGCAAGAGTCAGAAGTGCGTGAATGAGATTACTGACTATATTACGGAAAAAGGGCTAAATGAATCGTCTGCTAAGTTAATGAAACCAGATACAACACTAATTGCACTTGTAGGAGCGACGATTGGTAAAGTTGCGTATTTGCCTTTTGAGGCGGCGATAAATCAAAATATTGCAGGAATCTATCCTAAAGATGTAGAAAATTTGAATCCTTCGTATGTATATTATGCGTGTACCACACTGTATCCACAGTTTCTAAAGCTCACACAGAGTTCAAAACTTGCGATGGCAACATTATCTTTTGTAAGAAGTCTGCAAGTACCTATTCCCCCGATAGAAGTGCAAAATAAAATCGTGAATGTTTTGGATAACTTCGATGCCATCTGTTCTGACTTGAACATTGGTCTGCCAGCTGAAATTGAAGCCCGTAAAAAACAGTATGAATATTACCGGGGTATGCTCTTGACGTTTGCTGCGGCTGACGACATAATCTTGACAGACAGACAGACAGACAGACAGACAGACAGACAGAGCCTAATTAAGCTTTTTTTGCAGTATGTGTTTGGCTATGTTGCCTTGCCTTTCGGAGAGATTGCAACTATCGTTAGAGGTGCATCGCCAAGACCGATACGAAGCTATATCACTACGGATAAGGATGGCGTTTGTTGGATAAAAATTGGCGATGTTAAGCCAAACACAAAATATATCGTAAGTACAGCAGAGAAGATAACAAAAGGGGGCGCTGAAAAATCCAGATACGTCAAAAAAGGTGACTTTATACTCTCCAATTCGATGAGTTTTGGCAGACCGTATATATTGAAAATAGACGGCTGTATTCATGACGGTTGGTTAGCAATAAGCGATTATGAAAACTGGCTCTTGCCGGATTACCTGTATCATCTGCTAAACTCGAATGAAATTCAGCAAGAGATGAAGAAAAAAGCCTCTTTTGGAGGAGCAGTACAAAATCTAAATGCAGATATTGTACGAGAACTTGAATTACCAATCCCATCATTAGAAAAGCAATCCGATATTGTAGCCATCCTTGACCGCTTTGACACCCTCTGCAACGACCTCACCAAGGGTCTGCCTGCCGAAATCGAAGCACGGCAAAAGCAATACGAATACTATCGGGACAAACTGTTAGCTTTTAAGGAGCTGGATAATTGTGAATGATGATGGCATAAACATAGATGGACTTTATACAGGACTCAAGGCTTTCGCTGACGCTGTTTCAAGTCTTAGAGAAACAGTTGCCCAAGTTCTTCCGAGCTTGATTGAAATTGGAAAAATATTCGGAAAATTTGCGCTTTGGGCAGAAGCGGTAGATAAAATGGCAAATGCGCAAATTGTATTTACAGATGATTTCACGTTAGAATTGGCGCATAAATTTTGTGAGGAACCTGATATTGTACAGGCGGTTGATAGGTACTACTATGAAGGCGGACATATTTCTCCGCTAATTGAAACACTTAAGCAGCATGATGGAATGGAAATGTATCAAAGATTCTACGAAGAAATCATTGCAGCGTTTCAGCAAGAGCATTATCAACTTGCGTGTACAGGGCTTTTTTCCTTGGCGGATGGCATACTTGCGGACGCATCGGATATGCAGGGATGCGTTAACTATGAAAAACGAATAAAGAAAATTGAAGAACGTATTTCAAATAATGAGGAACTAACGGGATTAGACAGAAAGTTTTGGTGTGTTTATACGGGGCTGAACGCAGTAACCGGAACGATGTTTAATGGGAAACCATTTACAGAAAAAGAGGAAGACCTATTGAACAGAAATTGGCTACAGCATGGAAGAACGCATCGGACATATACAAGAATGGATTTCTTAAAGGCATTGTTACTTGTCGATGGCATTTTGTTCTTTGCAGAGCAAGACAATGCCAAAAGCCAAATTGAGGAAGATAAAGCATGAGCACTTACAATGTAGTTGCTGCCAGCAACGAAAGTACCGTTGTAACAGAATACGAACCGCAAAGCAAACGTTCTGACGCTTACCAAAGCGAGGCCGCGCTGGAGCAGGCGTTTATCAGAATGCTGGAGGAGCAAGGCTATGCCTACCTCCCTATCCATGAGAACGCTGACCTTGTGGCAAACCTGCGCCGCCAGCTGGAGATTCTGAACAATTATACCTTTACGGATAAGGAATGGGATAACTTCTTTAAGGATAAAATCGCCAACGCGAACGATGGCATTAAAGAAAAGACCCGCCGCATCCAAGAGGACAACATTCAGAACCTGACCCGCGAGGACGGCTCTACGGTCAATATCACATTGCTGGATAAAAAGAACATCCACAACAACCGCTTGCAGGTCATTAACCAGTATGCGGAGAACGGCGGCAACTATGATAACCGCTATGATGTCACGATTCTGGTAAACGGTCTGCCGCTGGTTCATGTGGAGCTAAAGCGGCGCGGTGTGCCCATCAAAGAGGCGTTCAACCAAATCAACCGTTACCAGCGGGACAGCTTTTGGGCTGGTAGCGGTCTGTATGAGTATGTACAGATTTTCGTTATCTCCAACGGCACGAACACGAAATACTACTCCAATACGACCCGCGACAGCCACATTAAAGAAAGCGCCGGAACGACCCGAAAGAGCAGCAAAAAGACAAGCAACAGCTTTGAATTTACGTCCTTTTGGGCGGATGGGAAAAACCGCGTCATTCCTGACTTGGTGGACTTTACCCGCACATTTTTTGCCCGCCATACGCTGCTGAACATCCTGACGAAGTATTGCGTCTTTACGTCCGAAGACCTGCTGCTGGTGATGCGTCCATACCAGATTGCGGCAACCGAGCGTATTTTGTCCCGCATTGAGGTTTCGACCAACTATAAGCAGACGGGAACACTGGCGGCAGGCGGGTACATTTGGCACACAACAGGCAGCGGCAAAACGCTGACTTCCTTCAAAACGGCGCAGCTGGCGTCCAACCTCCCCTATATTGATAAGGTTTTGTTCGTGGTAGACCGCAAGGATTTGGACTACCAGACCATGAAAGAATATGACCGCTTTGAAAAAGGCGCGGCCAACGGCAACACCTCCACGCAGGTGCTGCAACGCCAGCTGGAAGACCGGGATGCCAAAGGCAACCCACATACTTATAAAATCATCATTACAACGATTCAAAAGCTGGCGTTGTTTGTTGCCCGCAATAAGGGACATGAGATTTTCCAAAAGCATGTTGTCTTGATTTTTGATGAGTGCCATCGCAGCCAGTTTGGCGATATGCACGAGGACATCACAAAATATTTTAAGAACTACCACCTGTTTGGCTTTACAGGCACGCCGATTTTTGCGGCCAACGCCAGTACGCGCGGCAAACCTACGCTGAAAACCACTCCGCAGGCGTTTGGCGGTGAGCCTGATGCCAACGGCAAGAAAGTCTTGCCGCTGCATACCTATACGATTGTTGACGCTATCAACGATAACAACGTTCTGCCGTTCCGTATCGACTATGTGGATACGGTCAACCGCAAAGCAGGCATCGGCGATAAGCAGGTCAAGGCCATCGACACCGAAAAAGCACTTGCCGACCCGCGCCGCGTAAAAGAAATCGTCAAATACATCTTAGAGCATTTTGACCAGAAAACAAAACGCAACGGTAAAACGTATTCTTTCCGTGCGCTGCGCAATATTGAGGCAGTGGCAACCGATAAAACACGCGGGCAGGTCGCAGAAGTCAAGGACAGTGTACGTCTGTCGGGCTTTAACTCCATCTTTGCGGTCAGCTCGATTGCAATGGCAAAGGCGTATTATCTGGAATTTAAGCGCCAGATGCAGGACTTGCCCGAAGCAAAGCGCCTGCGCGTGGCAACGATTTTCAGCTACGCCCCCAACGAGGACGTGGAAGATGCAAACGGCATGCTGGGCGAGGAAAATTCCGATGATACCAGCCAGCTTGATGCAAGCTCGCGCGACTTTTTGGAGTCTGCAATCAAGGATTATAATGCACTTTTCAAAACGCATTACGATACCTCTGCCGACAGATTCCAGAACTATTATAAAGACCTTTCCCTGCGCATGAAAAACCGCGAGGTTGACATCCTGATTGTCGTAAATATGTTCCTGACGGGCTTTGACGCTACCACGCTAAATACGCTCTGGGTGGATAAAAACCTCGTCATGCACGGCTTGATACAAGCGTTCTCGCGCACGAACCGCATCCTGAACTCCGTAAAGACATACGGCAATATTGTCTGTTTCCGCAATCTGGAGGAAGAAACCAACAAAGCCATTGCCCTGTTTGGTGACCGCAATGCGGGCAGTATCGTTCTGCTGAAAAACTATAAAGCCTATTACGATGGCTATGACGAGGACGGCAAACACCACGACGGCTACGAAGACCTGATTGCCAAGCTGCAAGCAAAGTTCCCGCTGGGTCAGCCCATTGTTGGAGAACAAAACCAAAAGGACTTTATTGCGCTGTTTGGCGCAATCCTGCGGCTGCGAAATATCCTTACCTCGTTTGACGACTTTGCGGGCAATGAACTGCTCTCCCCGCGCGATATGCAGGACTACCAGAGCAACTATATTGACCTGTACCAACAGCTGCGGTCACCAAAGCCGGATAAGGAAGTCATCAATGACGATATAGTCTTTGAGATGGAACTTATTCGTCAGGTGGAAATCAACATTGACTATATCCTTATGCTGGTTGCCAAGTATCACGATAGCAACTGCGAGGATAAAGAAATCCTTGTTGACATCCGCAAGGCCGTGGACTCCAGTATGCAGCTGCGCAGCAAGAAAGACCTGATTGAAAACTTTATCGCAACCGTCAATACGGCCACCAAGGTAGATGACGACTGGATAAAGTTCGTCACCGAGCAAAAGAAAACCGACCTTGATACACTTATCGCGGAGGAAAAGCTCAAGCCGGATGAAACGCGCAAGTTTGTGGATAACTCTTTCCGAGATGGCATATTAAAGACTACCGGCACAGATGTTGACCGCATCCTGCCGCCGGTCTCGCGCTTTGGCGGCGGCAACCGAGCGGCCAAAAAGGATGGCATTATTGCAAAATTGCAAGCGTTCTTTGACAAATACTTCGGGCTTGTGTAATTCTTTTAACGCACTTGCGTTCTGTGCAAAATTGTGGTATAATATAAATGTAAACTCGATAAGTGTATAAAGACTTGTTGGGTGTCCGTTAATCTAAAACTGAATAATCATACTGAATGGTAAAGCTCTAAGGAGCCAGTACGAAAATTGCGACATTATCTCTACGGGGATAGTGTAAGCAGCGTTTGTACTGGCTCCTTTTTTTGTACCTTGAAAACAAAATAACAAGCAGCATCGGCAACCCTAAGATGGCTGACAATCGCAAAATGGTTGCAACATGTCAAGGCTCAACTTGCCGGAAGGCGCTAACTTCCGTTGCCGAGAAGAACGCTTACGGCAGTTTGGCGTTCAGTCTCCAGAACGAAAGGAACTTACCCACTGCCGCAACTTTACGGGACGGTCTGAACTTCTCCCGCAAGCAGTGCTTCACTTCGGCCAAAGGAAGGCCCTGCCCTCTGTAGAATGGTTACGGGAAAGCCGCAAACTTTTGGTGGTAAGGTAAGCATATTCAGCAAGCCAGAACGGCAAGACAAAGCGGTAACTACTACTTCGGCAGATTACTTATAGTTTCCTATTTGTCTCGCGGAGCGCGGAATCATAGGAGACAATAAGAGTTCTGCTGGTGATTCTTATTTATTCCTATCTTCCCCCGCAAGGCGCGAACTTATATAGGAGCAAATAAGAGGCAACAAACTGACAGCAGAGATTCTGCGGGTTGGCTGTATGTTTCCCGCGACATTTCTTATTTTATCAATGATATTTCATGAAATGAATTAACATTGAATAGATAAGAAGAGAGACTTGGCATTTGTGAACGAAAGACTTGAAAAATATAGCGATATATAGCCGTATATTCTGCATGGAAATATATGGAAATGAAACAAAAAGTATCATGGAATCACCCCTTAAGTATCAAAGGAGTAATGTAATGAAGAAACAAAATGTTGAAACGATTGTTCTGAAAAACGCTAAAACTGGCGTGGCTGAGAAAATCCAGCACGAGTGTCACAACACTGGATACGGGACAAAGCACTTTTGGAAAGCCGATGCTAAGTTCTTTGAACTTCTTTCAAACTTTTCTGCTGCGGAAAGCAAGGTGTTGGCATACATCTTGCAGGAAACACAGCCGACGAAAAATAAATTCGTTGGGGCGTACAAAACGATAGCAAGAAAATTGAATTGCGATGTCGTAACAGTACGTAATGCAGTGAAAAAGATGCAGGAAAGTGATATGCTGGCAAAGACTGAGGATGAAAGAGTTTGGATGATAAATCCAAGGCTGCTTGTTAAAGGCGACATTTATGTGCAAGCACGGCTAATGTCGGAATATGACACTCTGCTTAACCGCCCGTTAAGTGATTTACTTATAACGGATGGCGATGGCAATGACCCGTTATTTTTGCCGCGAGAATATTCGACACCAGAAAGCATAAGCAATGTAAAAATGAATTTTTTTAAAGTGTATGATTCATTTTTTAGAGTTGTTTCCGGACTGGGCGGAAAGGAATCACTGGTGCTGGATTTTCTGGTATGTGCAATGCAGAGCGGTAACAATATGTACGTTGGAACAATGAAAAAGATTGCAGTAAATATCAATAGCTCGAAAGCCACCGTACAGAGAGCGATGGACTCCCTTGCGGATAAGGGGTTTGTGGCAATGCAACTTGATGGCGTTTGGCTGATTAACCCATCAATGGTAATCAAGGGAAATCGTAGTAAAGAAAAGGTACTGATGGATAAATTCATCTTGATTCAAAGGGAATACGATGAGAAGAGAAAAGCACGTAAAAATAGTAAAAGAAAGGAGGCAGATAAGGAAAAAGCAGCAGCATAGATATGCAGCTGCCATTATAAACTATGGCCGACAGAATCATTGCCCTTACTGTTTCACCCATCTTGCCACAGTCTTTGCGTCCGTGCCGTACAGCTGCGCTATGTGGTACATGCTGGCTCCTGATTGATACATTTCTTTCATCTCGGCCTTATAGTCTAGCACGGCATCGGGTGCGTGCAGCAGGTCATAGAGAGTCAGTCTCAGCAGAACGGCAAGTTGCAGAACATATCGCGGCGCAACGGACTTGTTGCATAGTGTGGCGTGCAGCTGCTTTGCGGATATGTCAGTCGCAGGAACATAACTGCCATATAGGTTTAAAAGTGCATTTTCGATTTTGGTGGCGTATGTACGTCCCCCGGTCAGGGAGCGCCAGCCACGGGAACGTAATGCGCAGTCAAGGACGGCGTGGTAAACAGAGCCGTCACGATAATCAAAACTTGAATCTAAAGTATCATGCAATAATGAATCTAACGCCAGCAGACAGCCCGGTACGGGTTCTGCTGACTGCTTTTTTAGCTGCATAGTGAATGATGCGGGAAATAGTTCTTGCTGTCGTGTGCTATTGTATGCGACATCGGTATCGACTAGCCAGCAGCGATGCTTGGTGCAAATTTGCATATCCGGCAGTTGGTGGCTGCGATGCCAATAAGGCTCACCATGCAACTGCAAGTCCTCTTGATAGCAGACGGGGCAATAGCGCATTACGGAGCAATGATTTCCGTTGGCTTGTGAAATGCCCATCCGATGTACGGTTAAAGGATTGCCATTGACAACATAGGCATAGGTGGAACGCTTACGCTGCGTAGGGAAAAACCGCGCGTAATAGGGATAAAATGTGTGCTGCATTACAACATCCTTTGCAGACAAGAACCCTTGCGGAAGCTGTGCCAACAGCGTATTTATAGGCCCGCAGAGCATTAGACTGGGAGCACAGAAATTGTCCCCATATAGCTGCCGCAGGGTGTGCTTAGCACAGTAGTTGCCACTGTGAACATGGTAGCGGCAAATGACGCTGTACCATAGTTCATCAGGGTACGGCGAGGGAAAGAAGCTAATCATATTGCTACCTCGCCCTTGATATACTCAGCATAAGCAGATACAGGTGATTCGCCGCACTTTTTCGCTTTTTTGAGCAGCACCCGTATATCGTTTCCAACAATCTTGGTGGGGGCTACAGAACCTACAGATACCTCCGGCGTGGTCTTTGCCTGCCGCTTAACAATGGGCTTGGCGGAAAGCTCGCTTATGTATTCTGACACCATCTCCAGATTTTTTATAAATGCACTTTCAAAAACCTCTAAGTCCAGCTTTTCGCGTCCGTCAAGGATGGCTTGCTTTTGGGCATTATACAGCAATTTGGAGAGTATATCCGGGATGCCCTGTGTCTTGCGATACAGCCAGTTTGCAAGCTCGGGTGTCAGGTCGGTGGCATACTGTGTGTATTGGTAATGCCATAGCCCGTGCAGGAGTAACGAAAATTCCTTATCGTTGGGCAGCCGGTCATAGACAAGCCCGGTGGTACGCCGTGCAGAGCGAAACTCCTGCTGCAATACCTGCAATACGCGCGGTGTTCCGACCATGCAGACGCTTACCCCTGCCCCGTTGATAAGGTGGACGAGAAAATTTAAGAAACGTATACCGCCATCGCTTTTGCGGTAGGCAATGTTCTGCAGCTCGTCTATCACCAGTAGCCCAATATGATTGACCCGCACGATTTGATTAAGCTGACTGACAAGGACATCAATGCTCAACCTGCGCGATAGGGCATCTTTTTGATAGGTAGTTCCAATCAAACTGTCGATTTGCAGGTAAATATCCAGTATCAGTGCTTTAATGGACGCATCGTGCGGGGTCTGCACAACCAAGTACGGGATTTGGTGGCAGTAGAACTTTTGCCCATGATACTCAGTGTGCTCAATGACCTGCGGATATAACGATAATACACGTTGCAAGGCGGTTGACTTGCCAAGACCCGACACGCCGACTACAGAGAAAGAATTGCCGCCGCCGATGGATGCGGCAAGAGCATTGCCGTGCATCAGCGAGTAACCGTTCTGCATGGCGGCAGCTTCGCTGTGGATTGAATACTGCCCATAGCAATGCTGCATAGCAGTGTAGATTTCACAGTATAAGTCAATCGTCATGGATAGGGGCTGGTAAAACTCATATAGCGAGGACAACAGCTGCAAACGTTCCCCGGTGCTGCGGTCACGGTCACTATCGTTATAGGGTGGGATGACTGCCAAAGCATGAATCAAGTCTTTGCCGGACAGCATCGGAGGCAAGGCTTCAATAAAAGGATTATTGTCGTAGAGCGGATTTGCAATATAATCAGCGTGCATCGAAATCGTCCTCCTGTTGCTCTGTCAGTAAATCCATCAGCGATACGCTTTCTTGTTTGCGGGCTGTACTGCGGTTTCGCTGTATCTGCTTGCTGATATTACTGCGGTCTGGCGTTGTACGTTCGGAGCGGTCTGCAATGGCTTGTATATCGCTCATGAGGTCGAGTTGTGCCTGCAATTCCTGCTTTTTCCAGTCGGTACGTTCTACTTTTTCCTGCTGTTGTGCGTCTGCAATTTCCGCCAGTGATTTGCCCAGATAGGATTTTTGCACCAAGTCAAAAGCCGAGTAAGTGCCGTTTTCATACAACCACACGGTATCCATACATTCCGGCGCATAGGCAACCTGTACAGTTTCCCGTCCACCGAGACCGGCAGCGACAAAACGCTTTTTAAAAGTGCAGTTTGAAAAACGCAGGCCGAAAATTTCCAGACCGCGCTGCGTGATTTTCCCCTCGGCACGGGGCAACAGCGTATAGAGTAGCTTTTTGTCTGTGGCCTCATGCACAGGGCAATCATCCTGTGTATCGCAGAACGACCAGATACTTGCAGCCAGTGGCGGCGTGTTGGATTCTATCATGGCGGGAGTGCGGGTAAAACCTGTCTGTACAGATTTCGCGTTGTAGAATAGGACGCAGCGCAGAACAACGGCAGTAAATTGTTCCAAATCCAGTGTGCCTTGCCTGCGATAGTCCGGTGCACCGCGTTCCTGCGTATCGGATTCGATGACACCCTTGCCTTTAAGTAGCGGCTTGTAGGCACTCTGAACCAAATCAAACAGTTTTTCAACTACACCTTTTAAATCTGGCCGATAAGCGGGAAGATTTTCAATTTCAATATGGTAACTCTCGCACAGGTTTTCCAGTGGGCCGCTGATGAATTCACTGCCTCGGTCTGTCATAATTTTGGTGGGCAGATGATGGCTCGGCCAGTCCTGCGGGTCAATGTCTATCCCGTGCTGATGGCAAAAACTGACCTTATCCGTAAAAGTGTTCTGGAGCAGCAGGCGCAGTGCATATTGTCCGCCCTCCAGACCGACATATACGCCAGTAATCAGGCGGCTATAGGCATCGACCATTGTGTAAATGACAGGTCGACCAATGGGTTTGCGGGAAAGGCGGCTGACAATGTAGATGTCGGCAATGGTGGCATCAGTCATGTACACACCAATAGTATGCGCGTAATCGCAGACCGAGCCGGTAAACGGACGGTGATTGCGCTGGTAGGCTTTAAGCCCCTGTCTGCTGATGGTCTCACTGATGGGGTCACGGTTCTTGCGAAAGAAATAGCGGAACTGCCAGAACGTGGGATATTCCGGCTTCAATGTGCCGTGTGTGTCGCAGTATTTCGCCCGTAGCATCATCTTGTAGGCAGTCTGCAAGCTCTGCCGCTGTGGGGTGTAGTAATACTTGTTCAGTGCCCAGCGGATGGCCTTTTCATCGGCAGTAAGCTCATGTTGTTCTGGCGCGGGACGTTCTGCGGGTAAAAGTGCATTTTTACTTTGGTATACCCAATAGCGCCAAAGGTATTGGAGTACCGTGCGGCGGGCAATGCCATGCTCGGCAGCAATCTGGCGGACAACCTCGTTGCGATGGGATTTATCATAGATACAGGCATCCTCCAACAGTGGCGCAATCAGGTCGAGCTTGCGATTGCGCCCATCGCGCTGGCGGTTGGTGATGTCCTCGTCCAGAACAAAAACAGAGTATGTTTCGGCAGGGACGGGCTGTAATTCTGCAAGCAAATCCGATGCAACGGGGTACGGCATCCGAAAGTGTTGGCAGCTGACAACATAGCTCTGCTCTTCTCTGCAAAGCAAAACGCGGACGTGTTCGCCGCTTTCAGCGGCAAGGATGTCAAGATTCCTCATGGCTGGTATCCTCCTTGTCGATGATGATACCCCAATCGGAGATGCCTTGCTGCTGCCAGTATCGGCGGGACAGTTCCAGTTTTTCAGCAACCGAGGGACGGCTTAAATAAGACCGAAAGACAGCCTCACGGACTGCCGTGTGCCCATCGTCATAGTGCAGAACAAAATCTGTGGTGTAGGTTTCGCAGGGTAGATTCAGGTCATTAGCAGGAATATCATTGCAGAGGATGGGAACATTACATTCAATTTGAAAAATTGCCGGTTCTGCATCCAGCATTTTCGCGGCGGCAAGCTGCACTTTGTCATACAGACAGCAGACGGCCTTACATTTGGTGAGCATGATTTTGGTACAGCGTTCTTTTTGAACTTGTTTTCGCATTTTTGACGCTCCTTGTTGTAAATTTGGGGCGTCCGTTCACCGAAGAAAAAGGAAAATCACCTGTGTCCTTTTGAGGCAAACTTCCGTTCCACATTTTCCAAAAATCGAACTGAAAAGAGCGAAATTTGGAAAAAGTGGAATTTTAGTGTGCCTTTTGGAAAATCTTGAATTTTTGCTTGCCTCATGGATTTATCGCTGTGATGGAATAAAGACGTAGTAAGAGGCAAAACAGGATTCCACATTTTCCGATTTTGCATTGACCGTACTATATGCGCGGGCACACGAAAAAATCAAGAAAGGCGCAGAGAAAATCAAGACAGCGCATAGGCGCTCGCTCCACTCCGTTCCGCTCGCAGCCCCTTTTTCCTCCAAGCCAACTCCAAGAACATTCCAAGTCCACACCAAGCAAAATCAACGCATTATCTCATGTTTTCCCGCATGGGACAGAATGAGAGAGGATTGGAAACAAAAAGAAAGCAGGCCCCGGAGCCGGATGGCGGAGGGGCCTGCGTGTGGATTCTTAACTTGTCTCTTTAGTCTTCGGTGAACGCCCTGTATCACTGTACAATTCTCACCGCTGCGGATTGATGATCGTGCGCCAATCGAGGTCGCCGTGCTCCAGGCCGTGGATGAGGACCTCGGCGGTGGCAATGTTGGTGGCAACCGGAATATTGTGCACATCGCAGATGCGCAGCAGGTTCATCTCGTTGGGCTCCGAGGGCTTGGCGCAGATGGGGTCGCGGAAGAAGAGCAGCATGTCCACTTCCTCACAGGCGATGCGCGCCACGATCTGCTCGGCACCGCCGTGGCCGCCGGGCAGGAACTTTGTGACCTTCAGCCCGGCGTTTTCCTCCACCAGGCGGCCGGTCGTGCCGGTTGCCAGCAGACGGTGCTGCTCCAAAATATGGCGATACGCCATACAAAACTGCACCATCAACTCCTTTTTGGAGTCATGGGCTATCAATGCAATCGTCATAGGTAAATGCCACCATCCTTCGCAGCAGAGTACAATATATTAAAAGGTAAGCGGGACGCGCTGCCCGCACAAACGCTTTGCCATGGCCTGTCCGGCCACAACGGCGGGATCCGCAGCGGGCGGTACCGTGCCGTTGGCCCCGGCCAGCTGCAGAACGCGGCTTTCGGGGATGACCGCCAAAAGCTGCACGCCGACGGTGTCGATGCACTCGTCCAGATCAGCCACGGCAGCGTTTTTGCCGAAGCTCTCGCGCCGGACGCGGTTCATCACCAGGCGCACGGCGCTCTGCGGGCGGCCACCCGCCAGCAGCCGGTCCGCCACGATCTTGCCGTCGCGCAGGGCCACGGGGTCAGGCGTCAGCACCAGCAGGGCCTTGTCCGCCACGGTGGAGGCCGCTGTGAACGGCGCGCCCATGCCGGCAGCGGTGTCCAGCAGGATAAAATCAAAATAGGGCCGCATAGCGGTCAGCAGACGTCCCAGCGGGGCCGCCTCCACCGCGCCGCCCTCATACGGGGCGCTGATGACGGACAGCCCGGGGTACAGCGGGCTGGGCACAACGGCCTTGGCCCCCTCGCATCTGCCGCACAAAACATCCTCAATGTCGTAAACAGTGCGGCCATAGACGCCTGCGATAATGTCCACGCTGCGCAGACCGGAGTCCAGCTCCACCAGCAGGGTCTTGCGGCCCAGCCGTGCCAGACAGGCCCCCAGCAGTACCGAGACGGTACTTTTTCCGGTACCGCCCTTGCCGGAGCAGACCATGATACACTGTGCGTTCATGTCGGCTCCTCTCCACAGTTGCATTAACACTATCTCGCATATATTCTATCACACTTCCGGCTGGACTGCAACTGGCTTTTTGTCAAAATGTGACATGTTCTTTTTGAAGAAAATCACGATAAGGGAAACTTTTTGATGCACTAAATCGGCAGAATGCCCAAGCGCACCCGATGGGGGGTTGAGCAGCGCTCCGCAATCATCCGTCAAAGACGGCATCCAGCACAGCACGCAGGATGGGCGCGGCGTTGGACCCGCCACCGCCGTATTCCAGCACGACGGCCATGGCGATTTGCGGGTCGTCCGCGGGCGCATAGCCAATCAGCACCGAGTTGACATAGTGCCCGCCGCCGGGCAGGGTGTCCGCCAGCTGGGGACTGCCGGTCTTGGCTGCGCAGGCCACGGGGGCCTCGCGCAGGACGCGGTTCGTCCGGGCCATCCGCTTCATGCCGTCGCGGATGGGGCCGAACACGCCCTCGCCGCCCGGAACCGTGGTGAATGTCGGGGCGTACTGCCAGCCGGTCTCGCCGGTGGCGGCGTTCACGGCGCGGTCCGCAAAATGCAGGGCGGGCCGCTGGCCGAAGTTGGCCAGCGTGGCCGCGTAGGCCGCCAGCTGCAGCGGCGTCACGGCGGTGTTGCCCTGCCCGATGGCGGCCATCAGAGCCAGCCCGGCCTGGTAGTTTTCGTCGCTGCTCCACGTCAGGCGGCCCTGTGCCTCGGTGATTTCAACGCCGGTGGGCGTGGCCAGTCCTAACTGGCGTGCCATCGCGGAAAACACATCCACGCCCAGCCGCCGCCCGACATCGTAAAAGAAGATGTTGCAGCTGTACTCCAGCGCCGTGCGCAGGTCTACCGGCCCGCCGTGGCCGTATTGCAGGCAGCCCGGCTGGTAGCCGCTGTAAAACCCGTACCGCCCGGTGCAGTTGACCGTGGCGGCGGGGTCGATGCCCACGGTCAGCGCCGCCGCGGCCACGGCTGGCTTGAAGGCCGACCCCGGCGCGTACAGCCCCTGGCAGACGCGGTCCAGCAGCGGCGCGGCAGCATCGGCGGAGAGCGCCGCGTAGTCTGCGCGGTAGCGGTTCAGATCGAAGCCCGGTACGCTGGCGGCGGCCAGGATGCCGCCGGTCTGCACATCCACGACCACCGCCGCCCCGGCGCGGCACTCCTGCCCGGCCCCGGCAGCCTTGGTGGTGCGCAGAACCTCGATTTGGGATAAAAGCGCGTTTTGCAGTTCTTTTTGCAGAGCGCTGTCCACGGTCAGCACCAGCGTGGCCCCGGGCGCAGCCTCCCGCAGGGGCACGGTGCGGCGCACAGCGCCGTCAAAGCCGGTGTTCACGAGCACCCGCCCGTCCTGCCCGCGGAGCAGGTCATCATAGGCGGCCTCCAACCCGCTCTGCCCGATGACAGCATCCATCGCAAGGCCGCGCCGCCGGGCAGTGGGCCACTGCTCTGCCGTGATTGGCCCGGTGAAGCCCAGCGCATGGGGCAGCAGCGTGCCGTTCGGCCAGGTGCGCACGCCACGGGCGGCGGCCCGCACTGCGCCGCTCTGCACAAGATCGACCTTGTAAAACGACGTCAGAACGTCACTGCCGACGCCCTGCATCACGGGCAGCTCCCCCGCCGACGCGGCAGCAAAAAAAGGCAGCAAGCTGTGTTTCCACATCCTTGCTGCCTGTCAGGCTCTCTATGGCTTTTACGGTCTCGCGCAGGTCGGTGCCCGGCGGCGCCGGGATGCGCAGGTAGACGTCATACACGGTGGTGTCGCGGGCCAGAATGACCCCGGCGCTGTCCACAATGGCCCCGCGCGCGGCGTGCTGGGTCACGGTGTAGCTGGCAGAGCTGGCCTCGGCGGCCTTGTCGGCGTAGTAGTCGGCGCGGACGAACTGCATCCAGGCCAGCCGCGCGAAGAACGCCGCAAACACCGCGCCGCACAGCACCATCAGCACCGCCACGCGGACGCGGCGGCGGTGGGAGTTTTTGCGGTTGGCCATGGGATCACCTCGGTAAAAAATGGATTTGTTTGTCAGGAAATGGGACATGTAGGGGCTTGCGGCAGCCATTTACTGCGCGGGCCGATGGCGGGCATCGACCCCTACAAACCGCGCTGCTTATTTATTGTACCCAAAATTCGACGAAAAAGCAATTACTTTTTCACGAAATAGACCGTGCCCCACAAATCGGCGGTGTCGGTCAGCGGGACCTGCGCGGTCAGGCCGTCGGCGTCGGGGGCGGGCGCGGCGGCCAGTGTGCCCAGCCAGTCCCCGCCCGCGGTGGTCACGATGTCCCCTGTCGTCAGTGCGCAGTCGGCGGGCAGGCCGGTCAGGACCCACTGCCCCGGCGTGACCAACCCGGCATAGCTGCCGCAAAGCCCGGCAGCGGCGGAAAATTCCACGATGCAGGTGTCGCCGTCCGTGCGGGTAACGACCCCCGCGTACCGCCCGCCCGTGTCGAGGACGGCATTTCCCGGCGCGGCGTCCGGGCAGGCCAGCGTGAAGCCGCCGACGCCCCGGGCCACGACCCGCGCCGGGATGACGCCGGTGATGCCCCGCCCGCAGCCGACAAGCTGCCGCAGGGCAGCGTTCTCGGCCAGCGCGTCGGCAGACTGCGCCAGCTGTTGATGCAGCGTGAAATTTTCCTGCTGCAGGGCGTCCAGCCGGGTCATGTAGTGCCTGCCGACAACGCGGTCTACCCGAGCCAGCGCGGCGGGCCAGAGTGCCGCCAGCTGCGGCAGGGCCAGCAAAAGCGCGGCCAGCACCAGCGGCACGGCCCAGCGCCAACGCCGCCTGCGGCGGCAAGAAAGATCCAGCTGCACAAACATCACCCCAAGGCAGAATATGCCTTGCGGGACGGGGTTAGACTTTGGTATAATACAGAAAGAATACAGCGCATGTAGGGGCGAGCATTGCTCGCCCGCGGAACGCAGTGGCAGCCGCAAAGTTCCGGGTCGATGACGAGCATCGACCTCTACAGCGTGACCGCGTGCGAACCATGTTCGCCCCTACAAATTAAGAAAGGTCAACTTTTATGAAATACAAGCTCCTGTTACTCGATATAGACGGCACGCTGCGGCCCGGCAGCTGTGAGCGTGTGCCGAAGGAAAACGCCGAGGCCGTCTGCGCCGTGCAGAAGGCCGGCGTCAAGATCGCGATTGCCACGGGCCGCGGGCGCATCGGCGTGGGCAAGGGCCTGCTGCGCAGCATCCGGCCCGACTACTGGGTCTGCGCGGGCGGTGCGCAGCTGGTGGACTACAAGGGCGCAGACCTGGCCCTGCACCGCCTGACCACCGAGGAAATGTACGCGCTGGTGGACTTTTTTGAGGATTACGACCTGCCGCTGCGCTTTACCTACCACGACGCGAACTACGCCTACCTCGGCTATGAGGAGTTCGCCCGCCGCGAGCGGGAGAAAAATCTGGCGCTGAACATCGTGGACGGCGAGGATCAGGACAAGCATCTGGAGGAGATGCCCTTCGGCGCGTTCGGCTTTCTCTCGCAGGAGATGGCCGACAGATTTCAGGAAAAATACGGCTATCTGGGGCTGAATTTCCTGTTCTCCTACCCCGGCAGCGACGGCTGCGATATTTTGCAGCAGGGCGTTGACAAGGGCGCAGGTCTGCGGGAACTGGCGAAGCTGGCGGGCATCGACCCGGCGGACTGCGTGGCCGTGGGTGACGGCGATAACGACGTTGCGATGCTGAAAGCGGCGGGCCTCGGCATTGCCATGGGCAGCGGCAGCGCTGCCGCCAAGGCTGCCGCGGACCGCATCGGCCCCGACGCTGAGCCCCACGGCATTGCCGAGCTCTGCCGTGCGCTCTGGCCGGAGGCGTTTTAAATGGCCAAGTACACCCATGTCGGCCCCGGTCTGCCGCCGCTGCACGGTGCGCGGGCCATCGCGCTGATCTTAGGCAGCTTTCCCAGCCCCAAGAGCCGGGAGCAGGGCTTTTTCTACGGCCACAAGCAGAACCGCTTCTGGCCGATGATCGCCGCCGTGACCGGTGAGCCGGTACCCGATTGGGCCGACATCGAGGCGAAAAAGGCCATAATTTTAAAGCACGGGCTGGCCGTGTGGGACACGATCGGCGCGTGCGACATCAAAGGCGCGTCGGATGCGTCGATCCGCAACGCCGTGCCGAACGATGTGGCCGCGCTGATACAAAAGCTGGGCGTGCGGGCCGTGTTCTGCAACGGCGCGGCGTCGGGGCGTATCTACGCGAAATATGCAGAGCCCTTGACCCACCTGCCCGCCGCCGTGCTGCCCAGCACCAGCCCCGCCAACGCCGCCTGGTCCCCCGCGCGGCTGCAGGCGGCATGGGGCGCTGCTTTGGCACCGTTTTTGCGCGCGGATGGTTGCAAGTGAACGGATTTTGTTCTATAATAAAAAGGTATAATTTTAATATTGTCTGCCGGTAGGGGCGGGGCATGCCCCGCCCGCAGCCTTCCCATGGAAGGCGGTTGACCGTAAGGCCGCGGGCCGGACATGTCCGGCCCCTACAGAGCAAGAAAAACAGGGAGGTGCCTGCATGAGCAAATGGCAGGAAAAAACCAAACGCCCGGTGCTGCCGGTCTATATGGCGGCGCTGGTGTGGCCTATTATGGCCCTGCTGGTGCCCATCTACACGCTGGGCGGGCTGGTGCTGACCGCCGCGGTCAGCGCGGGCGTCTACTTTGCGGGCACAAAGCTCTGCCCTACCCGCGTTGTGCGCACCTACGTGCCCTACGCCACAGGCAGTGAGGACGTGGACGCCATGCTGAACGGCATTGCCGCAAACCTCGATGCACTGCATAAACTGAACGAGGCCATCCCCGACCCGCAGCTTTCCCAGGCCATGGACCGCATGGAGAAGGCAGGCCGCAGCATTGCCGCCGTTGTGGAGAAAACCCCCGACAAGGCGCGCAGCGTGGACCGCTTTGCCCGCTACTACCTGCCCGAGGTCGTCAAGCTGATGGGCACCTACGCGGCGCTGGAGCAGAACGGCGTCAGGGGCGAGAACGCCGCCCAGATCGAGGCCGAGCTGCGCCGCAACGCCGAGACGACGGCGACAGCCTTTGAAAACCAGCTGGATGCGCTCTACAGCGCCGAGGCAATGGATATTTCTACCGATATTGAGGTGCTGGACAGTATCCTGAAAAGCCAGAACCTTGCCAAGTAAATAGAGGATACAAGAAAGGAAGATCACTATGGCTGACCTGAGCAACGAACTGGACCTGAACGTACCCGCCGCACCCTCTCTGACGCTGGATGCCGCCCCCGCGGCCCCGACGCTGACCCTGGACCCCGCCGCCGATGAGAAAGTCATCGCGGAAAGCAAAAAAGCGACCCCCGTGCAGGTCGAGGATACGCCCCTCTCCCCCGAGGAGCAGAAGATGGTCAACGACTTTGCCGAGAAAATCGACATCACGAACTCCCAGATGGTCTTGCAGTACGGCGCTGCCAGCCAGAAGAAGCTGAGCGACTTCTCCGAGACCGCGCTCTCCCGCGTCAAGACCAAGGATATGGGCGAGACCGGCGAGCTCATCACGAGCCTGATTTCTGAATTGCAGGGCTTTGACGCCACCACCGAGCAGCCCAAGGGCATCTTCGGCTTCTTCAAAAAGACGTCCAACAGCATTGAGCAGCTCAAGACCCGCTACGACAGCGCCGACAAGAACGTCGAGCGCATCAAGGCCCAGCTGGAGGACCACCAGGTCACCCTGATGAAGGACATCACGATGCTGGATAAGATGTATGAGCTGAACCTTGTCTACTTCAAGGAGCTGACGATGTACATCCTGGCCGGCAAGAAGAAGCTGGCCGAGGTCCGCGCCAACGACCTGAAGGCCGCGCAGGAGAAGGCCCAGCGCACCCAGCTGCCCGAGGATGCCCAGGCCGCCCGCGATCTGGCCGACCTGTGTGACCGCTTTGAGAAGAAGCTCTACGATCTGGAGCTGACCCGCAATATCTCCATCCAGATGGGCCCGCAGATCCGCCTGATCCAGTCCAACGATACGATGATGGCCGAAAAGATCCAGACCACCATCGTGAACACCATCCCCCTGTGGAAGAACCAGATGGTTCTGGCGCTGGGCATCGCCCACAGCCAGCAGGCTATGCAGGCCGAACGCGCCGTGACCGACGCCACGAACGAGCTGCTGAAAAAGAACGCTGCTACGCTCAAGCAGGGCACGATTGAAATTGCAAAGGAGTCCGAGCGCGGCATTGTGGACATCGAGACGCTGCAGCAGACGAACAAGCAGCTGATCGAGACGCTGGATGAGCTGAATAAGATCCGCGCCGACGGCAAGGCCAAGCGCGCCAACGCCGAGCAGGAGCTGGGCCGCATCGAGGGCGAGCTCCGCCAGAAGATGCTGGAGATCAACAACTGATTGCCGTTGTAGGGGTCGATGCTTGCATCCGCCACTACAGCACAATATAGGTATTTGCTATGCAGCTTGAACAACAGGAAAACTTTACCATTCATGGCCCGCAGCTGGAAATCCTCGGCGAGGTCGAGACAAAGCTGCCCGCACCTGCAAAAAAGCGCGGCACAGCGTCGATTGTACTCGCCGCACTGGCGCTGCTGTCGGTGCTGGGCATCGGCGGGGCAAAGCTGAAGGGCGTGTACAGGGAAACGGCGGAAATTTACACCTCCGCGCAGGACGAGTACGGCCACAGCATTCAGGGAGATTTTGAGGCGCAGGCTGACGCGGCGGCGAACCTCATCAAACAGGCGGGCTATGTGGACAGCACCCCGGCGGCTGCTTTACAGGAAGCCGAGGACGCGCTGGCCACGTGGAATGATACGGACGATTCCCCTGCGGTGCAGTACGCGGCCAACCGTCGGCTGTACAATGCGGTGGATACGCTGTATGCGTCGCTGAACAACAAGGTCGATGACAGCACCCAGCGGGCGCTGGATGACCAGTACAATGCGTTTGTTTCGGCGCAGGCGACGATAGAACGCGCCGCCAATGAATACAATCTCTCGGTGGAGGACTACGAGAAAACTGTCTCGCAGTTCCCGGCCAATCTAATCTCCGGTTTGTGGGGTGCGCAGGCACCGGAACGCTTTGCTACCAAATAAACCACGATAACAAGGGGAAATTATGAAACTGAAAACATTTGCCAGACGCGCGGCGGCTGCCGGCGCGGTGCTGGCCGCACTGACGCTGGCGGCGCTTCCCGCGCTGGCCGCGCCCAAGGTGCAGGTCAGCACGACAAACGCCGTGGCCGACCATGCGGACATCCTGTCCGACGAGACAGAACAGTATGTCAATGACGTTTCAATCAAGTTGTCCGATGCCTGCGGTGCGCAGATCGGCGTCTACACGCTGGATGAACTGCTGGGCAGCACGACGATGGAGGGCTTTGCCTACGACGTTTTTAACGCCTGGGGGCTGGGTTCAGACGACCTGGATAACGGCGTGCTGCTGCTGCTGGCCCCCAACGAGGCCGACGGTGGCGACTACTACATCATGCGCGGCGACGGGCTGGAAAGCCAGCTGTCATTCAGCACGCTGGGGTCGCTGCTGGACGAGTACATGGAACCCTATTGGGTCAACGGTGATTACGACACCGGCACCCAAAAGACCGTGCAGGCGCTGGCCAACCGGCTGTGCAGCATCTACGGCGTAACGCTGAACAGCAGCTATACCGATACCAGCGCCCCCGATAGAGGAGGGCCCAATGTTATGGGCTTTGTTCTGCTGGTTGTGGCGGTGCTGCTGGTCATCTGGCTCATCACCTACCTGATGCGCCCCCGCGGCCCGCGCCCCCCGCGCGGCGGTGGCGGCGGCAGCAGCTTCGGCAACAATATGTTCTGGTACAGCATGGGCCGTGCGTCCTCGGCGCCCGCGCCGCCCGCCGCCCCCCCCCGCCACGCGGCCCCGGCTTCGGCGGCCCTGGCTTTGGTCCCGGCCCCGGCTTTGGCGGCGGCCCCAGACCCGGCGGTGGTCCGCGTCCCGGCGGCGGGTTCCGTCCCGGCGGCGGCTTTAGCAGCGGCGGCGGTGCAGGCCGCAGCCGTCCGTCCGGCGGCTTTGGCGGGACGCGCCCCTCCGGCGGCGGCTTCCGTTCCGGCGGCGGCTTCACCCGCGGCGGCGGCGTAGGGCGGCACCACTAACGGAAAAAGCCTTCCCCCTCGGGGGAAGGTGGCCCGCAGGGCCGGATGAGGGGCAAGCTTGCCCATATTGCCCGTAAACGGGTCATTACGGTAAGTTCCCCCTCATCAGTCGCCTATCGGCGACAGCTTCAGTCTCCGCGCCAAGAGCCGCCTCCGGCGGTTGCGCTTCGACACGCGCCTGCGGGCGCAGCCCCCCGGGGGAAGCCTTTTTTGTACTTTTTTATAGCAGAAAAGGAGGCAGCTATGCCAAAATTTGCAGTTATCACCGGTGCAAGCTCCGGTATCGGGGCCGAGTTCGCGCGCCAGCTTTCCGCCCGCGGTTATAACCTGCTGCTGGTGGCCCGCCGCGCGGACCGGCTGGAAAAGCTGTCCGACCAGCTGACGACGGTCTGCGAAATCTTCACTGCGGATCTGTCCAAAAAGAGTGAGTGCCTTCGCCTGGTCAAGGCGTTGGAGGGCCGCCGCGTGGATCTGTTCATCAACAACGCGGGCTTTGGCGACTGCGGGCCGTTTTTGCAGACGGAACTGGATAAGGACCTCGATATGCTGTCGGTCAACATCCGGGCGCTGCACATCCTGACAAAGAAAATCGGGCAGCAGCTCTATAAGCAGGGCTTCGGCGCACTGCTGAACGTCGGCTCCTGCGCAGGGCTGATGCCCGCAGGCCCCTACATGGCGACCTACTACGCCACCAAGGCCTACGTTGTCAGCCTGACGAGTGCGCTGGCGCAGGAGCTGCGCGAGGCCCGCAGCCCCGTGTATGTCGGCTGCCTCTGCCCCGGCCCGGTCAACACCGAGTTCAACGCCGTGGCGAACGTGGAGTTTGCGCTGCGGGGCATCACGCCGGAATACTGCGTGCGCTGCGCGCTGGACGGCATGGCCCGCCGCAAAACGGTCATTGTGCCGAACCCCGTGGTTGCCGTCGGCATGACGCTGGGGCGCTTCCTGCCGCGGCCCGTGTATATCAAAATCGCTGCGCACCAGCAGCGGAAAAAGCTGTATAAGAGATAAAAAATGCCCGCTGTCTGTGCCAGACAGCGGGATTCTTTGTAGGGGGCGGGTGTTGTCCACCCCTGGTTGTGTGCGGCAGCCGCAAGCCTTCCCGGGCGGATATGGAATCCGCCCCTACGTGTGAGGGTCGATGCCCGCATCGACCCGGAAGGCTTCCCCATCGGGGGAAGCTGTCGCCGCCAAGCGACTGATGAGGGCAGAGCTTGCCATGGCAACCCGTTTGCGGCTAATCACGGTAACCCGGCCCCTCATCCGGCCTCGGGCGGGGTCTCGGCCACCTTCCCCCTTGGGGGAAGGCACTTTACAGTTAGTTCAGCGTTTTCCCGAAGAACTCCAGCTCCGGCTTGATGGTATTCATCAGGGCGTCGAACTGGTCGGGGGTCAGGCTCTGGGCACCGTCGCTCTTGGCCTTGGCCGGGTCATTGTGGGTCTCGATCATCAGACCGTCGGCACCGACGGCCACTGCCGCCTGGGCCAGCGCGGGCACCATGAAGGCAATGCCTGCCGCGTGGCTCGGGTCGATGACAACGGGCAGATGGGTCATTTTTTTCAACATAGGAACGGCGGAAATGTCCAGCGTGTTGCGCATGCTCGTCTCAAAGGTACGGATGCCGCGCTCGCACAAAACGACGTTAGGGTTGCCCTCTGCCATGATGTACTCGGCGCTCATGACGAGCTCCTCCAGCGTCGAGGACAGGCCGCGCTTGAGCAGCACCGGCACGTTCAGCTTGCCGACAGCCTTGAGCAGCTCAAAGTTCTGCATATTGCGCGCACCGATCTGGATCATATCGACCTTGGCGTCAACGAACAGCGGGATGTGCTCGTTGTTCATCAGCTCGGTCACGATGGGCTGGCCCGTGACCTTGCGGGCCTCCTGCAAAAGCTCCAGACCCTCAGCACGCAGACCCTGGAAGCTGTACGGGCTGGTGCGGGGCTTGAACGCGCCGCCGCGCAGGATGCTGGCCCCGGCGGCCTGCACGCGCTGGGCCACGTAGGTGATCTGCTCCTTGCTCTCGACGCTGCAGGGGCCGCTCATGACGGCAAAGTAACCGCCGCCGATCTTGTGCCCGCCCACATCGACGATGGTGTCGTCGGGGTGGAACTTGCGGTTGGCCTTTTTGTACGGCTCGGACACGCGGCGGCAGGTCTCGACGACGGGATTTGCCAGCACCCAGCTCTCGGCCAGGGCCTTGGTGTCGCCGATCAGGCCGAGAATGTGGGTGTCGCTGCCGACGGAATCGTTGATCTGGAAGCCCATGCCGTTCAGCTCATTGCAGAAGGCCTGCACCTTGTCAGCGGGGGCGTGCTGTTTTAAAACGATGATCATGATATGTTCTCCTATCTATTACAACCGTGAATTTTTCTCAATGACAGTATTCTAACACTTTAAAGCGCTAAAGTCAAGCCCCCTTGCGAAAATTGTTGGGGGGATTTATAATAGAAAAAAGGCTTCCCCCTTGGGGGAAGCTGTCCGCGAAGCGGACTGATGAGGGGCGGCCTTGCCAATGCAACCCGTTCACGGGCAATCACGGAAGCTCTGCCCCTCATCCGGCCCTGCGGGGCCACCTTCCCCCCTGGGGGAAGGCAAAGCGGGGCGGCCGGGCCGGGCATGCCCGGCCCCTACAGCGCTATTAACAATCAGGAAGGGTAACAATATGGCAAAAGAAGCAAAAACCAACGCAATGCGGATGCTGGAGCGTGCAAAGGTCGCCTACACGTCCCACGAATATCCCCACGAGGAAGGCCAGGCCGTGGACGGCGCAAACGTGGCGCGGCTGACCGGGCAGGACCCGGCGCGGGTGTTCAAGACGCTCGTCACGCAGGGCGCGGACCGAAACTACTATGTGTTTGTCGTGCCGGTGCTGGCCGAGCTGGACCTGAAAAAGGCCGCTAAGGCTGCGGGCGTCAAGAGCGTGGCCATGATCCACGTTGCCGACATCAACAAGGTCACGGGCTACATCCGCGGCGGGTGCAGCCCTGTGGGCATGAAAAAGCAGTTCGTGACCGTCTACGATGAGAGCTGCCTTGCGCAGCAAACGATGCTCGTCTCGGGTGGGCGCATCGGCACGCAGATCGAGTGTGTCCCGGCGGACCTCATCAAGGTCACGCGCGGCAGGACGGCGGCCATCACACAGGAGCACGAGGCATGATGCGGCTGGATAAATACCTGGCCGAGCGCACCGGCATGACCCGCAGCGAGAGCCGCAAGGCCGTAACGAAGGGCCGCGTCAGCATCGACGGCGCAGTCTGCCGCAAGGCTGACACCCAGCTGGACGAGCACACCGCCGCCGTGGCGCTGGACGGTGTGCCGCTGGCGGGCGCATACCGGAAATTTGTGTATATCATGCTCAACAAGCCCGAGGGCGTCGTCAGTGCCAGCCGCGACAAAAAGGACACGACGGTGGTCGATCTGGTCGCGGCGGACTTTCCGCGGCGGGAACTGTTCCCCGCGGGGCGGCTGGACAAGACGAGCACCGGCTTTGTGCTGCTGACTGACGACGGCGCGCTGGCGCATGACATCCTCTCCCCTGCCCACCACGTCGAGAAGCAGTACGTAGTCACGCTGGACACGCCGCTGACCGACGCGATGCGCCGGGGCTTTGCCGCGGGCGTCACGCTGACCGACGGCGAGACGATGGCTCCCGCGGGCGTCGAGCCGCTGACCGACGACGGCCTGACCGTGCAGGTCACGCTGCGGCAGGGCGTCTATCATCAGATCAAGCGGATGTTCGGCGTGTTTGATGCGGGTGTGAACGCCCTGCACCGTGAGAGCATCGGCGGCGTGGCGCTGGATGCTGCACTGGCCCCCGGCCAGTGGCGTGAGCTGACGGCGGCGGAAGTGGAACGGCTGCGCACAAGGTAAACGGTAGCCCGCGGCGGCATGGGGGCATGCCGCCCTACGACCCTATATAAAGCGCTGTGCCTTACAGGTATTGTGCTGTAGGGGCCGGACATGTCCGGCCCGCAGCCTTTCCCAAAACGCCTGTCTGCCTTACACCGCCGGGCCGCATATATGCGGCCCCTACCGTGCGATAAAAATAAATCCGGGCTCCCGAAATTTTCCCGGGAGGCCAGATTTGCTTTACTTATAAGCGTACACCGTCTCGCTTGGTTGGAACATCACGGTATACCCCATATCGTTATAGTTGGAGAGGATGAGCTCGGTGCCCTCGGCCAGAACGATGTGGTGCAGGGTGTCCTGATAGGTGTCGTCGCCGTAGAGCCAGGCGCTGCAATACATCGTGCGGGTGTTCTCCATCGGCAGGTCAAAGGCAAAGTAGCCGCTGCCCGCCGTGCAGGTCACGTCGTAGACGCCGGGTTCGATGTCCTCGCCCACAAGCAGATACAGGCTGTCCTCGCTGTCGCTGAGGGTATACGAAATATCGCCGGTCACCGGGTTGGGGGCAGTATCGGTGGACAGGTCATCGACCTGCGCGTTGCTGCTGCGGAAATAGAGCGCATTGTTCCCAGTCAGGAACAGCACCGTACCCGCGGGCAGCGGGACATCGTCCAGCCCCGAATCCGCAGCGTCGTAGGCGGACAGATCCTCATAAATTTCCACACCGCAGGCATCGTTGACAAGGTGCATCTCCATGGATGTGCCGTTCTCGGCGCACTTGATCGTGTAGGTGCCCGCGGGCAGGTCCTGCCCCACGACGTACAGCCCGGCGGGCAGGTCGCCGTCCCAGTCGGTGCCCCCGGCGGATACGAGCGGGCGCAGGTCGTCGTAGGCGTTGCTGTCGGCCTCTATGGCCTGTTCTTCGGAAAATTCTGGAACGGGCTCGGAAACCGAGGAACCGATTTTACGCTGCAGCAGGACCTGCAGCGTGGGCAAAATCAAAAACAGCGCCACAACGATGATAAGCCACGCGACATTGGCACTGCGTCTGCGTCTGGAGGGTGCCTCGATGTGGTGCTCCATCCGGGCCGTGCGCACCGCGGGGCGCGGTGCATTGTGGCGGTCTGTGCCGCTCTCATGTACATGGGCAGTGCGTTCCTCGTCGTCGTAGCCTTCCACCTTGGGGCGGTTGCCCGCGGGGCGCACGCGGTGGAGAACATCCTCGCCGTTGACGCGGTGATAGTGGGCACTCTCGCCCCGCAGGGTGTAGCTGTGCTCCGGCGGGATGGGCAGACCACAGTCCTCACACCGGCCATTGACGACTCGTCCACCGCACAGGCTGCATTTTTGCATAGGGACACCTCCTCTTTTGCCTTCATTATACAGGATAGCGTAGGAAATAGCTAGAGGGGCGGGAAAATAAAAAAGCCTCCCTTGTCAAAGGGAGGCTTAGCTTCAGGCATTCGCTGCCCGTTTTGCAGCCGTCTTTCTATGCAGCTGCTCGGAAAAAACCGTCATCAATACCAGCATCAGCAGCAGGACAAAGGGATACAGCTTCATCGTGATATTCTGCGCCAGAACGCCGAAAAACGGTGAAAGGAGCGTGCTGCCGGTGTAGGCGGCGGCCATCTGCAGGCCGGTCATTGACATGCTGAGATTCTTGCCGAAGTTGGACGGCGTCTCGTGAATGATGCTGGGGTAGATCGGTGCGCAGCCCAGTCCGGCGACCACAAGGCCGACCGGCAGCAGCGCATTGCCGAAGGGCAGCAGGATCAGCACAATACCCACGGCATTCAGAAGCTGTCCCATGCGAATCATCTGCTGATCGTTGAATTTCATCGTCAAAAAGCCGCTGAAAAACCGTCCGACTGTGATGCCTACGTAAAACAGGCTCGCCCAGCTGGCGGCGGTCATTGCGTCCAGACCGCGGGTCAGGGTGCAGTAACTGGCGGCCCACATACCGGCGATCCCCTCGACACCGCTGTAAAACGCAAAACAGAGCATTACCTCCGGCACACCGGGGACTTTCAGCAGTTCGGAAATCGTGCGGTGTTCCGGGGTAAACTCCTCCCCTGCTCCGGCGTCGGCAGGGGTCTGCCACAGCGGCAGGCTGAACAGCAGCAACGCCGTCAGCACAAACTGCAGAACGGACACTATGCGGTAGCCGTTCTGCCAGGTGCTGCCCGCCAGCGCCCAGCCCATGATGACCGGGCCGCCCGCCGCGCCGATGCCCCACATGCAGTGCAGCCAGCTCATGTGGCGGCTTTCATAGTGCAGGGCCACATAATTGTTCAGCGCGGCGTCCACACTGCCGGCGCCCAGGCCATACGGCATAGCCCACAGGCAAAGCTGCCAGAACTGCGTGCAGGTCGAAAACCCAAACAGCGCCACGGCGGTGGTGGCAACGCTGAGCGCTGTGACCCTGCCGGTGCCGAGCTTATTGTTGAGCCAGTCGCTGGCCAGGCTGGACACGATGGTCCCGACGGAGATGATCATGGACACGCCGCCCGCCCAGGACACGCCCGCGCCGAGCTGCGGATACATGCTGGGCCACGCCGCGCCCAGCAGCGCGTCCGGCAGGCCCAGGCTGATGAACGCCAGATAGATGACCGGCAAAAGCAAAGATACCATACGAAAAACCTCTTGACTTTCTGTAGTTGTGATATTATGATTATATCATCAAATTGCGGAATATACAGGCACTAATTCCGCGAAATCTCGGTACAATTTCACCAAAAACGGAGGCGAGCAAGAAATGGCACTGTCGCTGTGCAGAACGACCGTGGACGATTCGGCGCGGGAGCTGATGGAGCATGGCACCGCCGCCTTCCCCATCGCCTGTTATCACGACGATTTGCAGGCCGAGCCCGTGCCGTGGCACTGGCACGAGGAATTGGAGGTACTGGTCGTCAGCGAGGGCATGATCTTGGCGACGGCAGGCGGCGAGAAATTCCGCTTGGAAAAGGGCGAGGGGCTGTTCATCAACGCAGGGGTGCTGCACGGCGACTGGCCGCTGAATGCGGGCAGCTGCCGCCTGCACAGCATGGTGTTCCACCCACGGCTGGTGGGCGGCAACCCGGACAGCGTGTTCTGGCAGAAATATCTGCAGCCGCTGCTGACCGACCCCAGCCGTCCCTGCGCCGTGCTGCGCCCCACGGTGGACTGGCAGCACGAGGCCATCGAGGACATGGAGCGGGCGTTCCGCGCGGTGGTGAACGAAATCCCCGGCTACGAGTTCAAGACCCGCGCGGCGCTGTCGGAGATGATCTTCCAGCTGGTCAGCCACGCTCCGGCGGTGCAGGCCATGCCGAAAAAGGCACTGCGCAACGCCGACCGCATCAAGACGATGCTGCAATTTATCCAAGAGCATTACGCCGAGGACATCTCGGTCAAACAGGTCGCGTCCAGTGCGTCCATCAGCCCCAGCGAGTGTCTGCGGTGCTTCCACGATATGATCGGCACGACACCGAATCAGTATCTGCGCGACCAACGCGCCCAGCGCGCGGCGGAGCTGCTGTGCGGCACGGGACTGCGGGTGACGGAAATCGCGATGCAGTGCGGTTTTCAGGACGCGAGCTACTTTGCCCGCGCCTTCCGCCAGGTCTACGGCTGCGGCCCGACGGAGTATCGCAGAAAAGCACGAAGGGAAAAATAAAACTACCGCCGTCAGTTCCCTGACGGCGGTAGTTATTTTATCGGGAATTAACCGTTATTCTTGCGGGTCTTGATTTCGTCCACGACCTGGTTGATGAAAGCATCCAGATCCATCGTGGTGGTCTCGCCCTTGCGGTCACGGACGCTGATGTTGTTGGACTCGACCTCTTTTGCGCCCAGAACCAGCATATAGGGCACGCGGTCAACCTGCTGGGCCTGGCGGATCTTGTAGCCGATCTTCTCGTTAGACTCATCCAGCACAACGCGGACACCGGCGGCCTGCAGCTTGGCGGTAACGTCCTTCGCATAGTCCAGCGTCTTTTCGCTGACGGGCAGGACCTTGACCTGCGTCGGGGCCAGCCAGGTCGGGAAGCGGCCCTTCGTCTCCTCGATCAGGTAAGCCATGAAGCGGTCCAGAGAGCCGAGGATCGCGCGATGCAGCACGACGGGGGTCTTTTCGCTGCCGTCCTTGTCCACGTAGGTCAGGTGGAACTTGGCGGGCAGGCAGAAGTCCAGCTGGCAGGTGGACAGCGTGTACTCGGCACCGACGGCGGGCTTGACGTTGACGTCCAGCTTCGGGCCGTAGAAGGCAGCCTCGCCGATCTCCTCGGTGAAGTGGATGCCCAGCTCGGTCAGGACCTCGCGCAGGGCGTTCTCGGCGTGGTTCCACATAGCGTCGTCGTCATGGTACTTCTTCTTGTCGGCGGGGTCGCGCAGGGACAGCACGCAGCGGTAATCCGTGATGTTGAAGTCCTTGTAGACGTCGAAAATCAGCGCGCAGACGTTGGCAACCTCGCTCTTGATCTGCTCGGGCGTGCAGAACAGGTGCGCGTCGTTCTGGCAGAAGTGGCGGCCGCGCTCGATGCCCTTCAGTGTGCCGGAGGACTCATAGCGGAAGTCGTGGGCGATCTCGCCGATGCGGATGGGCAGCTGACGATAGCTGTGGGGCTGGTTGGCGTAGATCATCATGTGGTGGGGACAGTTCATCGGGCGCAGGACGTAGCTCTCGCCCTCCATCTCCATGGCGGGGAACATGTTCTCGCGGTAGTGGTCCCAGTGGCCGGAGGTCTTGTACAGGTTCACGGTGCCGATGCAGGGGGTCATGACGTGCAGGTAGCCGCGCTCACGCTCCTTGCCCTTGATGTAATCCTCCAGCTGCTGCCAGACGGTGTAGCCGTTGGGCAGGAACATCGGCAGGCCGCGGCCAACGAGGTCGTCGGTCATGAACAGGCGCATCTCCTTGCCGATCTTGCGGTGGTCGCGCTCACGGGCCTCCTGCTGCTGCTTCTCCCAGGCGTCCAGCTCCTCCTGATTGTGGAAGGCAACGCCGTTGATGCGGGTCAGCATCTTGTTCTCTTTGTCGTTCTTCCAGTAAGCGCCGGACTGCTGGGTGATCTTGAACGCCTTCAGCGCCTTGGTGTAGCACAGGTGGGGTCCGATGCACATATCGACGTACTCGCCCTGCTGATAGAAGCTGAACTCGGTCTCGTCGGCCAGGTCGGCGATATGCTCGATCTTGTAGTGCTCCTGACGCTCCTCCATCAGCTTGACGGCCTCGTCACGGGGCAGGATGAACGGCTTGATGGGAAGATTCTCCTTGCAGATCTTCTTCATCTCTTTTTCGATGGCGGCCAGGTCCTCGTCGGTCAGCTTGGTGTCGCCGAGGTCGACGTCATAGTAGAAGCCGTTCTCGGTGGCAGGGCCGAAGGCAAAGTCCGCCTGCGGGTAGAGGCGCTTGATGGCCTGCGCCATGATATGGGCAGCCGTGTGGCGCAGAACGTGCAGTTCTTCCTCCTGCGGGCACTCGGCGACGGTACCGTCCTTGTAGATGATCTTCATAATTGTACGCTCCTTTTGCAATTGCACAAAAATGCAAATAAAAAATGCTCCATCCCTCGCTTACAAAAGGGATGAAGCATATAGCTCCACGGTTCCACCCAAATTGCGCTTATATCTTATATAAATATAAAAGGTAAGCGCCGCTCGTACCGGCTGTAACGGGCCGTACCCGGCGGAGGTTCGCCCCCGCGCTCGGCAGTGGTAAGGCTGCGGGCCGCTGCAAAACCGCTTGCACCACGCGGTGTACCGCGGCGGTTCTCTCTTGTGCAGGACCTCGCATCCCGTTTGTCTGCCTCATGGCTTTGTACAGGATGAAGTTAAGTTATTTATAGCACAAGTGCGGCTTTAAGTCAAGTAGAAAAATTTGGAATGTTGAGGTTGTAGGGGCCGCACATGTGCGGCCCGCAACGTAAAGGCAAGCAGGCGTCTGTTGTAAAGCTGCGGGCCGGGCATGCCCGACCCCTACATTTATACCTCCGCCAGTTTGCACAAAAAACTTTCCACTCCACTGCCCTGCCCATGTAAAACGCCGAAGTTATTAAATATACATTGACTTTACATATTTATGCAGTTATACTGTATACATCAACCAAGTGAGGGCTTGGGAAGGTACAAACATTTGAGATACATTGAATCGAGGAGATCATCATGAAAAAAATCACTGCTCTGATGCTCAGCTCCGCTATGATGCTGAGCCTGGCCGCCTGCGGCGGTTCCGCTTCCACCGAGACTGTTTCCAGCGAGGCTGCTTCTTCTGAGGCTGCATCCTCCGAGGCCGTTTCCACCGAGGAGGCCGCTTCTGCCGACGCTGCCGCGGTGACCACCGTCAACGCCGGCAAGCTGACGATGTCCACCAATGCCGCCTTCCCCCCGTATGAGATGACCACCGACAGCGGTGATTTCGAGGGCATCGACATTGAGGTTGCGGGTGCCATCGCCAAGAAGCTCGGCCTGGAGCTGCAGGTCGATGACATGGACTTTGACGCCGCCCTGCTGGCCGCCCAGAACGGCAAGAGCGACATGGTCATGGCCGGTGTCACCGTCACCGACGAGCGCCTGAAGGTCATGGACTTCTCCGACACCTACGCCGAGGGCATCCAGTCCATCATCGTGCCCGAGGATTCCGACATTGCCTCTGCTGACGATCTGACAGGCAAGGCCATCGGCACCCAGCGCGGCACTACCGGTTACATTTACTGCACCGACGACTTCGGTGAGGACAACGTCATCGCCTACGACGACGGTCTGACCGCTGTGCAGGCCCTGAACAACGGCCAGGTCGATGCCGTCGTCATCGACAACGCCCCCGCCCAGGAGTTCGTTGCGGCCAACCCCGGCCTGAAGATCCTTGACACCGCTTACGCCCAGGAAGATTACGCCATCGGCGTTGCCAAGGGCAACACTGCCCTGCTGGACGCCATCAACGGCGCTCTGGAGGAGCTGCAGGACGACGGCACCCTGCAGGCCATCGTGGACAAGTACATCACCGCTGAATAAGCGCTTTGCAGCAAGCGGAAAGGCACGCCGGTATCCCGGCGCGCTTTCTTTTATTTAGTGTGATTTTTCCCGAAAATATGGTATAATACAAATATCGCGCTGTAGGGGCCGCATATATGCGGCCCGCAGCCTTCCCGCAGGCAAGAGTTTGCCGGAAAGCCGCGGGCCGGGCATGCCCGGCCCCTACAGGTGTGCTGAATTCAAACAGAAAGAAAGGTTGTGTTGCGGATGGAAGCACAGTTTGAAGCGCTTTCGGAGCTGGTCAAGAACGGCCAGAAGCTGAACTTCGGGCAGGACTTCTTCGTAAAATTTTACCAGGCATTTCTCTACTCGGACCGCTGGCAGCAGTACATCAAGGGCGTGGGCACGACCCTGCTGGTCACGGCCATTGCACTGGTGCTGGGCGTTGTGCTGGGTGCCATCGTCGCTATGGTCCGCGTGGGTTACGCGCAGCAGAAGCCCCACCACCGCAACCCGATCCTGGGTATTTTCAACGCCGTAGCGCAGGTGTATGTCACAGTCATCCGCGGCACGCCTATGATGGTCCAGCTGCTCATCATGAGCATGGTCATCTTCGCCAGCAGCCGCAACTTCACGATGGTCGGTGCGCTGGCGCTGGGCATCAACTCGGGCGCCTATGTGTCGGAGATCATCCGCGGCGGCCTCATGGCCGTTGACCCGGGCCAGATGGAGGCGGGACGCAGCCTCGGACTCAACTACATGACCACGATGTTCGAGATCATCATCCCCCAGGCCATCCGCTCCATCCTGCCTGCGCTGGGCAATGAGTTCATCATGCTTTTGAAGGATTCCTCGCTGATCACGGTCATCGGCGGCAAGGAGCTGCTGTATGCCGCGCAGGGCATCATGAACCGTACCTATGAGCCGATGTTCCCGCTGCTCGGCGTGGCCGCGACCTATCTGGTGCTGGTCATGCTGTTCAGCGCGCTGCTTGCAAAATTTGAGAGGAGGCTGGCGCAAAGTGATAGACGTTAAAGGACTGAAGAAGAACTACGGCGGCCTGCAGGTGCTCAAGGGCGTGGACCTGACCATCAACAAGGGCGACTGCGTTGTGCTGGTCGGCCCCTCGGGCTGCGGAAAATCCACGTTCCTGCGCTGCCTGAACCGTCTGGAGGAGCCGGACGGCGGCCATGTCATCTTCAACGGCAAGGAAGTCACCGACCACGACATTGACCATGTGCGCCAGAAGATGGGCATGGTGTTCCAGCATTTCAACCTGTTCCCCCACCTGACGGTGAAGAAGAACATCACGCTGGCCCCCGTGCGTCTGGGCCTGATGAAGCAGCCCGAGGCCGACAAGAAAGCCATGGAGCTGCTGGAGCGCATCGGTCTGGCCGACAAGGCCGACACCTACCCCAACATGCTGTCCGGCGGGCAGAAGCAGCGCATTGCGATTGTGCGCGCGCTGGCCATGAACCCCGACGTGCTGCTGTTTGACGAGCCGACCTCCGCCCTTGACCCCGAGATGGTCGGAGAGGTTTTGGAGCTGATGAAGGAGCTGGCCCGCGGCGGCATGACGATGGTCTGCGTCACCCACGAGATGGGCTTTGCCCGCGAGGTCGCAAACCGCATCATCTTCATCGATGAGGGCATCGTCAAGGTCGATAAGCCGCCGAAGGAGTTCTTCGCCAACCCCGAAAATGAGCGCTTGAAGGCATTTTTGTCAAAGGTGCTGTAAATTTGTATAGAAAGCGGTCTGCCGATGGATTTTCGGCAGACCGCTTTTTTGCCTGCGGGGACGCCCCCCGGGCGGATATGGGATCCGCCCCTACGCTTTCACCGCGCACGATATTCTGCTACTATTATATACGCCCCGGCAAGTTGATTCTTTGCGCAAAATGTGGTAAAATAGCACTATTACTATGGATAACTATGCAACCACGATTTTACACATAAGGAACAGGTATTTTTATGGCTGAAAATCTGCAAACCACCCGCCCGGCTGACGAGGGCTGGACTACGGTCATCCGGCCCAAGACCGGCTGGTTCGACATCGACCTGCAGGAGCTCTGGCGCTACCGCGACTTAATTATAATGTTCGTCAAGCGCAACTTTACCGTGCTGTACAAGCAGACGATCCTGGGCCCCGCGTGGATCATTCTGAATCCGCTCATCACCACCGTGATTTTCAACGTTGTGTTCGGCGGCATGGCCAACATGCCCACCGACGGCGTGCCCGGCTTTTTGTTCTACATGGCCGGCAATACGGTGTGGACCTTCTTTGCCAACTGCGTCAACAATACAGCCAATACGTTTGTGACAAACTCACAGATTTTTGGCAAGGTGTACTTCCCGCGTCTGACGATGCCGGTCAGCCAGGTGCTGACAAGCCTAATCAACTTCGGCATTCAGGCGGTCATGTACCTGATCTTCTGGGTGTACTTCTTTGCCACGGGCAGCGGCGTCACCTTTACGCTGTGGGTGCTGGCTGTGCCGTTCGTCGTGCTGGAGGTCATGCTGCTGGGCCTCGGCGTCGGCATCATCGTGTCGTCCTTAACGACGAAGTACCGCGATCTGGCAATTGCTGTCGGCTTCGGCGTGCAGCTCTGGATGTACGCCTCCCCCGTCGTCTATCCGCTGTCGATGCTGGACAACTCCCCGCGCCTGCGGGTGCTCGTCCAACTCAACCCCATGACGTCGCCGATTGAGATTTTCCGCATGGCTACCTTGGGCACCGGCACGGTCACGACGTTCGGCATCGTGTACAGCCTGATTTTTACCGCTGCGGCGCTGGTTTTGGGCGTTGTGCTGTTCAGCCGCATTGAAAAGACCTTCATGGATACCGTGTAAGAAAGGGGCGCGTAACTATGTCAGCAAATGAAAAACGCCCTGTCATCGAGGTCACGGGGCTGAAAAAGCAATACAAGCTCGGCCAGATCGGCGGCGGCACGCTGACCCACGACCTGCAAAGCTGGTGGGCCCGTGTGCGCGGCAAGGAGGACCCGAACACCGTCATCGGCACCGACCAGCGGCTGTTCGGCCAGACGTTTATGGCGCTGAACGGCGTTGACCTGACCGTCTATCAGGGTGAGGCACTGGGCATCATTGGCCGCAACGGCGCGGGCAAATCCACGCTGCTCAAGCTGCTCTCCCGCATCACCGCTCCCACCGAGGGCGAAATCAAGATCCGTGGCCGCGTGGCCTCGATGCTCGAGGTAGGCACCGGCTTCAACAACGAGATGACGGGCCGCGAGAACATTTATATGAACGGCGCGATTCTGGGCATGACCCGCGCCGAGATCGACGCAAAGCTGCCGCAGATCATTGAGTTTTCCGAGTGCGGCGACTTCATCGACACACCCGTCAAGCGCTATTCCAGCGGCATGTTCGTCAAGCTGGCCTTCGCCGTGGCCGCGCATCTCGACAGCGAGATCATGGTCATGGATGAAGTTCTGGCCGTCGGCGATATGAAATTCCAGCAGAAATGCTTAGGAAAAATGAGCGACGTCGCCAATCAGGACGGGCGCACGGTGCTGTATGTCAGCCATAATATGTCGACCATTCGTCAGCTTTGCACCCGCTGCGTCGTGCTGGACAAGGGCAGGGTCATCTTTGACGGCGACGTGGAGCAGGCCATCGCGGTCTACATGGACACCACCGACGTCAACGTTGTCCACTACGACCTGGCCGACGTCGCCCGCATGACGGGCAGCGCGGGCAAGCGGTTCCGGCTGGAAACGCTGGATTTCGTCGGCAAGGAGTCGAGCGTGTTTGCCGATACCGAAAAGATGCGGGTGAAAATCACCTGGCGCGTTTCGGAGCCGTTTGCGGGCATCCACATGAAGATGAACCTCCACGCGCGGGATTCGACGCCCGTCGGCATCACCCATCCCGTCGACCTTGGCCCCGCCGAGCCGGGCAAAATCTACACCTCTGTGTTTGAATTTGACCCGAGTCTGCTGGGCGAGGGACAGTATTTCTTCTATCTCGACATTTTTGACGGCGCACTGGCCCACGCGGTCTGCCTGGACAAGCCCGTGACCGAGTTCGCCTTTGAGGTGACGAACAGCGACCTGACGATGCCCGAGTGGGCGTCCGGCTGGGGCCGCATCCACTTCCCGCCGGTCAAGCTCGTGCAGGAGTAACGCATGAAACCGAATTTGTACATCTGCCACACCGCGTATCAGGTCTTGGTCGATCTGCTGCGGGCCGGGCGCTGCGCCGGCAAGCCCCACACGATGGTGCTCTCAGCCTCCGTGCCCGACACCGCCGCGCTGGCGGCACGTCTGGACGCGACGGGCGTGGTCAAGACTGTCCTTGTGGACGAGACGCGCTGGCCCGGGACCGTGACGGGGCTGTTTGCCCACCGGCGCGCGGCCCGCGCCTTTGAGAAGCTGTGCGGCTGGAAATTGAACCGTGCAGCGTTTGAAAATGTCTATATCCACAACGATTGGAGTGTGCTGGGCCGCTATTTGCAGGATTGCCGCGCCGGGTATATTCTGTGCGAGGACACGTTCGGCAGCACGCTCGGCCCTGACCAGCATCTTGTGACCGACCAGCGCGCCGCGGCGGATTTTGCCGCGAAGCAGCGCGGAAAAGGCTACCTGTACTGGGGCGACAGCCCGTGGTGCGTCCGCGTCGAGAGTGAGGACGCCGCACGGTGTACGCTGTTTTCGGCGGACCGCATGGTGACGGACAGCAAGGCCAAACTGTTAGAGAGCCTGACCGACGACGAAAAAGCGATGGTGCGCCGCGTATTTTTGACGCAGCCCCTGCCCGAGAAGGCAGACGGTGCGACGCTTTTGCTGCCCCGCAGCTTTGTGGCCGATGGGCTGATGACCCAAGCGGAGCAGGACGCGATGTTCAAAGCGGTGGCGGAAAAATACGCCGTTGGGCCGCTCTTTATCAAGACCCACCCGCGGGACACGACGGATTACGCCGCCCTGTTCCCCGATGCAGTCATTTTGGAGCGCACGATGCCCAGCGAGGTGCTGAACTTCTGCCTCCCCTTCCATTTCGCCCGTGCCGTCACCGTGCAGAGCTTCGTCCTGCGCGGCTTCACCGCGGCGGATGAGAAGATCCTGCTGACGCTGGAGGAGGCGAGGAAACTGGTCTGATGCGCGGGGAAAACGGCATCCGGCCGGGAAGTTCTCTCCCTCCGGCGCTTCGCGCCACCTCCCTCGCAGAGGGAGGTTCTTTAGCCCCCTCTGCGAGGGGGCTCCGCCCGCAGGCGGTGGGGGAGAGAACCTTCCGCAGCCACAATGTAAAAAGGGAAAGCCACTATGCTCTACTATGACAAAAAGAATGTCCCATTGGCGCGGCAGCTCCGCAAGAACATGACACCGTGGGAAAATAAGCTGTGGTATCAGTTCCTCCGCACCTTCACCCCGCGCTTCCAGCGCCAAAAGCCCATCGGCGGCTATATCGCTGATTTCTACTGCGCAAAAACAAGGCTTGTCATCGAGCTGGACGGGGCACGGCATTACACGCCCGAGCAACAGCAGACCGACAGTCTGCGCACAGAGTTTTTCGCACAGAACCATATCAGGGTTCTGCGGTTCACCAATTTGGACATAGACCGCCACTTTGACGGCGTATGCCAAACGATAGAGGCGGCTGTTCAGGCCGCCGTGTAAGCGAGGTACAACCATGAAAACAATCGCTGTGATCCCGGCGCGCTACGCCAGTACCCGGATGCCGGGCAAGCCGCTGGCCGATGTGCTGGGCAAACCGATGATCTACTGGGTCTACAGGGCCGCCAGGGCCTGCCCGAAGCTGGACGATGTGCTCATCGCCACCGACGACGAGCGCATTGCCGACGCCTGCAAAACCTACGATATGCGGTATATTATGACCAGCCCCGACCACGACACCCCCACCGGGCGCATCTGGGAGGTCAGCACCGTCGAGGACGCCGACCTCTACCTGCAGCTCATGGGCGACGAGCCGCTGGTCAACCCCGCGGCATTCGACCTGATCCTGCCTGACACGCTGCCCGATGACCCCTATTACGTCGCGGTGCTGACGAACATTATGGAGCACCCCGCCGACGTCATCGACTTCTCGAACCAAAAGGTCGTGACGAACGCTGCACGGGAGATCCTGCTGATCTCCCGCAGCCCCATCCCCTACCCGAAGGGCACGCTGGATTTCGAGTACGAGAAGGTCACCGGCATTCAGCTGTACAGCAAGCAGGCGCTGAAATTCTACCATGATACGCCGAAATCCATCCTTGAAAAGGCCGAGGAAAACGACATGATGCGCTTTATCGAGAATGGCCACAAGGTACACGCCATCGTCAGCCCGTACAAGACGGTCAGCGTGGACACGCCGAAGGATCTGGCGCTGGTCAATGAAATTTTGAAGGAGAAGCAGCATGGCTGATATTAAACTGCTGGACTGCACCCTGCGCGACGGCGGCTATGTGAACAACTGGCAGTGGGGCTTCGGCTCGGCACGCCGCATCATCCAGACGCTGACCCGCGCGGGCGTGGACGTCGTCGAGGTCGGCTTTCTGCGCAATGTGGACGGCTACGACCCCGACGTGACGGTCTGCAACACGATTGAGGAGCTGAACCGCCTGCTGCCCGACGAGGGCCAGCGCGGCCACACGATGTACTCCGGCATGGCGATGCGCTCCAACTACGACATTGCCAAGCTGTCCCCCTACGACGGCCGCGGCATTGAAATCATCCGTATCACCGCCCATGATTACGACATTAAGGATGGCATGGACTTTGCCCGCCGCATCAAAGAATTGGGCTACAAGGTCTCCATCAACCCCATCAACATCATGGGCTACAGCGACAAGGACCTGCTCTGGATCTTTGAGCAGGTCAACGAAATTCATCCGTGGCAGTTCTCCATTGTGGATACCTTCGGCAGCATGCGCCGCCGCGATCTGGAGCGCATCGTCAGCATGGCTGACCATAATTTAGCCCCGGACATCCGCCTGGCGCTGCACCTGCATGAGAACATGGCACTGAGCTTCTGCCTGGCGCAGGAATTTCTCGACAAGCATCTGCGCCGCGACCTGGCTGTGGACGGCAGCCTGATGGGCATGGGCCGCATCCCCGGCAACCTGCCGATTGAGCTGATCGCCGACTATATGAATGAGTACTTCGGCGGCCACTACAACATTGACGACCTCATGGATGCCATTCAGGACCACATTGCGCCCATCAAGGGCAACTGCGCGTGGGGCTACACCCCGGCGTATTTCCTGTCGGCCAGGTTCAATCTGCACCGCAACTATGCCGAGCATTACCTTGGCAAGGGCGATCTGACGAACCGCGACATCAACCATATTCTGGCGGCCATCGCGCCGAACAAAAAGACTGTGTTTGATGCCGCCTACGCCGACACGCTCTACACCGAGTACAAGAACCGCCGCATCGACGACGCAGGCGCACTGGCCGCCCTGCAGAGGGCCTTTGCGGGCAAGACCGTGCTGGTGCTGGCCCCCGGCGGCAGCCTGGCTGCCGAGGCTGGACGTGCCGCTGTAGCAGCCGCGCAGGCCGACGTGACAGTCTCGGCCAACTTTGTGCCGGATTTTGTGACGCCCGACTATGCGTTTTTCACGAACGCAAAACGCTTTGACGTGGATGCCGCCTACCCCTGCCCGCTGATCCTGACCAGCAACCTGCGCGCCGACAAGGACGCGGCGGTGGTCAACTATGACCGGCTGTCCGCCACCGACGCGCAGGGCGGCAACAGCGTGCTGATGCTGCTGCGTCTGCTGCGCCAGTGCGGCGCGGCGCGGGTGCTGCTGGCCGGTGCCGACGGCTACAGGCCGGGCACTGCCGCCTACGCGGACGAGGGCCTGCACACCCACACCGGGCGCGGTGCGGCCTACAATGCCCAGATGGCGGGGGCCATCCGCGCGGCGGGTCTGCCCGTGGAATTTATCACCCCCAGCGAGTACGAGAGGGCCTGACGATGATACGACTGCTGGTGCTGGACGTGGACGGCACGATGACCGACGGCGGCGTCTACTACGACGCCACCGGCAATGAGCTGAAGAAATTTGCCATCAAGGACGGCGCCGGGCTGGTGCTGGCGCGCACGGCGGGCATCCGCGTGATGATCTGCACCGGGCGCGAGTGCGAGGCAGTGCGCCGCCGCGCCGCAGATTTGAAAATCACCGACATCTACCAGAATGTTGGCAAAAAAAGCCGCGTTCCTGCGGGATTTCATGGCTGAAAACGGCTACGCGCGGGACGATGTCGCCTACTGTGGCGACGACCTGAACGATCTGGCGGCCATGGCGCTGTGCGGCTTTGTGGCCTGCCCGGCGGATGCCGCGCCGGAGGTGCGGGTGCGCGCCGACTATATCTGCCCCCAGCGCGGCGGCGAGGGTGCCGTCCGCGGAGCGGTGGAGAAGATCCTGCGCGGGGACGGACGCTGGAACGACGCTGTGAAAAAGGCGTTTCAGGTGGAATTGTAACGCTAAACTTGCGGGCGGCTGTAGGGGTCGATGCTTGCATCGACCCGCGGGCGGATGCGAGCATCCGCCCCTACGGCCTAACGGAAGGAGATTTCATGAAAAACAAAAAACATACCCCCCTGCTGGCAGCACTGGCAACGCTTGTCGTGCTGCTGGCGGGCGTGGTGCTGATCTGGCTGGCGAAGGTCCGGCCCGATGTGGGCAAGGGCCGCAGTGAGATCGTCACCGACTTCCTGCGGGCCGAGCTTTTGCAGGACGGCCAGACCGCAACGCAGGTCTTTACCTACGACAAGGACATTTTGACGATAGGTCTTGAATTTTACCTGCCGGGTGACCAGCCCTGCGGCGCGCTGGACGTTGTGCTCTACGACGCCGACACCGGCGAGGAGTTGTCCCGCTCCGTCGGCACGATGGACTACATCGTGCCCGACCAGTACACGACCCTGGGGATGGACCCCGCCGTGACCGGGCAGGAGGGCCGCCGCTACAAGCTGGCCGTCACGCCGCACTACGCGACGGACGCGATTTTGGCTATCGGCCACAGCGACGGTGTCGCGCTCTGGAAGGAGCAGATGGCCGTGGATGACCGTGCGATCGACGGCACGATGGCAATGCAGATCACCTATCAGCGCATCGGCGGCTACCTGACGCGGTTCTTCCTGCTTGTGGGCGGGCTGGCCGCGGTGCTGGCCGCGCTGGCCGTGTGGGCGGTGCTTAGCAAAAAACTGGCACTGCACCGTCTTGTTTTTGTGCTGGTGCTCGGCTTTGGACTGCTGTACAGCTTTGTGCTGCCGCCTTATGCTGCGCCCGACGAGAAATACCACATCAACCAGAGCTTTACGCTGGCCTGCCGCTGGGCCAACGACCTGTCCCACGACGAGTGGCGGATGGGCAAGGTGCCCACGACGACGAGCTTCCGCCGCGTCGGTGACGAGGACGCCGACCTGCAAAACGAGAACACGACGGTCTTTACGTGGGAGGCGTTCACCTCCCAGCTGTTCACCACCACAGACCAGCCCTTTGACAGCCATCAGGAATATAATGAATTGCAGACCGACCAGAACCCGCTTCTGTACGTCGTCAGTGCGGCGGCGGTATTTCTGGCCTATGTGCTGCATTTTGGCTTTGCGCCCGCGCTGTTTTTGGGGCGGCTTGCAAATCTGCTGCTCTTTGCGGCGCTGGCGGCGCTGGCGGTCAAGACCGCGCCGTTCGGCAAGCGGGTCTTTACCGTGGCCGCGCTGCTGCCCATGACGCTGCACCTGGCGGCCAGCTTCAGCCGGGACGCGTCGCTGCTGGGGCTGTGCTTTGTGTTCACGGCGCTGCTGATGGACGCGGCGTTCGGCCCGAATCAGAAAAAGGCGCTCTCCCCCGCCCGGCTGACGGCGCTGCTGTTCTGCGGCGTGCTGCTGGCCCCGGGCAAGCTCGTCTATCTGCCGCTGGCGGCACTGCTGCTACTGGTGCCCGCCGCGCGGCTGGGGCACCACGCCAGGGCGAAGAAGTGCGCCTATCTGGCCGCCTGTCTGGCGCTGGCGCTGCTGCTGAATACGGGCCTTCTGACCGATACGCTGCGCAGCGGGCAGACCGCAGTGCAGACCACGGCAGCGGAGGACGCAGACCGCACGGTCAAGAGCCGCCCCGCAGAGCCGGACGAAGCCTACGAGGCCGAGATCTGCGGCGAGAGTACGCTGGAAAACTACGTCAAGCGGCTGTATTATTACGTGGACGACAACCGCAGCCCCGCGGCCCGCGAGGTCGCATTCTGGGTGCAGGCCATGCAGGAGGGCGACGTCAGCCCGGCGGTGCTGGGGCAGAGTTTCCTCTTTTCGCCCGACAGGGCCAACAGCTACACCGACGGCCAGGCATTTTACACGATGGCCTCCTATGCGCTGCTGGGCACCGACGTGACCGACGGCAACGCGGACGCCTACCTGCCCTATTTTGCCGAGGGCGGCGCGGTGCAGGCCTACAAGCAGCTGTTCAACCTGACTAGCTGTGTCGAGAGCTTCGCCGCGCTGGGTGTGGACGTCGGCACGATGGATGACCGCATCCCGCTGGACCGCACGGTGCTGGCGCAGGAGGTCGAGGCCGCCCGCGCGACCCGCAGCACCCAGAGCACGGCGGACGAGGCCGACAAAGCCACCTACACGCCGGGCTATATCCTGCGCCATCCCGTGGACACGATGCTGCTGTTTGTGCGCAGCGCCGTGGAAAACGGCGACCATTACATCCGTACGCTGGTGGGCGGCAGTCTGAGCTACTACACCGTTGATCTGGCCTGGGGCTGGGTCGTGGTGCTGTACCTGCTGCTGGCCTACGCGGCGCTGCCCGTGCAGGGCGCGGTGATGAAGCCTGCCGGTAAGGCGCGCGGCTGGTGCTGCGCGGCGGCGGTGCTCTGCTGCCTGCTGGCCGTGGCCGGGTGCCTTTTGTGGACACCCACCCATTACGACACGCTGTACGGCCTGCAGGGGCGGTACTTCCTGCCCGTGCTGCCGCTGCTTCTGCTGACCTGCCTGCCCCGCCGTCTGGCCGCCGTGCCCGACGAGGACACCGCCCAGACCCGCCTTGTGGCCGCGCTTGCACTGGTACAGGCGGGGATGGTCGTGAATATTATGCTGGCGATTATTGCAAGGTGACTGCTTTGCAAATAAAAAATAAGAAATAAGAAATAATAAATTTGGTGGACCGCGCCGCGGGACGGCGCTCAAAATTTTGTTTTCGCCTTCAGGCGAAAACACCACATTATTTATTATTTATTATTTATTATCTATTATTTTGAAAAGGCCAACTATAATGGTTATCTGTTTCTTCTCAACGCAATACCTCCCCACCCCCGGCGGGGTCGAGCGGTATACCTGGAATCTGGCGCGGCGGTGTGTGGCGGCAGGGCATCGCGCCCTTGTCGTCACGGCGTCGCTGCCGGGCCTGCCCGCGCGGGAGCGTGATGCCGACGGCATCGAAATCTACCGTCTGCCGTCCTGGCCTGTCATGGGCGGGCGGTTCCCCGTGTTAAAGCCCCTTGCCGATGCAGACGACCTCTGGGCACAGGGCATCGACTTTGCGGTCATCCAGACCCGGATGTACACGCAAAGCGTCTGGGCCGCACGGCAGTGTAAGCGGCGCGGCATCCCGGCGCTGGTCATCGACCACTCCACTGGCTATATGCTGCACGGCGGGCTGGCCGGGGCGCTGGGCAAGGCGTATGAGCACGCAGCCTGCGGCAGCATCCGCCGCTGCGGGTTCCCGTTCTACGGTGTCTCCGGGGATGTCTGCCGCTGGCTGAAAACGTTCGGCATCCAGGCGGAGGGCCGACTGCCCAACGCCGTGGACCCTGCCGAGCTGGAACGGCTGGCCCACGCGGACAACGCGGTTGACTGGCGCAGGAGGCTGAACGTGCCCGCGGACGGCAGGCTCGTCGCCTTTGTCGGGCGGCTCATCCCGGAGAAGGGCGCGCTGCGGCTGGCTCAGGCCGTGCAGGGCATTCCGGGCTGTACGCTGGCCGTGGCGGGCACCGGCCCCGAGGAGGCCGCTCTGGCCGCGCTGGGCGGCGGTATCCATGCGCTGGGGGCGCTGCCGCATGAGCAGATCGTCCAGCTGCTGACACAGGCAGACGCCTATTGTCTGCCCACCGAGTACGCCGAGGGCTTCCCCACGACGCTGCTCGAGGCGGCGGCCTGCCGCTGCCCCATCGTGACGACCCGCACGGCGGGCACCGACGAGCTGCTGCCCGGGGACGACTACGCGGTGTTTTTGGCAAACGCCGCGCCCGAGACCATCCGCGCAGGGCTGGAAACGCTGCTGGCGGACCCCGCTGCGGCCCGCACCCGCGCCGAAAACGCCCGCCAAAACCTTTGCAGCCACTTTACATGGCAGGCTGTCTTTGCTACAATGATGGAAGCCGTAATGTCTGCCAAAAGGAGCTAAGATGTCAAAATTACTCATCGTCATCCCCGCGCACAACGAGGAAGCCAACATCGTGCAGGTCGTCGAGGAGCTGACCCGCAGTTATCCACAGTATGATTACGTGGTCGTCAACGACGGCAGCCGCGACAAAACCGCGGCGCTTTGCCGTGCCCACGGCTATCGGCTCATTGACCTGCCGGTCAACTTGGGGCTGGCGGGCGCGTTCCAGACCGGGCTGCGCTTTGCCGCGGAGAACGGCTACGACTGCGCCATGCAGATGGACGCCGACGGTCAGCACAAGCCGGAGTATATCGCCCCGATGCTGGCCGCGCTGGAGGAGGGCAACGACATTGTCATCGGCAGCCGCTTCCTGACCGTGAAGAAGCCCAAGACGCTGCGGATGCTGGGCAGCTACATCATCAGCTGGTCCATCCGCCTGACGACGGGCCGCGCCATCTGCGACCCGACCAGCGGCATGCGGATGTTCAACCGCGCCATGGTCGAGGAGTTTGCCCAGAACCTGAACTACGGCCCCGAGCCCGACACGATCAGCTACCTGATCAAAAACGGCGCGACGGTCAAGGAGGTGCAGGTCGAAATGGGCGAACGTCTGGCGGGCCAGAGCTACCTGACCTTCTGGCGCAGCGTGCAGTATATGGTCAAAATGTCCATCTCGATTCTGTTGATCCAGTGGTTCCGCAAGCGCGACACCGAGACGCCCTACCCCGAAAGGAGCCTGTGAAATGTTCGATCAAACGCTGATTCGTGTCTGCCTGATCCTGGGCAGCTTCATCACGGCGGGGTACATCCTGCGGCGCGTGCGGCACGCAAAGGTCCAGATCGAGGATACGATCTTCTGGCTGATGTTCAGTGCGGCGCTGCTGATCCTGGCCATCTTCCCCGGCATCGCCTATTGGGCCGCAAACCTGCTGGGCTTCATGAGCCCCATCAACTTTGTCTATGTCGTCATCATCTTTTTGCTGCTGGCCAAGCAGTTCTTTATGTCCATCAAATTGAGCCAGCTCGACAGCAAGGTCCGTATCCTGACCGAGCGGGTCGCCCTGAACGAGGAAAAGGCGGAGCGGGATAAGCTGGACCTGTGAAAAAGGAAAGGGCTTCCCCCTTGGGGGAAGCTGTCAGCGGCCGCGACCGCTGACTGATGAGGGGCGGGTGCGCCATGGCAGGCCGCTCATGGGCAATTGCGGCAAGGCTGCCCCTCATCCGGCCCTATGGGCCGCCTTCCCCCTTGGGGGAAGGCTTTGGGGGTGCGCAAAATTAAAATTTGTATTCCCTCCAAAACTATGCTATAATAAAGTATTGACTAAAGAGAAAGAAGGTTTCAGATATGGCTTATACCCCGAAACTGACCTATAAGGGCCGCCCGCTGGTGCGCTGCGGCAACGATATTTACTACGGCTCGATGAAGGACCCGTTCGTTGTCTACCTGCAGGTGCTCTCGACCAAGAAGGAAAACGGCGTCGACGTGGCCGACAAGGTCCACATCGTGCTGCTTTCCACCGACGAGAGCAAGCCCCTGCCAGAGCGCATTGCCCGCCAGGCCAACAAAGTCGGCCTGTACAACGCGCTGTCCTTCGGTGACATTATGCTGCAGGGCGCACTGCGGAAGAAGTAAGCGTCTCCCCTGCCCCGCACAAAACACAAAGCCCCGCAGCCAAACGGCTGCGGGGCTTTTGCACTTGATGTCAAAACGGGGCGGGCGGATGATGGGCATCCGCCCCTACAGAACGGAGATTTACTGCTTAGTGGTCCTGCTTGTCGGTCTCCTCGGCAGAGTCGTCCTCGGTGCCTTCAAGCTCGATGTCGAAGGTCGCGCCGCAGTGCGGGCAGACCAGATCGCCCTCGGGGTCCATCAGGGTCTCCTCGTCCAGCGTGGAGATCTGGCCGCAGTTCGGGCAGGTCACCTCATACATGGTGCTGTCGTCCTCGGCGTCCTCCTCGTCATCCTCGTCCTCATCGGCGTAGATGTCGCTGACGACGTCGTCCAGATCCTGGTCGAGGGTTTCCAGCTCGTCGTACACCTGATCCAGGGCGTTGTCGTGCTCGGTGACCTGGGCGGCCATCTCCTCCAGCAGGTCCATCATGGCGGCAATGACCTTGCCGTTCTTGGAGTCTGCGTCAAAATCCATACCGGTCATCAGGCCGCGGATGTAGGCGGCCTTTGCATTCAGATCCATAGCCATAGTCAAAATCCTCCCTAATGTTAAAAAATGCCGGGCGCGGCGGTACGGCCATGCCCGGCAAAGAGAACCTAATCAGTTCACGCGCTCCATATACTCGCCGGTGCGGGTATCGATGCGGATCTTGTCGCCCTCGTTGATGAACAGGGGGACGCGGATCTCGGCACCGGTCTCAACGGTGGCGGGCTTCAGGGTGTTGGTGGCGGTGTTGCCCTTGACACCCGGCTCGGTAGCGGTGACCTCCAGCTCAACGAAGTTGGGAATCTCAACGCTGAAAACCTTGCCCTTGTAGCTCAGCAGCTTGCAGGTGTCGTTCTCCTTGCAGAACTTGAAGTTATCGGGCACGTCAGCCGCGCCGACAGGAATGTCGTCGTAGGTCTCAACATCCATGAAGTGGTACAGATCGCCATCCTCGTAGGAGTAGGTGACCTCACGGCGCTCGATGAAAGCCTGCGGGAACTTGGCGGTCGGGTTGTAGCTGGTCTCAACAACAGAGCCGGTGATGACGTTCTTGGTCTTGGTACGGACGAAGGCAGCGCCCTTGCCCGGCTTGACGTGCTGGAACTCAACGACCTGAAGGACCTGGCCGTCCTGCTCGAAGGTGACACCGTTACGGAATTCGCCTGCAGAAATCATATAGAAATTCCTCCATAAATAAATTATACATACCTGTTTATATTTTACAGGATGAAAAGCAATTTTGCAAGTCCTGTTCGGATTTTTTTGCGGAAAAATTGATATTTTTTGTCCAATTTACAGCGCTGCATACCCCTGGGCCAGCGCGGCGGCGTCCTCGGCCTGGGTCCCGGCGGATTCACAGATGATCGTCGGGGCCAAATGGCGCTCCTTGAGCAGCGCCAGCAGCGGTGCGTGGGGCGGGCCGAACGCTGTATCCGCAAATGTCAGATGGCACTTCTCGCCGCCCTTAGTGTAGGCAATGCGGGAAAAATGCGCGTGGAAATGCACGGCGCGGTCATCCCCCAGCCGCGCGGCCAGCGTGTCCAGCAGGGCGGCGTAGTCCGCGGCGGCGGTGGCGTCGGCAAACTGCACACCGCAGCTGCGGGCGTACAGGTGCCCAAAGTCGATGCAGGGCGTAATGCGCGGATCGACCTCGCATAGAGCCAGCACCTCGTCCAGCGTGCCGAGCTGGTTGACCTTGCCCATCGTCTCGGGGCAGAGGATGCAGTCCTCAAACCCGGCCTCGTCGCAGGCTTTGACAGCGCGGGCCATCGTATCCAGCGCCTTTTCCAGCGCCTCCTCCCGGCTCTGCTTGCCGCAGGAGCCGGAATGGAAGATGACGCGCCGCCCGCCCAGCGCCTTGACGAGGGCGCAGCTTTGCAGCAGGTAGTCGATGCTGTGCAGCCGCTTGTCCTCCTCGAGACTCGACATACTGATGTAGTACGGCGCGTGGACGGACAGGGCAATGTCCCGCTCGGCACAGGCGGCACCGAGCGCAGCGGCCTTGTCGTGGGCCAGCCGCACGCCGCGCCCGCACTGGTACTCAAATGCCGTCAGGCCAAAGCCCGCCGTGTAGGCGGCGATGGCGGCGGGGTCAAACTTTTTGACTGTGTAGCTGTCGGCCAGACCGGCTGTGCCGAAGCGCGGGGTATCATTCATACAGCTTGCCGCCCTTCTGATAGTATTTGTCGATCCAGTACGGCTCAAACTTGCGCTTTAACAGCACAAATTTGTTCTTGTCGTGGTTCGTGCGGGGCATCAGGTAGAGGCACGGGCAGCCGTACAGCCCGGCGGCCATCCGGTCCGCAAAGATCTGGTCGCCGACCATGGCCATTTCGCTCTTTTTGCAGCCCAGGCGGCGGCGCGCCACCCGCAGGCCGATGGTGAACGGCTTGCAGGCCAGCGGCACCCAGTCCAGCCCGATGCGCTCGGCAAAGGGGCGCACGCGCTTGGCCGTATTGTTGGACACGATGGTCAGGCGTATGCCGGCTGCGCGCATCTCGTCCAGCCACGCCTGCACGGTGTGCTCCAGCACCTGACTGTTGTCAGCGGTCAGGGTGTTATCCACGTCGAGCACGAGGGCTTTGATGCCGTGTGCCGCGAGAAAATCCGGGTGGATGCACTCGATGGTTTTGAAGATGTATTCAGGGGTTAGAATCATGGTGGTGACCTTTATAAGGGTAATGAGTGGTTACGGCAGCGGCCAGCGGCGGCATGAGGGCATGCCGCCCTACGATGCACAATTCCGCAGGACGTAGGGCGGGGTGCCCTCACCCCGCCGCACCGACGCCTGCACGTAAAATAAAAGTGCAGGCCCGCGCGTAACGCGAACCTGCACAGTCGTTCGTTGTAAGATACCTTACTTAAACTTGCGCTTGCGGGCAGCCTCGGACTTCTTCTTGCGCTTAACGGAAGGCTTCTCATAAGCCTCGCGCTTGCGGACCTCAGCTAACACGCCGCTGCGAGCAGTGCTGCGCTTAAAACGGCGCAGAGCGCTCTCGAGGGACTCGCCCTCTTTGACACGGATCTCCGACATCTTCTTCCCTCCCTTGACCTGAGACAGGAGTTTGCCGGTCAAATACTATTAACCAGTAAAAAAGATTATACTATATTGACCCCCTGCCTGTCAACAACAATTTTCGCTAAAATGAAAATTTTTATATTGTTCATATTTAGGACTCTTTACCCCAGCACCGTGTGCCACACCCACAGTGCACCGTAGATTACGGGCTGATGCAGCATGTAGACCAGCAGCGTATTGCGCCCGATGGCACACAGCGGACGCAGCGCGGCGGGCGGCTCTCCCCTGCCGGGACGCCACAGCCGCGCCAGAAACACACCGCACCAGAACAGGAACACCCACGGAAGGATCGGAAAGTAATCCGCCGATGCGAACTGCGTCAGATCCGGCAGGCCCAGCCAGAACAGGTTGGCCCGGTACAGCCCCGCAGGCACCGCACAGAGCCGCCAATTCTCGAAGCCCAAATACCCTTCGGGCAGCTGGTTCGTCAGCGCAAACAGCGCCGCAGACGCCGCCAGGCCCGCGCCCGCGGGCAGGCGCTGCAAAAGCGGATAGACCAGGCAGGTCAGCAGCACGGCGGCAGCGTTCAGGTGCAGAACGCCGAACCAGATCGCCTCCGACGGCATGAACACCGCGGTCACAAACGTCAGCACAGCCGCGCAGCCCGCCACGATCAGCCCGTTCTTTGCGGGCCGCTTTGCCAGCGGGAAGCTGAACCCCGACAGCAGAATAAAGCTCCAACAAATATATTGCTGCCACACATGGCAGCCGGGGGCCCAGATGTTGTACCAGCTGCTTTCGTGGCCGAACACATACACCCAGTCGTACATGGCGTGGTAGGCCAGCATGTTCAGCAGCGCCAGCCCGCGCAGGGCGTCGGGCAGCCACATACGGCTGGTTTTGGTGCGCAGTACGGGCATTTTACCGCCTCTTTTCCAAAGATTTACTGTAACACTATTCTAGCACACCCGCGCGCGGCTTGCAATCGCGCGGGTTTTGCGGTACAATAAATCAGATAAAGGAGTGTGAAGGTATGAAGGACATCCGCCTTGTGGCGTTGGACCTCGACGGGACAGTTTTCAACGATAAAAAAGAGATCACCCCGCGCACGCTGGCGGCTATCCGCGCAGCCTGTGCACGCGGCGTGGCGGTGCTGCCCGCCACCGGGCGTACAGCCAGCGGCATCCCCGCGGCGTTCACGTCCATCCCCGGCGTGCGGTACGCGCTGACCTCCAACGGAGCCAGCGTCGTTGACCTGACAACGGGCGAGCAGCTGGTGAACCAGCCGTTCGGGACCGAGCAGGCATCGAAAATTTACGATCTTCTTGAGCAGGGCGGCGGCATGATGAGCATTTTCATCGGCGGCAAAAGCTACACGACCCGCGAAAACGCCGAGAACCACATGGATGTGGTGCCCGAAAACCTGAAAAGCTACTTTCGCACGACCCGCATTGAGGTAGACGACATGCACGCGACGCTGCGCACCCACGCGCATGAGATCGAAAAGTACAGCCTGATCTACCACGACGAGGCCGAGCGCGACGCCGCCTGGCGTGCCATCGAGGCCGCCTGCCCCGGTGTGGAGCTGACGTCCAGCCTGCCCCGCAACATGGAGGTCAACGCCCCCGGCGTGACGAAGGGCAGCGGTCTGCTGGCGCTGGCGGCACACCTGGGCCTGACCCGCGCGCAGACGATGGCCGTGGGCGACTCCGGCAATGACCGCGCGATGATCGAAGCGGCGGGTCTGGGTGTAGCCATGGGCAACGCCACCGACGACATCAGGAAAATTGCCGATGTCACGACGGATGACAACAATCATGACGGTGTGGCAGCAGCTATAGAAAAATACGTATTGTAAAATTACAATGAAATATACGAGAGGTAAATTTATGAAAAATGTTCTGGTTGGTCAGTCGGGCGGCCCGACTGCCGTCATCAACTCCAGTCTGGCGGGCGTCTATGAGACCGCCAAGGCTTGCGGCGCACCCCATGTCTACGGGATGCAGTACGGCATCGAGGGCGTGCTTGAGGGCAAGTTCATCGATCTGGACACCGTGCTGGGCGACAAGATGGACATTGAGCTGCTCAAGCGCACGCCGTCCAGCTTTCTGGGCAGCTGCCGCCACAAGCTGCCCGACCCCACCGTTGACGAGAAGCCGTTTGTGCAGCTGTTTGAGCTGTTCCGGCAGAACGACATCGGCGCGGTGTTTTACATCGGCGGCAACGACTCGATGGACACGATCTCCAAGCTGAGCGCCTACGGCAAGACCGTCAACAGCGAGATCCGCTTTATCGGTGTGCCCAAGACCATTGACAATGACCTGATGCTGACCGACCACACCCCCGGCTACGGCAGCGCGGCGAAGTACATCGCCACGATCCTGAAGGAGGTCATCTGCGATTCCAGCGTCTACGACCTGCGCAGCGTGACGGTGGCAGAGATCATGGGCCGACACACCGGCTGGCTGGCTGCTGCCGCCAGTCTGGCTGCCGGTCCGGACTGCAACGGCCCAGACCTGATCCTGCTGCCCGAGTGCCCCTTTGACGAGGAGGCGTTCCTCAAGCGCGTGGCCGAGCTGGAAAAAGAGCGCCACAATGTTATTATCGCGGTCAGCGAGGGCGTCAAGAACAAGGACGGCGTTTTCCTGTGCGATCTGGTCTCCACGGCAGGCCAGCTGGATGCCTTCGGTCACAAGGCCATCCTGAGCGGTACGAGCCGCTATCTGGCGGACCTGATCCGCGTCCGCCTGGGCTGCAAGACCCGCGCTATCGAGTTTTCTACGCTGCAGCGCTGTGCCAGCCATCTGGCCAGCCGCACCGATGTGACCGAGGCCTACCAGGTCGGCGGCGCAGCGGTGGAGGCCGCCATGCGCGGCGAGACCGCCAAGATGGCCGCCATCAAGCGCCTGAGCGACCAGCCCTACCGCGTAGAGACCGAGATGGTCGATGTGACGAAGGTCGCGAACTTTGAGAAGAAGGTCCCCGCCGACTGGATCACCGAGGACGGGATGCACGTCAACGAGAAGTTCGAGCGCTACGCCCGCCCGCTCATCCAGGCCGAGCTGTCGCCGATCTACATCAACGGCGTGCCGCGGCATATTCATCTGTAATTTTGCAAAAATAAAAACGGAGCACCGTATGAAAATGCGGTGCTCCGTTTTTTGCTGCTGTAGGGGTCGGCGTCCTCGACGACCCGGGGGCTTGCGGCGGCCGCACACGACCCGGCGGGGTGAGGGCACCCCGCCCTACGTATACTCCGCGGACAGACGTAGGGCGGCATGCCCTCATGCCGCCGCGGGGGTGTTGAGGTTACCCGGGAAAGCCCGTCGGAATCCCTCCGGCCCTGCGGGCTACCTCCCTTTGACAAGGGAGGCTCAGACGCAAAAAGGACCCGCATTTCCGCGGGTCCTTCCAAATCATATCAATACAGACGAAATCAGCCGGAGACCTTTTCCTTCAGGCGGCCGCTGGCCTTGAAGCCGGGGATGGCCGTCGGCTCCAGCTTGCTGGTGACCTTGGTCTTGGGGTTGGTGAAGTTCTTGGTCTGGCGCTCACGCATCTCGAAGCGGCCAAAGCCTGCGATGGTGACCTTGTCGCCGCTCTTGAGGACATCGCCGATGGTGCCGAAGATGCCGTCCATAACCTTCTCAACTTCAGCAGCGGTCATGTTGGTGTCGTTGGCAACCTTGGTAATCAACTGAGATCTCGTCATGATATTTTTAACTCCTATCCTTATAGGCACACAATTGCCCGGTATTATTACGCTATTATTATAGAGAAAATTGTGCGCAGAATCAAGAGTTTTTTCGAAAATCAAACGTTTTTCGGCAAAAACTATAAAATTTTCGCGATCATCTCGTCAAAAAGTGACATTTGGCAAAAAATGCACGTTCCATGCAAAAATATTCTGGACAGGCAAAGTCTTACAGCCCCATGCGGGCGCGCCGCCCACCACGCGCAGGCGGCGGCAGGGCGCATCCAGCTTGACGTATCGGCTGGTGCGGCCCCCGGACATGGCGTCGTCGGTGAAGGTCAGGCAGCAGGTGCGGTCCGCATCGGCATAAGCCAGCGTCAGCCCGCCGTCAAAGGCCAGCGAGAAGTCGCCCGCCGGGGCAGCAGTCAGGTCAAAGCAGACGTTGTGCCCGCGGCCCTGCCTGATGTAGTCGTAGTCACCGGGGAAAAGGTTCTCTCCCCCACCGCCTGCGGGCGGAGCCCCCTCGCAGAGGGGGCCAAGAAAAAACAAAAACCGCATCCTTGCGGACGCGGTTTGTTTGCTGCTTACTTATTCCCCTTTCGCCGCTTCGCGGTGCAGGTTCGCAATGTCCACCAGCTCCATCTGGCTGATGTCATGGTCACCGCGCAGGGCGTCGACGAGGACGCGGGCAGTGTCCATGGCCGTGATGCACGGGATGGACAGCTCGGTTGCCTTGCGGCGGAACTTGACGGAGTCACGGTGCGGGTCGCGGCCATGCGGACTCGTCGAGATGATGTAATCCACCAGACCGCTCTCCAGCAGGTCGATGACGTTGGGGCGCGCGCCGCTCATCTGGCGCACAACGCTGCAGGGCACCATCTCGCTGTTCAGGAACTTAGCGGTGCCGGGCGTGCCGTAGATCTTGTAGCCGTAGTCGTGCAACTTCCAGGCAAGCTCGGCGGCCTCGGCCTTGTCGCTGTCCTTGACCGAGATGATGACGCAGGAGCCGGGGCCGGGTGTCTTGAACTGGTAGCCAGCGGCGACCAGACCCTTCATCATCGCCTCGTGGAAGGAGGGCGCAATGCCCAGGACCTCACCGGTGGACTTCATCTCGGGGCCGAGCATCGTGTCAACGCCGTGCAGCTTTAAGAAGCTGTAGACGGGCACCTTGACGGCGTAGTACGGGCTCTTGCCGTTGCGCCACAGGCCGGTGCCGTAGCCCATGTCCTTGAGTTTCTCGCCCAGCGTGCAGCGCACGGCCAGGTCGACCATCGGCACACCGGTGACCTTGGAGATGTACGGCACGGTACGGGACGAGCGGCGGGTTGACCTCGATGACGTAGACACGATCATTCTGGACGGCATACTGCACATTGACCAGGCCCACAACCTTCAGCTCGCGGGCAAAGCGGCCCGTGTAATCGACCAGCGTGTCAATGACCTTCTGGCTGAAGGTGTACGGCGGGTAGACACAGATGGAGTCGCCGGAGTGCACGCCCGTGCGCTCGACCTGCTGCATGATGCCGGGCACCAGATAATCGGTGCCGTCGCAGATGGCGTCGACCTCGCACTCGGTACCCAGAATATACTTGTCCATCAGCACCGGGTGGCTCATGTCCACATGCTTGGTGATAACGCCCATATACTCGATGACATCGCTGGAGTTATAGGCCACAATCATATTCTGGCCGCCCAGAACGTAAGACGGACGCATCAGGACGGGGTAGCCGACCTCCTGGGCAGCCTGCAGGGCTTCGTCCAGCGTAAAGACGGTGCGGCCCTCCGGGCGGGGGATGCCGCAGCGCTCCAGCAGCTCGTCAAAGCGCTCGCGGTCCTCGGCCTCGTCGATGGCGTCGGCGGGCGTGCCCAAAATCGGCAGGCCGATGTCGTCCATGTGCTTGGCCAGCTTGATGGCGGTCTGGCCGCCGAACTGCACAAGGCAGCCGTCCGGTTTTTCGGTCTCGATGATGTGGTCGACGCTCTCGGGGTTCAGCGGGTCAAAGTACAGGCGGTCACCGGTATCAAAATCGGTGGAGACCGTTTCGGGGTTGTTGTTGACCAGAATGGCCTCGCAGCCGTGCTGCTTCAGCGTCCAGACCGCGTGGACCGAGCAATAGTCAAACTCAATGCCCTGACCGATGCGGATGGGGCCGGAGCCGAAAACAAGGACCTTCTTCTTATCGGGGTCGCTGCGCTCGGCAATGAACGGCTTCGCTTCGTTGTCCTCGTCGTAGGTGGAGTAGAAATACGGCGTCTTGGCGGCAAATTCTGCGGCGCAGGTATCGACCATCTTGAACGCGGCCTTCGGGGCCTCGGGCAGGGTGTCCACGCCCGCCAGACGCTTGATCGTTTTGTCGAGGAAACCGAACCTCTTGGCATTCAGGTACTTTTCCGTCGTCAGCTCGCCGTTTTTCAGGCCCATCTCAATGTCGGCCAGATGCTGCAGCTTGTCGAGGAACCACCAGTCGATCTTGGTGATGTCGTAAATGACGTCGTGCGCCACGCCGCGCTTGAGGGCCTCGTAGACGCAGAACGCGCGCTCGGAGTCCTGCACATGCAGGTGCTCGATGACTTCTTCCGTCGTCAGCTTCTCGAAATCGGGCAGCGTCATCGTGTCCAGGCCGAGCTCGGTGGAGGAAACGGCCTTCATCATGGCGTGCTCAAAGTTGTTGCCGATGGCCATGACCTCGCCGGTGGCCATCATCTGGGTGCCCAGAGACTTGTCGGCGTAGACGAACTTATCGAACGGCCACTTCGGGTATTTGACGACGACATAGTCGAGGGCCGGCTCAAAGCAGGCGCAGGTCTCGCCCGTGACATCGTTCGTGATCTCGTCCAGCGTGTAGCCGAGCGCGATCTTGGTCGCGACCTTGGCAATCGGGTAGCCCGTCGCCTTGGAGGCCAGCGCGGAGGAACGGGACACACGGGGGTTGACCTCAATGACCGCGTACTCAAAGCTGTCGGGCTTCAGGGCAAACTGGCAGTTGCAGCCGCCCTCGATGCCCAGCTCGGTGATGATGTCCAGCGCGGCGGTGCGGAGCATCTGGTACTCTTTATCGGACAGGGTCTGGCTGGGCGCGACGACGATGGAGTCGCCGGTGTGGATGCCGACGGGGTCAAGGTTCTCCATGTTGCAGACCGTGATGACGTTGCCCTTGGAGTCACGCATGACCTCGTACTCGATTTCCTTCCAGCCGGAAATGCACTTCTCAACGAGGATCTGATGGATCGGGGACAGGCGCAGACCGTTCGTGGCAATTTCGTGCAGCTTCTCGCGGTCCTCGCAGATGCCGCCGCCGGTGCCGCCCATCGTGAAGGCGGGGCGGACGATGACGGGGTAGCCGATGACCTCGGCAAAGTCCAGCGCGTCGTCCAGATCTTCCACAACCTTAGAAGGGATGATGGGCTGGTGCAGCTTTTCCATGGTATCCTTAAACAGCTGGCGGTCCTCGGCGCGGTCAATGGTGTCCGGCTTGCAGGCCAGCAGGCGCACGCCGCTGCGGTCCAAAAAGCCGCTGCGGGCCAGCTCCATCGACAGGTTCAGGCCCATCTGGCCGCCCAGGTTCGGCAGGATGGCGTCGGGCTTCTCCTTCTCGATGATGCGCTCGATGACCTCGGCGGTCAGCGGCTCAATGTAAACATGATCGGCAATGTCGGGGTCGGTCATGATGGTGGCGGGGTTGGAGTTGACGAGGACGGTCTCGACGCCCTCGGATTTCAGCGCACGGCAGGCCTGCGTGCCGGAGTAGTCAAACTCTGCCGCCTGACCGATGATGATGGGGCCGGAGCCGATGACCAGTACCTTTTTGATACGCGGGTCTTTAGGCATTGTTGATTACTCCTTTCGCGGCCAGCATACGGCTGACGAACTGGTCAAACAGAAATTCGGTGTCCTTGGGGCCGCCGTTGGCCTCGGGGTGGAACTGCACGGTGAAGCAGTTCCATTTCAAGTAGTCGACGCCCTCACAGGTGCCGTCGTTGGCGTTGAAGTAGCTCATCTGGCCGACGGATTCGGGCAGGGTGTCCGCCATAACGGCGTAGCCGTGGTTCTGGCTGGTGATAAAGGTGCGCTGCTTGGCCGGGCTGGTGACGGGCTGGTTGGCGCCGCGGTGGCCGTACTTCAGCTTGCAGGTCTTGGCACCGGCGGCCAGGGCGGTCAGCTGGTGGCCCAGGCAGATGCCGAAGGCTGGGATGCCGGTGCCCAGCATTTCACGGATGTTCGCGATGATTTCCACGTTCTCTGCCGGGTCGCCGGGGCCGTTGGAGAGCATGAGGCCGTCGGGGTTGAGGGCGGCCAGCTCGGCGGCGGTGGTCGTGCCGGGCAGCACGGTCACGCGGCAGCCGCGCTTCTGCAGGCAGCGCACAATGTTGTTCTTGCAGCCCAGGTCGAGCAGCGCCACGTGCAGCGGCGTGTCACCCCATGCACCGGCAGCCGTCGGCTCATAGGTCACGGCCTTGCGGCAGGTGACGGTCTTGACGGCGTCGACAACGGCGTAGGCGGCGATCTCGGGCAGCAGCGCAGCCTTCTTCTCGGGCTCGGCGTCGGGGTCGAACTCGGTGGTAATGGCACCGTTCATAACGCCGCTTTCGCGCAGGATGCGGGTCAGGCTGCGGGTATCAATGCCCTCAATGCCGATGATGCCGTTCTTTTTCAGGAAGGCATCCAGCGTTTCCTCACTGCGGAAGTTGGACGGGGTCTTGCACGCCTCGCGCACAATGTAGCCCCTGGCCCAAATCTTCGCGCTCTCGACATCCTCACTGTTCATGCCGTAGTTGCCGATGAGCGGATAGGTCTGGGTGATGATCTGGCCGTAGTAGCTGGGGTCGGTCAGGGTTTCCTCAAAGCCGACCATACCGGTTGCAAAGACGACCTCACCGATGGTGGTACCGGGGCAGCCTACGCTGACGCCGCGGAACACCCGGCCATTGGCCAATATCAGATATGCCTGCATAATTATCTCCTAATAAAAATAAGAAATAAGAAATAATAAATAATAAAGAATGTGGAGTTTTCTCCCCATGGTCGAAAACAAAATCCGTAGGGGCGGATTCTATATCCGCCCGTGCAGCTGTGCCACGGGCAGAGCTGCACGGACTTTTTTGAGCGGAGCGCAGCGACGCGATTCACCGCATTTATTATTTATTATTTATTCTTTATTATTTGCACAAGCAGCGCTTACAGGGTTTGCTTCGCAGCTTCCTTCATTTTGCGGCTGCCCAGGTGCACCAGCGGGAGCTTGCCCTCCTTGCAGATGGGGCATTCCTCAGGGGCGTAGTTGGGCAGGTCGAGCTTGAGGGCGCTGGCGACGATGGGGATCGGGGACGGGGCCTCGGCGCGGGTGCGGTCCACGACGCAGGCAATGCCCACGCAGATGCCGCCGTTTTCCTCGATGACGCGCTTGGTCTCGAGGCTGGAAACACCGGTGGTGACGACGTCCTCCGCGATGATGCAGCGCTCACCCGGGTTGATCCTGAAGCGCTTGAGGGTCATGACGTTGTCGACGCGCTCGGTAAAGATGGCGCGCTTGCCCATCTGGCGGCCAAGCTCGTAGGCGTAGACGATGCCGCCCATGGCGGGGCCGACCACGACGTCAATGTTCAGCTCCTTGAGCTTCTCGGCAACCGGGGCCATGACCTCGGCGGCCTTGTCGGGGTACTGCTGCAGAAATGCCATCTGGCAGTAAGCGCCGGAGTGGCGCCCGGAGGAAAGCAGGAAGTGCCCCTCTAAAAATGCTTCACATTCCTTTAAAACTTCAAGTGCTTCGCGTGCCATAATTTGTTCCTCCTGTATGTTATTCAACTTATAGTAGCATATTTTGTATAAAAATGCAAGCAAAACGTATATGGTGGGGCGGCTTCCCCCGCGGGGGAAGCTGTCGGCGGCCCGCCCGCCGACTGATGAGGGCCGAGCTTGCCGTTATAGCCCGTGAACGGGCGGTTGCGGGGACTCTCCCCTCATTCGCCCTCGGGCGGGGCCTCGGGCACCTTCCCCCCGCGGGGAAGGCAGCCGGTGATTTACCGTGCGCACCCTCTGATCTCATCCAGCGTCTTGACGCCGTGGGCGTCCATCCACTGGCCGATCTCGTTCGTGATGCGGGTGCAGGCCTTCGGGTCCAGGAAGTTCGCGGTGCCGACCTGTACCGCCGCTGCACCGGCCATGATGAACTCCAAGGCGTCCTTACCCGTCAGAATGCCGCCCAGTCCCACGACGGGAATGCTGACGGCCCCCACGGCCTGCCAGACCATGCGCAGGGCGATGGGACGCACCGCCGGGCCGGACAGGCCCGCAAACGTGTTGTTGAACACGGGACGACGCTTTTCCAGATCGATCGCGCACGCCTGGAAGGTGTTGCACAGGCTGATGGCGTCCGCGCCGGCAGCCTCAACGGCCTTGCACATCTCGGGGATGCTTTCGGCCTGCGGGCTCAATTTAACGATGAGCGGTACGGTGCAGACCTTGCGCACCGCGCTGACGACCTCGCCGGCGTCTGCCGCGCGGATGCCGAACGCCAAGCCGCCCTGCTTGACGTTGGGGCAGCTGATGTTCAGCTCAATAAAATCCACGCCCGCGGCGCACAGCTTCTGCACGCCCTCCACGTTTTCCTCAATCGTGTGGCCGCCGAGGTTCGCCCAGACGGTGGTGCCGCACCGGCGCATGGCAGGCAGCTCGTGGTCGATAAAGTGCTGCACACCGGGGTTCTGCAGGCCGATGGAGTTCATCAGGCCCGACGGCGTCTCGTAGAGGCGCTCACCCTCGTTGCCGGGCTGGCCGTTCAGGGTCAGCCCCTTGCCGGAGATGCCGCCCAGCACGCGCAGATCCTCAATGCCCGCGTACTCGGGGCCGAAGCCGAAGGTGCCGCTGGCCGCGATGACCGGCCCGGCCAGCCGCTTGCCGAGAAAATCAACATGCAGGTCTGCCATCAGTCAAACACCTCCTGTGCGTTAAAGACCGGGCCGTCCTTGCAGACGGTGACCGGGCCGATTTTCGTATGGCAGGTGCAGCCCAGGCACGCGCCCAGACCGCAGGCCATCTTCTTTTCAAGGCTGGCCAGGCAGGGCACGCCAGCGGCGGCGCAGAGCTTAGCCACGCCGCGCATCATGACCATGGGGCCGCAGGTCAGCACAATGTCGTACTTGCTCACGTCCAGCAGGTCGGTGACCAGGCCGTGGTGTCCCTCCTTGCCGGAGTCGGTTGCGGCGTAGATGTCGCGGCACCAGGGCACAAAGCGGTCCATGCCGTAGGTCATGTCGCGGAAGCCCACGAACAGGTCGGGGCGCACGCCCGCGCGGCAGAGCTCCTTGCAGAGCAGCAGCAGCGGCGCGGTGCCGATGCCGCCGCCGACCACGGCAATGCGTTTGTACTGCCCGGCCAGTGCGGCAGTGTCAAAGCCGTTGCCACAGGGGCCGGTCACGGTCAGCGTGTCGTCCTTTTTCAGCGCGGCCAGCTTGTGGGTGCCCTCGCCCTTGACCTGATACAGGAAGGTCAGTGCGCCGGTCTGGTTGTCAAAGTCGTCAACGCTGATGGGGCGGGAAAGAATCGGCGTGGCGTCCGCGGCCCAGGCGCGCAGCATGTAAAACTGCCCGGCGTGGGGCTCGCGGCTGCGGTCCTGCCACTGGACCGTAAGGCGCATAATATCCTCTGCGACGGTTTCCTGACGCAGGACCGTCAGATTACAGCTTGTTGCATTCACCCTGAATATCCTCCCGCATACGCACGCACTCGTTGTAGGCAGCCTCGTCAAAGGCAACGCCGGGCTGCTTCTTGTAAGCCAGCAGGATGCCGCGGCTGGAGTTGACAACGCCGCCGTTGCCCTTGGTCAGGTACTGCGCGATGTCCGCCGCCTTGCCGCCCTGTGCGCCGTAGCCGGGGATCAGGAAGAAGGTGTGTTTGTAAGCAGCGCGGATGGCGGTTGCTTCCTCGGTATGGGTGCCGCCGATGACCAGACCGATGCTGGAATAGCCGTGCTCGCCCATGTAGTCCTTGCCAAGGGCGGTCAGGCTGTCGCCCACCAGGTCGTACACATGGCGGCCATCGTCGAGCTTTTTGTACTCAAAGTCCTTCGCGCCGGGGTTGGAGGTGCGGCAGAGCACGAACACGCCCTTGCCCTGCTCGGCGCAGTACGGCAGATACGGGCTGATGGAGTCAAGGCCCATATAGGGGGCCAGCGTGATGATATCAGCCTCAAAATCGCCGGTAAAGTGCGCCTTGGCGTACATTTCGGCGGTCTTGGCAATGTCGCCGCGCTTGATGTCGGCAATGACGGGCAGGCCGGTGGCGCGGGCCAGCTTCAGCGTTTCGGCGTAGGCGCGCATGCCGTCCAGGCCCAGGGACTCATAATAGGCGATCTGCACCTTGTAGCAGCCCGCGACGCCCTTGGTGGCGTCGATCAGCGCACGGTTGAACGCGACGACGTTCTCCCCCGCCGTCTTGGCGGTGTCGGTGGTGGGCAGGTAGCTGATCTCGGTGTCCAGGCCCACGCAGACCGGGCCGTTTGCTGCGACGCTCTCGTAGAGCTTGTCCATGTTGGTAAGCATGCTGATTCCTCCGTTTGATGTATATAAATTGCGGCTCTATTATATAATGTTGGGAATCGTAGGGGCGGATTTCATATCCGCCCGCGGGACTGTGCCAGCGGCAGCCTTGCACGGGCGCATATAGAATGCGCCCCTACGGGTGTTTTGTGCGTGAAGGGATGTTATTCTTCAATCTGGAACGTAACCTTCCCGCCTTTGATCGTGGTTACTACTTTTCCGTACAGAAGTGCGCCGTCGTAGGGGCAGTTCTTGCTCTTGCTGTGCAGCTCGTCGGCGTGGACCTCGTACATGTGGTCAAGGTCCACCAGCACGATGTCGGCGTCGTAGCCCGGCTCCAGCATGCCCTTGCGGTCGGCCAGGCCCAGCACGGCGGCGGGACCGGCGCTCATCAGGAAGCTGAGCATTTCCAGCGGCAGACGCTGCTCACGGCAGAGCTTGGTGTAGCAGACGCCGAAGGCCGTTTCCAGACCCACCATACCGGCAGCGCCCTTCTCCTTCTCCTCGGCGGTGTGGGGGGCGTGGTCGGTGCCGATGCAGGTCACGGTGCCGTCCTTGATGGCGTCGATCAGCGCGGTCACGTCGTCCGCCTTGCGGATGGGCGGGTTGACGCGGTAGGTCAGGCGGCTGTCGTCAAACCACAGGTGGTGCGGCGTGACCTCGCAGCTGACCCGCGCACCGCGCATCCGGCTCATACGGACGGCATCGACGGATTCCCTGGTGGAGACGTGGCACATGTGCAGCCGGGTGCCGTAGTACTCGGCCAGATGGCAGTTGCGCACGGTCTCGATGTTCTCGGCCAGGCGGTAGTCCCAGGGGCTGATCTCGCGGTCCTCGGCGTGGGACATGATGGTCAGGCCGCGCTCGGTGGCAATCGCGAACGCGCGGGCCATGACGGCGTTGTTCATGACGCCGTTGCCATCCTCGGTGATGAACTTGATGTCCTCGGGCAGGGTGAGCAGGTGATCCAGCGTTTTGCCGTCGAAATCCTTCGTGATGGAGACGGTCTGGTTTGCGTCGCACAGGCCGACGCGGGCGGCCTCGGCCTCGACGGCGTGGGCGATCTCGGCACTGGAGCAGACCGGCTTCGTGTTGGGCATCAGGTTGACGAAGGTGTACCCGCCCGCGGCAGCCGCGGCGGAGCCGGTGGAGATGTCCTCCTTGTACTCAAAGCCGGGGGTGCGCCAGTGGCAGTGGGTGTCGATGAAGGCGGGCAGGACCGTGCGGCCCTTCGCGTCGAGCACCTCCTCCCCTTCCGGGACAAGCAGCCCCAGACCGACAGCGGCAATTTTTCCGTCGCGCAGCCAGACCTCAATGGCCTTGCCCGCGCTGTCCTTTGCGTTGCGGATCAGCATGGTGGGAACCTCCTTAAAAATAGGAAACTTTGTCATAGCTGAGAGTGTAGGGGCGAACATTGTTCGCCCGTCAACTTTGCGTGGTTGAGCTTCTGCGGGAAAGCCGCGCATGAGGCAAACGGCCTGCGGGCGAGCAATGCTCGCCCCTACAAAGCCCCATGCAAAAACATCCCGCAGGGATATTTTTGCAAAAAAAAACTTTTCCCAAAAAGGGAAAAGTCAAAAAGTCACACACAAAGCAGCAAAGGGAAAGAACACTGCGCCGTGATTTTTAAAGACAGAAATAAAACGCATCATCCCGGCACACTCCTTCCTATAGCTTTACCTAAGTTTAACTTATTGTACCATGTAGGGGCGGCGGTGTCAATGCAAACGGGCTTTTTGCAAAAGTAAGGATTTTATAGATTTTTGCGCTGACTTTTGGAGGATTTGACAAAATCCGCAAAAATCCGCGCGCGGCGCGTACAGCATTGCACTTTGTCCGGCTTTGTGGTATATTTATAATAAGTATGGTAAATAGGAAGAGGAACGAACTATGGGCCTTTGGGAAGATGCAAAAAATATCCGCGATAAGGACCCCGCCGCGCGCAATGTGGCGGAGGTCATCATACTGTACCCCGGCTTTCATGTGCTGGTCACGCACAAGATCGCACATTTTCTGTACAACCACCGGTGTTTCTTCCTGGCCCGTTTTGTCAGCCAGCTGGCGCGTCACCTGACCGGCATCGAGATCCATCCCGGCGCCAAGATCGGGCGCAAGCTCTTTATCGACCACGGTATGGGCATCGTCTTTGGTGAGACGACGGAGATCGGCGACAACTGCACGATCTACCACGGCGTCACCCTGGGCGGTACCGGCAAGGACACCGGCAAGCGCCATCCGACGCTGGGCGACAATGTGCTGATCGGCGCGGGCGCGAAGGTGCTGGGCCCGGTCTACATCGGTGATAACGTCCGCGTCGGCGCGGGCAGCGTTGTGCTGAAGAACCTGCCCGCCAACGCCACTGCCGTCGGTGTACCCGCGGAGATCGTCCGCGTCGGCAATATCAAGTGCTGCCCGGCGGACGATCTGGACCAGCAGGATCTGCCGGATATTGTCAACCAGCGCATCTCCGAGCTCGAAGCCCGCCTGAGCCGCCTGGAAGCCGAAAAGCAGGGTGAATTCCCGCCGGATAAAAAAGAATAATAAAAACGCACGCCGTGAAATTTACGGCGTGCATTTTTTGTCAGTATGGCTTCCCCGGAAGGGGAAGCTGTCAGCGGCCCCGCCCGCTGACTGATGAGGGGCAAACTTACCGGGAATTTCCCACTGACGGGCAATAGGGCAAACCCGCCCCTCATCCGCCCTCGGTCGGGGCCTCGGGCACCTTCCCCCACGGGGGAAGGCAATCAACTCATTTCAGATTCCGAAGATCCCCGCTCTCGCGGAAATCCTCATAATCCAGCGACAGCGACGGGCTGTAATAGGGGTCGTGCAGAATATTCTCCCGCCCGTGCACGGCGTAGAGACGGTCATGCTCGGCGTCAAAGCGTGCTTTTTTGGCGGGATCGTTCTCGTCGGAGCCGCGGGACTTGCTTTCGTAGTGGTAGAGCTCGGCGTAGGGCGTCCAGACAATGCGCCAGCCCGCGTCGCGCACACGCAGGCAGAAGTCCACATCGTTGTAGGCAACCGTGAACTCCTCATCCAGGCCGTGCAGCTCGTCGTAAACGGCGGTACGCACCAGCAGGCAGGCCGCTGTCACGGCGGAGAAATCCTGCACCGTGGCCAGCCGGAACATATACCCGCTGCCGTCGCGCTTGTGGTACTTGTGGCTGTGCCCGGCGTAGCCGCCCAGCCCCGTGATGATGCCGGCGTGCTGGATCGTGTCGTCGGGATAGTAGAGCATTGCCCCGCAGAGGCCGACGCCGGGCTGGCTGCACTCGCCCACCATCTGGGTGAGCCAGTCGCCGTTGATTACCTCGACGTCATTGTTGAGCAGCAGCAGGTACTTGCCCGCCGCGTACCTGCGGCCAAAATTGTTGATGCGGCTGAAGTTGAAGCCGCCCTTGTAAGTCACGACCCGCGCGCGGTCATACCGCTCCGGCAGTTTTTTGTAGTAGGCCGCTGTGGCCGGGTCGGTGGAATTGTTCTCAATGACGATGACCTCGAAATTCTCGTAGGTCGTTTTGGCGTAGATGCTGTGCAGGCATTTTTCCAAATCGTCGGTGTGGTCCTTGTTGGGAATCAAAATTGACACGAGCGGCTGCGGCTCGGGAATGTCCCACACCACATGGCAGGTGCCCGGGAATTTGCCCGGCTCCACCCTGCCCTGCCGCCCTGTGGCGGCCAGATGGTCGGCCACGGCCTTTTGCGCAGCTTTTTCCACATAGGGCTTGGCCGCCGTGCCGCCGCTGGTGGACGCCGCGTGCACGCGCCAGTAATACAGCACCTGCGGGATGTGCAGCGGCTTGGCTGCGGGGTCACGGCGCTGCATTTCGTCGATGAGACGCAGAAATAAGTCGTGATCCTGCGCACCGTCACAGGCCGGGCGCTCACCGCCGACGGCGTCGAACAGCGATTTTTTGAACACGGCCAGATGGCAGATGTAGTTGACGGCCATCAGGTACTCGGGCGCATAGTCGGGCTTGAAGTGGCCGACGCGCGGGTGCTCGGGCGTTTTCTCAAACAGGGCCTCGTCGCTGTAGGCAAACGCCGCGCCGCTCTCGGCCAGCGCTTTGCTCATGCAATAGACGGCATGAGGCGCGAGCATGTCGTCGTGGTCGGCAAGGGCCAGATACTCACCCGCTGCGAGCTTTGCGGCCTCGTTCGTATTGGCGGCAATGCCCTTGTTCTCGATTTTGGCGTAGACGATGCGCTTGTCCTGCGCGGCGCGGGTGCGGACGGTCTCGCCCACGTCGGGGTGGGCACCGTCGCTGGCGTCCACCAGAACCAGCTGCCAGTTTGGCGCGGTCTGGGCCTGCACGCTGTCCAAAAATTGCTGCAAAAACTGCGGCGGCGTGTTGTACAGCGGCGTCAGGATGCTGATGGTCGGCCAGCTGTCGGCGCGGGCGGCTGCGTCGGCACGCTGGGCCTCCAGCGTATGCTTTGACGGCAGATACCGCGCACGTTTGCCGAAGAACCGCCGTTTGAAAAAGCCGACGGCCCGCCCGGCCATAACGCCGACGCCCTGTTCCTTCGTCAGCGTCTGCGCATAGCCGAACAGTTCTTTGATGCGTTTCGTTTCAAGGCTCATGGGATGGCTCCTCATAAAAGCAGTCTTTGTGCCAAAGGCGGGGGTTGGATTGAATGTATTCCGCAATCATGCGGTAATCGGTTTCATTGCGGATGACGTGGTCGTGAAAGGAACGCTGCCAAAGGTGCTTATCGAGCGGTGCGGCTTGCCCGCGCTTGACAAGACGGATGTACTCGACGGTAGAATACCGTTTGAACGCCTGCACGATGCTGATAATCGTAGGGGCGGATTCCATATCCGCCCGTGCCCGTTCAATCTCGACCAACGCGTGAAAATGATTGGGCATCACCACAAAATAACGGCAATGGACCGCCGGATATTGGCCGATGATCTCCCGGAAAACGCGCGCCGCCATGCGGGCGGATATGGAATCCGCCCCTACGGGAGCCCGGTTCGGGCCAAACAACATTCTGCGTTGGTGCGTGCATATTGTGATAAAATAGGCGCCGTTTTGGCTGTAATCGTAACTCTGCAAATGGTGAGACTTGCGCTTCGGCAATACGGTTTCCATCACTTCAACCCGAAATTCTCAAACAGGTTGTTGAAATGGGGGTTGTAATAGGGGTCGTAATTGTCGATATACTGCTGATATTTCGCGTAGAAATTCGCCTTTTCGCGCTCATACCGCTTGGCGTTCTCGCTTAAGGTATCCAGGCCGCGGCTCTTGCTCTCATAGTGATAGGCCTCGGCGCGCGGGGTGTAAACGTTCAACAGCCCCTTCTGCCACAGCTTTAAGCAATAATCCACATCGTTGTAGGCGACGGCAAACTTTTCCTCGTCCAGCCCGCCAAATGCGCGGTAGAGCGACGCTTTTGTCATCAGGCAGGCACCCGTCACGGCCATATAATTCTGCGTCGTGACTAAGCGGTACATGTCCCCCACAGCGGTGCGGGGGTAGCTCTTGTGGCTGTGGCCCGCGCTGCCGTTGATGCCCATCAGCACGCCCGCGTGCTGGATCGTGTCGTCGGGGTAGTAGAGCTTGGCGCCCACCGCGCCTACGTCGGGCCGCTGGCTGTAGCTGAGCAGCTCGCGCAGGAAGTCGGACGACAACACCTCAATGTCGTTGTTGAGCAGCAGCAGGTGCTCGCCCTCGGCGAACGTCGCGCCGAAGTTGTTGATGGCCGAGAAGTTGAACGCGCCCTTGTAGTAGACGACGCGGCAGTCGGCAAAGCGGCTGGGCAGTGTTTCGTAATAGGCAAACGTTGCCGGGTCGGTGGAGTTGTTCTCGATGACGATGACCTCAAAATTGTCGTAGCCCGCGTTTTTGTACAGGCTCGTCAGGCAGCGGTCCAGGTCGTCAATGTGGTCTTTACTGGGGATCAGCACGCTGATCTTCGGGTGGCCGGTCAGCTCGTACCGCACCTGAAATGCGCCGGGCGCGTCGGGCACGGCCATGGCGTGGCCCGGCAGACCGAGACGCTTGAGCTGCGCGTCGATGGCGCGTTCCCCCCGCCGCGACGGCGTAGGGCTTGGCCTCCATGCCCGCGGCGGTGGAGCCGGCCGCGGCACGCCAGATGTAGAGCACCTTCTTGATATGCTCGATGCGCTGTGCTTTTTCTGTCAGGCGCAGGATCAAATCATGGTCCTGCGCACCGTCAAACTCCTTCGACTCATACGCGCCCGCCGCGTCCAGCAGCGGACGGCTGAACACCGCCAGATGCGTGATAAAGTTGACCCCGCGCAGGTAGTCGGGCGCAAAGTCGGGCTTGAAGTGGTAGCCGCCCAGCTCCTTCAAATCGGCGGAGAGAACGATTTCGTCACTATAGACAAAATCCGCTCCGGTGTTTTGTATCGTCTGCACAACCTCGAACAGCGCGTTCGGGTAGAGCACGTCGTCGTGGTCCAGCAGCGTGATGTACTCGCCGTGCGCCAGCGCAAATCCGCGGGTCGTGTTGAGGGCAATGCCGCCGTTTTCAATCGGCTCATACACAATCGTGCCGGGCACAGCCTTGGGCAGACGGTGCTCCAGCCGCTTGTCGGCGTCGGATGCGTCCACCAGCACCAATTCCCAGTTTGTGTAGGTCTGCCTGACGACGCTTTGCAGCATCTCGTCAAACAGCTTGGCGGGCGTGTTGTACAGCGGCACGATGATGCTGATCTTCGGCCCCTGCAGGCGCGCGGCGCGCTGGGCCTTCAGCTCCCGGCGCAGCGGAATGTCGGCGCGGTGCCGCCAGTCGTCGTGGTGCATCGCCAGCCCGACGCGGAATTTCACATCGCGCCAGAGCTGCTCGGCCCCCTGCTCCCGCAGGGTCTTGACGCTGCGCCCCGCGAGGTCCCGCAGGTGGGCGGGGTTCAAAAGCCGCCGCGCCATGCCGCCGACGCTGTCCTGTACGGCCAGGTCGGCAGGGCGCTCGTTGTTCGGTTTCGTGTTCTCGGACATAGCTTATTCCTCGGTGACTTTGGCCGGCATGGCGTCCTTTTTCTCGAACCTTCGGTACTCGGCGGTAATTTCCTTCGTCGCGCCGATGCGGCGCAGATGGCCGTGGTCGAGCCAGGCTACCTTGTTGCACATACGCTCGATCTGGTCAATGGAGTGGCTGACCAGAATGACCGTCGTGCCGCCGGACAGCAGCTCGGCCATGCGCTTTTCACACTTCTCCTGAAACAGGAAGTCACCGACGGAAAGGATCTCGTCGGCAATCAGGATGTCGGGCTTCGTTATCGTTGCCACGGCGAACGCCAGACGCGCGACCATGCCGGAGGAGTAGTTTTTCAGCGGCACGTCGAGAAAATCCTGCAATTCGCTGAATTCGACGATGTCGTCGAACTTTGAGTCGATGTACTTGGGTGTGTAGCCCAGCACGGTGCCGTTTAAATAAATGTTTTCCCGTGCGGTCAGGTCCATGTCAAAGCCCGCGCCCAATTCGATCAGCGGCGCAATCGTACCGTTGACCGTGACCTTGCCGGCGCTGGGCTTGTAGACACCGGAAATCACTTTCAGCAGCGTAGACTTGCCGCTGCCGTTCAGGCCGATGAGGCCGTAGAAATCGCCGGGCATAATATCAAACGATACATCGTCCAGTGCGAAGAACTCGTCAAACCGCACACCGCCGTGCAGCAGCGCGACGAAGTACTCTTTCAGGCTTTCGTGCTTTTCCTTGGAGAGGTTGAAGCGCATCGAAACATGGTCGATGGAGATGATGGGTTTCTGCTCTGCCATTTCGATGCCCCCTTACATGTACAGGACGAACTTGTCCTGATTCTTTTTGAACACCCAGACGCCGAGGCCCAGGCTCAGCGCGGCACAGAGGAACGGAATCAGCACCATGTTGGGGGTCAGCCCCTCGCCCCACATGACGCAGGAACGCACGGCGGTGATGTACCAGTAGATGGGGTTCAGGTTGATGACGTACTGCATCCAGCTTTCCATCTGGCGCGGGTCGTAGAAGATGGCGCTGCCGTAGACAAGCAGTGTGCAAAAGACCTCCCAGATATGCATGATGTCACGCACAAAAACGTAGAGCGTGGACAAAATCAGCCCGATGCCCAGACTGAAAATAAACAGCATCACAAGGGGATAAATGGCCAGCAGCACAGTCCCAATCGAGATGTGCGACCAGGTCAGCAGTGCGACGATAAACAGCGCCACGAGACTGAAAAAGAAGTTGACGAGCGCAAAGCAGCACTTTTCCAGCGGAAAGATGTATTTGGGAATATAGACCTTGCGCAGCAGCGGGCCGTTCTTCAGCACACTCTCCATGGCCATGGTCGTGCTCTCGCGGAAGAAGTTGAACATCAGCTGGCCGATGATAAGGAACAGCGGGAAGTCCTCGATGCCCTGACCGCGCTGGTTGAACAGCGCACCGAACACGGCCCACATGACCAGACAGGTCAGCAGCGGGTTCAGCACGCTCCACGCCACGCCCAGCACGCTGCGGCGGTATTTCAGCTTGAAATCACGGGAAATCAGGTTTTGCAGCAGGTAGCGGTATTTCCAGAAGCCTGCGAAGGTGTCTTTCAGTTTCTGCACGGTTTACCCTCAATATTTCTCAAAATATTCGAACTTCTGGGCGGCAAACGGGGTGTGCTCCTTGTCCTTGGCGCTGGTCTTGTGCTCGCAGCCGCAGTCGGGCCACTGCACGTTGACCGTCGGGTCATCGTAGGGAATGCCGCCCTCGGCGGTGGGGTCGTAGACGTCGGTGCACTTGTAGCAGAACTCGGCCACATCGGACAGCACGACAAAGCCGTGGGCGAAGCCCTCGGGGATCCAGAGCATCTTCTTGTTGTCGGCGGACAGCGTTGCGCCTACCCACTTGCCGAAGGTCTTGCTGTTGGGGCGGCAGTCGACGGCGACGTCGAACACCTCGCCCAGGGTCACGCGGACGAGCTTGCCCTGGGTGTGCTTGGTCTGGAAGTGCAGGCCGCGCAGCACGCCCTTGGTGGAGCGGCTCTGGTTATCCTGCACGAAGGGTTTGTCGATGCCCGCTGCGGCGAACTCGTCGATCTGGTAGGTCTCCATAAAATAGCCGCGGTCATCGCCAAAAACAGTCGGCTCGATGATCTGCACGTCAGGAATATCGGTCTTGATGAAATTGAACTTGCTCATGGTTTGGAATCTCCTTTTTATATTTCATACGTCTAATACATAGCGATACAGGATATATTATACTCTATTTCACTGCGCCGGGCAAGATGGCGGAAAAATTTTGTCGCTGCTGTAACAACAGGACGGCTTTTCCGTCTTGTTAAGTGGAGGGCAGATATGGTATGATAGCCCAGAAGGTGGTGTGCAGAATGACAAAACGCGAGGCCCGCGCATGGGCCAAGGCCCGGCGCGCGGAACTGGATATGGCGGCTGTGGGCCGCGGCATGGCGCAGGCGCTGTTCAGCCTGCCGCAATGGCAGAGTGCCGGGGCAGTGCTGGCCTTTGCGGCCATGCCGGATGAGCCGGACACGGCGGAAATACTAAGACGCGCGCTGGTCGACGGCAAGCGCCTGCTGCTGCCCCGCGTGCGGAGCAAAACCGAGATGGACTGGGTGGAGATACCGGCATTGCGCCTGCTGCGGCCCGGGGCGTTCGGCATTCAGGAGCCGCCTGCCGACCTGCCCGCCGCCGACCCGGCGGGATACGCCGCGGCGCTGGCCCTTGTCCCCTGCCTGGCCCTTGTCCCCTGCCTGGCCGCCAGCCGCGACGGGGTCCGGCTGGGGCGCGGCGGCGGGTATTATGACCGATTTCTGGCACACTATAAGGGAGCGGGGCTGCTGCTCTGCCCCGAGGCCCTGCTGCTGGACGAGCTGCCCTGCGACGACTGGGACGCACGCTTTGCGCCCGAAAATATTCTGACCGAGAAAGGAATTTTACGATGAAAAAGCTGCTTTTTGCAACAGCCCTGCTGACCGCCCTGTTCTTGTCTGCCTGCGGCAGCCAAAAGGCTGACAGCAACGATCTTGCAAACCAACCTGCCACAAAACCCGAGGAAGGCGCGGAGCTGGACCCGGAGTTCAGCGTTGACGACGAGGATACCGGTGAGACCGCCGAGCCGCAGCCGGACGCGGAGCTGAGCGAGATGGTGGATGCTATTTATAACGTCCAGCCGGTTGACCTGATGGGCATGGAGACGGTGGCCATCGACCTGACCGACGAGAGCTGGTACGGCTATCTGGCGGGGCTGACCGCGGACAATGTGGACAAGGTGGATGCCGCAGTAGTCAGCGAGCCGATGACCGGAAGCCAGGCGTACAGCCTGGTGCTGCTGCGCCTCAAGGACAAGGCCGATGCCCGCGAGATCGCCGATTCGATGGAGGAAAACATCAGTATGCGCAAGTGGGTCTGCGTGGAGGCAGATAAGGCCCGCGTGGTCAGCTTTGATGATAAGCTGCTGTATGTCATGGCAGACAGTGAGCTGGTCGATGCCGATCTGGTGGCGGATGCTGCCGCAAAGGCCTTTGGTGCGACATTTGATGTCGATGATTCCCTCGTCAATGAGGACGAGAGTGAGCTGCCGCCGGAGCTGCTGACCGCCCCGGCTGTGGCAGACTGAGCGATACAAAAAACAAAGAGCCGTGCCCTTTGCGGGGCACGGCTCTTGTTGATTACGGGCGGGAATCAAGCCTTGGCGGCCTTGATCTCCTTGATCAGCTCGGGAACGACCTTGTACAGATCGCCGACGATGCCGTAGGTGGCAACATCGAAGATGGGGGCGTTCTCGTTCTTGTTGATGGCGATGATGGTCTCGGAATCCTGCATGCCGGCAACGTGCTGGATGGCACCGGAGATGCCCAGTGCAACATAGATGCGGGGATGCACGGTCTTGCCGGTCTGGCCAACCTGATGGTCAGCAGACAGCCAGCCTTCATCGGTAACGGCACGGGAAGCACCGACAACGCCGCCCAGGGCACCAGCCAGCTCTTCGGCCAGCTTGATGCCCTTCTCGGGGTCGGCGGAGATGCCGCGGCCCACGGCGACGACAACGTCGGCACCGATCAGGTCAACGAGCTTCTCGGCGCTCTTCTTGATGTCGAGCACCTGAACATGGATGTCGTCCGCGGTCAGAGCGGGAGCAACGTTCTCGACGACGACCTTGTCAGCACCGGCCTGGTCGAACGCCTGCATCTGCATGACGCCGGGGCGGACGGTGGACATCTGCGGGCGGAAGCGCGGGCAGATGATGGTGGCCATCAGGTGGCCGCCGAAAGCGGGACGGGTCATCTTCAGGTTGGTGTTCTCTTCAAACTTGGTGTTGTCCACATCAATGGTGGAGGTGGTGCGCAGGAAGTCCTTGTACTTCTCGACATCCACATCCAGGTGGGTGCAGTCGGCGGTCAGACCGGTGTGCAGACGGGCTGCGCAGCGGGGGCCGAGGTCGCGGCCCAGGTTGGTCGCACCGATCAGCATGATCTCGGGCTTCTTGTCCATGATGAGGTCGCACAGCGCCTTGGCATAGCCATCGGTGGTGTAGTCCTTCAGCAGGGGGCTGTCGATGTTGTAAACGCGGTCAGCGCCGTAGCCGCCCAGCGTCTTGAGGTCAGCCTCGGCCAGGCCGCTGCCCATGACAACGCCTGCCAGCTCAACGCCCAGGTCGTTGGCCAGCTTGCGGCCTTCACTCAGCAGCTGATAGCTGATGGCCTGTACCTGGCCTTCGCGCTGTTCGCAGAATACCCACACGCCCTTGAAGGCGGCGGTGTCCATTGCATTGAATTCAGCCATTGTACTTCTCTCCTCTCTCAAATCAGGTGCTTGTCGTTCAGGATGCCAACCAGCTGGGCAGCATCCTCAACCATCATGCCGGCGCCCTTGACCGGGGGAGCAAAAGACTTGTAAACGTTCGTCGGGGAGCCCTTCAGACCGATGGTGTCGGTCTCGATGAGCGGATCGTCCTTCAGAGCGTTGTAATCAAAGACCTCAAGCGGCTTGTCGTAGCACTCGAAAATGCCGGAAACGCTCATGTAACGCGGGGTGTTCAGCTCCTTGATGCAGGTCAGCAGGCAGGGGGTGTTCACCTTCAGCTCCATGTAGCCATCTTCAAGCTGGCGCTTGACGATCAGGGAGTTGCCGTCCTTCTTGATATCGGTAACATAGGTGACCTGGGGCAGATGCAGCTTCTCGGCGATCTGGGGGCCGACCTGAGCGGTATCACCGTCGATGGCCTGACGGCCACAGAAAACGATGTCCTCGGGGCCGACGCCGATCTTGTTGACGGCAGCGGCCAGGATCTGGGAGGTAGCGAAGGTATCGGAACCGCCGAACTCGCGGCCGGAGACCAGCACGCCGCGGTCAGCGCCGCGGGCGATCAGCTCACGAAGCATGCCTTCTGCCGGCGGCGGGCCCATGGTGACGACGACGACCTCGCAGCCGGTCTCATCTTTCAGCTGCAGGGCAGCCTCAACGGCGTTCAGGTCGTCGGGGTTGGTGATGGTTGCCATCGCAGCACGGTCCATGGTGCCGTCAGCTTTGACAGCAACCTTGCCCTGTGTATCGGGAACCTGTTTGACACAAACGATTGCTTTCATTACGTCTGTCCTCCTTACTTCAGCAGCGCGCCGCTGATGACCATCATCTGGACTTCGCTGGTGCCCTCGTAGATCTCGGTGATCTTGGCATCACGCATCATGCGCTCGATGGGGTAGTCACGGGTGTAGCCGTAACCGCCGAACAGCTGCAGGCAGCGGCGGGTAACATCGCTGGCGGTGCGGGCGGCAATGAGCTTGGCCTCGGCAGCCTCAACGCTGTAGCGGACCTTTTGGCCGTTCATGGCAGCCTGCTTCTTCTGGGCAGCTGCGTAGACCAGATACTTGGCGGCGTCAACGCGGGCCTTCATCTCGGCCAGCTCGAACTGGGTGTTCTGGAACTGTGCGATGGAGCGGCCAAACTGCTTGCGCTCCTTGACATAGGCGACGGTCTCGTCGATGGCGCCCTCGGCAATGCCCAGAGCCTGTGCGGCAATGCCGATACGACCGCCATCCAGGGTAGCCATAGCCAGCTGGAAGCCCTTGCCCTTCACGCCGAGCAGACGATCCTTGGGGATGATGCAGTCCTCCATGATGAGCTCGCAGGTGGAAGAACCGCGGATGCCCATCTTGTCCTCGGGCTTGCCGACCTTGAAGCCGGGATCGGTGCGCTCAACGATGAAGGCGCTGATCTCCTTCTGCTTGCGGCCGCGCTTGTCGGTGACAAAACCGGTGACGGCAATGATGATGAACACATTGGCAAAGCCTGCGTTCGTGATGAAGATCTTGGAGCCGTTCAGCTTCCAGTGGTCGCCCTCGTCAACGGCGAAGGTCTGCTGGCCCTGGGCGTCGGTACCGGCACCGGGCTCGGTCAGGCCGAACGCGCCGACCCACTCGCCGCTGCACAGCTTGGGCAGGTACTTGGCCTTCTGCTCGGGGGTGCCGTTCTCATAGATGGGAGCCGCGCACAGAGAGGTGTGGGCGGACAGGATAACACCGGTGGTGCCGCAGACCTTGGACAGCTCCTCGACAGCCATGACGTAGGACAGGACGTCGCCGCCTGCACCGCCGACGGACTTCGGGAAGTAGATGCCCATCATGCCCAGCTTAGCCATCTTCTCGACGGTCTCCTTGGGGAAGTACTCCTCCGCGTCGACCTTCTTGGCGAGGGGCTTGACTTCGTTTTCAGCAAACTCCTTGTACATCTTCTGGACCATTTGCTGCTGTTTAGACAGAGTAAAATCCATTGATAAAACCTCCATATACTGGGGCCGAGCTATACTGCCCGACCAAACAAACGCGGCCCGGCACGGTTTTGACCGCGCCAGGCGCGTAAGTTACTGAATTACAGGGCGTCGACAGGGGTCTTGGTGCGGTCTGCGTTGTAAACGTAGAAGCCCTTGCCGGTCTTGCAGCCCAGGTTGCCGCCGCGAACCATCTTACGGATGAGCGGGCAGGCGCGGTACTTGCTGTCGCCGGTCTCCTTGTACAGAACGTCCATGATGGCCAGGCAGATGTCCAGACCAACAAAGTCGCCCAGCTCCAGGGGGCCCATCGGGTGGTTGGCACCCAGCTTCATAGCGGTGTCGATGCCGGCGATGTTAGAAACGCCCTCCATCTTGATGAAGGCAGCCTCGTTGATCATCGGGATCAGGATGCGGTTGACGACGAAGCCGGCAGCCTCGTTGACCTGAACGGGGGTCTTGCCGATCTCAACGCTGATCTTTTTGATGGTCTCAACAGTCTCGGCGGGGGTGTTCACGCCTGCAATGACCTCGATGAGCTTCATACGGTCAGCGGGGTTGAAGAAGTGCATACCAACCAGGGGACGGGTCAGGCCCTTGCCGATCTCAGTGATGGACAGAGAAGAGGTGTTGGAAGCAAAGACGCACTCCGGCTTGCAGATCTTGTCCAGCTCGCCAAAGGTGGTCTGCTTGACCTTCATATCCTCAAAAGCAGCCTCAACGATCAGGTCGCAGTCAGCACACAGATCTTCTTTCAGGCCAGCGGTGATGGCAGCCATACGGCGGTCAACTTCAGCCTGATCCAGCTTGCCCTTGGCAACCAGCTTTGCATAGCCAGCTGCGATCTTATCCTTGCCTTTATCGGCCCATTCCTGCTTGATATCACACAGGGCAACAGTGAAGCCCTCAGTCTGTGCAAATGCCTTTGCAATGCCCTGGCCCATAGTGCCAGCGCCAATAACGCCAACCTTCATAGTAAGTACCTCCAAATTATGTTGTTGCGGGGCTGTAGGGGTGGGTGCTCGCATCCGCCCGCGGGGCGTCGGGGACGCCGCCCCTACATGATTGTAGTTGAATTTAGTTATTCGTGAAAACCGGCTTCGGTTTCGGTTTCTCGCGGCTCAGGAAGCAGCCCATGCCCTCGACCTGGTCGTGGGTCTCGAAGCAGTCGCCGAACAGCTTTTCCTCGACCTCAACGGCCTTCTCAATGGGCAGGCTGATGCCGCCGTTGATGGCCTTCTTGCAGTTGCGGACCGCAATGGGAGCATTCTTGGCGATCTTGCCGGCCAGCTTCAGCGCAGCGGGCATCAGCTCCTCCTGCGTGTAGACGGCGTTGACCAGACCAATGCGCAGGGCCTCGTCTGCCTTGATGTTCAGGGCAGAGTATACGAGCTGCTTGGCCATGCCCATGCCGACAAGGCGTGCCAGACGCTGGGTGCCGCCGAAGCCCGGCGTGATGCCTAAGCCCACTTCCGGCTGACCAAAGACGGCATTGTCGGAGCAGAGGCGGATGTCGCAGCTCATGGCCAGCTCATTGCCGCCGCCCAGCGCGAAGCCGTTGACAGCAGCGATGACGGGCAGCGGGAAACTCTCGATCATCAGGAAAACGTCGTTGCCCAGCTTGCCGAAAGCCTCGCCCTCGGCCTTGGTCATCGTGGACATAGAGCCAATGTCGGCACCAGCCACGAAGCTCTTGTCACCGGCACCGGTCAGGACGACGCAGCGGACGGTGTTCTGGTCGATGGCCTCAAAGGCGGCCTTCAAATCAGCCAGAACCTCCGGGTTCAGCGCGTTCAGCGCCTTCGGGCGGTCAATGGTCAGGACGGCAACGGCGTCCTGAATCTCGGTAGTAACAAAGGACATTGTCAATTCCTCCGTAAATTACATTTCCACGATGGTGGCGCAGCCCATGCCGCCGCCGATGCACAGGGTAGCCAGGCCCTTATGTGCGCCGCGATGCTTCATGGCGTACAGCAGGGTGACGAGGATACGGGCACCGGAAGCGCCGACGGGATGGCCCAGCGCAATAGCGCCGCCGTTGACGTTCAGCTTGCTCTGGTCGAAGTGCAGAGCCTCGCCGACGGCAACAGACTGAGCGGCGAAAGCCTCGTTGGCCTCGATCAGATCCATGTCGTCCACGGTCAGGCCGGTCTTGGCCATGACCTTCTTGGTGGCGGCGATGGGGCCCAGGCCCATGACCTCGGGCTCAACACCGGCCAGAGCACCGGCAACCCAGGTAGCCAGAGGCTCAACACCCAGCTCCTTGGCCTTTTCTTCGCTCATGATAACCAGAGCAGCTGCGCCATCGTTGATGGCGGAGGAGTTTGCAGCGGTAACGATACCATCCTTCTTGAAGCAGGGCTTCAGCTTGCCCAGAACTTCCATGGAGCTCATGCGGGGGCCTTCATCGGTATCAAACACGGTGTCACCCTTCTTGCCCTTGATGACAACGGGAACGATCTCATCCTTGAAAGCGCCGTCGGCAATAGCCTTGGCGGCCTTCTCCTGAGAATGGAAGGCAAACTCGTCCAGCTGCTCACGGCTGATGGGGTTGTAGCCGTACTTCTTCTGGTAGGTCTCGTTGGTGCAGACATTCTCGGCGGTCATGCCCATGTGCATGTTGAAGCCGGTGGCGTCCCACAGAGCGTCGTTGACCATCGTGTCGACCAGCTCGCTCTTGCCCATGGGGGAGCCCATGCGGTAGCCGTAGCGGCCCTTCATCATAGCGAACGGAGCCATGTCCATGTTCTCCATGCCGCCTGCAACGACGATGTCGGCATCGCCGGCTTCGATCATCTGGGCAGCCATGTTGACGCAGTTCAGACCGGAGCCGCAGACGACGTTGACGGTGACGGCGGGGGTCTCGATGGGCAGGCCGGCCTTCAGGGAAGCCTGACGAGCGACGTTCTGGCCCAGACCGGCCTGAATGACGCAGCCCATGTAGACATGGTCGACCTGCTCCGGCTTGACGTTGGCGCGGTTCAGAGCCTCCTTGATGACGATGGAGCCCAGCTCAGCGGCGGGGACATTGGCGAGGGTGCCGCCGAACTTGCCAATGGCAGTACGGCAGGCGCTGGCGATGACGATCTTTTTCATAAGTAGCCTCCTAAAAATTCTCTCTTTGGATGGACTATTGAGTAACAATTTATTTTCAGGCCGACGGAAAACGCGGCTTGAATGCGGTTTTACAGCTCCCCTGCCTCGCGCTTGGCAATGAGCGCACGCTCAACGTTGCGGGGCACAAAGCGGGAAACATCCTGCCCGTAGTGGGCGGCCTCCCGCACGATGGTGGAGGAAAGATAACTCCACTTGATGGCCGTGGCCAGGAACACCGTCTCGATCTCGGGCATCATGGCAAAGTTCGTGTGGGCCAGCTGAATTTCATTTTCAAAATCCGTGACCGCGCGCAGACCGCGTACCATGACGGTAGCGCCCTTCTGCTTGGCGAAGGTGACCGTCAGCCCGTTGAAGGAGTCGATCTCGACATTCGGGATGTTCTTGCAGGACTCCCGCAGCATGGCAACGCGCTCCTCTACCGTAAAAAGCGGGGTCTTGGCGCTGTTGACCAGCACCGCGACGATCACCTTGTCAAACATACGGCTGGAGCGCTTGATAATATCGAGATGCCCGTTCGTGACGGGGTCGAAGCTGCCGGGATACATGGCGATGGTGGGCATGGGTGGTGAACCTTTCCGGTTGGATTTGCGCCTTACTTGTTAAAAAATAAACAACATAAGGGGTAAAGCAAGGCACCGACGCCGACGCTGGCTCTTTGGGGCTTCTCCATTGGGTCAGAAATACGGCGGCAAGGTGCCGCTGCGGGCCGGCATTTCCCGAACCGCTACTATAGTTTTACCATCTTGTTAAGGTTTTGTCAATGACGAATTTGTTAAAATTCGGTCAGGATTTCGCAAACAGGAGGATTTCCTACCTATTTAAATATAGGCAGACACAGAAAAGGCGAAAAAAAGGTGAAAAATATTTTTTGATGCCGCGCTCCCCTTCCCCCTCTTGACCCACGGCGCATAACGTGTTATTATTTTAACATACGGGGCTTTTTTAAGAGCGGCCCCGCCTTTGGAAAGAAGCAAAACGAGGTGCTGTAAAATGAATTTTGAGGACCTGATCGCGAAAGTAAAGACCTGCGGCAAGCAGAAGCTGGCCGTGGCCGCCGCCGAGGATGACGCTGTTCTGGAGGCTGTCGACGCCGCCCACAAGCAGGGCATTGCCGACGCCATTCTGGTCGGCGATGAGGCTGCCATCCGCAAGATCGCAGCCGAGCTGAACATCGACCTCTCCGACTATGAGATCATCAACGAGCCTGACAAGGTGCAGGCCTCCCTCAAGGCCGTCAAGCTGGCCCACGACGGCGTGGCCAACATGTACATGAAGGGCCTGCTGGACACCAAGACCTTCCTGAAGAGCGTGCTGGACAAGGAAGTCGGCCTGCGCACCGGCAATACCCTGTCTCATGTGGCTGTGTTTGAGGTCAAGGGCATTGAGCAGCTGCTGTTCCTGACGGACGTCGCCTTCATGACCTACCCGACGCTGGAGGATAAGGTACATATCATCGAGAACACCGTCGCCGTTGCCCATGCCTGCGGCGTCGAGTGCCCCAAGGTCGCGCCGCTGGCCGCCGTTGAGGTCGTCAACCCGAAGATGCCCTGCACCGTCGATGCCGACGAGCTGCGCAAGATGAACGCCGAGGGCAAGATCACCGGCTGTGTCGTTGACGGTCCCCTTTCGATGGACATTGCCATTGATCCCGAGGCTGCCCACCACAAGGGTGCCCAGGACCGCCCGGCTGCAGGCCATGCGGACATCCTGCTGTTCCCCGACATTCAGGCCGGCAACCTCGTCTACAAGACGCTGGTCCACACTGCCGACTGCAAGAACGGCTGCATCCTGACCGGTACCAAGGTCCCCGCTATCCTGACGAGCCGCTCCGATTCCTTCCAGACGAAGGTCAACTCCATCGCACTGGCTGCTGTGGTTGCAGCGGGGCTGGATCAGTAATTGTAAAAAGCCTTCCCCATGGGGGAAGGTGGCCGAGCTTAGCGAGGCCGGATGAGGGCTGTACCTGCTGTGGCTGGCCGTTTGCGGGCCATCATGGAGAGGCCTCCCCTCATCAGCCGCCTGCGGGCGGCAGCTTCCCCCAAGGGGGGAAGCCAAAGAATTTTAAAAGGAGACGTTACCAATGTCCATCAAAACCCTGGTCATCAACCCCGGCTCCACCTCCACCAAGGTCGGCGTGTTCGAGGACGAGACCCTGCTGTTTGAAGAAACGCTGCGCCACCCCACCGAGGAGATCGCCAAGTACGCCAGCGTCATCGACCAGAAGGACTTCCGCAAGGAGATCATTCTGGACTTCCTGAAGGAGAAAAACTGCGACCCCAAGACCCTGAACGTCATCGTGGGCCGCGGCGGCCTGCTCAAGCCCATCCCCGGCGGCACCTACGCCGTCAGCGATGCCTTGCTGACTGACCTGAAGGCCGGTGTGCAGGGCCAGCACGCCTCCAACCTGGGCGGCATTCTGGCCCGCGAGATCGGCGATTCCCTGGGCGTGCCCAGCTACATTGTTGACCCCGTCGTTGTTGACGAGCTGACCGATAAGGCCCGCATTTCCGGTATGCCGGAACTGCCGCGCCGCTCCATCTTCCACGCGCTGAACCAGAAGGCCGTCGCCCGCCGCTTTGCCAAAGAGAACGGCAAGCGCTACGAGGATCTGAACCTCATCGTCATCCACATGGGCGGCGGTGTCTCCGTCGGTGCGCATGACCACGGCAAGGTCGTGGATGTCAACAACATCCTCGACGGCGAGGGCTGCTTCAGCCCCGAACGCAGCGGCACCGTGCCCGTCGGCGACCTCGTCAAGATGTGCTTCAGCGGTAAGTACACCCAGAAGGAAGTTTATAAGAAGATCTGCGGCAACGGCGGCTTCAACGGCTATCTGCACACGAACGATGCCCGTGAGGTCGGCAAGATGGTCGAGTCCGGCAACGCGCTGGCAAAGCAGGTCTGGGAAGCATTCTTCTACCAGATCGCCAAGGACGCCGGCGCTATGGCCGCTGTCCTGCACGGCAAAGTTGACCAGATCATCCTGACCGGCGGCATTGCCTACAACCCCTTCACCGCCAAGACCCTGACCGAGTACCTCGGCTGGATCGCCCCTGTTACCACCTACCCCGGCGAGGACGAGCTGCTCGCCCTCTGCCAGGGCGCTCTCCGCGTCATGACCGGCGAGGAAGAGGCTAAGAATTACTGATTCCAACATAAAATAAACCGCACCGCCGCTGACGAGCCAAATCGTCAACGGCGGTGCTTTTGTATGCTATAGTGCTGCGGTAGGGGCCGGGCATGCCCGGCCCGGTAGTGTCCCGTCGGCGGGCGTTTATGTGAATGCTGCGGGCCGCACATGTGCGGCCCCTACCGCGCGGCAAACCGGCAGTGGTCGGCGTCCTTGACCCCTCCGAACAGGCTTGCGCCAGCCGCAGCGACACATCCGGCAGGCCCTCCTTTTCGTCTTGTCCCCAGTATAAAGAAAATCCGCCGATTTCGGCAGCCTATGCGTCATAGAGCTGCTGAAACCGGCGGTAATATGTTGCTTATTTGCTCTCCGAGCTCTCGCTCTTCCCCAACTCCAGCTGCCGGAAGCCCTCGCCGTGGACCTCGTTGGATTGCAGCATGATGATAAAGCAGCCGGGGTCGATGGCCTGCACGGCGTGCTCGATCTCGTAGAGCTGCTTGTTGGAGCAGGCGCAGAGCACGACGTCCTTCGGCTGACCGCCGTAGCCCCCGTGACCCTGCAAAATCGTCGAGCCGCGGTCCGCCACGCGGTCAATTTCCGCGCAGGCGGCCTTGCCGTCATCGGTCACGATCATGGCCAGCATCGAGGACGAGAAGCCGAACATCATCTTGTTGATGACAGCAGACACGATAAAATTAAACATGATACCGTAAATAATGGAATCGACATCCTGGAACACCGCACCGTTGAGCAGGATGACCGCCAGCGCCGCCGCAAACGTGATGTTGCCGAACGGCAGGTGCGGATGCCGTGCCTTGATGCCCATGGTGATGAAGTCAAGACCGCCGGTGCTCGAGTTGTTCATGTAGATCAGCGCGTCGCCGATACCGCCGACCACGCCGCCGCAAATCGTCGCCAACAGGCGGTCCCCCTGGTAGACCGGCATCAGCGGCAGCAGATAGTCCGTAAAGAATGCAAAGAGCACCATGCAGTAGACACTGCGAATAAAGAACGATCTGCCGAGCAATTTATAGGTGCAGAGGATGATGGGGATGTTGATGAGCACATTGCTCAGGCCCATGGGGATGCCGAACAGGCGGTATAAGATGGCGCAGATGCCCGCAATGCCGGTGACCGGGACCTCGGCGGCCACGGCAAAGCTGTAGATACCGGCGGCGGAGATGAAGCAGCCCAGGGTCTGCAAAAGCAGGTTTGTGTATTTGTTTTTCGTCATGGGGGACCCTCCTCAACAAAAAAGCCGGGAGCAAACAATGCTGCTCCCGGCTGAATTTTCATGTTCAGACGTTCTTTTTGATCTTGGATGCGCTGTAGGTGTTCATGGCGGCGCTGTTCAGGTTGTGGTCCAGCGCGGCACCGGCGGCGTAGAGCTCATCCTGGATGGCGTCAGATTTCATGCTGGTCAGCAGGTCGTACATGCTGTCCAGATCCTCGACGGTGTAGGTCTTGAACGGGTCGATCTTGCGGGCGACGAGAACCGTCGTGCCCAGGTCGATGGTCGTCCAGTGGTTCATACCGGCGGCATCCAGCGGGTCGGTCAGGTTGTTGTACTCGTCGCTGCCGTAGCTGCTCAGATCGCTTGGCGTGTACAGCTGGGATGCGGCGTAGTAGACGGCCTGGCTGGCGTCCATCGTGCTGCCCATGGCGGCCATTGCCTCGGGCACGTAGGTCATGGCGGCGGTGTACAAGGCGCTGCTGGACGCAGTCTCGGCAGTGGCAGTCTTGTTCAGCTCGGCCATGCAGCTCTCTGCCGTGGCCATGATGGCGGCCTTCTGGTCGTCATCTGCCATCGAGTAGGTGGAGTAGTTGACCAGAGGGAACTGGACGGCCTCGATGTAGTAGCAGTCGTTGTTGACGTAGTCGGTGTACTCGGCGTCAGTCACGGGGCTTGTGCCGTCGGGACCGTAAGTCATCTTCAGCAGGACTTTGGCCTTCTGGGCGTTGAGCAGGTAGGCCTCCACGCTGGACTTGCTGATACCGTTGGCGGTGTACAGGTCACCGTTGGAGCTCCACAGGCTGTCGGCAGTCTTGGCGGCCTCGGCGGTGGCGGTGTCGTCCAGCACGCCGTTCTGCTCGGCAAACTGCTTTTCCACGGCAGCATAGTACTCAATGGCGTGGGTCGTCAGCTGGGCAACGTAGTCACTGCCGACGGCGGTGACATCCTCGCCGTTGATCGTGCCGGTGCAGGTGGCCTTCAGCACGGCCTTGACGTCGGACGCGGTCTCGCCGGTGGCCAGCTCCGCAACACCGGAGGCGGTGTTGTAGGAGTTGTACTGGGCCAGCAGATAGATGCCTGCCGGGATCTCGACCCCGCCGATGGAGCCGACGGTGGACGGCGCGGACATGGCACAGCCAGCCAGCGCCAGCACCATGGAAACAGCCATAGCAAGGCTGAACAGTTTGGTTTTAATGGAACGCATGAATTGGTTCTCCCCTTTATGATTGGCTTTGCGGCACAACGCCGCAGCATAAATGCTATTATACCGCATTTTTGCCGCTATTGCAAGCCCCGCGGGGGTGTGATATACTTGTGAAAAATGTGTGGGGGCACCTATGTAGGGGCCGCTTATATGCGGCCCGCAGTTTTCCCGTGAAAGGCCGACTGTTTTACACGAGCGGGCCCTACAAAACTACCGAGGAGATCCACTATGCTTTTGACCACTGAACTCGACAAATTGTCCGGCACCGACTGGCAGCTGTTTTTTGCGCAGGAGCGCGCAAAGCCGTACTTTGCGGAGCTGGACGCCTTTGTGACGGCGGCTGCGGCAGAAAAAACCGTCTACCCCGCGGCGGAGAACATCTTCGCCGCGTTCCGCGCCTGCCCGGTGTCGGCGGTGCGGGTCGTCATTCTGGGGCAGGACCCCTACCATGAGCCGGGTCAGGCCATGGGGCTGTCCTTCTCAGTGCCGGACGGCTGCAAGGCTCCGCCGAGCCTGCGCAACATTTTTAAGGAGCTGGAGGCCGAGCTTGGCCCCGGCTGTGCCGCACACACCGACTTGACGCTGTGGGCGCGACAGGGTGTGCTGCTGCTGAACACGGTGCTGACCGTGGAGCAGGGCGCGGCCAACGCCCATGCGGGCCGCGGGTGGGAGACGTTTACCCGTGCCGCGCTGGAATACGCCGCCGCCCACGGCACCGCCCCGCTGGCCGCCGTGCTGTGGGGCAAGCCCGCGCAGAAGTACGCACCGATTTTCAACCGGGCTGCCGCCCATCGCCCGGTGCTGGTGCTGGAATCCGCCCACCCCAGCCCGCTGTCGGCCTACCGCGGGTTCTTCGGCTCGGCGCCGTTCGGCAAGGTGAATGCGTTTTTAAAAAACAACGGTGCAGCGGAAATTGACTGGCGTCTGCCCGCAAACGCATCCCACGGTTGACAGATTGACGGGGTAACTGTATGGTGCGCAACCGGGGAATTTGGTAAGATAAGGTCAGAAAATTTCCGAAAACCCGTAGGGGCGGATTCCGTATCTGCCCGCAAGGCCGGCAGCCGTTGACGGGCGCATATAGAATGCGCCCCTACGATTGCCATAAGGCTGCCAAGGAGGAGACACACCATGACATTTTCCGATAAGCTCATTGCTCTGCGCAAAAAGGCGGGCTGGTCGCAGGAGGAGCTGGCCGAGCGGCTGAACGTCAGCCGCCAGTCGGTCTCCAAGTGGGAGAGCGCACAGTCGATGCCTGACATTGACAAAATTTTACAGTTGAGCAGTTTGTTCAGCGTGACGACGGACTGCCTTTTAAAAGACACGCAGGACGACACGCAGCCTGCCGCGGCACAGACGCCCTCTCCCCTGCCCCGGGTGACGCTGACGCAGGCGGAGGATTACCTGACCAAGGCACAGGCCAACGCGCCGCAGATGGCGCTGGCGACGGCGCTCTGCATCGTCAGCCCCATTCCGCTGCTGGCGCTGGGTACGGTGAGGGAGCTCGGGCTGCTTGGTTTGGACGACGATCTGGCGGGCGGCTTGGGGATGATCGCGCTGCTGGTGCTGGTGGCTGTGGCCGTTGTGCTGTTTATGCAGTGCGGCGCGGCGGTGCGGGAATATGAGTTTCTGGAAAAGGAGCCCATCGAGACCGAGCACGGCGTGACAGCGCTGGTGCGGGAGCGCCGCGCCGCCTTTGCGCCGGAGTATGACCGGGCCAACCGCATTGGTGCGGCGCTCTGCATTCTGGCGGCGGTGCCCCTGTTTACGGCTGTGATGGTCGGTGTGTCGTTTTTGATGTCGATGTCCATCTGTCTGCTGTTGGTGCTGGTCGCCTGCGGTGTGTACGCCTTTGTGCGGGTGGGCACGGTGCAGGACGCCATGGATCGGCTGCTGGAGGACGGGGACTTTACCCGCGGGCACAAGGCCGTGAAAGGGCGGCTGACCGCGCTGACCGCGGCCTACTGGTTGGTGGTGGTTGCCATCTTCCTGTGGTACACCTTCGGCCCCAACGGCAACGGCCAGCCGCAGTACAGCTGGTTCATCTGGGCCATTGCGGGCGTGGTCTACGCCGCGTGTGTGGTTGCGGCAAAGGCGTTTGTGCGGAAAAAGGTGTAAAGGAAACAGCCCCTGACCGAGTGATGGTCAGGGGCTTGCTTTATAGATAGCGGTAGGGGCCGGGCATGCCCGGCTCGCGGCTTTCCCGCAAGAGGTCATCTGCCGTACAGCTGCGGGCCGCATATATGCGGCCCCTGCAGGGCGTCTCCCTCTGGGGAAAAGACAATTTATTCAAATCAGCCCAAAATGCGCCAGTGCCTTTGCAAGGCCGTCTGCGGTAATGTCGTCGGTGACATAATCCGCGGCGGCCTTGGCGGCATCGCAGGCGTTGCCCATGGCGACGCCGATCCCGGCATATTCCAGCATCGTCACGTCGTTGCCGCCGTCGCCAAAGGCGATGGACTGCTCCCGCGTCAGGCCCAGATGGGTCAGCGTGTGGGCCAGGCCGTTGGGCTTGCCGCCGCCCGCGGGTAGGATATCGCAAAAATCATCCTCCCAGCGCACAGCCAGGCAGCCGGGGCAGCGGCGCAGGAACTCGGCCTCCTTCTCCGGCGGCAGGAACGCGCTAAGCTGGTAAATATCCTCGTGCTGGATCAGCGCGGCAACATCCCCGGCCCCCAGCTCCAGCTTTTTGGCAAAGTCGCGGCTCAAATCGTTGATAAGGTTGAACCGGCAGAAGTCCTTGCCTACAAAACCGACGGACAGCTGTTCTTTTTCAATGTACGGCAGCAGCGTTTGCAGCGATGCCGCCGGGATGTACTTGGTGTACAGCAGCTCGCCGTCGGCCAGGTAGCAGTATTGGCCGTTCATCGTCACATAGCCGTCAAACGGGATGCCGTCCAGCGCGTGCAGGTACGGCAGGTGCACCGGCGGGCGTCCTGTGGCAATAAACGTTTTGACGCCGTTTTTTCGCAGGGCGGCCAGCGCCTGCACGGTGGATTCCGGCAGGGCCTTGGCGTGAAACGGAAGCAGCGTGCCGTCAATATCAAAAAATGCGGCCTTGATTTGTGTCATGGCGGTGTTCCTTATTCGCGCTTGAGGCTGCGGCCCATCAGCGCCATCAGCGCGCTGCGGGCCTCGAGCTTACCGTCCAGAATGGCCTCCACGGCCTGGACGATGGGCATTTCGACCTTATACTGCCTGGCCAGGCGGCAGGCGGCGGGCAGTGCGTTGATGCCCTCAACGACCTGGCCGACCTCGGTCTTGGCCTCCTCCACCGACTTGCCGCGGCCAATCAGCATACCGGCGTGCAGGTTGCGGCTGTGCATACTCGTGCAGGTGACGATCAGGTCGCCCATGCCGGACAGGCCCGCAAAGGTCTCGGCCTTGCAGCCCATGGCGATGCCCAGTCGGGACAGCTCGGCGTTGCCGCGGGTGATGAGCGCGGCCTTGGCGTTGTCACCGTAGCCCAGGCCCAGCGCAATGCCGACAGCCAGCGCAATGACGTTCTTGACCGCACCGCCCAGCTCGGTGCCGCGGCGGTCAGCGTTGGTGTAGACGCGGAAGGTCGGTGTGGTAAAGACCTTCTGCACGGTTTTGGCAGCGTCCTCGTCGGCACTGGCGGCCACGATGGCGGTGGGCATGTCGCGGGCGACCTCCTCGGCGTGGGTCGGGCCGGACAGTGCCACAACGCGCGCTTTGCGCCCGGCCTTGGCAAGCTCATCCTCGATGATCTCGCTCATCGTCATCAGGGTCTTGTCCTCGACGCCCTTGGCGACGTCAACGATCAGCTGGCCCTCCGGGATGTGCGGCGCGGCCTTTTTTGCGGTGGCACGCACAAACGGGGATGGCACGGCAAAGAGCAGGATGTCGCGGCCCGTGCAGGCCTCGGCAATGTCGGCGGTGTAGTGCATTGCGGCGGGCAGCTCCATACCGGGCAGGTTGGGGTGGCGGTGCGTGGTGCTTAAAGACTTCAGCTCGGCGGGGATGGCGCTCCATACGGTGACGTCGCGCCCGTTGGCGGCCAGCAGCCGCGCCAGCGCAATGCCCCAGGTGCCTGCACCGAATACTGCGATTTTTGTCATGGGAATAGTTCTCCTTGTTTGATGAAGTTAGCCGTGCCGCTTGGCAGGGGCCGGACGTGACCGGCCCTCAGCGTGAAAGGCAGAAGAATGCCCACGGGAAGGCCGAGGGCGAGGCATACCTCGCCCCTACAGGGCATTCCGTCCCAGCAGCGAAGCAAACAGCCGCGGGCGGGGCTTGGGGGCGGGGGCGTTCACGTCCAGATACACCCGCTCATAGCAATTGACGATGCGGGTCGCGCCGTACTGTTGCTCCCGCGGGATGGAGCAGCCGTAGTTCAGATGGATGTGCCCGTGCAGCATCAGCTGCGGATGGTAGCGATCCAGCAGAACCGAAAACGCTGTGAAGCCGCGGTGCGGCAGGTCGGTCATGTCGCCGTAGCCGTGCAGCGGCGCGTGGGTGACCAGTATGTCAATGCCGCCATGGCGGTCGATCTTGCCGCGCAGATGGTTGATGCGCTTTTTCATCTCGGCTTCGGTAAACTGCCAGGCGCCGGTGCGGTAGCGGCAGCTGCCGCCCAGCCCGGCGATGCGCAGGCCGTTGTGTACGTACACGTCGTCATCCAGGCAGATGACGCCCTGCGGCGGGCGGGTGTCGTAGCTCTCGTCATGGTTGCCGTGTACGTACAAAAGCGGCACGGGCGCCATGGTGGCAAGGTATTCCAGATAATGGCGGCTCAAATCGCCGCAGGCGATGATGAGTTCGACGCCCTCGAGCTTGTCGGGGGTGAAGTAGTCCCAGAGGGCCTTGCACTCCTCGTCCGCAACGGCCAGGATCTTCATAGCTCGGCCTCCTTCTCGACGGGAAGAAGATCGCGGTGGATGCCCTGCATCCGGTACATCGGCTTCGAGACCTCGGCCAGCTCGTCATATTCGGGGATGTGGCCGTCAACGGCGTCGCACAGCCAGTCCATGTGGGCGATCTGCTCCAGGTCCAGCCCGTGGCGTCCGCTGTTCTTGACGCTGCCGTCCTGCCCGGTGATCCGGCAGTGGAACGGGTCGATCATGCCGGAGGTGACGCCGGTGCGCAAAATCTGCGCCAGATGGGTCACATCGGGCGGCAGCTCGCGGCTGAGCAGCACGTCCATGACGCCGCTGTTCATGCCCCACCAGTAGTTGACGGCGCGGCCATCGGTGCCGGACTTGTCCCGCACCCAGCCGCCGTTCAAAACGGTGCGGATGACGTTCTCATAGAACTGGCCCCAGTGCCAGAACGGCGTGGCCAGGTCCTGCAGCACGCCGCCCGGGCGCACCAGAAACGTGCCGAACTCCCGCTGCGGGCGGTTCGGCATCGGTGCGTCGCGGCCCGAGATGACCGTGATGCCCTTCTGGGTAAAGACGTGCAGCGGGTCAATCTGGTCGGGCAGACAGGTCCATTGCAGGTCAATGCGGACGTTGGGGTTCGTCATCCGCGCGCCGAGCGCGAATGCGTTGATGTTGGCAGGCACGCCGAAACTGGGGTAGTCGGCCACATAGCCGATGCGGTCCCCGCCCGCCATGGCACCGGCAATCGCGCCGGTGATGAACTTGGCCTCATACACGCGGGTGTAGTAGGTGCGGATGCTGGCGTAGGGCATCTCCATCGAGCAGTTCAGGATGTGTACCTGCGGGTGCTGGACGGCGGCGCGCAGGGACGCGCCTACCAGCTTGGGGCTGGTCGTAAAGACGACATCCGCACCGTCGGTGATGGCCTGCTCGACAAGGGCATCGGCGTTCTTGCCCGGGACGGCGTTGAAGTAGGCTGCCGTCTCGACCTTGCCCTCAAACACAGTGTCCAGCTGGGTGCGGCCAAACTCATGCTGGCTTGTCCAGGAGCTGGTGCCGGGGGTGCGCTCATGCACAAAGGCAACCTTCAAATGGCTGGGCGCGGTGTGCTTGCCGGGCAGGATAAAATCCAGCAGGCCGGTCTGCTTCGGGGCGGCGGGCTTGTCGCTGACCTGCACGGGGTCCGATTTCTGTAGGGCCAGCACATCGTCCCACAGGGCGTCGAGCTTTTCGCTCAGCTCGCTGGGGCTTAAATTGGCCAGCTCCTCCTTGGTGTAGACGCGCAGCAGAAGCAGCAGCACGTCGCCGACGGTACACTGCAGCCGTGCGCCGCCGTGGGCCAGAAACGCCTTCTTGACCCAGTTGTACAGCGATAAGACCTCGGTTCGATCCTCGCCAGTCCACTTTTCGTCCGGCGCCTTGCCCAGTATTTTTTGCAGGCGGGCATAGCTGCCGGGCTTGGTGAAGGTCAGCAGATAGTTCTGCATGACCGGGTAAAAGTGCATGAACTCGTAGTACATCTGCACGGCGGGGTCGTCGCTGTACTGCGGTACGACGCGGGTGACGTTGCCGGTGATGCTGCTGGCGTCAAAATACTTCAGCACGCTGACGCGCTTATTGCCCTCCTGCACGTAGAAGCGGCCCATGTACTCATAGCAGGTGATGGGGTCACGGATGCCCTCATCCAGATGGGACACGCACAGGTTGATCCACTTGGTGGCAAACTCGGTCTTGAGACCGAGCAGCGGCATAAAGTTGGACGCAAACGCCGCTGTGCGGCCCGAGGTCTTGGTACCAACGAGCAGCTCCAGCGGGATCTCTACCTGGCCGAGCGGGATCTGGTTCTCCACAGGGACGTTTTGCAGAATATCGTCCAGTACGGGCAAAAACGGCGACTGCCCAGCGTTCATCTTCTCGCGGTAATCGCGCTGGCCCTGTCGCAGGGCTTTCTGGTAGCAATCGATTCCATCTGCACGGTTCACGACCCATCGCCTCCTCAAAACTTATACATTAACTACAAAATTATTATAGCACATCTGTGCGGAATATACAAAGAATTTTAAAAGGCTTCCCCATCGGGGAAAGCTGTCACCGAAGGTGACTGATGAGGGCTGTACCTGCCGATATTGCCCATGAACGGGTTATGATGGCACACTCGCCCCTCATCCGGCCCTGCGGGGCCACCTTCAGCCTACGCGCTAAGAGCCGCCTCCGGCGGTTGCGCTCCGACACGCGCCTGCGGGCGCAGCCCCCCAGGGGGAAGGCTTTAGGACGTATGCACGGCCTTGGGGTAGACCTGATACATCCGGTCATTGCCGTAGTGCCCGTCGAGATAAACCTCGACGCTGTTGGACGCAGGTACGCCGTTCAGGCGGTCATTGTACCGCACAAGCGCGGCGGAGCTGACGGCAATGTCCGCCGCCATAAAGATGCACAGTGCCCAGGTCAGCACTCTGCCGCCGCGGGGCGGCAGCTTCTCGATGCAGGCAGAGATCGGCGGGAACAGCACCTTGAACCAGGCAATCGCCGCAAAGCCCCAGAAGAAGCAGTACAGCAGGTTGATGCGCCCGCCCAGGTTGAACGGGATCGCGCTGTAGTCCCAGAACACCGCACCGAAAACGACCTCGGTGAAAACGCTGCAAAGGTACTCATACGCACCGCCCAGCAGCGTGCCCATGACGAACAGCCAGCTGGCGGGCTTGTCCTTGTAGCGGTAGAGCAGCTGGGTGACCATGGCGATGGCCAGGCCCCACACGATGGAAAACGGCCCCCACACGACGCTGGAGCGGCTCATCCACTCGCCGCCGGTGACGCGGCAGAAGATCGTCTCGGTGATGTCGCCGAGGAACGCGCCGATGAAGAACAGTAAAATAATTTTATACGGGCTGCACCCGGCGGCAAACGTGTCGGTCTGCTGCCGTTTGGGACGCACAAAGGTCAGTGCGGGATGGGCCTTCGCCATACGGCGCTCGACGTGGTCAAGAATCCACATACCGCCGCGGACGGTCAGGTTTGCCAGACGGTTTTCTACAGCCGCGGCGGCGTGCCAGCGGTAGCGCAGACCGGCCATGGCCAGCAGCGTGCCGACCAGATCGACGCAGAACACGACGAGCGCGGCCAGCAGCACAACAACCCAGATGCCGCGCGGCACAAGGCTGTACAGCGCCAGCAGCAGCGGGTTGCCCCATTTGAGCACGACAACGCCGAGCGCACCCCAGGTCAGCGACGCACCGAGGCAGACATAGCCGTCCAGATTGAACGGCATGGCGCTGTAATCCCACCACCGGGTATGGGTCGTGTACTCCAGAATGTGCCCGCCGATCCACTCGATGACCGTGGCATAGACGGCGCTGAATACAAGCAGGAAGAACCAGCCCTCACGGATGTCGCCGAGGGCAAAGGTGATGACCAGCCCGCCGACGCCGTACAGAAGGCAGAGCGGACCGCTCAGCACGCCGCGGTCCTGATATTTGCGGTGCACGACGGCGGTAAAGAGGACTTCCCCCACCCAGCCGAGGAACGAGTAGGCGAAGAAGAGAAAAACAATTTGATAGAAGGTCATAGGGGACTCCTGTCATAACACGGTAGGGGCCGGACATGTCCGGCCCGCAGCATAAAATTTACAGCACAACAGTGGGAGGTGCAGGGCCGGGCATGCCCGGCCCCTACTTTGCAGTGGCTTCCCTCTCCCGCCTGCTGAACACGCACCCGCAGTAATCCTGCCGGTACAGGCCGTACTCGGCGCTCAACTGTAAGCTGCGCTTGTAGCCGTCCTTTTTGCGGAACTCACTGGGCAGGAACGGCACGCCGTACTGCCTGCCCAGCTCGGTGCCAAGCTCGTTCAGCCGCACGGGGTCCTTCATCGGGGAGATCGAGAGCGTTGTGCAGTACCAGTCAAAGCCGTGGTCGGCGGCATAGCGGGCGGCCTGCTCCAGCCGCAGCCGATAGCAGACCGTGCAGCGCGCGCCCTTCTCTGACTCGTTTTCCAACCCCTTCACGGCGGTATAGAACTCCTGCGGGTCGTAGGGCAGCTCCACCACGGGGTAGTGATACCCGGCCTGCTCGACAAAGCGTTCCAGCTCGGCCTCGCGGCGGTGGTATTCCTCCGGCGGGTAGATGTTGGGATTGTAGTAAAGAATGGTCAGGTCAAAGTGCGCGGACAGGCGCTCCAGTGTTGCGCTCGAGCACGGCGCACAGCAGGCGTGCAGCAGCAGCTTCGGGCGGGTGCCGTCCAGCGTGCGCAGGACCTTTTCCATTTCAAGCTGATAGTTGATGCGGTTGGGCATGGGTAGTGACCTCGTTTACACAGTGGCAGGGGTGCGGCGCTTGCGGCTGGCAAAAGCGCCGCAGCCGATGACCCCCAGCAGGCTGACGGCGGAGAGCGCCTCAAACGCGCGCCAATACCCGGGGGCGTGGTACCGGACATGGATCGTGCCGGTGTAGCCCGCGGGGATCGTCAGTACGATGCGCATATTCTCGCCGCTGGTGATGGCAAACGGCGCGCCGCTCTCGTCGGCGGCATAATAATTGCCGTAGTTATAGATGGGCAGCGAGATAGCCGCCTCGCCGCCGTCGTTCTCGACGCTGACATAGGCGACGCCCTCACGCTTTTCATAGCTGATAAGGTGCAGGTCGCCGCTGGCGGGCTTGGGCTGCGCCCAGATGGCCTCATAGGAGCTGGCGCCGTCGATGAGGTATTCCGCCGTGCCGACGGAGTTGATGGTGGTGTTCTGGTTGTAGGTCGCGTAGGAGCTTTCGCCCTGGGCGCTCATGATATTCGTCTCGGTAATGCTGGCGGTCAGCAGCGCGGCGCAGACAAGCCCCGCGGCGGCCAGCGCGGCGCGGCGCTCCGGCAGCAACTGCAGCGCAAACAGCGCAGCGGCGCAGAGCAGCAGCGTGCCCAGCGAGAGAAAGCGGAACGGGAACTGGAACATTCCCACGACCTTGCCGACGGCGGGGCCGAACCAGCCCTCGACAAAATCCCACGGGAAGGCGTGGAGCGAGAGCACGAGCGTCAGCACGGCAAAGCCGGTGGCAGTGTACAGGTGCTTTGCGGCGGGGTGTGTGTCCCCGCGGGCCTGGGCGCGCCACAGGCAGTAAAACGCCAGCGCAAGCACCAGCAGCAGCGGCAGACCGGGGGTCAGCGCCATGTCGTGGGTCGTGCCCTCGGCGGAGGTGCCGCCCGCCGTGCCGAAGAAGCTGAACAGCTGCACGGCGTACAGGCCGTGCTTTTGCAGCTTACCGACCAGATCACTGCGGTTGACAAGGAACGGGATGGAGCGGGTGGAAATAAAAAACGGGAAAAGATACCACGCGCTCAACCCCACAGCCAACAGCGCGGCCTTGAACCATGCCAGCAGCCGCGCGGGGCGGAGAGTCTCCCGCAGGCGCAGAAGACAAAACAAAATCAGCAGCAGCGCCGTCAGCTCACAGGAGAGCAGATGGCTCTGCACCATGGCCGCCATACCCAGCGCCATCGGCAGCCAATCCCCGAAGCGGGGCCTGTCGCTGGTGTAGATGCCGTACAGACCCAGCAGCACGAGAGGGAAAAACGCCATGGCCGTGAACTCACCGACGGCGGCGCGGGTGTAGACGCAGGTCAGTCGATAGGCGGACAGCGTGTAGAGCAGCGCCCCCAGCAGGCCCAACCGGCGGCTGGCCGTGATTTTGGCAAAGCTGAAATAGGCGATCAGGCAGGTCGCCAGCGTGACCGCAAAGAGGTAGACCTGGTAGCAGGTGCGCAGCGGCAGCCACAGGTTGTAGAGCAGCGCGGGCAGCAGCAAAAACAGCTCACAGTAGCAAAGCGGGCTGGCGTAGCCATAACCGTTCAGCGTGGTCGTGGTCAGCCGCACCGGGAACTGCCCGTAGGACAGCTCCGCAGCCATGGCGGCGATGCGCTGCATGTGAAATTCCAAATCATGGCCGAAGTACAGATAGTTGCTGAACAGCGGCAGACAGGCCAGCAGCGTGATGCCCGCCAGCGCCAGCGGCAGACGCAGCGCACGGCGGCGGGCAGCGCCCCGCTCCCCCACATGGGCAAACAGGAGCAGCAGTGCGGCGTCCGCGGCGGCAAACAGCACAAGGAAGCAGAGCAGCCGCGCCGCGCGGTAGATGGGCTGCTCGGTCAGGGTGATGCTGTAAATGTACAGCTGGCCCTGGTCGTAGGTAACGGTGGCGGTCAGGTCCTGCATCCGCGCACCGAAGCCGACCCAAAGCCGGGTCGTCAGGCTGCGGTGGCAGTCGTCCAGCCGCAGCGCGTCAAAGGTCACGGCGGCGGGGCTGCGTTCACTGGCAAAGGTCAGCGACCCGGCAGCGTTGAGCATATTAAAGGTGGGCGCGTCGGGCGTCTGGCAGGAAAAATAACGGACTGTGACCTCATACGCACCGGAAGGCAAAGCGATATTGTCTGCCGAGAAGGTCATCGGTTCGTCGCTGTGATAGCCGATCTGGTTCCAGATTTTTAAGCCGTCGTCGTCCGCAGCGGCAATGTCGGGCAGGGTGTTCGTAAAGTCGCCGGGCGTCAGCGCCAGCTTATACGGTGCGCCGAACAGCCCGGCTGCCAGTGCGCAGACAACGGCCAGCTCGGCGGCCAGCAGCGCCGCAAACAGCCGGTTGCGGCGGCAAAAGGCAATAAAGTGTTTCATCCGGGGCTCCCTCACAGTTTATCAGCCGTCCCAGATCATGAGCTTGGCGTTCACGATGGACGTGTCCTCAACAGTGGCCAGATAGTCGCCGTTCCGGTCCCGCGGGGTCTGGGTGCAGTCCAGCAGGCAGATGGCGCGGGCCTCCTCGGTGCCGTCGGCCAGACGGACCTTGTACTTGATGACAGCGTTGTCGGGAACATAGGCGCTCTGCACGTAGACCTGTACCCCGTCCATCAGGTCACTGTCGGCGCTTTGCAGTCTGCCGCACCATGCCAGATCGTAGCCGCCGTAATTGCGGTAGGTCTGGTAGGCGTAGGCGTCGCCGTCGGTAGCGGGGTTCTCGGTCCAAAGGACCTGTGCGTGCAGGGCACGCCCGGTGAACCGGCTGAAGAAGGCGGACTCGGCCTCCGCGTTGCTGTCCCAGACGTTCTCGTTGCAGAGAATTAGGTCGTCGGATTGTACGTCATCGGCAAGACCGGCCTCAATCGTGCGGACAAAGAACTGATAGGCAGCGAGGTTCTCGGCATGGTGGGTGCGCACGACACCGCGCAGGTAGCCGCCGTTCAGGCAGAGACCCACCGCCAGTGCCGCCGTCAGGGCCAGTCGTGATACCACGGAGAGAACCTTCGGCAGCTTACAGCACAGGCCCGCCAGCAGTGCCAGCAGCGCTGCGACGAGCAGCGTAAAGCCGATAGAGCTGGCCGCCGCGGGAATGTAGCCCCACTGCCAGGTAATGGCCTCGGGCTGCTGATAGCGGGCGGACAAAGCCAGCAGCAGCGCGGGCAGTGCCCAGACGGCCAGGCCGAACCCGGCCAGTGCGCCCAGCGTTCTGCTGCGCAGCCTTTTAAACGGCACGCCGAAGAAGATCAACAGCCCGGCCAGCACACCCAGCGCCAGCGGCCACAGCCGATCCCCGTTTGTGATGACCCCGGCGTCCTCCTGCAAAAGGCGGGAGTTCAGCCCAGGGAGCGACGCGGCCATCTGCTGCACGGTGACGCGCAGCACGGCGGGAATATCCAGAGAAAGCTCGTTGCCGGTGCCGCCGTTGCGCCCGCACAGAACGTGGAACACAAGCGCCGCGCCCATGCCGCCCAGAGCGGGAGCCGTGTCCAGCAGGGCGTTTTTGACGCTGCGTCGGCGCAGCAGCCAGACGATGAGCGCCAGCAGCGCAAAGACATAGCCGATCTCATAGGTGCCGCAGGCGATAAAGGACAGCACCGCGCCCAGCACAGCCCAGCGGCGGTGCCGTGTCCCCTGCCACGCAAACAGGCAGAGCCAGGCCGTCATAGCCCAGAACAGCGCCCGCTGCGGTACGGCGTAGTAGCTGTACATGCCCTCGTTCCAGATGGGGGCCGCGGCCAGCGCCAGCGCAAAGCCGCCCAGCGCCAGCGCATCCCCGCTGCCCAGTCTGGCCGCCACGCGGCTGACAGCGAAGGCCGCCGCGCCGGTCCAGGCGATGATGTAGAGCCGGTAGTGCGTCAGGCTGGTGTAAAACAGCAGGTCGACGGCGTTCGGGTAATGGAACGGGAAAAAACGGACCTCCTGCAGCGTAAAGTAACGCAGCCGCCCCTGCAGGTCCTGCAGAGCATACTGCCAGAACGGCATCCGCTGGAAGTCATACAGCCAGAGGTTCAGCGTCAGCTTATCGTCGCCCTCCGGCGGGATGTTGACCGTGACGCGCAGATACAGCACGCCCACGGCAAAAATAGCCAGATAGGCCGCAGCCAGCAGCAGCCGACGGTACCGCCGACAAAATGATTTGACCTGTTCCATAGGGACGGGGCCCTCCTCCACAAAAATCACATATATACTAAATTATAGCATAAAGCCCCGCTGTGCGCAACGCACAGCGGAGCTTTATGTAAATACAATTTGTATAAGACTGCTGAAAAATACGAATAGTAAAGCAAAAATCAATGCTTCAGCGGCTTTTTCAGCATGCCCAGCAGCAGGGCCGTGGTCAGGGTGCCGACAGCCAGCGCAATCAGAAAGCCCGGCGGGTTTTCCATGACCGGCAGCAAAAACAACCCGCCGTGCGGCGCGGGACACCCGCAGCCCAGCAAAATCGTTATGAACCCGGCCAGTGCACTGCCTGCGATGCAGGCGAGGCTGACCCGCAGCGGATCGCGCAGTGCAAACGGCAGCGCACCCTCGGTCACGAAGGTCGCGCCCATCAGCAGGGTCTGCGGCGCAGAGCAGCGCTCGGTGCTGGTGAACCGCGTCGGGAACAGCAGGCAGGCCAGCCCAATGCCCAGCGGCGGAATCATGCCGCCCGCCATGACAGCGGCCATCAGGTCATACTGCTGGTCTACCAGTGCCAGCGTGCCGCTGACGTAGGCGGCCTTGTTGATCGGCCCGCCGTAGTCGGTAGCCATCATGCCGCCCAGCAGCGTGCCCAGCACCAGACGGCTGCCGCCCTGCATACCATCCAGCTGGATGGAAAGCCAGGCATTGAAACGCCCGAGCGGCGGATTGATGGCCATGACCATCAGGGCACCGACAAACAGCAGACTCAACAGCGGGACCAGCAGCCCGGTTTTGATGTGATCCAGCTCCTGCGGAATGCGGCGGAACAGGTAATTCAGAAGCCGCACAGCCAGACCGGCAGCAAAGCCCGCGACAATGGCCCCCCAGAACCCGCTGGAGATCCAGCCCAACCGGGGGGCGGTGGTTGTGCCGAGCTGTGCCAGGTAGCCGCCCATCAGGCCGGGCATAAAGCCGGGGCGGTCCGCAATGCTGTAAGCGATGAACGCAGCCAGCACGGGGTACATCATCCTGAACGCAGCGTTGCCGACGTTCGTCATCATGGTGGTGATGTCGCTGCGGCCAAAAAGGTGCTGCAGCAGCAGGGAAAGCGCCAGCATCACGCCGCCCGCCACAACAAACGGCAGCATGTGGGAAATGCCGCTCATCAGGTGGCCGTAGTATTCGCGGCCCAGCTCCTTCCAGTCGCTGGTGCGGAAGGCGTGCCCGCCGCGGTAGACGGGAGCCTTGCCGGAAACGGCCTTTTCCAGCAGTCTGTCCGCGTCGCGCACGGCATCCCCCGCCGAGGCATAGACCAGCCGCTTGCCAACGAACCGCGCCAGCGGGATCGAGCGATCCACCGCCACGATCACGCACTCTGCGGCCTGGATCTCATCATCGGTCAGTTCGTCGTTGACACCGGCAGCGCCGTTCGTCTCGACCTTGAGCGTCAGGCCGCGGGCCTGCGCGGCCTGCTGGAGCGCCTCCGCCGCCAGATAGGTGTGCGCAATGCCGGTGGGGCAGGCCGTCACGGCCAGCAGCTGATAGCTGGGCTTGGCGGCGCCCGGCGCTGCGTCAGACGGGGCAGACGGCGGCTCCTGCGCGTCCTGCTCCTCCCGCGCGGAGATGGCGCGGCAGAATGCCTCGGGGGTCTCACTCTCCCGCAGGCGGGCGCAGAAATCGGTGTCCAGAAAGAGCGTCGCCAGCTCGGCCAGCACCTGTACGTGCAGGTCGTTGGCTTCGGCAGGGGCGGCGATCATCACCAGCAGGTCCAGCGGCTTGCCGTCCGGTGTGTCGCAGGGCAGCGGCGGGTCCAGCGTCAGCGCAGCCAGCTGCAGCTGCCTGACGGCGGTGCTTTTGGCGTGCGGGATGGCCAGGCCGTTGCCCACACAGACGCCGCCCAGCGCCAGCCGGGCGCGGACGTCCGCCGCAAACACAGCGGTGTCAGTCAGATTGTCAGTCCCGTCCAGCAGTGTAACCATCTGCTGCACTGCACCGGTGAGCGAGTCTGCCCGTTGGCGCAGTGCGACGCAGTCAGGCCGCAGGTAGTTGGCGATGCGCATGGTTTGAGCCTCCGTTTGGTGCCGCTGTGATCCGTCAGCTGTCGATGCAGCGCGGCTTTTGCGGCGCAGTATTACTAAAAAAGCGGTTCCGCCGCAACGGAACCGCTATGAATGCTGTAAAAATTAGTTGAGCAGGGTCTTCTCCGTCTCGGGATCGAACAGGTGGATCTTGTGGGTATCCATAGCGACAGTGATCTTGTCGCCGCGGCGAGACTTGGAGGTGGGAGCAACGCGAGCCATCAGGTTCTGGCCCTGGTAGGTCAGGTACAGATAGATCTCAGCGCCCATCAGCTCGGAAACCTCAACCTCAGCGCTCAGGTGGCTGTTGGGATGCTTTTCCAGGAACTCCTCGTCGTCCTTGATGTCCTCGGGACGGATGCCGACCTTCAGGGTCTTGCCGACGTAAGCGTCCAGCTTGCCGTCAGCGGTCTTCTCCTTGGGCAGCGGAACCTCGGTGCCGGCCAGATCAACGACGAACTGATCGCCGGCCTTCTTCAGGGTGCCGTCCAGGAAGTTCATCTGCGGGCTGCCAATAAAGCCGGCAACGAAGATATTGCAGGGATAATCGTACAGGTTCTGCGGGGTATCGACCTGCTGAATCATGCCGTCCTTCATAACGACGATACGATCGCCCATGGTCATAGCCTCGGTCTGGTCGTGGGTAACGTAGATGAAGGTGGTAGCCAGCTTCTTGTGCAGCTTGATGATCTCGGTACGCATGCTGGTACGCAGCTTGGCATCCAGGTTGGACAGAGGCTCGTCGAGCAGGAAGACCGCCGGGTTACGGACCATTGCACGGCCCAGGGCAACACGCTGACGCTGACCACCGGACAGAGCCTTCGGCTTACGGTCAAGCAGGTGCTCGATCTCCAGGATCTTGGCAGCCTCACGGACGCGCTTGTCGATCTCGTCCTTGGGCATCTTGCGCAGCTCCAGACCGAAGGCCATGTTCTTGTAAACGGTCATGTGCGGGTACAGAGCGTAGTTCTGGAAGACCATCGCGATGTCGCGGTCCTTCGGAGGAACGTCGTTGATCAGACGGTCACCGATGTACATCTCGCCGCCGGAAATCTCCTCCAGGCCGGCGATCATACGCAGGGTGGTGGACTTACCGCAGCCGGAAGGACCGACGAAAACGATAAATTCCTTATCCGCGATTTCCAGGTTGAAATCGGGAACGGCAGTAACATTGCCGGGGTAAACTTTCTTAACGTGACGGCAGCTAATGGAAGCCATAATGCTCATCCTCCAAATGTATTCAGTGGTTTCAGCCCGTGTAGAGGGGGCTGTTTCTGTTGACATGATTATAATAACAGGTTATAATCTATTTGAAAATAGCATTTTATTGATATAGAGGTGCCGAAATTGATATTTGACCCGGAAATTTACTGCACCGCTGCCGAAACGGCGGAATTGGACGGCACAGCGCCGCTGGCTCTGGCCGGAGACGGCCTGTGGGTGGGGGTGCTTTCCCGCGGGGCGTGCCTGCTGGACGGCGTTGACCGCCCGGGCCAAAGCGGCGATATTCTGCTGGGCCCTGCCCCCCTGGTGCTGACGCCGCAGAGCGACTGCCACCTGCTGGCCGTGCGGCTGACCGGCCACTGCACGGACGCCTACCTGTTGCAACTGGGGGCGGCGCGCTGGGCGGACGGCGCTGCCTGCCCCGGCGCGGCGGAGCTGATCGCACAGCTGTGCGGCGCGCAGACGGCCCCCATGGCCTACGCGCTGCTCTGCGCCGCAGCCAAGGCCGACGAGACCGCCCGTCCCCTGCCGCCGCTTGTGGCCGAGGCCGTGGCGGCCATCCGCCAGAATTATATGGCGCTCTACGGCGTCGAGGAGCTGAGCGAGCAGCTCGGCGTGACAAAAAGCCATCTGGTGCGCGTCTTTAAGCAGGAGATGGGGGTGCCGCCGGGCAAGTACATGACGAATGTGCGCATCGAGGCAGTCAAGACGCTGCTGCTGACCGATGAGTACAATCTGGACATGATCGCGGGCCTGACGGGGTTTTCCGGGGCCAATTATCTGTGCCGCGTCTTTAAGCGGGAGGTGGGCCTCTCCCCCGCGGCCTGGCGCACCGCCGCCGCACCCCTGCCCGCCGTACCCAAGCTCCCGCCGAGAAGTCAGGAGATGTATGTATAAAGGAGGGAGGCTTCCCCCTTGGGGGAAGCTGTCAGCGGCTCCGCCCGCTGACTGATGAGGGGCAACCTTGCCATTGCAACCCGTTTACGGGCAGCTGTGGCAGACCCGTCCCTCATCCGGCCTCGGTCGGGGCCTCGGCCACCTTCCCCCGAGGGGGAAGGCATACAAAACAAATGCCCGATACGGCTCATCACCGCATCGGGCATTCTTAACTTTATGCAGCTTTATTCCGCAGTCTTATACCCGTCCGGGTTGTGGCTCTGCCAGTTCCAGCTGTCGGCGCACATTTCCTCAATGCCGTACTGGGCCTCCCAGCCGAGCTCACGCTTGGCCTTGGAGGGATCGCACCAGCACTCGGCGATGTCGCCGGGGCGGCGCGGGTCGATGACATAGGGGATCTCCTTGCCGCAGGCCTTGCTGAAGGCGTGAATCACGTCCAGCACACTGTAGCCGTGGCCGGTGCCCAGGTTGCAGATGAACAGGCCGGGCTTTTCTTCCAGCTTTTTGATGGCTGCCACATGGCCGCGGGCCAGGTCCACAACGTGGATGTAGTCGCGCACGCCGGTGCCGTCGGGGGTCGGGTAGTCATTGCCAAAGACGTGGACCTTCTCCAGCTTGCCGACGGCGACCTTGGCGATGTAGGGCACCAGGTTGTTGGGGATGCCGTTGGGGTCCTCGCCGATCAGGCCGGACGGATGTGCACCGATGGGGTTGAAGTAACGCAGCAGAGCAACGTTCAGCTCCGGGTCTGCCTTGCAGCAGTCGGTCAGGATGCGCTCGGTAAACACCTTGGTAGTGCCGTAGGGGTTGGTGGTGCCGCCGACGGGGAAATCCTCGCGGATGGGCACGCTGGCGGGGTCGCCGTAGACCGTGGCGGAGGAGGAGAAGATGATGTTGTGGCAGTTGTGGCGGCGCATCACATCCAGAATGTTCAGCGTGCAGGCCAGATTGTTGGAGTAGTACTCGATGGGCTTGGACACGCTCTCGCCCACAGCCTTATAGGCGGCAAACTGGATGACACAGTCAATGTCCTCGTTCTCGGCAAAGATCTTCTCCACGGCGTCCTTGTCGGTCATGTCGGCCTCGACAAAACGGAAGTCCTTGCCGGCGATCTTCTTGACGCGGGCCAGGGCCTCGGGGCAGGAGTTGTAGTAGTTATCGGCTACAACGATGTCGTACCCTGCGGCCAGAAGTTCCACACAGGTGTGGCTGCCGATGTAGCCGGCGCCACCGCTAACCAGAATTGCCATAACAGTCGTCTCCTTATGTTATATGATATTGTTGCGTGCGAACCGGGCGGCTCGCCTCTCTTTGCTTGTATTCTACTCTTTCTGCGGAGTTTCTGCAATAGGAGTTTTTGATTCTGATTTGCCTTTTTGTTGCCTGTTTTGCCGCCGGGCGGGCAGCCCCTGCTGAATGCGGCGGTAGGCGGACGGCGTGTGCCCCGTGGCAGCGCGGAATTTTTGGCTGAAATACGCGCCGGAGCAGTAGCCCATCTGCGCGGCGACCTCGCCGGGGGATGCCCCGCGGGCCAGCAGCTGGGCCGCGTACTCGATGCGCATGGCGGAAAATTCCTCCATGGCCGTGCGGTGGAGCCGCGCGCGGAACGCCTGCTGCAGCTGGGACCGCGTGCAGCCCAGCGCCGTGCAGATGTCGTCGATCTTCAGTTCATGCACAAGATTTTCGGCAAAATAGGCGCGGGCGTCCTCGACCAGCGCGTTCTGGCGGCGCTCCCGCCGGACGCGGGCCACGGGGCGCTTGGTGCGGCGGCAGCGGCGGGCTAGCAAAATCAGCAGATTTTCCAGATGGATGATGAACTGCTGCATCGCGCCGAAGGGCAGCTCCTCCTTTAAGACAGGCCGTCCGCCCGGCACGGGGGCGGCGTCGAACAGCTCGTTGGCGGCATTTGCCAGCCAGTTCAGGTCATGCTGCTCGGCAGGCTCCGTGTGCAGCATCGCGCCGCGGAAACGGTCCATGGCCGCGCCGGTGCAGTAAAAGTCGATGCGCAGCGTTTCGGGCGGGACCTCGCCGACGGTGGTCATAGCAAAGACCTCCCCCGGCTGGTGGAACAGCAGTCCGCCTGCCCGCAGCAGCACGTGGCGGGCATCGCAGCGTTCCTCAATGGTGCCGCTGCGCACAAAGACCAGCTGCCAGGCCTGCGTCTCGCTGGGCGGGAATGAGTCGTCCGCGCGCCACTCCGACGCATGTGCCGCCGGGATCGCTTCGACCCGCAGCGGAAAGGTATCGTTCAGCATGGGTGTGACCTCCCTTCCCCGGCTTGACACCGCTGTAGGGGCCGGGTATGCCCGGCCCGCATGTGTATGGCGACCAGCTGCCTGCGGGAAGGCTCTCTCCCTCCGGGCGGTGCGTACTTTCCTTACACCGCTACCGCGCCCGGCCAGCTCTCGCCGGTCTCCGCGCTCCCCGTTTCCCCGTCGGCTCCGTAAGAGAAAACGCCGGGGGTCATGTCGGCCAGCAGGGGGAACTGCGCAAGCTCGGGGCAGGTGTCGGTCAGCCCCAGGCAGTAGGCCGTCAGAGGACTGATCTCCTTTGTGATGGCGTCAAACCGGCTTGAGCCGTCGTCCTCGTAGGTGCTCAGCATAATATCGCCGGGGTAGGTGTCGGCCACATAGCTGACAAGTGCCTCGTCGACGTAGGGGTCGCTGCTGCCCTCATACAGGTCGGGCGCGCCGAACAGATGCAGGATCTCGTGGGCGTAGGTCGCCGGGGATTCCGCCTCGCCGTCGGTGTAGGCGTCGGTTTTGTACAGGCAGCTGTATTCATAATAAAAGCTGTCGCCGTCGTCGGCGTAGTGAGCCATCGTGAAGGATGTCCCGCTGATGGGCAGGAAGAACAAAAACGCGATGTGCCGGGCCCCGTAGGCAGCCAGACGGCTGTCGGCGGCCAGCGACGCGCACAGCGTATCCATCTCGTCGAGAAAAGTGGAGCTTTCCTCGGAATTTTCGCCGCCCTGCATGGCGGACTGCACAAGATAACTGCGTGTCAGCGTTGAATCGCTGCCGTCCGCGCTGCGATCACAGATCAGATTCACCGCGGCCTCGTAACCCGCGGCCTGCTCGGTGATCCAGTCCACGGCCAGTTGGGTGCGCTGCACGGCGGCAGCGCGGCTCTCGGCGTCCCAGGTATGCCCGTGGGCGGCGTCGTTCAAAAACACGTTGACGAGTACGGTGGCATCGGTCAGCAGTGCGGCGCTGCCGTAGGACTTCTGCTCCTCGGTAAAGGTGGGCACAGGCTCCGGCGTCGGGGTGGCGGCGGGGCTTTCGGCCCGGGGCAGCTCCGCGGGATAACGCTGCACCGTGACGCGGGCCGAGCAGCTGCACAGCAGCGCCGCGGCCAGCACCAAGGCAGCCAGTTTTCTGTACATGGTGCGCCCCTTAAATTTCCAGCACGGCCCTGCCGTCGTGGTCGGCCAGCTCCAGCGTGACCTCGCGGCCATCCAGGCGGCCATCGACGAGCGCATCGGAGACGGGGTCCTCAATGGTCTTGCGGATCGTGCGGCGCAGCTCACGCGCACCGTATTTGGTGGAGCTTTCGGCTACGATGTCCGCCAGCGCGGGCTGCGTGTAGTGCAGCGTGATGCCGTGCGCGGCCAGGCCGGGCTTGTACTCGTCGAGCATGAGTGCGGCGATCTTCTCAAGGTCTTCCTCGCTCAGCGGCTTGAACGTAATGATCTCGTCCACACGGCCGATGAACTCGGGGCGCAGGAACTCCTGCAGCGCCTTCATGCTGCGGTCCGCGCTGGCGACCTCGGCCTTTTTGCCGAAGCCCGTCGCGCCGCTCTGGTCGGTGGAGCCCGCGTTGGAGGTCATGCAGATGACCGTGTTCGAGAAGTCCACCGTGCGGCCCTGCGCGTCGTTGATCTTGCCCTCGTCCAGAATCTGCAGCAGGATATTCATAACGTCAGGATGTGCTTTTTCAATCTCGTCAAACAGCACGACGCTGTAGGGATGGCGGCGGACCTTCTCGGTCAGCTGCCCGGCCTCGTCGTAGCCGACATAGCCCGGGGGCGAGCCGATGAGGCGGGACACCGCGTACTTTTCCATGTACTCGCTCATGTCGATGGAGATGAGCGGGTCAACGGTGTCAAACAGCTGGCTGGCCAGCTGCTTGACCAGCTCGGTCTTGCCGACGCCGGTGGGGCCGACGAAGATAAAGCTGGCCGGGCGGTGACGGCCGGACAGGTCGGCGCGGGCGCGCTTGATGGCCCCGGCCACGGCGTGGACAGCCTCGTCCTGGCCGATGATGTGCGCCTTGAGGGCATCCTCCAGCCCCTGCAGGCGGCCATACTCGGTCTCTTTGATCTTCACAGCAGGCACACCGGTCCAAAGCTCAATGACCTGTGCGACGTCGTCCATGGTCACTTCAATTTCCGCGACCTTCAGCTGCAGGGCGGGCAGCTTTTCGCGCTGCTTCGCCAGATCGGTCTTGACCGCGGCCAGTGCCTCGTAGTCGATGGCAGCGTCCTGGCCGTTCTGCGGCTCGGGGTTCTCCAGTTCGTGCTCGCGGGTCTCCAAATCGGCCACGGTGCGCTGGGTCTCCATGAGCTCTGTAATTTCAGGATGGCGCAGGTTGCAGCAGGCGCAGGATTCATCCAGCAGGTCAATGGCCTTGTCCGGCAGGAAACGATCCGTGATGTAGCGTTCCGACAGCTTGACGATGCTCGTCACGATGGGGTCGGACACACGGACGCAGTGGTGCTTTTCATAGTAGACGCGGATGCCCTTGATGACCTCGATGGTGTCCAGCAGCGACGGTTCCTCGACCTTGACGGGCTGGAAACGGCGCTCCAACGCGGAATCCTTCTCGATATACTTGCGATACTCGGCAAACGTCGTTGCGCCGATGACCTGCATCTGCCCGCGGGACAGCGCGGGCTTCATGATGTTGGCGGCGTTCATAGAGCCGTCGGAGTCGCCCGCGCCGACGATGGAGTGGATCTCATCAATAAACAGGATGACGTTGCCCGCAGCCTTGACCTCGCTGATGAGGCCCTTGACACGCTGCTCAAACTGGCCGCGGAACTGGGTGCCTGCGACGAGGGACGTCATGTCGAGCAGGTAAATTTCCTTGTCCTGCAGACGCGCGGGGACCTTGCCCTCGGCAATGCGCTGGGCGATACCCTCGGCAATCGCAGTCTTGCCGACACCGGCCTCGCCGATCAGGCAGGGGTTGTTCTTCTGGCGGCGGCACAAAATCTGGATCGTGCGGTAAATTTCGCGGTCACGGCCAATGATGCGGTCCGTCTTGCCGTCGCGGGCCTTCTGGGTCAGGTTCTCGCAGTAGGTCTCAAGGAACTTGCGGCGGGGAGCCTTTTCCTTCTTGCCGTTTTTGGGCTTGGCGTCGTCCTTATTCTGGCGCGCACCAAAGCCAAACGGGAACACGGGGCTGCCGCCCGGGACAAAATCGTCCTGCGGGGCGGGCTCGTCACCGGCGTCGGTGTCGTCGCCGTTCATCATGGGGGCCAGCATGCCGGAGTCGGAGGCCTCCTGCAAAAAGCTGGACATCCGCTCCTCCATGTTTTCCAGATCCTGGTCGGACATGCCGAACTGTTTCATCAGATCATCCACAGGCTGGATGTGCATGGCACGGGCGCAGGTCAGGCAGTAGCCCTCCTGCACGGTCTTGCCGTTTTCAAGCCGCTGCACAAACACGACAGCGGGGCGTTTTTGGCATTTAACACAAAGCATTTACTTCACCTCTATGAAAAGTGCCCGATAAGAGGCACGTGGGATTGCGATAAATTGTTGCAGGGGGCGGCGTTCTCGACGCCCGGCGGGCGGATAGGAAATCCGCCCTACGTAGGGCGGGCAGTCCCCTGCCCGCCGCACCGCAGCTACACTACTATTATTAAACAAACCCTGCCAAATTGCAAGTTTTGGCGGGGCTTGTTCAGAATTTGTTTAATAATGGAGCAAAAACGGGTTGAACGCACCAAAAAGGCTGTATCCGACGCTGCGCTGCAAAACGCCGGTGGTCAGCCAGTCGATCTGGCCGGTGGTGATGCTGGCGGCGAACCAGAGCAGCAGCGCCAGCAGCCAGCAGTCGAACGCGCCGGTCACAAGGCCCAGCACCAGACCCAGCAGCCGGTTGGCACTGCCCACCAGCGGGATAAGATTGACGCCGCGCAGCAGCCGCACCAGCAGGGCGAACACCCAGCGCACGATCATGCAGAGCAGCACAAACAGCACCGCCTGCACCAGCGGCAGGAAAAGCGGCTCCAGCAGGGCGTTGATCTTTTCGGGCAGCTGGTCCCCGGCAGTCTGCAGACCCGCGGCCAGCGCGGCACGGATGGATTCCGGCAGAAAGTCCAGCCCCTGCACCGCAGCGGCAATATCGCCGCCCGACTGTGCGACGGCCTGCTCGACCCGGGTGGAGACGGAGTCGCTGAAAAAGCTAAGGTAGACTTCCGGGGCCAGCGTGCGGCTGCCCCAGGAGGCAATGCCGACGCCCAGCACCGCGCCGATCAGCTCGGTCAGCCCGGCGAGAAAGCCCTTCTGCCAGCTTTTGACAGCGGCAAAGGAAAATACGGCCAGAAAAATAAAATCATAGACAAGTGCGGGAGAAAAAGACATAGATGGGTACTTCTTTCTATTGGATTACTTGCGGGTCGTAAGGCTTCCCCCGAGGGGGAAGCTCAGCGTGTCGAAGCACCTCCCTCTGCGAGACAGACTCCCCCGATACGGGGGAGGTGGCGCTTGCGCCAGAGGGGGAGCGGTGCCCCGAAGTGGCGGCGGGAGAGAACCTTGCCATAGCCCGAAATATTTTGGGCAGCCGTACAGTTCTCTCCCCCACCGCCTGCGGGCGGAGCCCCCCTCGCAGAGGGGGCCAAGGGAGGGGCGCACCTTTTTTAGCAGTCTGGGCTTCCCCCGAGGGGGAAGCTGTCAGCGGCCCCGCCCGCTGACTGATGAGGGCGAACCTTGCCATTATTGCCCGCAAATTGGTTATTGCGGCAAGGCAGCCCCTCATCCGGCCCTGCGGGGCCACCTTCCCCCGAGGGGGAAGGCTTCGGAGCTACTCGGCTGGCTTCGCCAAAACGTCCGCCTGACTGCCGGTAAAGACCAGCGTCTGCTTGCCGTGCAGGACCGCCAGCGGGCGGGACGGCAGGCCGGTCTGCACCCAGTTCTGCACGCCGTCGTAGCCGTAGCACTCGACGGCATCGGGGCAGAGCAGATAAATGTCGGTGTCGGTGGCCGAGACCGCAAACGCCTGCCGTGCGGGAATCTCCGACATAACGGTGAGGCTTTCGGACAGGGTGACCAGGCTGTTGCCGCCGTGTACGTTCAGAAGCAGCGCGGTCTGGCGGCGTCCGGGTGCAACGCTTTGCAGCGCGGCCCCGCCGTAGTCGTAGCGTGCGACCTCGGCGGCGGTGCGGGGGTCGATGACCGCAATGTAGGTGTCAAACACGGCCATGACGCGGTTCTCGCTCTGCCAGTCCAGCCGCAGCAGCATGCTGCCTGCGTCGGCGGTGTAGAGCAGTCCCTCGGTGTCGGAGTCGATGTTCATAAAATAGACCGAGCAGTTCAGCTGCCCGTCCCGCGCGGCAATCATGCCCGAGGCAAACCTGCGGTTGTCGGGGGCAAAGTCCAGCGCGATCGGCGTGCCCATCGACTGGGGCATCCGCCAGCTGTACAGCTCCCGCATCGAAGGGTCATAGATGTGTACCCAGCCGGCAAAACGGTCCGCGTCGGTCACGACGGCCAGCGAGTTGTTGTTTGACATGGCGCAGAGCAGAATGTCCTCGTCAAAGCGCTGTGTGTAGAGCGTGCGGGTGCGGCTGCATACGGTCAGCTCACTGCCCGCGCGGTTGTAGACCACAAAGTGGGTGCCGCCCACAGCCAGCACGGGCCGCGCGTAGGACGGCTGCAGGCTCAGAATTTTGGAGCCGTAGGCCGAGTAGACGAGCACATCCTCATTGCCCAGCTCGACGAAGCCGTCCGCCAACGGTTCGATTTGCAGCGGCTCGGTGATGCCGGTTATAAGGTGGGTCGTAGTAGTTATTAGAGTCCCTCTCCAAGGACAAAATGCTACAATAGACAAGGTGCTGTGGATTGGTTTAAACCTCCTCGTATTATAAAGTAGTAGTTATTAAATTCCCTCTCCAAGGACAAAATGCTACAATAGACAAGGTGCTGTGGATTGGTTTAAACCTCCTACCGCAAGACGGTTTCGGAAAGGCTCCAACCACGGCTCTTTGTTTTTAGTGTTAATCAGTTAGATACCGCCAGACGGTTTATATAGAACGAGGTTACATAGCAAAGAGGTGTGGCTCTAAGCAGCACTGTAAAATAAAACGCCGGAGGTAAAAAGAAATGATTTTTGTTGGTATCGATGTTGCAAAGGACAAGCACGATTGCTTTATCCTCAACTCGGAAGGAACGGTCTTGGCAGATGTATTTACCATTGCCAATAACCGCATCGGTTTTGAGACGCTTCTTTCAAGAATCCAAAGCTGTTCCCAAGGTGAAAGCAAAATAAAAGTAGGGCTTGAAGCCACAGGACATTACAGCTACAATCTGCTGGGGTTTCTTTTTAGACAGCGGCCTGGCAACCTATGTCATTAACCCTCTGCACACGAACCTCTACCGGAAAAGTCTCAGCCTGCGAAGAACCAAAACAGATCGGATAGACGCGCGTACCATTGCAATGATGCTCATGTCTGATGTGGACCTCAAGTCCTACTCAAATACAGCATACCACAATGAAGAGCTAAAGTCACTAACCAGATACAGATTTGATAAGGTAAAAAGAGCGCGCCAAGCTGAAAAGCTCCGTCGCGCGGTTAGTGAATATTCTGTTTCCGGAGCTCGAAAAGCTGGTCTCAAGCCTGCACATCGCTGTTGTATACGCACTGCTGAGCAACTATCCAGGTGCAAGCTATATCGCAAACGCTAATACTGAAGAACTCGCTGAGACTCTTTGCACCGCCTCTAAAGGTCGTTATACCAAGTCTAAAACCGCGAAAATCCAAGTAGCCGCAGGGGTCTCCATTGGCTCGAAAATGCCTGCTAAGTCTATGGAGTTGAAACACACGATTGCTCTCATCCGCGAACTGGACAAAGAAATTTCTGAGGTAGAATCCGCAATTGACAAGATTACATCTCAGATGGATTCTCCCATCTTTACAATCCCCGGTATTGGCCGACATATGGGTGCAATGATTCTTGCTGAAGTTGGAGATTTTTCCAACTTTGCAAGCGCAGACAAGTTGCTGGCTTATGCTGGACTCTCTCCATCTACATATCAGTCAGGGCAACTGCAAAACTGTTATGCTCACATGGAAAAGCGTGGCTCCAGATATTTGCGATATGCTCTTTTCAATGCCGCCAAATATGTTTGCCTTTGGTGTCCTACATTCTCGGCCTATCTTGAAAAGAAGCGTTCTGAGGGAAAGCATTACAATGTTGCCATCTCTCATGCTGCTAAAAAGCTGGTAAGGCTTATTTTTGCTATGCAGCGTTCTGGGAAAGCCTTCTTAGCTGATTATTAAGCGTGCGATTTTATACGGAGCGAGTATCCGACAACGGATGCTCTTGTTTGCTATACCAATTTTCACCACCTTAAAATTTCTCTCGAAAATTTTGTTTTGGGGCTTGACTTTTAATAGTTAGTCTACCGCAAGACGGTTTGCGAAAGGCTCCAACCACGGCTCTTTGTTTTTAGTGTTAATCAGTTAGATACCGCCAGACGGTTTATATAGAACGAGGTTACATAGCAAAGAGGTGTGGCTCTAAGCAGCACTGTAAAATAAAACGCCGGAGGTAAAAAGAAATGATTTTTGTTGGTATCGATGTTGCAAAGGACAAGCACGATTGCTTTATCCTCAACTCGGAAGGAACGGTCTTGGCAGATGTATTTACCATTGCCAATAACCGCATCGGTTTTGAGACGCTTCTTTCAAGAATCCAAAGCTGTTCCCAAGGTGAAAGCAAAATAAAAGTAGGGCTTGAAGCCACAGGACATTACAGCTACAATCTGCTGGGGTTTCTTTTAGACAGCGGCCTGGCAACCTATGTCATTAACCCTCTGCACACGAACCTCTACCGGAAAAGTCTCAGCCTGCGAAGAACCAAAACAGATCGGATAGACGCGCGTACCATTGCAATGATGCTCATGTCTGATGTGGACCTCAAGTCCTACTCAAATACAGCATACCACAATGAAGAGCTAAAGTCACTAACCAGATACAGATTTGATAAGGTAAAAAGAGCGCGCCAAGCTGAAAAGCTCCGTTGCGCGGTTAGTGAATATTCTGTTTCCGGAGCTCGAAAAGCTGGTCTCAAGCCTGCACATCGCTGTTGTATACGCACTGCTGAGCAACTATCCAGGTGCAAGCTATATCGCAAACGCTAATACTGAAGAACTCGCTGAGACTCTTTGCACCGCCTCTAAAGGTCGTTATACCAAGTCTAAAACCGCGAAAATCCAAGTAGCCGCAGGGGTCTCCATTGGCTCGAAAATGCCTGCTAAGTCTATGGAGTTGAAACACACGATTGCTCTCATCCGCGAGCTGGACAAAGAAATTTCTGAGGTAGAATCCGCAATTGACAAGATTACATCTCAGATGGATTCTCCCATCTTTACAATCCCCGGTATTGGCCGACATATGGGTGCAATGATTCTTGCTGAAGTTGGACATTTTTCCAACTTTGCAAGCGCAGACAAGTTGCTGGCTTATGCTGGACTCTCTCCATCTACATATCAGTCAGGGCAACTGCAAAACTGTTATGCTCACATGGAAAAGCGTGGCTCCAGATATTTGCGATATGCTCTTTTCAATGCCGCCAAATATGTTTGCCTTTGGTGTCCTACATTCTCGGCCTATCTTGAAAAGAAGCGTTCTGAGGGAAAGCATTACAATGTTGCCATCTCTCATGCTGCTAAAAAGCTGGTAAGGCTTATTTTTGCTATGCAGCGTTCTGGGAAAGCCTTCTTAGCTGATTATTAAGCGTGCGATTTTATACGGAGCGAGTATCCGACAACGGATGCTCTTGTTGGCTATACCAATTTTCACCACCTTAAAATTTCTCTCGAAAATTTTGTTTTGGGGCTTGACTTTTAATAGTTAGTCTTCGTCGGTCTCCGCTTTCCAGCAGGGCGGGGATGCTCTCCGGCGTCCGCTTGCCAAGACCCGCGTCCGCGAGCGTGCCCGCCAGAATGCGCACCATATTATAGAGGTAGCCGTCGGCGGTCACGGAAATTGTAAACAAATCGCCGTTCTGTACAACAGTACAATCTGTAATCGTCCGCACGGTATCCCCGTGGGCGGCGGCGCTGGACCCGGACGCGCAGAGTGCGGAAAAATCGTGCGTGCCTATGAACTGCGCCGCAGCGGCCTGCATGGCGGCCAGGTCGAGCGCGGCCCCTACCCTGTGGCAGGTGTCGTAGGTGAACGGATCATCCACCCGCGCGTTCAAAATGTAGTAGCGGTAGGTCTTGGCGTGGGCGGCGTAACGCGCGTGGAAGCCGTCCGGCACGGACCGGATGTCCACTGCGCGGATGTCCGGCGGCAGGTGGGCGTTGAGCGCGGGCACGATTTTCTGCATCGGCACTTTGCCAGTATAGCAGAAGCTGAGCGCGAAACGCCGCGCATGGACGCCGGCATCGGTGCGGGAGCAGCCCTTGACGTCGGGGCGGCAGCCGAACACCGCCTGCATCGCGTCCTGCAAAACCGCGCAGACCGTGGGCGCATTTGGCTGGACCTGGAACCCGGCATAGCGGGTGCCCTTGTAGGAAATCCAAAGTAAATAATTCATGTCAGAACCAGGTAGGGGCCGGGATGCCCGGCCCGGTTGTGTAAGGCAAGCAGATGCTTGCGGGAAGGCTGCGGGCCGGGCATGCCCGGCCCCTACAAGGCGGCTGATTCTTACGCCAGCCCCGGCACAAAGAATCGTGTGCAGGCAATGACCACCAGCGCCACGGCAATGACCGCCAGGCATTTGAAGTCCTCGCCGGTGAATTTCAGCTGCTTGAGCCGGGTGCGGCCCTCGCCGCCGTGATAGCAGCGGCATTCCATCGCCATGGCCAGCTCGTCGGCGCGGCGGAACGCCGAGATGAACAGCGGAATCAGGATCGGCACAAGCGCCTTGATGCGCTGGGTAAATGTGCCGCTGTCCAGCATCGCGCCGCGGGCCTTCTGGGCGTTCATGATCTTTTCCGTCTCCTCGATCAGGGTCGGGATGAACCGCAGCGCAATCGTCATCATCATGGCCAGCTCATGTACGGGAAAGTGCAGCTTCGCCAGCGGGCGCAGCAGGCTCTCGATAGCGTCGGTCAGCACGATGGGACTGGTCGTGTAGGTCAGCAGGCTCGTGCCTGCAATCAGTGCGCAGACGCGCACCGCCAGCAGAATGGCATACTTGACACCTTCGGCGTAAATGTTCAAAATCCAGAAGTGTACAAGCGGCTCCCCCTGCCCCGTGACGAAGAAAAGGTTCAGCACCGCCGTAAAAATCACGATGGGCACGATGGGCTTTAGGCTTTTCAAAATCATCTTGCCGGGAATCTGTGCTACCTTGTACAGCGCGGCCAGCAGCAGGATGGACAGTGCCAGCCCCAGCGGGTTCGGGGCCACAAACAGCACGACGATATAGGCAATCGTCGCGACCAGCTTGAGCCGCGGGTCGCAGCGGTGCAGGATGGAATGCCCGGGGAAATGCTGACCTATCGTAATATCTTTAAGCATTTGCCCCACCTCCCTGTTTGGCGGCCAGCGCCTTTTGAATCGTTTTGACCGCATAGGGGATCGTGTAGACGTCCGCGGGGATGTCCAGCCCCATCTGGCGCAGCTTTAAAAAGATCTGCGTGACCTGCGGCACCGAAAGCCCCAGCTCCAGCAGCTCCTGCGCGCGGGCAAAGACGTTTTCCACCGTGTCATACATGGCAATTTTGGCGCGGTGCATGACCAGCACGCGGTTGGCGTACTTGGCAATGTCCTCCATCGAGTGGCTGACCAGCAGCACCGTGATGCCGGTTTTCTCATGGTAGTCTCTGATCTGGCTCAGGATCGTGTCGCGGCCCTCGGGGTCCAGACCGGCAGCGGGCTCGTCCAGCACCAGCACGCGGGGGTGCATGGCCATGACGCCCGCAATCGCAACGCGGCGCTTCTGCCCGCCCGAAAGCTCAAACGGGCTTTTTTCCAACAGCTCATCGGACAGGCCGACGAACGCGGCGGCCTCCCTGACGCGGCGCTGGACCTCGGCCTCGTCCAGGCCCATGTTGCGCGGGCCATAGGCGATGTCGCGGGCGCAGGTCTCCTCAAACAGCTGGTACTCGGGGTACTGCATGACAAGGCCGACGAGAAAGCGGAAGCTGCGCAGGTCTGCGCCCTGCTCCCACAGGTCCCTGCCGTCCACAAGGACGCGGCCCGATGTCGGGCGGTTCAGGCCGTTGAAATGGCTGATAAGCGTGGATTTTCCGCTGCCCGTCGAGCCGATGATACCGACAAAGTCGCCCTCCTCGACGGTGAAGGACACGTCATCCAGCGCCTTCGTCGCGTCGGGCATACCTTGGTTATAGATGTAGCTCAGGTTTTCAACACGAATGATTTCGGACATAGTTGTTCCTTTCCCGCCAAATATCGCCCGCAGAGGGTGCAATTTTGGCCTGTGGTGGGATGTTTTACAAATAAAAAATAATAAATAAGAAATAATAAAGATTGTGGAGTTTTTGCCGAAAGGCAAAAACAAAATCTGTAGGGGCGGATTCCATATCCGCCCGCGGCATTCCCGGGAACTGCACGGGCGCATATAGAATGCGCCCCTACGGGTGTTGAGAAATTTTGAGCGGCCACAGGCCGCGATCCACCGCATTTATTATTTATTATTTCAGCAGCTTAAACAGCTCCTCCGCGCAGGCGTCGGGGGTAATGACATTTTCCGGCATCGGAATCCCGGCCTTGACCAGCTCGTCGCGCAGCTCGGCGGCCTGCGGGACATCGAGGTGATACCCGTGCAGCCGCTCGGTCTGGCTGAACACCTGCTCGGGCGTGCCCTCCATGACGATGCGGCCCCGGCTCATGACCAGCACGCGGTCTGCCTGGGCGGCCTCCTCCATGTAGTGGGTGATGGACACGATCGTGATGCCCGCTGCCCGCAGCTGGCGGATGGTTTTCATGACCTGCGCGCGGCCATGGGGGTCCAGCATGGCGGTGGACTCGTCCATAACAAGGCAGTCGGGCCGCATGGCGATAACGCCCGCAATCGCGACGCGCTGCTTTTGGCCGCCGGACAACTTGTACGGCGCAGCCTCGCGCTTTTCATAGATGCCCGCCAGCTTCATGGCCTCGTCGATGCGGGTGCGAATCTCCTCGGGCGGCACGCCGAGGTTCTCCGGCGCAAAGGCCACGTCCTCCTCGACGATGGTCGCCACGATCTGGTTGTCGGGGTTCTGGAACACCATGCCGACCTTCTGGCGCACATCGTAGAGATGGTCCTCGTTGCGGGTGTCCATGCCCTCGACCAGCACGGTACCGGCCTCGGGCAGCAGAATGGCGTTGAAGTGCTTCGCCAGCGTGGACTTGCCGCAGCCGTTCGCGCCCAGCACGGCGACGAACTCGCCGCGGCGGATGTCCAGGCTCACGCCGTCCACAGCGTACTTGGGCTGCTCGGGGTCGTAGCGGAAGCGGACGTCCTGTACTTTGATCATCGGTTCCTGATTCGGCATGGCTTATTTCTCCCAAATGGCCGTTGCGCCGCAGGGCACCACGCCGCCTGTGGCGGAGACCGGCAGACCGATCTCGTCGCAGTGGGTGTGGCCGCCCTTGACGGGGCAAAGCGTCGTTTTGACGATGTATTCCATGACCGCGGGGCTCAGACCCTCGGTGTAGGAGTTGATGGCGAAGAACAGCGGGTCGTCGCTCAGCACCTGCTCAGTCAGCGTGATGAGGTCGTAGACGTTGTTCTCGAGCTTCCAGATCTCGCCGCCCGGGCCGCGGCCATAGCTCGGCGGGTCCATGATGACAGCGTCATAGCGGCTGCCGCGGCGGATCTCACGCTGCACAAACTTGGCGCAGTCGTCTACGATCCAGCGGCAGGGTCGGTCTGCCAGCTCGCTGGCGGCAGCGTTCTCCCGCGCCCAGGCGACCATGCCCTTGCTGGCGTCCACATGGGTGACGGACGCGCCCGCGGCCAGGCATGCCAGCGTTGCGCCGCCCGTGTAGCCGAACAGGTTCAGCACGCGGATGGGACGGCCAGCCTGCCGTATCTTTTCCTGGTACCATGCCCAGTTCACGGCCTGCTCCGGGAAAACGCCGGTGTGCTTGAAGCCCGTGGGGCTGACGATCAGCGTCAAATCGTCCCAGTGGATCTGCCATTTCTGCGGCAGCTTTTTGTGGTAATTCCACTGCCCACCGCCCTTGGCAGAGCGGTAATAGACAGCGTCGGCCTTGGCCCACAGCGGGCTGGTCTCGTCATTTTTCCAGATGACCTGCGGGTCGGGACGAATCAGCAGGGTCTGGCCCCAGCGCTCCAACCGGTTGTGGTTGGTAGCGTCCAGCAGCTCATAATCCTGCCATGTATCAGCAGGGCGCATAGGCGATTCTCCTTTGCTATATGTGTTGGTTCGATGAATTTTGTGGTTAAGGCCAAGCGGCAGAGCCCCTCAGGCCTCGTAAACTCGGCCAGTCCTTCGGACCCGGGCCCCTCTGTCGCTCCGCGACATCTCCCCACACTGTGGGGAGTACCCCACTTCGTGGGGCGCCTTTCTCGCGGGCAGTGCCCGCGCAAAAGCCTCCCCTCACAGGGGAGGTGGGCGAGCGAAGCAAAGCCCGGAAGGGCTCTACCCGTTTCCTTATTTAAAACATACTCGTCTGGCCGGAATCCTCGTCGTCAAAGCGCTTCGGCACGGCCATGTGCAGGTGCTCATAGGCCAGGCGGGTCACGCAGCGGCCACGGGGCGTGCGGGTCAGCATACCCATCTGCATCAGGTACGGCTCGCAGATGTCCTCCAGGGTGACGCTCTCCTCGCCCAGGGCTGCGGCCAGCGTTTCCAGACCGACGGGGCCGCCGCCGTACATCTCAATGATGGCGCGCAGGACACTGCGATCCAGCTCGTCCAGACCCAGCTCGTCAATGTCCATCCACTTGCGGGCGGCAATGGCGGTCTCCTCGTCAATTGTGCCGTCTCCCTGTACGGTGGCGAAGTCGCGCACGCGCTTGAGCATACGGTTGGCGATACGCGGCGTGCCGCGGGCACAGCGGGCCAGCTCCAGCGCGCCCTCCTCGGTGATGGGCACGCCCAGAATGCCCGCACTGCGCAGGATGATGCGGCCCAGCTCCCGGGGGCTGTAGGGCTCTAATTTGAGCAGGATGCCGAAGCGGTCACGCAGCGGCCCGGTCAGCTGGCCCGCGCGGGTCGTGGCGCCCACCAGCGTGAACCGCGGCAGATTGATGCGGATGCTCTGGGCACTCGGCCCCTTGCCGATCATGATGTCCAGCGCGAAATCCTCGAGAGCCGGGTACAGGACTTCTTCGACCTGACGCGACAGGCGGTGGATCTCGTCGATAAAGAGGATGTCGCCCTCCTGCAGGTTCGTCAGCAGGGCGGCCAGGTCGCCGGGCTTCTCGATGGCCGGACCCGACGTAATGCGAATTTGTACGCCCATCTCCTGCGCCACGATGCCGGCCAGCGTGGTTTTGCCCAGGCCCGGCGGGCCGTAGAGCAGGATGTGGTCCATCGGCTCGCCGCGCTGCTGCGCCGCCCGCAGATAGACCTTTAAGTTGCCCTTGGCCTTCTCCTGACCGACGTAATCGTCTAGGGTTTTCGGGCGCAGGCTGACTTCCTCCGTGTCGGCGGGGGTCATATCGGGGCTGACGAGACGGCTGGGGTCCACAGTGTATTCCTGGTTCAATTCGGCACTCCCCTTCTGTTACACGCGCGACAGACTGCGCAGCGCGATGGTGATGATCTCCTGCACGGAGAGGGTCTCGTCGACGCGGGCCACGGCGGCGGCAGCGTCCGACGGCGCATAGCCCAGGCTGACGAGCGCGGCGACGGCCTGGGCAGGCGCAGAGCTGGGGGCTGGGGCGGCAACATTGCCGGAGAAGCCCGTGCCCGCGGCCAGCCCCTTGCCGACCTTGTCCTTCAATTCCAGCGTGATGCGCTGGGCCAGCTTCGGCCCGACGCCCGCGGCCTTGGTGAACGCTTTGTGGTCGCCGCTGGACGCGGCCAGCGCGATTTTTTCCGGCGTCATGATGGACAGGATGGACAGCGCGGCCTTGGGGCCGACGCCGGTGACGCCGGTCAGCATCTTAAAGCAGTCGCGCTGCTCCTCGGCAGCAAAGCCGTAGAGCGAGACGTCGTTCTCGGTGACGTTCATAATCGTATAAACGGTCCCCTCCTGCCCGGCGGGGGGCAGGGCCTCGCCGGTGGTGGCGGGGATCTGGACAAAATAGCCGACCCCGCCGCAGCTGATGACGACGGAATCCAGCGTTTTCTTGATGATTTTTCCGGTAAGGCAGTAGATCATGGTGTATCCTTCTTTTGTATGGTGGAAAGCCTTCCCCCTTGGGGAGAGGTGCCCGAGGCCCCGCCCGAGGGCGGATGAGGGGCAGCTTGTTAGGTACCGCACGCAAATGGGTGATTGCGGAAACCTCATCCCTCATCCGGCCCTGCGGGGCCACCTTCCCCCCCCCACTTGGGGGAAGGCAAGGGATTATCTCACCGGTGTCCCCATCAACCGGCTGCGGCTGCAATGGCAGTGGGCAATCGCCATGCCGAGGGCGTCGGCGGTATCGTCGGGCTTGGGGACGGACTCGAGGTGCAGCATTATGCGGGTCATCTCCTGAATCTGCTTCTTCACGGCCTTGCCGTAGCCGGTGATGGCCTGCTTGACCTGCATGGGTGTGTATTCGTAGATCGGCACGCCGCACTGCGCCGCGGCCAGCAGAATGACGCCGCGGGCCTCGGCCACGCCGATGACGGTGGTCTGGTTGTGCTGGTAGTACAGCTTTTCGATGGAGAGGGCCTCGGGCTGGTAGCGCTTGCAGATGTCGAATACGCTCTCATAAATTTCAACGAGGCGCTGTTCAAAGGGCGTGTCCTTCTCGGTGATGACCGCCCCGTAGCCGATGGGTGCAAAGCGGTTGCTGATGTACTCCACAACGCCCCAGCCCACAATGGCATACCCCGGGTCGATGCCCAAAACGCGCATAGTCCTATACCTCCCCACTTTAACCGATATAGTATACCATAAAATTGCAGTTACGTCCATAGGTTGTAAATAAAAAAGCCTCCCTCGTATTATAAAGTAGTAGTTATTAAATTCCCTCTCCAAGGACAAAATGCTACAATAGACAAGGTGCTGTGGATTGGTTTAAACCTCCTACCGCAAGACGGTTTGCGAAAGGCTCCAACCACGGCTCTTTGTTTTTAGTGTTAATCAGTTAGATACCGCCAGACGGTTTATATAGAACGAGGTTACATAGCAAAGAGGTGTGGCTCTAAGCAGCAGTGTAAAATAAAACGCCGGAGGTAAAAAGAAATGATTTTTGTTGGTATCGATGTTGCAAAGGACAAGCACGATTGCTTTATCCTCAACTCGGAAGGAACGGTCTTGGCAGATGTATTTACCATTGCCAATAACCGTATCGGTTTTGAGACGCTTCTTTCAAGAATCCAAAGCTGTTCCCAAGGTGAAAGCAAAATAAAAGTAGGGCTTGAAGCCACAGGACATTACAGCTACAATCTGCTGGGGTTTCTTTTTAGACAGCGGCCTGACAACCTATGTCATTAACCCTCTGCACACGAACCCCTACCGGAAAAGTCTCAGCCTGCGAAGAACCAAAACAGATCGGATAGACGCGCGTACCATTGCAATGATGCTCATGTCTGATGTGGACCTCAAGTCCTACTCAAATACAGCATACCACAATGAAGAGCTAAAGTCACTAACCAGATACAGATTTGATAAGGTAAAAGAGCGCGCCAAGCTGAAAAGCTCCGTTGCGCGGTTAGTGAATATTCTGTTTCCGGAGCTCGAAAAGCTGGTTTCAAGCCTGCACATCGCTGTTGTATACGCACTGCTGAGCAACTATCCGGGTGCAAGCTATATCGCAAACGCCAATACTGAAGAACTCGCTGAGACTCTTTGTACCGCCTCTAAAGGTCGTTATACAAAGTCTAAAACCGCGGAAATCCAAGTAGCCGCAGGGGTCTCCATTGGCTCGAAAATGCCTGCTAAGTCTATGGAGTTGAAACACACGATTGCTCTCATCCGCGAACTGGACAAAGAAATTTCTGAGGTAGAATCCGCAATTGACAAGATTACATCTCAGATGGATTCTCCCATCTTTACAATCCCCGGTATTGGCCGACATATGGGTGCAATGATTCTTGCTGAAGTTGGACATTTTTCCAACTTTGCAAGCGCAGACAAGCTGCTGGCTTATGCTGGACTCTCTCCATCTACATATCAGTCAGGGCAACTGCAAAACTGTTATGCTCACATGGAAAAGCGTGGCTCCAGATATTTGCGATATGCTCTTTTCAATGCCGCCAAATATGTTTGCCTTTGGTGTCCTACATTCTCGGCCTATCTTGAAAAGAAGCGTTCTGAGGGAAAGCATTACAATGTTGCCATCTCTCATGCTGCTAAAAAGCTGGTAAGGCTTATTTTTGCTATGCAGCGTTCTGGGAAAGCCTTCTTAGCTGATTATTAAGCGTGCGATTTTATACGGAGCGAGTATCCGACAACGGATGCTCTTGTTTGCTATACCAATTTTCACCACCTTAAAATTTCTCTCGAAAATTTTGTTTTGGGGCTTGACTTTTAATAGTTAGTCTTTCGTGTGAAAGAGAGACTTTTGGGAACGAGCGGCTTCCCCCTCGGGGGAAGCTGTCAGCGGCCCCGCCCGCTGGCTGATGAGGGCAAGGCCTGCGGTAGTTGCCTGTTAAGGGTCTGCAATGGCAAAACGGTCCCTCATCCGGCCCTGCGGGGCCACCTTCCCCCGAGGGGGAAGGCTTTGATAGATCAGTACCCAATCTGCCGTTTTGCCGCCTTTAGCGCCTTGCGCAGCGGCCTGTACAGCACCAGCATAATGGCAAAATTGCCGACGCCGTGCAGGGCGTCGTAGCTCAAGCCGCTCAGCCACCAGCTCAACGCAAAGGCGGGCGTCTTGGCAAAGAGATATACCGCGGCGCATAACCCGCCGAAGCACAGTCCGTACAGCCCGCTGAACACGGCCCAGAACAGCGCGTGACCCATGCGGCGGAACAACCACGCCAGCAGTGCCAGTAAATACCAGATGTACAGGTACATGGCCCACCACAGCCCAAAGCCGTAGAGCACACCCTGCAAAAGGATGAATACCGTGATGGCAGCGGGCGTCTCCCGCGGGAGTTCGAGCGCAAACAGGATGATGAGCAGCGTGACCGGCTCGATGTTGGGCAGACCGCTCATGGCCTGCTTGCTGACGACGAGCAGCGCACCCATCAGCCCGGAAAGCACCAGACCGACAATGCGGTGGTGGTTACTTCGTGTAGGTGAAGGCATAGCTGTCGCCGTCGTGCAGCTCAATGTCGGCCACGCCGACGGAGGTCATCTCGCCCGCAGCGTCGGTCAGGCACCACCAGGAGCCGTCCTTGTTGTAGTCGGCGGCCTCGCCGTTGACGACAGTCACAAAGCCAGCCTCGGCCTCCTCGGCGCTGATGACACCGGCGTCCGCCAGAGCGGTGCTCAGCTTTTCACCGTCGGCGGCGTCCAGGGTCAGCACGGTGCTCTCACCGTCCGCGCCGGTCACCGTGAAGGTAAACTGAATGGCCTCGGCAGAGTCGGCAGCCTCAGCAGTGGAGACGGCCTCCTCGGAAACCGCCTCGGATACGACCTCGGAGGAGACAGCCTCGGAGGAGGCGGCAGTGGACGCGGACGCGCCGCAGCCCGCCAGCAGTGCGGCGGACAGCGCCAGGGACAAAATCAGTGCAGAAAGCTTTTTCATGTGGAAATTCCCTCTCTATGTTCAAATAAAACTCCCGCGCAGGGAAAGCTGCGCGGGAGTTATTATACATGGGTACTGGGTAAAATGCAAGTGGGAGTGGCCGCGTTGCAGGGGGCGGCGTCCCCGACGCCCCCCGTGGCCTTCCGCAGCAGCCCATGGATGGGGAAACCACGCGGACAGCGGCGGCATGAGGGCATGCCGCCCTACAGGCGCTTACCCCTCCAGCTGCTCCTTATGATATTGCAGCGTGTACAGCTGGTAATATCTACCGTGCTTCGCCAGAAGCTCCTGATGGTTCCCCTGCTCGAGGATCTTGCCGTGGGACAGCACAATAATGTTGTCCGCGTGCTGGATGGTAGACAGCCGGTGCGCGACGATCAGCATCGTGCCGACGGACCGCATCTTTTCCAGCGAATCCTGAATCAAAAGTTCGGTCTCGGTGTCAATATTCGCCGTGGCTTCGTCTAGAATCATAACGCTTGGCTTGTGGATGATCGTCCGCGCAAAGCTCAACAGCTGGCGCTGCCCGGCGGAGAAGTTGTTCCCGCGCTCGCGGACCTCCTCGTCCAGACCGTGGTCCAGCTTGTCAATGAACTTGTCGGCGTTGACATAGCGGCAGACCTGTAGGATCTCCTCGTCGGAGATGCCCTCCTCCCGCAGGACGATGTTGCTGCGGATCGTGCCCGAAAAAAGGAACACGTCCTGCAGCATCTGCCCGAAGTGACGGCGCAGCGACGAAATTTTGATTTTGCGGATGTCGATGCCGTCAATCAGGATCTCGCCCTTCTGGAATTCGTAGTTGCGGCAGATCAGCGAGAGAATCGTGCTCTTGCCCGAGCCCGTCGAGCCGACAAACGCCACGGTCTGGTGCGGGTCAATGTGGAAGGACACGCCCTGCAGCACCCACTCGCCCGGAAGATAGCTGAACCAGACGTCGCGGAACTCGATTTCGCCCTTTACCTCGTCCAACTCGATGGCGTCGGGGGCGTCCACCATTTTGGGCGCAATGTCCATGATGGAGAACACCTTTTCCGACGAGGCCAGCGCCGACTGCAGCCAATTGAACTGCTCGGCCAGATTCTGGATGGGCGTGAAGAATTTGGAAATGTACATGTAGAACGTGACGATGGTGCCGCCCGTGATGGTCTGGCCCAGAAACGTCACGCCGTTCAGATGCCCCATGCCGCCGAGATAAAAAAGACACAGGATCGAGCAGATATACAGCATGTAGACCAGAGGACGAAACACGCCGAACACAAAGATCTGCTCCCGGTTCGCGCGGGCGAGGCGCTGGCTTTTCTCGCGGAACTCCGCCATCTTCTCGTCCTCGCGGCCAAAGATCTGCGTGACCTTGATGCCGGACAGATTCTCCGACAGGTAGGTGTTGATGTCGGTGGTCGCGTCCTTGACCTTGCGGTAGGCCCGGCGGGAGAACTTGCGGAAGATGACCGTAAAAATCACGATGAACGGCACAAAGCAGAGCACCATCAGCGTCAGCTCATAGTTGAGCGCCAGCATGGCGACCAGGATGCCGAGGATGACAAAGATGTTCTTGGTCAGCGTGACCAGCAGGTTCGTGAACATCATCGAGATAGCGTTCGTATCGTTCGTCACGCGGGTGACGAGCTTGCCGACGGGAATCTCGTTCAGCTGCTCGTGGGACAGCGACTCAATGTGGGTGAATAGGTCCTCGCGCAGGTCGGAGATGATGCGCTGGCCGACGCGCTGCAGAATGACGGCCTGGAAGTAGGTGCTGGCCATCGAGAAAACGAGCACGCCTGCATAGACGGCGACGCCCGCGAACAGCCGCGGCAGCTCGAACTCGCCTGAGACCAGCTCCTCCAGTGCGCCGATGATCAGCGGCGAGATGATGTCATAGGCAATGGAGAACAGCATTAAAAACAGCACAACGACGAATTTCGCCCAGTACGGCTTGGCGTACCCGGCCAGGCGGCGCAGAATCTCACCGTCGTTCATCGTGCGCTCAAAGTCCATCGTCTCCTTTTTGTCCTTGACGAGGGCGTAGGCCAGCACCAGCAGCGCCGTGACGACACCGATGACTGCGCCTACCAGCAACAGCGGATTTACGTTAGCCATGGCTGCCGCCTCCTTCCTCGTCCTCGAGCTTCTGCAGATCGACCATACGGCGGTATTCGGCGCAGCTGCGATACAATTCATCGTGCGGGCCAACGGCCTCTACCCTGCCGTCCTCGATAAAGACGATCTTGTCCAGCTGCTCCACCGTCGAAATGCGGTGGGCAATCAGCAGCGTTGTCTTGCCCGCGCGGCTGGTCTTGAGGTTGTCGAGGATGATTTTCTCGGTGCGGGTATCGACAGCCGAGACAGAGTCGTCCAGAATCAGGATCGGTGCGTGTTTCAGCAGCGCACGCGCAATCGAGATTCGCTGCTTCTGTCCGCCGGAAACCGTCACACCGCGCTCACCGAGTACGGTCTCGTAGCCGTCCTTGAAGTCCACGATGTTGTCCCGCACATCGGCCAGCGCGGCGGCGCGGTCAATGTCGGCCTGGCTGGCGTCGTCCACGCCGAAGCCGATGTTGTGGGCAATCGTGTCCGAGAACAGGAAGTTGTCCTGCGGCACGTAGGCGCAGGCGTCGCGCACCGAATGGATGGACACGGCGTTCACGTCCTGCCCGTCCACAAACAGCGTGCCGTCGGGCACATTGTAGGTGCGCAGCAAAAGGTCCACCAGCGCGGTCTTGCCTGCGCCGGTCTTGCCGACGATGCCGACGCTCTCGCCGGGCTTGATGGTGAACGATACGTCCTTCAGCACGTCGTACTCGCCGTCTGGGTAGCGGAACGTCAGATGGCGGAACTCAATGCCGCCGTGCGGATTGCGCAGGTCGGTGACGCCGTCGCGGTCCGCCACGTCGATGGGCGCATCCAGAAGCTCGGTAATGCGGTTCAGCGATGCCTTGCCGCGAGAGGTCTTTTCAATCAGCATCGAGATGGCCATGATGGGCCAGACGATGGCCTCAAAGTAGCCGATGTACTCCACAAGCTGACCTGCGTTGAACTGCCCGCGCCAGACGAGCCAGCCGCCGTAGCCCAAAATCACGCAGATGACCGACTCGACGAACAGCGTGACCAGCACCTCGAGCAGTGTTGCAATCTTGGTGTAGGCGACGTTGACCTCCTCGTTTTCCTTGTTGAGGCGGCGGAAGGCAATCAGCTCCTTGAGCTCCTTCACAAACGCTTTGATGACCGCAATGCCGGAAAAGTTCTCCTGCGCAAAATCGGACAGGTCGGAGAACGCCTGCTGGCGCTCCTCCCACCGCTTGGTCATGACTTGGCTCATGACGGTGCCGAGTACGAACATGACCGCTGCCGGAATCAGCGCCAGAAGTGTTAATTTACAGTCCATCCGCCACATCTTGACCAGTGCCATAATGCCCAGCACGGCGGCGTCAAAGAACATCAAAATGCCGTCGCCGAAGCACTCCTGAATGGTGTCGAGGTCGTTGGTGTAGAGGCTCATCAGGTTGCCGACCTTGTTGACCTGATAGTACTGCTGGGACAGGCGGCGGCTGTGGTCAAACATCCGCTCCCGCAAATCGGCGGCCACGTTGACCGCTGACCCGAAGAAACAGACGCGCCACAGGAACCGCCCGATGACCATGAGCACGACGATCCAGATCATTGGCAGGCAGATGTGCTGAAACAGCACCTCCCTGGTAAAGGGCAGCGTCTGGCCGTCCACGACCACCTGCCCCAGATTTACGCCGTTGATGACCAGCCGGTACAGCTCCGGGATGAGCAGCTGAATGTAGTCCACCGTCAGCAGCGACAGAATGCCCAGCAGCAGCACCGGCGCGTGCTTGAGATAGTATCGGTTGATCGCTTTGCCGAAAATCACGGCGATCCTCCCTCCTTTTCCTATGGCAACACCGCACAATTCCCGCCTGACGGCTTAAGCACCGCTCCGGCGGCTGCGGCACGGCATCTGCGTTGCCAAAATGCTCGATAATACACAAAGTATTATCTGCGCTTTTGGCTTAGCAGCTGCCGTGCCTCGCTCGCCGTATCGGCACTTAGAATTGTGCGGTATTGCCCTATTTCTGCTTTGAACAAAGTACGACAAAATGCCGTAAAATATAAGTATATCGTACCAGCGCAAGTTCGTCAATGGGGACACAAAAAGTGCATTGTAGGGGCGGGGCGCAGCACGCCCGGCCCTGCGGCAGTCGTTCAGCTCCTGGGTCGATGACGAGCATCGACCCCTACATGCAGAAGCGGATGCTTGCATCCGCGGAAACAAAAGAAAAGCCCCTTGCCGAACGTATCGGCAAGGGGCTTTCTCTGGTGCGCGGTACAGGACTCGAACCTGTGACCTCCTGCACGTCAAGCAGATGCTCTACCAGCTGAGCTAACCGCGCATATACGTCGCTGCATTTCAGCGACGTATGTTATTATAGCATACTGCTTTGCGGAATGCAAGCCCTTTTTGCAAAAAAATCAGTCCAGAATCCGCCCGTCGGTGGAGATCGTTACGACCTGCCACGGAATGAACTTGCCGGACGCCTGCAAGGCGCGCTTGGCAGCATTTTCCAGCCCGCCGCAGCAGGGCACCTCCATGCGCACAACGATGACCTCTTGAATGTCGTTGCTGCGGATGATGGCGGTCAGCTTCTCACTGTAATCGACGTCGTCCAGCTTGGGGCAGCCCACCAGCGTGATGTGCCCGCGGATGAACCGCTCGTGGAACGCGGCGTAGGCGTAGGCCGTGCAGTCGGCAGCGATCAGCAGCCGCGCACCGTCAAAGTAGGGTGCGTTCACAGGCACCAGCTTGATCTGCACGGGCCACTGGCACAGCTGGCTGGGGGCCGTCGTCGGGGCGCTCTCCCCTGCCTCGGCGGGGTGCAGGGCCTTGGCCATGCTGCCCGGGCAGACGTGCATCGCCTTGGGCGCACTGCCGGGGCAGCCGGGCGTGTGGGCGGCCTTGTGCTGCCTGGCGGCCTGCACGGCGGCCTCATTGTAGGGCGCGGCCTCGCGCTGCTCAAACGTAATGGCCCCCGTGGGGCAGTGCGGCAGGCAGTCGCCCATGCCGTCGCAGTAGTCGTCGCGCATCAGCGTGGCCTTGCCGCCGATCATGGCGATCGCGCCCTCGTGGCAGGCGGCGGCGCAGGCCCCGCAGCCGTTGCATTTCTCTTGGTCGATGTGAATGATTTGTCGTTTCATGGTCAGCCTCCTTGACTTTGTGCTGTCATTTTACTACAATGGCAGCAAGAGTTCTGTTGTAGCAACAACATGTGAGGTGCATAATTATGGAATTGTCGGATGTACCACTGTTCCGCGGACTGACCGCCGACGAGGCCGAGGCAGCCGTAGCTGCGCTGCGGATGCGCCGCAGGGCATTTGCCAAGGGGGAAATCCTGCTGGAGGCCGGGCAGAGAGCCCCGGCGCTGGGCGTGGTGCTGGCCGGGCGGGTGCACATGGAGCACCTGGACGTCTGGGGCAGCAAGACGCTGCTGGGCCAGGCCGGGCCGGGTGACCTGTTTGCCGAGACCTACGCCTGCCTGCCGGACGAGCCGCTGCGGGTCAGCGTTGTGGCCGCAGAAAACGGCGAGGCACTGTTTTTGGAGACCGGGCAGCTTTTGCAGTGCGGCTGCGAGCCATGGCGCTGGAAGCTGACGCAAAATCTTTTGCGCATTGCAGCGCGTAAAAATCTGGGGCTGGCGCAGCGCAGCCTGTACACCGCCCCCAAGACGATCCGCGGGCGGATCACGGCGTACTTTTCGGTGCTGGCGCGGCAAAACGGCAGCCTGCGGTTTACGCTCCCCTTTGACCGCCAGCAGCTGGCCGACCACCTTGGTGTGGACCGCAGCGCCTTGAGCAATGCGCTGAGCCAGATGCAGAAGGAAGGACTGCTGGTGATCGATAAGCGGGAGGTAGAGCTGAAACAGGTGGAGGAGATGTGAGGGAAGCTGTCAGCGGCCCCGACCGTTGACTGATGAGGGGGCAACCTTGCGGAGATTGCCTGTAAACGGGTTATTTCCGTGAACTTACCCCTCATCCGGCCCTGCGGGGCCACCTTCCCCCAAGGGGGAAGGCTTGAAGCCTGTATAAAAAGGCCGCTGACAATTATGCCAGCGGCTTTTTTATAAATTTATCGTACTACCGTCTCCACCTGCGGTGCGCCGCCTGCCAGCTGTTCCGCGGTGACAGGCTGTACCTCGCCGGGCTGGTCCAGCTTCTCGCGGGCTACGGCCAGCATCAGTTTGATGCGGTTTTCCTGGTTGACGCGGGTCGCGCTGGGGTCGTAGTCCACGGGGGTAATGTTCGCGTCCGGGTGCAGGGCGCGGATCTTATTGATCATGCCCTTGCCCACGATGTGGTTCGGCAGGCAGCCGAACGGCTGGGCGCAGACAATGTTGCCGTAGCCGCCCTCGACCAGCTCGATCATCTCGGCGGTCAGCAGCCAGCCCTCGCCCATCTTGGCACCCAGAGAGATGATGCCCTCGGGCTTTTTCATCAGCTCGCGGAACGAGCCGGGCGCGTAGAAGCCGTACTTGCGCATGGCGTCATAGCTGGCGCAGCCGATGCCGTCCAGCCAGCTCAAGAACGCGTCCGCGCCGCCCGCCACCAGCTTGTTGCCGCCGTACAGGTCGATGTCCAGCTTGTAGTTGGCCACGCAGTACTCCACAAAGCCCATCAGGCCGGGCAGGTTGACCTCGCAGTCCTGACTTTCCAGAAATTTTTCCAGATCATTGTTGCCCAGCGGCGAGTATTTGACATAAATCTCGCCGACGACGCCGACCTTGACCTTCGGCACGCGGGTGATGGGAATGGTCGCGTAGTCCGCGGCAATGTCGTAGAACCGGCGCTTCATGTCATGGGCGGAGTAGTTCTTGTCGTCGCGGATCCAGCCCTGTATCGTAGAGATCCACTTCTCGGTCATGGCGTCGGCGTCGCCCCTGTGGTTCTCGTAGGCGTGGGTCTGGCTGCGCAGGGCGACCAGCATATCGCCGTAAAAGATCGACGCAATGACCTTGCGCAGCAGCGGCACGGTCAGCGGCAGACCGCTGCCCTTTTCCAGACCGGAGAAGTTCAGCGATGCTACGGGAATATTGCCGTAGCCCGCCTTAACGAGCGCCTTGCGCAGCAGCTTGATGTAGTTGGACGCACGGCAGCCGCCGCCGGTCTGGGTGATGAGCAGCGCGGTGTGGTCCAAATCGTATTTGCCGCTGTTCAGCGCGTCGAGAAACTGCCCGATGACGAGCAGCGCCGGGTAGCAGGTGTCGTTGTGGACGTATTTCAGGCCCAGCTGCGCGACCTCGCTGCCGCAGTTGCCGAGCACCTCGGTCTGGTAGCCCTCGCTGGCCAGTGCCGCCTGCATGAGCCGAAACTGGGTTACGGCCATGTTCGGGATCAGGATTTTATGGGTCTTTACCATGTCCTTGGTAAAGTTGGGGGTCATGTATTCCATGGAATTGCCTCTTACTTTTTATCCTCTTTGCGTTCTTCCAGCGCCGCAAACAAACTGCGCAGTCTTATGTTCACCGCGCCCAGATTTGTGATCTCGTCGATCTTCAGCTGGGTGTACAGCTTGCTGCCCGCCTGCAGAATCTCGCGGGTCTCGTCGGTGGTGACGGCGTCCAGGCCGCAGCCGAAGGAGACGAGCTGCACAAGGTCCATGTCGGGGTTCTCGGTGCAGTATTTCGCGGCGGCGTACAGGCGGCTGTGGTAGGTCCACTGGTTCAGGACGGAGGTCTGGAACTTCTGCTCGTGCCAGCTGACGGAGTCCTCGCTGATGACGGCAGCGCCCTGCCGGATGATGAGCTGGTCAATACCGTGGTTGACCTCAGGGTCAACGTGGTAGGGGCGGCCCGCCAGCACAATGATGCGGCGGCCTTCCCTGCGGGCCTGCGCAATGATCTCGGTGCCCTTGTCGCGCAGCTGCTGCATGTGGCGGGCGTACTCGTCGTAGGCCGCATCAATGGCTTCGTGCACGGCCTTCCGGTCCAGCCCCGGGAAATAATGGTCCAGCGTCTGCTGGAATTTCTTGTAGAAATCCTTGCGGCGCTCGAGGTTGAAGTAATCGTAGATGAACTTCGTCGCCTTCAGCTCGGGGCAGTTGCCCTCGAGCACCTCGGGATAGTAGGCCACGACAGGGCAGTTATAATGGTTGTCGCCCAGGTGCTCGTCCAGATTGTAGCTCATGCAGGGGTAGAAGATCGCGTCCACGCCCTGCTCACACAGCCAGTGAATGTGGCCGTGGCTCAGCTTGGCCGGGAAGCAGGCCGTGTCGCTGGGGATCGTCGCCTGACCGCTCTGGTACAGCTTGCGGTTGGAGAAGGGGCTGACGACGACCTCAAAGCCGAGGCGGCTGAACAGCGTGTGCCAGAACGGCAAAAGCTCGTACATATTCAGGCAGAGCGGGATGCCGATCTTGCCGCGGCTGTTCGCGGGGGCTGCTGCCTTGCGGTAGCCGTCCAGCAGCTTGAGCTTGTAGGCGTAGAGGTCCAGGTCCTCGTTGTTGGCCTTGCCGGTCACGGGCTTGTCGCACCGGTTGCCGGAGATAAAGCGCTTGCCATCGGCAAAAACGTTGACGGTCAGCTGGCAGTGGTTGCCGCACCCCTGACACTGCACGGTGTTGACCTTCTGGCTGAAATGCTCCAGCTCCAGCTGGGTCAGCACGGTGCTGCGGGCGTGCGCGCCTGCCTTGGCCTTGCCGAACAGGGCCGCGCCGTAAGCGCCCATCAGGCCCGCAATGTCGGGACGGATGACGTTGACGCCCATCTCTTTCTCAAAGGCGCGGAGCACAGCCTCATTGTAGAAGGTGCCGCCCTGTACCACGATGTTGCGGCCCAGCTCCTCGGGGCTGGACGCGCGGATGACCTTGTACAGCGCGTTCTTGACGACGGAGATGGACAGACCGGCGCTGATATTTTCAATCGAGGCACCGTCCTTCTGCGCCTGCTTGACAGACGAGTTCATGAACACGGTGCAGCGGCTGCCAAGGTCAACGGGCTTGTCGGCAAACAGGCCCAGCGCGGCAAACTCCTTGACGTCGTAGCCCAGCGCCTGGGCGAACGTCTGCAAAAAGCTGCCGCAGCCGGAGGAGCAGGCTTCGTTCAGGAAGATGTTGCTGATCGCACCGTCCTCAATTTTGAAGCACTTCATGTCCTGACCGCCGATGTCGATGATGAAATCCACGTCGGGCAAAAAGTGCTTGGCGGCGGTAAAGTGCGCGACAGTCTCGACAAGACCGCGGTCACAGTGGAACGCATTTTTGACGAGCTCCTCGCCGTAGCCGGTGGTGGTCACGCTGGCGATCTGCAGGCCCGGGTGATCCCTGTAGAGACCGAGCAGCGTATCCCTGACGAGCGGGATCGGGTTGCCGAGGTTCGGACGATAGCGCTCGAACAGAATGTTCGCGTCGTTGTCGATGACGACGAGCTTGATGGTGGTGGAGCCGGAGTCGATGCCGATATGTACCGGCCCGCAGTCTGCGCCAAAGGGCAGGCAGGGCACGGTGGCCTTTAAGTGGCGGGCGTGGAAGTCCTCGTACTCCTGTTTGTTTGCGAACAGCGGCGGCAGGCTGACGTAGGTCGCTGTGGCGCTGTAGTCGTCGAGACGCTTGGCAACCTCGCGCAGGTCGGATTCCTCGTCGGCATAGAACGCCGCGCCCATCGCAACGAAGAGCAGGCTGTTCTCCGGCAGGGTGCCGGTGACACCCAAAGTCTTGTCAAAGCTCCGGCGCAGCGTCTCGGAGAAGGTCAGCGGGCCGCCGAGATACAGGATATTGCCCTTGATGGGGCGGCCCTGTGCCAGACCTGCAATGGTTTGGTTGACAACGGCTTGATAGATCGACGCCGCGATGTCGCCAGCCTGTGCGCCCTGGTTGATGAGGGGCTGGATGTCGCTTTTGGCAAAAACGCCGCAGCGGCTGGCGATGGTGTAGGTGCGGGTCGCGGCCTGCGCGGCCTTGTCCATCTCGTCAGCGCCCATCTTCAGCAGGGTCGCCATCTGGTCAATGAACGCGCCCGTGCCGCCGGCGCAGCTGCCGTTCATGCGGACCTCGGTGCCGTTTGTCAGGAAAAGGATTTTGGCGTCCTCGCCGCCCAGCTCGATGATGCAGTCGGTGCCGGGGGCCAGCCGGTTGGCGGCCACACGGGTGGCAAAGACCTCCTGCACGAAGGGGACCTTGCAGCTGTCGGCCAGGCCCATACCGGCGGAGCCGGAGATGGCTAAGTAGGCGCGGCCATCGGGCAGATATTCGGCGGCAACCTTCTCAAGCAGAGCCCTGCCCTTCTCTAAAATATGGCTGAAATGGCGCTCGTAGGTCGAATAGACGATCTGCCCGGCGTCGTTCAGCACAACACATTTAATGGTGGTGGAACCAATGTCCAGACCAACTCTCATAGGATTTTGCCTCCTGCGGATGGAGTGAAATTGCGGGATATGTGCGCCGGGTCTGCCCCGCGGCGATACAATATCAGATTATATTATACAGGGTTCTGCACGATTCGGCAAGAGTACGGTGCAGGAAAACACGTTGTCAAATGCAGAAATCTGTCCTAAAAAAACACCGAAGCGGTGCAGGAAAGTCCTGCACCGCTTCGGCATCAAAAGAAAAGAGGAGTATGGATGAAAAACTTGGGGTTCTGTTCTCAGGCCCGGGTCCCTGCTCCCTTCCTGAGAACACTTATAGTATACCCGCCATTTGTGTTAAAGTCGTGAAGGAAAATTCAACAAATTAAGAAGGGTTTGTGAACAAACCAAGCCTTCCCCCCCAGGGGGGCCGCTCTAAACAAAAACCACCCGGCGCAAAACCGAGTGGCTATGTACAAACTTATTGCTCCTCCCGCCCCAATTTGTCGATCTGATCCTGCAAAAGCTGGGAGATCGGGCGGCGGGTGTTGCGCAGACGGTGGACCGTGGCGGCAGGGGCCGTGTGGTGCACGGGCTGTGCCTTGGCCTTGACGCGCAGACGCTCGGCGGGCTTTTCGGGAGACGGGGCGGCAGGCTTGGCAGCGGGGCGCGGCGGCACCGGTGCGGGAATATCCGTTTCCGGTGTGCCCTGCGCAAAGCTGCGCATATCGGTGCCCAGATCCTTCAGCTCGGCCTCGGTCTGGTCAAGCGCCTGATAGATGGCCTGCGTCAGGCCGTCTAAATCCAGCGTGGCGGCGCTCAGGCGCTCGTCCACGCGGGCCAGACGCTCCCGCACCAGCATGACGCCCGACGCAATGCTGCGGGCATTCTCCGCCATGCGGTTCTTCTGGGTCTCGGCCTGCTGCTTGAGCTCCCGCTCTGCGCTCTCGGCGTACAGGCGGGCATCGGCCAGGATCTTGCCGGCCTCGAGCTTGGCCTCCCGCACCAGATCGGATGTGGGGGCAGCCGGGGCGGCGGCAGTGTTCAGCGCGCGCGCGGCGGTCAGCTGCTTTTGCAGCTCGTCCACCTGCTGCTGCAGATCGTGGCATTTCAACTGCCAGATGTTGGCGTTTTTCTGGGATTCCCGCTGGGTGGACTGGAAGGAGGCCGTCTTTTTCTTGATGGTCTCCAGCTGCTCGTCCGCCTCGCGGCGCTTGGCCTCGGCCGTGTCTGCACGCTGGGTCGCGGCAGCCAGCTCGGCCTTCAGGGCCTCCATGCGGCTGTCGGCGGTGCCCCGCTCGCTGCGCAGCTCGTCCAGCTTGGACTGCAGCTGCTGCAGCTGGCGGTTGTACTCCAGCTCGTGCTGCTGGGCCTCGTTGGCCAGTGCGTTCATGTAAGCCAGCACGTCATTTTTATCAAAGCCGAACAAGCTGGAACGAAAACCCTGTTCCTGAATGTTCATCGGTTCAGACGGCATGGCTTTTTACATCCTCTCGCAAAAAAATCATTAAGAACGCTTGTTCAGGATGCTGAGCAGGTCGTCAAAGTAATCGCCGTCATCCTCTTCCTCGGCAGGGGCTGCGGGCTGTGCGGCCACAGGCGTGTCCATGCCGGTGCTGAAGGACTGGGTGAAGATCGGGTTGGGCATGACGGGGTTGACCTGCGGCTGGACAGGCTGCACGGGCTGGACCGGAGCAGCGGCAGGCTGTGCGGCGGGCTGGGTAGCGGCCTGTGCGGCACGCTTGGCGTCAACATGGGCCTGAATGGGCTCGTCGACCTCGGGCGTGCTCTCGAAGCCTGTGGCAACGACGGTAATGCTCATCTCGTCGCTCAGGCGCTCGTCGAACGCAGTACCCCAGATAATGTTGGCATCGGGATGCGCGCTCTGGGTGATCATGCTGGCAGCGGTCTCGACATCCTCCAGGCCGATGTCGGGGCTGGAGGTGATGTTGATGATGACGCCGCGTGCACCGGCAATGCTGGTCTCCAGCAGCGGGCTGGAGATGGCAGCCTTGGCGGCGTTCTCGGCCTTGCCGGCGCCCTTGGCAACGCCGACGCCCATGTGGGCAAAGCCGGCGTCCTTCATGATGGAGCGGACGTCCGCGAAGTCCAGGTTGATGAAGGCAGGAATGTTGATCAGGCTGGAGATGCTCTCAACGCCCTGGCGCAGCACGTTGTCAGCGGCCTCGAAGGCGTTCATCAGGGTGATCTTCTCCTGGCTGATGAGCTTCAGGCGCTCGTTGGGAATGACGATCAGGGAGTCAACGTGCATCATCAGGGAAGCGATGCCCTGCTCGGCCTGCGCCATCTTGCGCTTGCCCTCAAAGGCGAAGGGCTTTGTGACGATGCCGACGGTCAGGATACCCAGGTCATGGGCCGTCTCGGCCACGACAGGGGCAGCGCCCGTGCCGGTGCCGCCGCCCATGCCGGCGGTGATAAAGACCATCTGCGCACCCTTCAGCGCGTTGGTGATCTCGTCCTTGCTCTCCTCGGCAGCGCGCTGGCCGATCTCCGGGTCAGCACCGGCACCGCGGCCCTTGGTCAGCTTGGCACCAAGCTGGACCTTCTGGGTGGCCTTGGAGTTGAGCAGAGCCTGCTGGTCGGTGTTCATCGCGACGAACTCGACCCCGGACAGACCGGACTCCACCATGCGGTTGACGGCGTTGCCGCCGCCGCCACCTACGCCGATAACCTTGATATTGGTTACATTTTGCATTTCTTCGTCGAGAACGAATGCCATGAGTGTATCCCCCTAAAAGTGATGTTGTGAAACCGGATTCCTGGGGTGCACCCACGCATGGGCACACTAATCCGTGATTTTTTACATATAACTGTTTATAAGAATAGCAAATTTTCCGCGCAATTTCAATACCTTAGCGAGAAATTCATAAAAAAATACGGTCTGCCCTGCCCTTTTGGACAACGCAGGCCGCAGCAGCGGATGGATTTTTGGTGGAAAGCGACAGACTTTGCATGAGAATGTGAAAAATTTGAGAAGTGGAGCTGCCATGATTGGCCGTGTACCGGGGCGGCTCCCCCGTAGGGGCCGGGCATGCCCGGCCCGGTGGTGTAACGTGAGCGGCAGTCTGCGGGCAGTCTCAGGAGATCTCCGCCCCCAGCCCGCGCAGCGCCCCGGGCAGGTCCTCATACCCGCGGGGGATGTGCCCGGGGTCGCGCAGGCGAGTCTCACCGTCCGCGGCCAGTGCCGCCGCCAAAAGCGCCGCTCCGCCGCGCAGGTCGGGCGCGGTGACGTCCGTCCCGTGCAGGACGGCCCCGCCCGGGAGCGTCAGCTGCCGCCCCCTGACCGTGCAGGCCGCGCCCATGGCGGCAAAGCCCGCGGCACAGGCAAAGCGGTTGGCAAACAGGCTGTCGTAAATTTCGCTCGCCCCCGCTGCCGTCAGCAGCACGGCGGCGGCCAGCGGCGCAGTGTCGGTGGCAAAGGCGGGACAGGCGTCGGCCCGCAGGTGTGCCCCGCCCCGCAGCGGCACGGCGGGGTCACGGGCCAGCCGCACGCAGTCTCCGGCCCGGCTGACCTGCACGCCGGTCCCGGCCAGAAAGCGCAGAAACGAGTCATAGCTGGCCGGGTCGCAGCCCGCAATTTCGATCTGTCCGCCCGCGCACGCCAGTGCGGCGGCGTAGGTCGCGGCGGCGATGCGGTCCGGCAGCGGGCGGTGAAAGGCTCCGCCCAGCGGTCTGCCGCCCTGCACCGTCAGCACCGGCGTGCCAGCGCCCTGAATATCCGCCCCGCAGGCAGACAAAAACGCGATCATGTCGCCGATCTCCGGCTCCTGCGCTGCGCCGCGCAGCACGGTCTGCCCCGCGGCGCAGCAGGCGGCCATCAGCAGGGTCATTGTGGCCCCGACGCTGGGCAACCGCAGTGTAAAATCCACCCCATGCAGCGGCCCCGTGCGCCGCAGCGTGACGGCGATGCCCTCCAATTCGACCTCGGCCCCCATGGCGGCCAGCCCGGCCAGGTGGATGTCCACGGGCCGCGGGCCGAGGCGGCAGCCCCCGGGCAGCGGCAGGCGCACATAGCCGACGCGGCAGAGCAGCGGCGCGAGATAAAATACCGAGCTGCGCATGGCCCCGGCCAGATGCTCCGGGATGTCGCCGCAGAGATGGTCCGCGGGACGGGTGCAGAGGTCCGCCCCGCAGCGCCGCACCCGGGCCCCGACAGCGTCCAGCAGCGCCAGGCTGGTGTCCACGTCGGCCAGACGCGGGACGTCCCGCAGGCGGCAGGGGCCGTCGCAGAGCAGCGTCGCCGCCAGCAGCGGCAGGGTGCTGTTTTTGGCGGCGGCAGGCCGGATGCTGCCGTGCAGGGTGCGTCTGCCGTGGATGGTAATCGTCTGCATGAGCGGGGCCTCCTAAACCAATGATATTGCCGGAAAGCGGGAGGATGCGCGGCAGGGGCCGCATATAGGCGGCCCGCAGCCTTTCGGCAGACAGCCGGCTGCCTTACACGCGCGGGCCGGGCATACCCGGCCCCTACCGGGCGGCATTGTCAGTCAACGGGCCGCCGCATACTCTCCCCTCGTCCGGCCCTGCGGGGCGACCTTCCCCCAAGGGGGAAGGCAAGGGGTATCTCTACCCCGTTATATGCCGCGTTCCCTCCCGCTTATTACAGCAGCAGCGGCTGGATCTGCACGCCGCGCAGCGCGGCCTCTAATGTGTCGGGCAGGAGCGTGAAATCGCTTTTCAGGCTGCACGGCTTTTTGTAGCTGTCGTCCTGGCCGAAGGGCACAAAATAGTAGCTACGCCGCTGCAAAAGCTGGCCCAGCGCCGGGGCACTGCCCGAAAGCCCATCGTTCGTGGACGGGGCGATAATAATGGGCCGTCCGCCGCGCAAAAGGCTTTTTGCGGCCAGCGTCACGGGAGTCGAGCTGATGCCTGCGGCCAGCAGCGCCATCGTGGTGCCGGTGGCCGGGGCAATGATGAGAGCCTCGGCAAGCCGCTGCGGGCCGAGCGGCTCAACGGCCTGCAGGGTCGTCAGCGGTCTGTGGCCGGTCACTTCATATAAGGTCTGCCGCAGGGCCGACGCGGTGCCGAAGCGGGTATCCAGCCCGGCGGCGCTGGCACTCAAAACGGGCAGGACGTCCCACCCGCGGGCAGTCAGGACACGCAGCTGGGGCAGCACCGCAGCAAAGCTGCAAAAGCTGCCGCACAGCGCAAAGGCGACGGTGCGTTTGGATTGGGTGGTCATGGGGCGGTGCTCCTTTCGTCGGGATCGCGTTCTTCCAGGATCGCCAGCACGGTCTGTGCAATCAGCGCCCCGGCTGTCTGCGGCGCGCAGCGGCCCGGCAGGGCCAGGGCGTGCTCGGCGTGCAGACCCAGTTCCTCGGCGGCGGCAAAGTCGGTGCCGCCGGGCAGACTGGCCAGGTCAATGATGAGCGCCCCGCCCGGCAGCTGCTGCAGAAGGGCCCGGGGCAGCACCGGCGCGGGGATCGTGTTGATGACGGCGTCAAAGCCGGGCAGCAGTGTGGGCAGGGCCGTCAGGGGCGCGGCGCGGCACCCGGCACAGCGGGCATTGGCGCGCTGCTCGGGGCTGCGGGCGGCCACGGTGACGCGCCCGCCCAGCAGCACCAGCCGCCGTGCCACGGCGCGCCCGACGCGGCCATAGCCCAGCACGAGAAAGCCGCTCTCCCAGATCGTGCGCTCCCGCAGGCGGAGCAGCAGCTCAAGACAGCCCTCGGCGGTGGGCACGGCGTTCAGGCATTCCAGCTCGGGCCGCAGAAAATAATCGATCAGCGGCAGCCCGGCCTCCCGCGCGGCCATCCGCACCGGCATCCCGGGGCGGCCCGCTAAGATCAGCGTCCCCTGCCCCGCACCCTGCAGTGCGCGGGCGACCTCGTCACTGACGCGGCCCTGGGACATGGGCAGCAAAATGTAATCGGCTGCGGCGGCATTGTCGGCGGCGGTCACGCCGTAACCCGCACGGCGCAGCACGCGCGCCGCCGCCTGCTGGCGGGCATCGTGCCCGACCACGCAAAATGTTTTCGGCATAGGCGCTCACCTCGGTTTGATTTGCGCCATACTATGCCGGGGCGCGTGTACCTGTGCCTTCTGCCTTCCCCGTCGGGGGAAGGTGGCCCGCAGGGCCGGATGAGGGCAGAGTATGCCCTATTGCCAATTCACGGGCAATTGCGGCGGCTCTGCCCTCATCAGTCGCTTTCAGCGACAGCTTCCCCCGAGGGGGAAGCCGCGGCACGCAAAAAAGGCACCCACCTTTTCCTAAAAGATGGATGCCTTTTTACTCAATAATATTTCAGCCCGTCGCACTGGCCGCGCCAGACGAGGAGCGGGTTGATGGGCACGGTGCCGATGCGCAGCTCGGCCACAACGGTCCTGCCGCTGGTGCCCAGCAGCTGGCCCTGCTTGACATCGTCCCCGGCCTCGACGTCCAGTGCGGTCAGGCCGTAGAAGATGCTCCTGAGGCCCGCGCCGTGGTCGATGACGACGGTGTAGCCGTAGCTGCCGCCAAGGCCCTCGGCCAGCAGCACATGGCCGCTGGCGGGCACGATCATAGAATCCTTCGACTTTTTCGGCTTGATGACGACATTTGTCGAGGTGCGCCCGCCATAGCCGTAGTTCGTGCTGCGCTCGCTGTAGGAACGGCCCACGTACTCGGTCATGCCGTAGAGCAGCGGTGTGTCAAAGCTGTCCAGGAACGGCTGCACAAAGCCGCCCGTGGCCCACTGGATCTCGCCGCCGTCAGTCGTCAGCAGCCTGCGGACGGCATCGGGGGCGTCGTCCGCGCCGATGTAGGGCGACGTCAGCTGGGACTTGGCGCTGTAATCCTTGTAGGAGTAGGAGGCCGCGCGGACCGACAGCGTCAGCGTCTCGGTATAGCCGTCGGCAGTCACGGTCAGCTCGGTGTTTCCGGTCTCGGCGTTCCACGGGATGGGCAGGTAGCAGATCCAGCCGTTGGCGGCCCTGACGAAGCCTGTGCTTTCCAGCGGGCCCGTCAGCGTCGGCTCGGTCCGGCTCATGGTGCTGCCGACGCGCACGGCGGCCACGCTGCCCTGCTGCACCGTCGGTGTGCAGAGCGTGATGGACGGTTTGATGCTGACGGTGAAGCGGAACTGCCAGGTCTCGGTGCCGGTGACGCTGGAGCGGTCCTCGGCGGCGCTGTCAGACGCGGTGACGACGAGCTTGGCGTCAAACGTGCCGTTCTCCGCAAACAGATAGCTGCGGAAGCCGGTGACGCTGCCCTCGTACACGGTCTCCTTGTCGGCGTCGGTGATGGTCAGCTGGGTGCTGTAGTCGGACGGCGTCACGATAATATCCGGCGATGCGTCGGATATGGCATCCTCAAGCACAACGGGAGAGGAATTGAGCGTTTCGGCGTAGGTGCGCCTGAAAAAGCTGCTGACCACTGGCACGTGCCACTTGTAGGCCGTGGGAGCAAGCTCCTGGCCGTCAAAGGTGACCTTGACTTCGGGCAGCATGTCAGGCGTGGCGCTGCGGTAAAGCCATGCCACGCCGCCGCCTGCGATGATGAGTACGAACAGCACAACGAGGAGCAGCCACTTGAACATGCCGAACACACCGCGCCCGAGGGCCTGCGGGATCGTATCCTGCGGCTCGTCGTCCTCGTCGTCGGCGGCGCTGTCATGCTGCGGTGCCTCGGGCGCCGGGGCAGGCCCGGCAGACGGCGCGGGGGCCTCCTCCAGCCCGGCCATGATCTGCGCAATCGAAAGCTGCGCCGTGCGGGAGATGTTCGCCGTGCGGGCGGCCTCAGCGGCAAGGGCTTTATCGTTGGCAAGGTCATCGCTGAAAACAAGGCCGGACGGCTCGGCAGCGTCCTCCGAGGGGACGTCCCCGGTTTGCTCGGGCGTGTCGGTGACGGCTGTGTCTGCCGCGGCGGCCTCGGGGGGGCGCTTCTGCCGCAGGCGTATCGTCGGCGGCAGGGGCGTCCGCTGTCGGTTCGGGCTCCGTCCCGGCGGGCTCGGCCCTTTCCGCAGGCTCGGGCAGCTCCGGGGTACTCGGAACGTCGGGCACGGTGGGTGCGGCAGCGTCCTCCCGGGCGGGGGTCTCCGGCGGTTCGGGCTTGCTTTCGGATTTGGGCTCGGCAAGCTCCGGCGCGGCGGGAACGGGGCTCTCCTGTGCGGGGGCCTTGCGCTCCGGGGTCTCGTCAGCCGGGGCTTTTTTCGCCGTCTTAGCAGCCTTCGGCGTCTTGGGCTTTGCGGTTTTTGTTGTCTTTGTTGCCTTTGTGTTTTTTTTGGCCCGCGGCTTTTTGGGGGACGCGGCAGGCTTTTTCGTGGTCTGCCCGTCTGCGGCGGGCGGCTCGGCGCTGTCCGTCGGCGCAGGGGGCGTGTCGGCGGCAGGCTGGGGGCTGGCTGCCTTGCGGCGCCGGGGCTTCGGCTTGGGGGCCTCCTTCGGCTGTACCGCAGTGGATTTCTTATCTTCTTCCATACTCACACTCACTCTTTTAGGGACCTTTATGGATGCCCGGCAAAACGGCAGCGGCACGGCAGGCCGGGTGTGCCGTGTGCAGCTATTTTATTCAGCCTCGCGGAATTGCAGACCACTGTTTCCGTCCAGCGCGGTCTGCGGGTCAGTGGATTTGCTGCCGATGCGCAGCTCGTAGATCAGGTTGTGGGCCGTCCCGGCGGTGCCCAGCGGGTCGCCGGCGGACACACTCTGCCCGCGCTCCACGCCGACAGTCTCCAGCCCGTACAGGTAGCTCTTTACGCCGCAGCCGTGGTCAATGACCACCGTGCCGCCGGTCAGGGTCAGCGTGCCCGCAAAGACGACGTTGCCTGCCTGCGGGGCGGTGACGGTCTCGCCGTCCGCGGCGGCATAGGTCAGGCCGGTGGCCTGGCCGCTGCGCTGGCCGTCCACCATCTGGGTGACACCGTACTCCATGGCGACAGCGCCCGCGCTGGGGGCCTCAAAGCGGCCATTCCAGAGCTTGGCGGAGCTGCCCGTTGTGTACAGCGGCCATATAGCGTTGCGGAACTCCTCCCCGCCGCCGGTGTCCTCCTCGGCGGGGACGGTGACCGTATCATACATGGTGCGGGTGACGGTCAGGGTGATGTCCTTTTCCAGACTCCCACAGGTCAGGTGCAGCGTATGGTCGCCGCCCTCGGCGTTGTAGGTCACGGGAAGATAGCCCATGTAGCCGCTGGCGGTCTTGCGGAACCAGACGGTGCCCAGATCGGTCTCCAGGCTCGGCTCGCCGTCCAGAATGCCGGACAGCTGCACAGCCACGATGCTGCCCTGCGGCGCGCGCTCGGTGCTCAGGGTGACCTTGGGGTTCATCGCCATCGTGTAGCCGGCGCGGTAGGCGTACCAGCCCACGGGGTCGCCGGGGTTGTCCGCACTGCTGTGGTGCGCGGTCACGATGATCTGATAGTCCCCATTTTGTGTATAGGTATAGGTATTGCAGTCGGCCAGTGCGCCGGTCCAGACCGTGCCGTCGGGCGCGGTGATCTGAAGCTCGGCAGCGGTGACCCAGTCGGGCAGGACGAGCTGCGGCACGGTATCGGTGAAGGTGCCCAGCTTCTGCACGGTCAGGTTCGTCGGGCTTTCGTAGGTCTTGTTGACCTTATCGCCCAGCACCGGGATGACCCAGCTCCAGCCGTTGGGCTCGAGGGTCTGCTCACCGAAGGTGACGGCCTCCTGCGGCAGGGCGTCCGTCCCAGTGCGGCTGTAAAGAAAAGCCGCCGTTCCGCCCAGGATGGCGGCAATCATAACGGCGACCATCACAAGCCAAAGCAGCAGTTTACGCATATTGTGTTTTCTCCGTGGCAGTATGGCATTGCCAAAAAGCCGGACGCCGTCAGGTCGGTGCCCAGCCGGGTTGTGGTGGCAGAAAGGCTTCCCCCGCGGGGGAAACCTTGAGGATCAGTTACTCCTTCTCCTCTGCGGGGGCGGAGGGGATGTTCTCGTAGGTGGTGGAATCCTCGTCGTCGTAATCGTCATCCTCGTAGTCGTCGCTGAACAGCAGGCGCTCGTACTCGTCCAGCTCCTTTTCACGGTGGTAGAGATAGAGAGCGGCGGCGGTCAGGGCACCGGCAGCGGCAAACAGGAATGCCAGAACGGCGCCGAAGGTGGTTTTCTTCATCATAGTAGTTCTCCTTTTGCAAATGCTGCGCTGCAACGCAGCTTTCGTGAAAAACGCCGCAGCGGGCGTGCATACAAAGCAATAACGCTAACCTTATTATACCCGACGCAGAGGGCAATTACAACCCGAACATTTGTAAAATATTAAAGGAAAGATAATAGACCACAGCTTTAAAGCAGAAAAGAGGAAGGCCGCGGGCCGGTGCTGCCGGCGGCGTGAGGAACGGACGACCCGTAGGGGCCGGGCATGCCCGGCCCGGTACCTTCTCGCAAACGCCCGTTTATGGGTAACCTCCGGGCCGCATATATGCGGCCCCTACCGCGCGGCAAATAAAAAAGTCCCCGGCAGCATGACACTGCCAGGGATATTCTTATGCTGGAATCAGAACAGCCTATCCACCGGGTACAGCCCATCCTCGCTCATCTTTTTCAGGGCTTCGACCAGCTCGGGCTTGTCCTCGCGGTAGGTGATGCCGTGCCATTTGTCGGCACTGGTCAGCACATGGACGTCCGCTTTGCCGGCCTCCAGCGCGTTCGTCACGACGGTGGGCAGGTAATATTCGCACTTCATCGGGTTGACGGGCAGGCTGGCCTGCAGGAACGCGGCAAAACCGGCCTTGGCCTCCTGCACGTAGGCGGGGGTGAAGCCCCACAGGTTCATCGAGACAACACAGTCGGCGGGCAGGTCGGCCCAGCTCTTGCCGCCGTCCTCGCTGTAATGGATGCCGTCGGCGTAGGGCTCGATGCAGGTGCGCTCGGTCACGCTGACGAGGTTGCGGCTCTCGTCGGTCACGCAGACGCCGCGGCTGACACTGCCGTTGGCGCTGACCGTGTTGCCCAGCAGGAAGCCGACCATGGCCCAGGCGTAGCGGTCCCCGTCGGCGTGGGTGCTCAGGTAGTCGTAGATGAGCTTGAAGCCCTGCGGGCCGTAGTAGTCGTCGGCGTTGATGACCGCAAACGGCGCGTCGCCGATGGCCTCCTCGGCCACGAGGATGGCATGGGCGGTGCCCCAAGGCTTGACGCGGCCCTCCGGCACGGTGAAGCCCTCGGGCAGCTTTTCCAGCTGCTGGTAGGCGTAGCGGACCTCGAACCCGGCGCGCACGGCACGGGCACCGACGGCCTCTTTAAACGCCTGCTCGATCTCGTGCTTGATGATAAAGACGACGGTCTTGAACCCGGCGCGGCGGGCATCGTACAGGCTGTAGTCGAGGATGGCCTCGCCGGACGGGCCGACGGGGTCGATCTGTTTGAGTCCGCCGTAGCGGCTGCCCATACCGGCGGCCATGACAACGAGGATCGGTTTGGTAGACATAGGCTTTTGCTCCTTCTTCTAAGAGTGACTGCGCTGTAGGGGCCGGGCATGCCCGGCCCGCGCGTGTATGGCAGACGAACGCCCGCCGTAAAGCTGCGGGCCGCACATGTGCGGCCCCTACCGGGCGTCGCCACATTGATTTTTATCTTACTCTTTTTTTCAGCCACATGCAAGCACCTTATAAAATTAGAAAAAAACTGCGCAATTTCCGCAGATTGTGACCCGGTTTGCTATGGCAACTTAAAACAGAAAATGCTATAATGAATAAAACTACAAAACAGGAGGGCTTTTTCCGATGGAACATACCGGAAAACGTGCGCTGGTGCTGGCTGGCGGCGGGGCCAAGGGCAGCTATCAGATCGGCGTCTGGCGCGCTCTGCAGGAGCTGGACTGGACGCCTGACATCATCACGGGCGCAAGCGTCGGCACGCTGAACGGCTGCCTGTTCACGATGGGCAAGATCCAGGAGGCCGAGGACCTGTGGCGCAGCCTGGAAATTCACGATGTTCTCGAAGTCCCCGCAACGCTCAAGCCCGAGGAGCTGCGCACGTTCTTCCTCGACATCATCCGCAGCGGCGGACTGAACGTTGAACCGCTGGCCGAGATGATCGACCGCCTGATCGACGAGGAGGCCGTGCGCACATCGCCTATCCACTTCGGCCTTGTCATGACCGAGCTGGGCAGCCTGCGCAGCGTGCAGTGCCCCATCGAGGACATCCCCGAAGGGCAGTTAAAGGACTATATGCTGGCGTCCAGTGCCTGCTTCCCGGCCCTGCGCCCGCGGGAAATTGACGGTGTAAAGTACATTGACGGCGGCTGGCGCGACAATATGCCGCTGGATCTGGCCGCAAAAATGGGCGCAGCGGAGCTGCTCGGCGTCGATGTAGACGGCATCGGCATTGTACGCCCCAACACCACCGGCCTGCCGACGCGCATCGTGCGCAGCCATTGGGATCTGGGCCCGACGCTGGACTTTGACCCCGCCCGCGCCGGGCGCAACATCGCGCTGGGCTACTTTGACACGCTGCGGCTGTTTGGCCGCTGCGGCGGCACGGCCTACGCCATGCTGCCCGACAATGAGGAATTTCTGGCTCGCTTTGCCGAGCAATACCAAAAACTGCTGGCCGAGGTCTGCGCCCGCGCACCGGAAATTGACCTTGTGGAGAAAAACGCGCGGCAGCGCGCAAACTACCCGGCACCCTACGCACCGAACCCGAGTGCGCCCACCCGTGGCGCACTGGCCCCGCTGGAGCTGGCCGCCGAGCACGTCGGCGTGCCCGAGGACGTGCCCTACACGCCGAAGCTGCTGGCCGCGACCTTCATGGGCAGCTTTGACAAGGACCCGGCAGACCGCTTCCCCGCCCTGCTGGACGGCAGAGACAACACCCTCGTGACCGAGCGTGCCATCGCCGCCGCCGTGCCCGAGGAATTCGTGACCGCCCTGGTCAGCAAGACCCTGGGCGAGCTGCCGATTTTGTAAAAAGGCTTCCCCCTTGGAGCCCCGCCCGCGTTTGCCAAAGTATCGCGCTGTAGGGGCCGGGCGGTAAGCTTTTAACGGGTGTCTGCGGCGAACCCGCCCCTCATCCGACCCTGCGGGAACCCCCTCCCGGAGGGGGCCAAGAAGAAAAAAGGAGGCATCCTATGCACACCTATACCGGCGTACCGGCGTCCACCGGCATTGTGGTCGGCCCGGTTGAGCAGATCGACCACGGCACCACCGGCCTGCACCGCATCGTCTGCGACCCGTTCCGGGAGCGTGCCCTCTACGACGTCGCCGTCGTGCTGGCCAAGGATGAGCTGCGCCGTTTGAGCCAGCGCGCCAAGGGGCCGGACGCGGATATTCTGCTGTTCCAGATCGCCCTGCTGGAGGACGAGTCCTTCACGAACGAGATCGGTGACTATATCGCCGCCGGTGCGGGTGGGGCTGCCGCCGTCGAGCGCGCCGAGCAGATTTTTGCGGGCCGCCTGAAAAACGTCGATGATGAGTACATCCGGGAGCGCAGCGTCGATGTCTGCGACGTCTGCCGCCGCGTGGTGGATATTCTGGACGGACGCCCGCGCCGCCGCCTGCATCTGAAGCGCCCCCGCATCCTGGTGGCGGACCGCTTCTTCCCCAGTGACCTGTTCAGTCTGGACCGCCGCATGGTGCTGGGCCTGGCCAGCGACCAGGACAGCACGGTCAGCCATGCCGCCATCATGGCCCGCAGCATGGGCATCCCGGCGGTGGTACAGCTGGGCGGCGGCACTGCGGCCATGGCCGTGGGCCACCGTGCGATCCTTGACGCCGACAACGGCACGCTTATTGTGGAGCCGGACGGTGCGCAGATCGCCCAGGCGGACTGTAAAATTGCATTGAGCCGCCTGCACGGCCAGAAGCCCGACCCCGTGGCCGCCCTGCCCTGCCTGACGAAGGACGGCACGGCCTTCCGCCTGATGCCGACCTGCAACATCAGCGACAGCGACGTGCCCCATACGCGCGGCGCGGCGGGCATCGGCCTTGTGCGCACCGAGACCGCGATTCTGTACGACCAGAGCGACGAGGTGCAGACCACCCGTCTGCGCGAGCTGCTGAAAAGCGCCGAGGGCGTGCCCGTGCTGCTGCGCACCTGCGATACCCGCGCCGACGACGCCCCCTGGGCCGGGGAGACGCAGGACCGCCTGCGCGGCAACCGGCTGTTCAAGCCGCAGATCCGGGCGCTGCTGCGCGCCGCCACGGACGGCGACCTGCGGGTCGTGTTCCCGATGATAAAAGATGTGGCCGACTGGGATCGCTGCGTGAAGGAGGTCAACACCTGCCGCGACGAGCTGCTGGCCGAGGGCTGCGAGACCGGCCCGATGATGCTGGGCTGCGTTGTGGACATGCCGTCCGCCGCGGTCATGGCCGGGGATATGATGGAGCACGGCGCGCAGCTGATGGCTGTGGATATTGAGGACCTGACCCGCTACACGCTGGGCCTTGTGCAGAACCCCACCGCCGCCGTGAACCAGCTGACGAACCCCGCCGTGCTGCGCCTTGTCAGCGGCATTCTGGAGCAGGCGCAGGAGCACGGCGCACAGGTCTATCTCTGCGGCATCACCGTGGCCGCCGTGGATGCCATGCCGGCCTATTTAAAGCTCGGCATCCGCACCTTCAGCGCCGAGCCCGCGGCGCTGCTGCCGCTGAAGAAGCTGCTGATGGAGCAGGAGCTGACGCAGTAGCGCTGTAGGGGCCGGGCATGCCCGGCCCGCAGGCTTCCCATAAATAGGGCGATTTCGCGAGGTGCAGGGCCGCACATGTGCGGCCCCTACCGGCAGCACCAAACGCCCCGGGAGGGATGAATCCCTCCCCTACTACTTAAAAAATGAAAATGCCCGCCGTGTTCCCACGGCGGGCATTGTTCATGCGATCAATTACTGAGCAGCAGCCTTGTTGGCGCGCTTAGCCATGCGGCTGATCTTGCGGGCAGCGGTGTTCTTATGGATAACACCCTTGCTCTTAGCAGAGTCGATGGCAGAGACAGCAACCTTAACGACGGTCTCCTTGTCAGCAGCATTGCTGTCGATGGCAGCGTTTGCCTTCTTGACCACTGTTTTCAGGTTGGACTTGACGACCTTGTTGTGCAGAGCCTCTTTCTTGGCCTGAACAACACGATCCTTCTGAGATTTAATATTAGGCATTCGTTCCACCTCCTTGGTTCCCCATAACAGTACAAGTTATCCTACCACACTTTTTGCAAAGTTGCAAGGGCTTTTTGAAAAAAACTTCATAGAAACCAAAAAAATCGCATAAAATTCTGGTACAAGGGGGTGTGTGCCATGCAAAAGCTGCGCCGGTGGGCGGCGGCTGCGCTGTGCGGGGCCGCATTTGCGGGCAGTGCGGCGGCGGTTCTGGCCGCGTGTGCGGTCTGCCCCGGGCGGGCGTGGATCGTGCGCGGGGCGCTGTTTTTGCAGGACCCCGCGGCGGCTGCGGCCATCGCCTGGCCAGCGGATGCCGCCCGGGCCGCCTACAAGCCCCAGAAGCCGGACCGCCGCCCCACGCCCGTGCCCACGGCGACGCCCTCCCCGGCCCCGACAGCTGCGGCAACGCCCACGCCGGAGCCGTCCCCCGCTTCCACGCCGCTGCCCAGTGCCGCGCCAGAGCTGGACGACGCGGGCCGCATCCGCAGCGTGACGCTCAGGCAGGGCAGCGGCGACGGCTATGTGGCACTGGCCGCAGGCAGCATCCGAAACAGCACCGAGCACACAGACGCTGACCTGCGCGCCGCTGTGACGACGCAAAATTTACCGTTTGCCGTTGAAAAGAACAGTGCCCTGCCGCAGGTGCTCATCATGCACACCCACGCCACCGAGAGCTACCAGACCTGGCCGGACCCCGTGTTTGACCCCGGCTACACGGCCCGCAGCAAAAGCACGGCGCTGAATATGTGTGCCGTCGGAGAGAAAATGGCGCAGGTGCTCAACGCGGCGGGCATCCGCACGCTGCACGACGAAACGCTCTATGATGCGCCCGGCTACACCGACAGCTATAAGCGCAGCCGCGCGGGCGTGCAGACGTATCTGGAGCGCTGCCCTTCTATAAAGGTCGTGCTGGATGTCCACCGCGATGCCATCGAGGACAGCGACGGCACGCGGGTCAAGCCCGTGTGCGAGATCGACGGCGAGAGCACGGCGCAGGTCATGGTCATTGCCGGGTGCGGCAACGGCAGCAGCATTGCCCTGCCTAACTGGCGGCTCAATCTGCGTTTTGCCGCCGAATGGGAGACCGCTATGGAAAGTGCCTACCCGGGCCTGACCCGCCCTGTGCTGTGCGGGTATCGGTTTTACAATCAGGATTTGACGACAGGCAGTCTTTTAATAGAGATCGGCGGCCACGCAAACACGCTGGACGAGGCCCTCCGCGCCGGAGAGTACGCCGCCAAGGCGCTGGCGGCGGTGCTGGGAGGGTAAATCTCTCATTACAATTTTAATCAGGGGCGGGATTCATCCCTTCCGGGCAGCTTGCGCCGCCGCACACTCCCACGGGCGGATATGGAATCCGCCCCTACGGTAGGAATCGGCGTCCCCGACGCCCCGCAGACCTTCATGGCATCGCAAACGTAACATCATCGCCGCGCGGTAGGGGCCGGACATGTCCGGCCCTGCACCTTCCCATAAACGCCTGCCCGCTGGATACCTCCGGGCCGGGCATGCCCGGCCCCTACAACCCTGCAACTCTGCAAATATCGGCTCTTTACTTTTTATAAAATACCTGTTACAATAAGAACATTCATATATATAAAGAGGAGTGGACTATCCATGCAGAGAACGGAACTTGCATCGCTGTACAAGGCCACCCCTGCAGACGGCACCAAGGTCACCGTCTGCGGCTGGGCCAAGACTGTGCGCGATTCTAAAAATATCGGCTTTATCTCGCTGTCCGACGGCAGCTGCTATAAGCCCGTCCAGATCGTTTTTCAGGCCGACAAGCTCGCCAACTATGCCGAGATCGCCAAGTGCGGTCTGTACACGAGCTTTGAGGTCACCGGCAGCGTTGTTGTGACCCCGGGCGCCAAGCAGCCCTTTGAGATCAATGCGGATGAAATCACCGTGCTCGGCCCCTGCGGCGGCGACTATCCGCTGCAGAAAAAGAAGATGGGCATGGACTATCTGCGAACCATGACCCACCTGCGCCCCCGCACCAACACCTTCAACGCTGCGTTCCGCGTGCGCGGCCAGGCGGCGTTCGCCCTGCACCAGTTCTTCCATGAGCACGGCTTTACCTACGTGCATACGCCGATTTTCACCGGCTCTGACTGCGAGGGTGCCGGTGAGATGTTCCAAGTGACCACCCTTGACCTCAACGATATCCCCCGCAACGACGAGGGCGGCGTTGACTACACGAAGGACTTCTTCAAGCGTCCTGTCAACCTGACCGTTTCCGGCCAGCTGGAGGCCGAGGCCATGGCCATGGCGCTGGGCAACGTCTACACGTTCGGCCCCACCTTCCGCGCCGAGAAGAGCTACGACACCCGCCATGCCGCCGAGTTCTGGATGATCGAGCCCGAGATGGCCTTCGCCGACCTGAACACCTATCTCGAGACCGCCGAGGCCATGACCCGCTACGTCATCCGCTACCTGCTGGACAACTGCCCCGACGAGCTGGCCTTCTTCAACCAGTTCTTTGACAAGGGCCTGATCGAGCGCCTCGAGCTGGTCGCATCCAGCGACTTTGCCCGCGTGACCTACACCGACGCCATCGAGCTGCTGAAGAAGAACAACGACAACTTCCAGTATAAAGTCGAGTGGGGCACCGACCTGCAGACCGAGCACGAACGCTACCTGACCGAGCAGATTTTCAAGAAGCCCGTGTTCGTCACCGACTACCCGAAGGAAATCAAGGCATTCTACATGCGCCAGAACGAGGACGGCAAGACCGTGGCCGCCGCTGATATGCTGGTGCCCGGCATCGGCGAGCTGATCGGCGGCTCTCAGCGTGAGGAGCGCCTCGACGTGCTGGAGGCCCGCATGAAGGAGCTGGGCCTGAACACCGCCGACTACGACTGGTATCTCGACCTGCGCCGCTACGGCAGCGTCAAGCATGCGGGCTACGGTCTGGGCTTTGAGCGCCTGCTGATGTACGTCACCGGCATCCCCAACATCCGCGACGTCATCCCCTTCCCCCGTACCTGCGGTGGTTTTTGATGCAGCCCATTGCCGCACCGCTGCTGCAATGGTTTGACGCAAACAAGAGGCTCCTGCCTTTCCGGCAGGAGCCTTCTGCGTACCATATCTGGGTCAGCGAGATCATGCTCCAACAGACCCGTGTGGCAGCGGCTATCCCCTATTATGAACGCTTTATCGCGGCTTTACCGGACCCCGCCGCGCTGGCGGCCTGTGAGCCGGACGCCCTGCGCAAGCTGTGGCAGGGGCTGGGCTACTACAACCGCGTCAACAATATGCAGAAGGCTGCCCGCATCGTCTGCGAGCAGTACGGCGGCGACCTGCCCGCCGACTACGACGCCTTGCGCAGTCTGCCGGGCATCGGTGACTACACGGCGGGCGCGGTGGCCAGCATTGCGTTTGGCATCCCCGTCCCTGCGGTGGACGGCAACGTCCTGCGCGTTTTTGCGCGGCTGTACAATGACGACGCGGACGTCATGGCCCCGGCAACGAAGAAAGCCTTTACCGTGCGGGTGCTGGACCAGATGCCCAAGGCCACGCCCGGCCCCTACAACGAGGCCCTGATGGAGCTGGGTGCGCTGGTCTGCATCCCCGGCACGCCCCACTGTGAGGAATGCCCGCTGGCCGATTTGTGCCGGGGCTATGCGGCTGGCCGGGCGGACCAGCTGCCTGTGAAGCCCGCGCCCAAGGCCAAGGGCAAGGTGCCCGTGACGGTGGCGCTGATTGAAAGTGAGCAGGGGTTGCTTTTGCAGCGCCGCCCCGCACGGGGACTGCTGGCCGGATTGTGGCAGCCCGCAGCGTGGGAAAAAGCGCTGACGCGGGACGAGCTGACCGCCGCACTGGCGGGCATCGGTGTACAGGCCGCGCTGGACGAGCCCCTGCCCCCCGCAAAGCACGTATTTACGCACAAGATTTGGGAGCTTGGCGGCTGGCGAGGCACCGCCCCCGCCTGTGTTCTGCCCGACGGGTATGTCTGGGCCGCGCCGGAGGATTTGGCAGAGGTCTACCCCGTGCCGAATGCGTTCGGGGCGTATGTGAAGGCGAAGTGAGGGTGAGTTTCTCATGGCCATGAACGGGCAGACCCCTCAGGCCTCGCGGGCTCTGCTCGTTTGCCGCTATGTATAACCTCCCGTGGGCTGTGCGCCAGCCACACACCTCCCCGGAGCGGTCAAGACCGCTCCCTACAAACCGGCCGTGAACGACATTCCGTAGGGAGGGGTCTTGACCCCTCCGCGCCCGTGTGCGGTTAGCGCCCGTAAAAAGGCAATAGAGCCGTAGGGGCCGCACATGTGCGGCCCGCAGCCTGCCCGTCAGCACCCGTTCCAGGAAAGCCGCGGGCGGCATATATGCCGCCCCTACAAGCCATCCCGCAAACGCCCGCCTGCCTTATACGTCCCGGGCCGGGCATGCCCGGCCCCTACAGTACATCAAACAAAAACAGGAGCATCACCACGCACGGTGACGCTCCTGTTCTTTTTTACATAGTATGGCTTGCTGCGGTCACTCCAGGTTACCGGTCAGCAGCATGACGGACGTCAACGCGGCTAACGGCGCGGTCTCGCAGCGCAAAATCCGGGGGCCTAACCCTACGGTCACAGCCCCGGCGGCCTTCGCGGCCTCGGCCTCCTCGACGGAGAAGCCGCCTTCGCTGCCGGTCACGATGGCAACGCGCTTGTACTGCCCGGGGTGCAGCACCTCCCGCAGGGGCGCGCCGCCGCCCTCGTAAAAGAACAGCACAACGTCAAAATCCGCAAATGCTTTGCAAACCGCGGCAAAATCGTTCAGCGGCAGGGCCACGTGGGGCAGCATGGCGCGGCCCGCCTGCTTGGCGGCCTCGGCGGCAATGCGGTTGTAGCGCTCGTTCTTGACATCCTCTTTTTTCGGCGTGGCTACGCAATACCGGCTGAAAAACGGCACGACCTCGGTCACGCCCAGCTCGACGCTGTGGCGGATGACCTCCTCCAGCTTGCCCGCCTTGGGGTAGCCCGCAAACAGCGTCACGGCGCAGTCCGGCTCAGCCTTGCTCGTCGTGCCGTCGGTGACGGAAAACTCCACCCGCCCCGGCTCGATGGCCGTGACCGTGCCGAGGTATTCCAGCCCGTCCGGCCCGCAGAGCACGACCTCCTCACCGATTCTGGCGCGCATGACGTCGGCCAGATGGTGGGCGTCGCTGCCGGTCAGCGCGGCGCGGCCATCGGCCAGCTCCCGCGTAAAATAACGATGCGGCATAGATCAAGCCTCTTTCTTTTCGCAGATGATGCAGACCCAGCCGCGCTTCTCCTTGACCTCGACAGGCTCGAGACCCGCGGCCTTCAGCCCGGCCAGCACCTCGTCCTTGCGCTCGTCGATGATGCCGCTGGCGATGAACCGTGCGCCCGGGGCCATGAGCACCGGCACATGCGGGGCCAGCGACAGGATGGCAGCCGCCACGATGTTGGCCGTGATGATGTTGTACTGGCCGCTGGCCTTGTCGGACAGGTCGCCGACGAGGACTTTAAAGCGGTCCGCCACGCCGTTGCGCGCGGCGTTCTCGCCCGCGGTGCGCACGCACATGGGGTCGATGTCCACGCCCTCGGCGGAGTCTGCGCCTAATTTCAGCGCGGCAATGGCCAGAATGCCGGAGCCGGTGCCGATGTCGAGCACGCGCTCCCCGCCCCTGACAAGGCTGTCCAGCGTCTCGAGGCAGAGCGAGGTCGTCTCATGCGTGCCGGTGCCAAAGGCCATGCCGGGGTCCATGACGATCCTGATGCGGTCCGTCCGGTAATCCTCCCAGCCGGGCACGATGGCGAGGCGCTCGCCGATGTCCATGGCGTGGTAGTACTTCTTCCAGGCGTTCTGCCAGTCCTCCTGCTCGACGCCGGTGGTGTTGAGCTGGTAGCCGATGCCGCTGTTTTTCAGCCGTTCCTCAAACAGGGGCAGTACCTCGGCGGGGTTCTCGTCGGGGGCAAGGTACATGTGAACAATGACGATGTCACGCGGTTTGTCCAGCAGGTCCTGTTCAATTAAATCTACGTGGGCGATCTCCCACGCCTGCTGCTCCAGGTCGCTGTAGTCCTCAATATAGATGCCGCCGTTGGCAACCATCGTTGCGATGGCTTCGGCAGTGTCGGCGTCGCGCTTGGCGACGGTGATGCTGATGTCAGTCCATTCCATGTGGGTGGCTCCTTTATAAATTGCTTGCGGGCGCATACGGAATGCGCCCCTACGAATAACGGGCGCGTTGCAGGGGCGGCCATTGGCCGCCCGCGGAACGCGGTGGCTGCCGCAATGTGCCTGCGGGCGGGCAATGCCCGCCCCTACATGCCCGTAGGGGCGGATTCCATATCCGCCCGAGAACTGCGCCATAACCCCATTTTTACCTATTATACCGTATTTTCCCCCATAATTCAATCACAGAAAGGAGAAATCCCCATGCAAATCACACGCTTGTCTGCTGCTGAATGTGAGGACCTCTACCGCTCTGCCCTGCCGCGGGATTTCCCTGCCGCCGAGCTGAAGCCGTTTGCCGAGATCCAACGCCTGCTGGAGTCCGGCGTCTACGAGCCGCTCCTTCTGACCGATGACGCGGGCGCACGGCTGGCCTATGCGTGGCAGGTCGTGCTGCCGGGCCAGCGCACGGCGCTGCTTGATTACTTTGCCGTGCGGTACGACCTGCGCGGCAGCGGCGTGGGCACGGCGGCGCTGGGGCTGGTCCGGGACTACGATGCCATGCGGGTACACGACCTGGTGCTGGAATGTGAGCACCCCGCCGAGGCTCCCGACCCGGCCACCGCGCGGCGGCGCATCGGGTTTTACCTGCGGGCAGGCGCGCGGGCCACGGCGCTGGAAAGCCGGGTGTTCGGCACGCGGTACGCCGTGCTGGCCCTGCCCTGCGGCGGTACGGTCCCCGACGCGGCGCTTTGTAAAGAGCTGCGCACGCTGTACAAGGTCATGGTGCCGCACCCGTATTATCGCGGGCAGGTCATATTTTACGGCAGCTAGGCACATACTACCCCCAAAAAGGGGAGGAATGAAATGTGAAACTGGATCCCAGGCAATATGATGAGATGGTCAGCCGCGCGTCGCCGCCGTCGCCCGTGGTGCGGGACTGCGCGTGGGCGTTTTTGGTCGGCGGGGCCATCTGCACCCTCGGCGAGGCACTGCGGCAATTTTTCCTGATTTGGTACGACAAAACGCTGGCGGGCACGCTGACGAGCATTGCGCTGATTTTTCTGTCCGCCATTTTTACACTGCCGGGCTGGTACCAAAAGCTGGCCGCCAAGGCGGGTGCGGGGACGCTGGTGCCCATTACAGGGTTTGCAAACTCCGTCGTCAGCCCGGCGATTGAATTCAAGGCCGAGGGCTGGGTGACCGGTGTAGGCGCGAGGATTTTCGGCATCGCAGGGCCGGTCATCGCGTTTGGGACGCTGGCCAGCTTTGTGTGGGGCGTGCTCTACTGGCTGCTGGGAAAGGTGGGATGACTGATGACGCGCAGAGGCGATACCCTGCTGTTTGACGCGCCGCCCACCGTGGCGGCCTGGGCCGCGGCAGGCGGTAAAAAGGAGAGCGAAGGCCCGCTGGCGTCGGCCTTTGACTTTGTGACGCAGGACGCGGCTTTTGGCGAGCTGGGCTGCGAAAACTGGGAGCAGGCCGAAAGCCTCTTGCAGCGCAAGGCCGTGGAGGTCTGTCTGCGCAAGGCGGATATTCCGCGTTCCAAAGTCGATATTGCGTTTGCGGGCGACCTGCAGGCCCAGTGTACGGCCAGCAACTACACGATGCGGGAGCTGGGCATCCCGTTTGCGGGCGTCTACGGCGCGTGCTCGACCATGGCGGAGACGCTGGGCCTTGCTGCGGTGTTTGCGGCGGGCGGCATGGCCGAGCGGGTCCTGGCGCTGACAAGCAGCCATTTTTGCGCGGCAGAGCGGCAATTCCGCACGCCGCTGGAGTACGGTGCCAAGCGCACCCCCACGGCCCAGTGGACAGCCACCGCCGCGGGGGCCTGCCTGGTGCGGGCGCACGGCAGCGCGGGCGTGCCGGTGCTGTCGGTGACGTTTGGCCGCGTGCAGGATTTTGCGGTGCATGACATCAACAACATGGGTGCGGCGATGATGCCTGCGGCAGCCTCGACGCTGCTGCGCTATTTTTCGGCCACAGGGACAAGCCCGCAGGATTTTGACGCAATCTTTACGGGCGATTTGGGCGAGGTCGGTACGGCACTTCTGCATGAGCAGATGGCCAAAGAGGGGCTGCCGCTGGACAACCATAAGGACTGCGGCTGCTTATTATATGACACAAACAGTCAGAATGTACAGGCGGGCGGCAGCGGGGCAGGATGCAGTGCGGCGGTGCTGTGCGGGAAGATCCTGCCGATGCTGGCCGCGGGGCAGCTGCGCCGCGTGCTGTTTCTGGCAACGGGCGCGCTGATGAGCCAGACCACGTTTTTGCAGGGGGAGAGCATCCCGGGCATCGCCCACTGTGTCGAGCTGGGAGGTGCGGTATGAGCTACGTCTGGGCGTTTGTGGTCGGCGGTGCGATCTGCGTCGTAGGGCAGCTTTTTATTGATTACACGAAGCTCTCCCCTGCCCGGATCCTGACCGGGTATGTCGTGGCGGGCGTGGTGCTGAGTGCTGTCGGGTTGTACAAGCCGCTGGCGGATTTCGCCGGAGCGGGGGCCAGCGTGCCGCTGCTGGGGTTCGGGCATTTATTGGCACAGGGCGTGCAGAATGCCGTGGACGAGTGCGGCCTGCCCGGTGCGTTTACCGGCGGCCTGACGGCGGCGTCCGGCGGCATAGCGGCCAGCCTGATTTTTGGCGTGCTGGCTGCGCTGGTGGGAAAAAGTAAGGATCAGAACTGAGTGAGGAGTCAGGAGCGGACGCCGACCCCCTGAGAGGGGCAGACTTCCGGCGGCAACCCGCTGCCGGGCCATAATGGCACGGTTTCCCCTCATCAGTCAGCGGGCGGGGCCGCTGACAGCTTCCCCCGAGGGGGAAACCATTCAAACAAAAAACAGGGATGCAGATTTCGGTCTGCATCCCTGTTTCTATATTGTTTTTACTGTGCGCTGGACCCAAGCGTAACAGCCAGCGTCAGCACCTTGCCGTCGCGCTCGACCTGGAGGTTGACGGTGTCACCGATGCCCTTGTCCTTCAGGTAATTCTTCAAGGCGGAGGAATCACTGACGGCGGTGTCATCGACGGCCAGCACGCGGTCACCCGCCTGTACACCGGCAGCGTCGGCTCCGCTGCCCTTTGTGACTTCGACAACGTAAACGCCCATCGTGGAGACACCCAGCTGCTGGGCGGTCTGGGCGTCGGTCACATCCATGATCTTGACGCCCAGCGCGGGACGAGCCACGCTGCCGTTCTCGATCAGCTGCCGGCCGATCTCCATGGCTGTGTTGATGGGGATCGCAAAGCCGATGCCCTCGGCCTCACTGTAGCTGGACTTGGCATTGACAATGCCGATCAGCTCGCCGTTCGCATTGAACAGGCCGCCGCCGGAGTTGCCCGGGCTGATGGACGCATCGGTCTGGATCAGCGTCATATCGTTGTTTTGTACGGTGACCTGACGGTTCAGCGCACTGACGATGCCATCGGTGACAGTGTTGGACAGCGTGCCCAGCGGGTTGCCGACGGCGACGGCGACCTCGCCCACGGCCAGGGCGTCACTGTCGCCGATGACCGCCGGGGTCAGGCCCGTAGCATCAATTTTCAGCACCGCGATGTCGGAGGTGGAATCCTGACCGACGACGGTGGCGTCGTAGCTCTCGTCGCTGCCGTTCAGCTGCACCTTTACGCTGGTCGCGCCGCTGACGACATGGGCGCAGGTCAAGATGTAGCCGTCCTGGCTGATGATGACGCCGGAACCGGCACCGCTCTGGACGTAGTAGCCGCCGAACCAGGTCTGGCTGCTGCTCATCTGCTCGGTGGTGATGGCGACAACGCTGGGCGAGACGACAGACGCGATCTGCTGCACGCTCATGCTTGTGCCATCGGTGCTGCCTGCGGCGGTGGCGTCCGTGCTGCGCTCTACCTGCTGGACGACCACCTGGTTGCCTGTCAGGCCCGCACGGCTGGCGACCACAGCGCCGCCCAGGCCGCCGCCGAAGCCCAGCGCAGCCACGCCGACGCAGGCCAGCACGCGGAGCAGGACCTTGCTGCCCTTTTTCTTCTGGGGCACGGGGGGCTGCTGCGGGGCGCTGGAATAGCTGTAGCCGTTGTAGCCGCCGTTATTGCCATTGCCGCCGCTGAAGCTGCTGGTGTAGCCGTTGGAATCCTGCTGGGGATTCTGGCCGGACGTGCTGCCGGAATTGTAGGAAGAATAATCTGTGCGCGCCGTGTTGGCAGTGTTGGCACCGCTGGAGCCTACGTTGGGGTAGCTGCTCTGTTGGGGCTGCTGGTTCTGCGCGGGGGCGCTCTGCTCGGGCTGCGGGTTCTGGCCGTTCGGCTGACCGCTGCCGGATGTATTGTTATAGAGACCGGAGTAATCGTATTCGTTGCTCATAGTGGTCGTCTCCTTTCGCTTTCTATGCCTACAGTATACAGGCTAATTGTGAAATAGGTTTCGTCAGAGAGTGAAAAGTATGTGAAAAACGGTGAAGATTATGACAATTTGCAGCGTTGCGCCGCACAATAAAATATGATATAATCAAATCATAAAACACATATAAAGGAGGCGTTTTCTATGAAAAGGATGTTAAAACGTATTTTGGTTGTGCTTCTGGTATTGATCCTGCTGGCAGTGGCGGGCTTCGGTATGCTGTACGCCGGGCGGCTGCGCACGGTAAACAGCATAGAGCAGATCACCGCGTATGACGACTATAACCTTTACCGCATGGATGTCACGTATGATTATTCCATCGACGATGTCATCAACTACGGCATCACCGACAACCAGTCGATGATCGACGCGATTTTAAAGGAAACGCTTCCCCTGCTGCCGGTCCACATGAAAGCCCCGAACTATGGATGCAGCGCCTTTGCGACTGTGTCCGATGGGAATATCCTGATGGGCCGCAACTATGATTTCAAGCGCGACACCTCGGCCATGCTGGTTTATTGTACGCCGAAGGACGGCTACAAATCCGTGGCGCTGGCCGCGCTGGATAATATCTCGGCCAACCGGCCGGACATATCCATGGCGAAAAAGCTCGCCTGCCTGACCGCTCCGTTCATCTGTCTGGACGGCATGAACGAGCGCGGTGTTTCCATCGCTGTGCTGACGCTGGACAGTGAGCCGGTCAACCAGGACACCGGCAAGCAGAAGATCTTCACGACGCTGGCTATCCGTCTGGTGCTCGACCGCGCCGCCACGACGCAGGAGGCCGTTGACCTGCTGGACAGCTATGATATGCTTGCCACCTCCGGGCGGGACTACCACTTCTTTGTCGTTGATGCAAGCGGCGATGCCCGCGTGCTGGAATATGACCCGGAGCAGGAGGGCCGCCCGCTGCGCTGGACGGCGATGCAGGCCATCACGAATTTTTACGGCTGCTATGCCTACATGGTGCAGCCAAACCAGAGAAATGGCATCTACGGCCACGGAAAAGAGCGCTATGACGCTATTATGGAAGTGCTGGCAATGCGCGATCCCGACGGGGATATTCCTGCGGATACCGCATGGAAGGCGTTGCAGGCAGCCGCCCAGGACCCCAGCCCCAACGATGTGACCAGCAACACCCAGTGGTCGCTGGTCTATGACGACACCGACCTGACCGCGCAGATCGTCATCCGCCGCAAATGGGGCGACGTGATACACTACGACCTGAACACCAACGAAATCAACGGGTAATGCTATGCAGATCAGGCAGGAAAAAGGCTGCTACACTCTATATAAGGAAAACGAGGCCATCGGCACAGCCGACGTGGACGGCACGACCATCCTGCGGCTGGAGGTCGTGCCCCGGTGGCGCGGGCGCGGCTACGGCAGTTATCTGTTGAAAGAGCTTCTGCGCCAAAACGGCGGACTGGACCCAAAGCAGGCCACCTGCTTCACGGCTCCCCTGCCCCGGGATGCCGCGGGCAGGGCGCTGGCGCAAAAATATGGCTTTGCCCCGGACGGCAGCCAGCTGGTGCGCCGCCGCGTGCCCGACCTGTCCGCCGTGCAGCTCTGCCATGCGTTTTTGACCGCACGGCTCGCCCCCGGCGGGCTGTACGTGGATGCCACCTGCGGCAACGGCCACGACACGCAGTTCCTGTGTACGCTGGCTGGCCCGGCAGGGCACGTGCTGGGGCTGGATATTCAACAGCAGGCCGTTGATAACACAAACGCGCGGCTGGCAGCGGCAGGCTATGGCGCAGTGGGGCGTGCGGTGCTGCACGACCACGCCCGCCTGGCTGAGCTGGTGCAGCCCGGCACGGCGGACTGCGTGCTGTTCAACTTCGGCTGGCTGCCGGGTGCGGAGCATGATGTGCATTCCACGGCGGACGGCAGTGTGCCCGCCCTGCGTGCGGCGCTGGAGGCCCTGCGCCCCGGCGGCGTGCTGGCCGCGGTGCTCTACAGCGGAAAGGTCATCGGTGACGCCGAGAAGCAGGCCGCGCTGGCGTTTTTTAAGGCCCTGCCGCTGACGCAGTATACCGTGCTGGTCTGCGAGTTTGCAAACTGGGCGCAGACAGCGCCGCTGCCGTGCTTTGTGATCAAAAAGTAAAGGCTGTACGTTAAGGCAAGCGGGCGGAGCACCTCCGGTTGACCACCTCCCCTGTGAGGCCTGAGGGGTTTTGCCCGTTCACCGCAATAACAAAGGATACCCCCGTCAGGCGCATATACCTGACGGGGGTATCTTTATTTAAACAGAATTTACGCCTTGACCTCCGGTGCGCCACCGCCCAGCTTGGGGATGGGGCAATGGAGGATATACCATGCAAACAGCACGGACGAGATGCTCCAGGTCAGCGGATAGGCCCAGAACACAACGCCGATGTTGCGGATGAAGTGCAGCGTGACCGTGATGTAGGTGATGCGCAGCAGGCACCAGACCGCCAGCATGACCATCATCGGCACGACGGGGCGGCCCAGACCGCGCAGGATGCCCGCGCAGCAATGGCTGAACGCCAGCAGGCAGTAGAACAGCGTGATGGTGTGGGCCTGCCGCACGCCGAACGCGATGACGTCGGCCTCGCGGCTGAAAGCACCGATGAGCCACGGCGACGCAGCGTAGATGGTGGCGCCGACGACCTCGGCCATGAGCACCGAGCACAGACACCCGAACTTCATGCCCTTCTTCACGCGGTCCGGCCGGCCCGCGCCGACGTTCTGGCTGACGAACGTCGCCAGCGCCATGGCAAAGCAGGTCACGGGCAGGAAGGCAAAGCCCTCTACCTTGCTGTACGCGCCGCACCCGGCCATGGCCTGTGCACCGAACGAGTTGATGTTGGACTGCACAATGACGTTGGCAATCGAGATGACCGAGTTCTGGATGCCGGACGGCAGGCCCTGCACGATGACAGCCTTTAGCGACGGACCGTCAAATTTTACCTCGCTCCAATGCACGGCCCACGCCTCTTGGGAGCGCGTCAGCTTGGCAAATGCCAGAACGGCGCTGACCGTCTGGGAGGCAATCGTTGCGAACGCCGCCGCGGCCACGCCCATGCGTAGCCAGCCGACGAGGATCAGATCGAGCACGATGTTGATGAGAGAGGCAGCAATTAAATACCGCATCGGGCTCTTGCTGTCGCCGACGGATTGCAGAATACTTGCACCTACGTTATACATGACAACGGCAATTGAGCCGATGAAGTACATGCGGAAGTAGGCGATGGAGTTGACGAGCACGTCGTCCGGCGTGCCCATCCAGCGCAGGATCTGCGGCGTTAAGATCACGCCGATCACCGTCAGCCCGACACCGGCCACCAGGCCCAGCGCCACGGTGGTGTGGATCGTGCGGCGCATTCTGTCCCAGTCCTTGGCACCGAAATACCGCGCGACCACGACGCCCGCGCCCAACGATACACCGTTGACAAAGCCGGTCAGCAGAAAAATCAGGCTGCCTGACGAGCCGACAGCGGCGAGCGCCTCGCCGCCCAGAAAGTTGCCGACGATCAGCGAGTCGGCGGCATTATACAGCTGCTGGAACAGGTTGCTGATAAAAATCGGCAGCGCGAACAGCAGCATTCCCCTGGCAACACTGCCCTGGGTCAGGGTCGTTTTTTGTCTTGTTTCCATAGTTTGCTTTCTCTATACCCATATCCTGAGCGGCAGAGTGCGGGCGCCTATAGAATGCGCCCCTGCGGGTGTGATTCGTAGGGGCGGATTCCATATCCGCCCGCAAAGTGCCGTATGTTTACACCAATACGTCCTTAATCAATAAGCTCAGCCCGCCGGTTGCCGAATGGATAAACTCCACGGCGTCGTCCGAGCTGCACAGCTCGGCAGGAATCCTGATCTCAATGCCGGACTCAGTCTTGAAGCTGCGGCTTTCCAGTTTTTTGATGCGCGCGGGGGTCACGGTCACGCGGTCATTCTCCTGCACGCCGGTCTCGGCCAGCGCCTCCTCAAACTTGGGGGCGGCCAGGGGGAAATTCTCCCGGATGCGCTCGCGCACGTCCTCGACGGAGATCTGGTTGTCCACGGCCTGGTTGCGCACCAGCAGCTCGACGGCAGTCTCGGTGCCGCCGTCAAACGGGGGCACATCGTCCAGTGACTCCGGCTCGGGGTAGGCCTCCTTCACGGCGGCCACAGCGGTCTCGCAGACGGCCTTGAGCTTGGCTTTCTCCTGCAAAGCCTCCGTGCAGCCGAACACGCGGGTGGACAGGTAAAAGTCCTTCCTGTCGTCCAGCGTGAACTTCTTCTCGATCAAACGCACCGTGCCGTTGGCGCGGTCAATGAGCGCGGCTTCGTCGGCCTTGGGCGTGCCGGGCAGCAGCGTGCGCTGCGGCACCATGCTGCTGAACCGGCCATTGCCCATCAGCTCAGTGTGGTGGGTGTAGCCGGGGCGGTAGTTGAGCTTGAGCACGCCATAGAACGGCACGCCGTCGGCGGTAAAGTCCACGACGGCCAGATCGCCCGCCGGGATGGCCTGATATTGCAGCATCTGCTCAAAGATGACGCCCGCAATGCGGCGGGACAGGTCGATGAAATCCTGATTCTGCGCCATCTCCGCGGCAAAAGCGGAGTCCGGCAGGAACCGGCAGTTCTTTACCTCGTCGCTGGCGAACGCGCGTTCAAGCGTGGCGGTGTAATACTCGTACAGGTCAGCGTCCATGTCCATGGCGCGGTCCGACAGAACCGGCTCCGATGCACCGGGGTCCAGCAGATGCAGAACGACCTGATTGATTTTGACTTCCATAGAATGATAGCTCCTTAAAAATGGCAATATAAAATACTATACCACGATTTTCCGGGTTTGACCAGCGGCAGCCCCGGGCAAAATAGTGACGAAAGAGGTGATTTGTATGAACAAGGCCGAAAAAGAAACGTTGCTGCGCCGCACCGCACCCAGCCGCCAGAAGCAGGCACAGGAATATCTGCAGGGCCGCAGCCCCGGCACGATGCAGCGCTACGCCCCCGACGCCCACGCCGACCCGGAACAGGGCTGGGTGGAGAGTGAGGAGACGGTGAAGGAGCTGGTAAAGTGGCGGGAGGAGGCGATTTATTGAGGGCGGCTTCCCCCTTGGGGGAAGCTGTCAGTGGCCCCGACCACTGACTGATGAGGGGGAGGCGTGCCCGTATAGCCAGTTTGCCGAATGGCCGCACGGTAGGGGCCGGGCATGCCCGGCCCGCGGCCTTCCCACAGACGCGATTTTGCCTTTTTGCTGAAGGCCGGGCATGCCCGGCCCCTACGCGGCGGCATTCCTTATAAAAGGCGGCTATGGTGAGCTTACCCCTCATCCGGCCCTGCGGGGCCACCTTCAGTCTACGCGCCAAGAGCCGTCTACGGCGGTTGCGCTCCGACACGCGCCTGCGGGCGCAGCCCCTCGGGGGAAGGCTTTAGGACTGTGCCGTCAGCTTGCTGTTGGCCTTGCGGGTGAAGCGCTCGTTGTCCACAATATACCGCTCATGGGTCGCGGCGGCGATTTCGGTCACGTCGTCGTAGACGCGGGCGGTGAAGTGTAGGCGGCGGTCCTCGACGGCGGTCAGCTCGCAGTCGCAGTGTACGACCATGCCCACGGGCGTGGGGGCTGTGTGGGCCAGCGTCAGCGCCGTGCCGACGGTGCCCTGGTCAAGCTCCAGCTCTGCTGCAACGGACTGCCAGCAGGCCCTTTCAATCAGGGCCGCCACGGCGGGTGTGGCCAGCACGGGCAGTTCACCGCTGCCCATGGCCAGCGCGGTGTTTTCGGTGGTGACACGCAGCGCCGCGTGTCCTTTGATGCCGGGGGTCAGCATATAACATTCTCCTAAATTGGTTTTTATTTTATAATATAGCATACTTTCAGGTAAAAAGATAGTAGGGGCCGCACATGTGCGGCCCCTACATGGCGGTCCCCACGAACAGAGCGACAAATTTTTCCCAACATCTTGCACTTTCCCCTCAAGTCCGCTATACTATTAAGGATAAGCAAGGGAGGCTGTAGCGTTTGAAGATGAACCGGCGGTCTCCCCTTTTTTGCGGCCATTATGAGGAGGATTTCATTCATGGCAGAAAAAATCGATTACTCGAAAGGCATCTATGATGCCAAACAGCTGGGCACGCCCAAGCTGTTGATCCTCGGCGCACAGCACATGTTTGCAATGTTCGGCGCAACCGTGCTGGTGCCCCTGCTGACCGGCCTGAGCGTCAGCACCACACTGCTCTGCGCAGGTCTGGGCACGCTGCTGTTCCACTTCCTGTGCAAGGGCAAGGTGCCCGCGTTCCTGGGCTCCAGCTTTGCGTATCTGGGCGGCTTCACCATCGTGACGAACGGCGGTGCCAACCCCGAGAACCTGCCCTACGCCTGCGCGGCTGTGGCGCTGTCCGGCCTGGTCTACGTGCTGTTCAGCGGCCTGATCACCGCGTTCGGCATCCGCAAGATGATGAAGTTCTTCCCGCCTGTTGTCACGGGCCCCATCATCATCGCCATCGGCCTGATCCTTGCCCCCAGCGCCATCAACAACTGCCAGAGCAACTGGCTGCTGGCCTTTGTGGCGCTGGCTACCGTCATCGTCTGCAACATCTGGGGCAAGGGCATGGTCAAGATCCTGCCCATCCTGATCGGTGTGCTGGTCTCCTACGCGGTTGCGCTCGTGACCGGCGCTGTTGACTTCCAGACCATCGGTGCGGCGGCCTGGTTCGGCATCCCCCTGCATAAGGATTCCATGGGTCTGTTCGCTATTGACGGCAGCGAGACCTTCATCAGCGCTGTGTTCACCATCGTGCCCATCGCGCTGGCAACCATGATGGAGCATATCGGCGACATCGCCGCTATCTCCGCCACCACCGGCAAGAACTACATCCGTGACCCGGGCCTGAACAAGACCCTGCTGGGCGACGGTCTGGCTACCGCCATGGCCGGTCTGCTGGGCGGCCCCGCCAACACCACCTACGGCGAGAACACCGGCGTTCTGGCCCTGACGAAGATTTACGATCCCCTCGTCATCCGCATTGCTGCTGTGTTTGCGATGATCCTGAGTTTCTGCCCGAAGTTTGAGGCCATCATCAACACGATCCCCTCCGGCATCGTCGGCGGCATCAGCTTTGTGCTGTACGGCATGATCTCCGCCATCGGCGTGCGCAACGTTGTCGAGAACAGGGTCGACTTCACCAACTCCCGCAACCTGATCGTTGCCGCGGTCATTCTGGTCTGCGCCCTGGGCTTCAACTCGGTGGGCGGCGTCACGTTTGCGATTGCGGGCGTTAACATCAACCTGTCCGGTCTGGCCATCGCCGCCATCGCCGGTATTCTGCTGAACGCCATCCTGCCCGGCAACGACTACGAGTTCGACGAGGGCAGCAACGAGCCGGAGAGCGCCAGCCTGCGTGTGTAACCTATTGCCGTAACCCCTGTAGGGGCGGATGCTTGCATCGAACCCTACAACCATCCATGAGGTAACTGCTTATGACTGCTGCTGACTTTTCCAACCTGCATCTTCAATACAAGGCCGAACAGGCCGAGGGCGAGGTCCCGGCGGTCATTGAGCATGATTTCCCCGGCGGACGAATGGTCGACCACTATTTTGTCACCCCCTCCCCTGCCTTCTGGGCGGACGAGGGCGTCCAAAGCCTGGACGGCGTGTCCGGCATCCTGTTTTTGCAGCAGCCGAACGGCGCACCGTGGAAGATCCTCGTCCATGAACCGAGCATGATCAAAGAAGTCGTGTTCGACTTCCCGGAAGAAGAATTCCGCAAAATGCTGGCAGACAACGCCGTGATTTTGCCCGGTGAGCCAGGCTTTACCCCCATTACCGACTAAGCAATCCCCCCCGAATGCGAAAGTTTTCGCATTCGGGGGATTTTTTTTGCGTTTTTCGCTTGACAAAACCTATTTCAGGATGTATCATATGAACAAATAAACATATGAAAGGACGATGACATTGGCAGAGAGCGAAAAAACGCCCGAGCGCTCCCCCGAGTCCGCCCAGATGGATGAGGCCGCTATCCGCCGTTTGCAGGATGACCTGCCCGACGACGAGGTGCTTTATGATTTGGCCGAGCTGTTCCGCGTCTTTGGCGATTCCACCCGCATCAAAATTTTGTATGCGCTGTTTGAGAGCGAACTCTGCGTCAACGATATTGCCCAGGTCGTGGGCATCTCCCAGAGTGCCGTCAGCCACCAGCTGCGGCTGCTGAAAACCAGCAAGCTCGTCAAGTTCCGCCGCGAGGGCAAGGCCATGTACTACTCCCTCGACGATGACCACGTCCGCAGCATGATCGCCCTGGGCATGGAGCATACGGAGGAATAAAATTGTTGAAAGCCTCCCCCCCTGGGGGAAGGTGCCCGAGGTCCCGCCTGAGGGCGGATGGGGGGCGGCGTTCCGGCAGCGGTCCGGCAATGGGCAATAACGCAAACTCTCCCCTCATCAGTCGCCTGCGGGCGACAGCTTCTCTCCCAGGGGAGAAGCCTTCAAACTACGTTACCCCATATTAAAAATTACTATATATAAAGGAGACTGCCACCATGCAGAAGAAATTCAAGATCGAAGTCGACTGCGCGAACTGCGCCGCCAAAATTGAGACCGCCATCAAGGCACTGCCCGGCGTCAAGAATGCCAGCGTCAGCTTCATGGCCCAGAAGCTGCTGCTGGAGGCCGACGACGACAAGTTCGACGCTGTGCTGAAGGATGCCGTCAAGACCGCCAAGAAGGTCGAGCCCGATTTCGAGATCGAGCTGTAAGTTCTGCCATAAAGCAGCCCATCCTGCCGATGGGCGCTTTTTATACCCCAAACGGAGGCTACCCTCATGACAAAGAAACAGAAAAAGACGCTGAAGCGCATTATCGCTGCGGCGGTGCTCACGGTGCTGCTGGCACTGCTGTTCCATTTTGTGGAGCTGCCCTGGTTCGTTCAGCTTGTGCTGTGGCTTGTGCCCTACTTAGTCATCGGCCATGATGTCCTGCGCAAGGCGTTCATGGGCATCAAGAACGGCGAGGTTTTTGACGAGAACTTCCTGATGGCCATCGCCACCGTCGGCGCCATCGGCTGCGGCGAGTACGCCGAGGGTGTGGCCGTTATGCTGTTCTACCAGATCGGTGAGCTGTTCCAGTCCTACGCCGTCGGCAAGAGCCGTTCGAGCATCACCGCGCTGATGGACATCCGCCCCGACAGCGCGAATTTGGAGGCCGGGGACGGCAGCGTCTCCGTCGTTGACCCCGATGATGTGCCCATTGGCGCGACCATCGTCGTCAAGCCCGGTGAGAAGATCCCGCTGGACGGCGTGGTCCTGACCGGTGAGTCCACCCTGAATACCGCAGCGCTGACCGGCGAGAGCCGCCCGCGCACCGTGCGCCCCGGGGATGAGGTCATCAGCGGCTGTGTGAACGCCGACGGTGTGCTGCGCATCCGGACCACGAAGATTTATGGGGAGTCCACCGTTGCAAAAATCCTTGACCTGGTGGAAAATTCCAGCCTGAAGAAAGCGCCGGTTGAAAACTTTATCACGAAGTTCGCCCGCTATTACACCCCCGCTGTCTGCATCGGCGCACTGGTGCTGGCGGTTGTGCCGCCGCTGTTGCTGGGCAACTGGCTTGACTGGCTCATGCGCGCACTGACCTTCCTGGTCATCAGCTGCCCCTGCGCACTGGTCATCTCGATCCCGCTGACCTTCTTCGGCGGTATCGGCGGCGCGTCCAAGTGCGGTATCCTCGTCAAGGGTGGCAACTATCTCGAGGCCCTGTCCAAGGCCGGCGTGGCCGTGTTTGACAAGACCGGCACCCTGACGAAGGGCGTTTTCAAGGTCACGCACACCACTCCCGCCGACGGCGTGACCGAGGCCGACCTGCTCGAGAGTGCGGCGCTGGCCGAGAGCTTCTCGAACCATCCCATCAGCAAGAGCCTGCGCGAGGCCTGCCCGGGTCTGGACGCCAAGCGTGCGTCCGACGCGCAGGAGATCGCGGGTCACGGCGTGAAAACGCAGGTGGATGGCCGCACCGTGCTGGCCGGCAACGCCCGCCTGATGGAGAGCGAGCATATTGACTACACCGCCGCCGAGGGCGCAGGCACGATTGTCTACGTCGCCCGCGACGGGCAGTTCCTTGGCTCCATCCTGATTTCCGATGAGGAAAAGCCTACCGCCGGGACCGCCATGCAGGGCCTGCAGGCACAGGGCGTGCGCACCGTCATGCTGACCGGTGACGCCCCCGCTGTGGCCGAGCTGGTCGCAAAGGATCTGGGCATCGACGAAGTACACGCGGGGCTGCTGCCTGCCGACAAGGTCGCGTGGGTCGAAAAGCTGCTGGCCCAGAAGCCCGAGAAGAAGGAGCTTGCCTTTGTGGGCGACGGCATCAACGACGCGCCGGTCCTGATGCGTGCCGACATCGGCATTGCGATGGGCGCGCTTGGCAGTGACGCCGCAATCGAGGCCGCCGACATCGTGCTGATGGACGACGACCCTGCCAAGATCAGCCTGGCCATGCGCATCTCCCGCAAGTGCATGCGCATTGTCTACCAGAACATCGTCTTTGCGCTGGCGGTCAAGGCGCTCTGCCTGATCCTGACCGCGCTGGGCATCACGAACATGTGGTGGGGCGTCTTTGCGGACGTCGGCGTCATGATCCTGGCCGTGCTGAACGCGACCCGGATGCTGAATGTGAAAGAGTATCAGTAAAATTGCAATAGAAAAGGCGTGTGCCCGGTGTGGGTACACGCCTTTTTTGAAATGGCTTCCCCCGCGGGGGAAGCTGTCAGTGGCCCAGACCACTGACTGATGAGGGCAGAGTTTACCATCACGACCCGTGCATGGGCCGCAACCGGAAGGCCACCCCTCATCCGCCCTCGGGCGGGGCCTCGGGCACCTTTCCCCCACGGGGGAAGGCACTTTACATCAGCCCCTCCGGGTCAAGATACGCGCCGTCCTTCATGCACTCCAAATGAATGTGCGCGTCACCGCTGGTCTCCGCGGGAATGCTGCCGGCGGTGCCCAGCGCGGCGGCTGCTGTCACGCTGTCCCCTGCCTTCACGGCGGGGGCAGCGACGCCGCAGTACCGCCACGTCACGCCGTTTGCGTCCTCGACCTCGACCACACCGCCCCACAGCGCGTCCTCGCTCACCGAGACGACCTTGCCCGCCTTGGCGGCGGTCACACTCTCCCCTGCCGGGGCGGCGTAGTCCGCGCCGTTGTGGGTGCGCCAGTCGCCTAAGGTCGCACTGTAGACCAGTTCATTGCCGCTGAACGCCGCCAGCGGCTTCGCGTCCCAGATACCGGGCTTGGTGACGGTCTGTGCGGGCGGCGCAGCAGTGGCCTTCGGGGCCTGCGCTGCAGCAGGCGCAGGGGTGGCCGAGGGCTTTTCCGTCGCGGCGGGTTTGGTCGTCGGCTTGGGCACGTCCTGCGCGGGCTTGTCGATGGCGGTGTCGGGCTGTGTCCAGGCGGAATCATTCTGCAGCGCTTCCTTGCGGGTGCGCGTCAGATCGGCCACGTTGCTGACAACCGTGCGCAGCGCCAGAATGCCAGCCGCGGTGGCTGCAAACACCATGGCCAGACAGAACAGATACAGCCCTTTTTCCCTGAAAAACTGTTTGATGTGGTTCATCTTCCCCCGTCCTTTACTTGTGAAGGTGTTGTGTATGCCGTTAGTGTGGACGTCCCGCGCGGCTTTATACATGGCAAATGAAATACGTTTTGTATAATAGTGACGCATAATACAAAACGACGATGCTTCTCTGCAAAATTTCCGTTGCATTTCTGCGCAAAACCGTGTATTATATACTATTGGATTATTATAGAGGAGTGTGCCCCGATGTGACAACAAGCAGACAGGATTCCCCGTTGTAGGGGCGGATTCTATATCCGCCCGTACCCGTTTGCCGTCAGGCACAGCTCCGCGGGCGCATAGTGAATGCGCCCCTACGGACTCTATATACAAATACAGGTTAAGGAGTAATCATGGCATCATTGCGCGAAGAAATCGAATCCCGGCGCACATTTGCGATCATCTCGCACCCCGACGCCGGTAAAACCACACTCACTGAAAAGCTCCTGCTCTACGGTGGGGCCATCCAGACCGCAGGTTCGGTCAAGGGCAAGCAGAGCGCCAAGCATGCGGTGTCCGACTGGATGGACATTGAAAAGCAGCGCGGTATTTCCGTTACCTCGTCTGTTCTGCAGTTCAACTATCAGGGCAAGTGCATCAACATTCTGGACACGCCCGGCCACCAGGACTTCAGTGAGGACACCTACCGCACCCTGATGGCGGCGGACTCCGCCGTCATGGTCATTGACGCCGCCAAGGGCGTTGAGGCCCAGACCATCAAGCTGTTCAAGGTCTGCACGCTGCGCCACATCCCGATTTTCACCTTCATCAACAAGATGGACCGCGAGGCCCGCGACCCGTTTGAGCTGATGGAGAACATTGAAGAAATCCTCGGCATCAAGACCTACCCGATGAACTGGCCCATCAGCTGCGGCAAGGACTTCAAGGGCGTCTATGACCGCAATGCTAAGCGCGTGCTGGCCTTTGAGAGCGATGGCCGCGCCAACGGCGTCAAGATGGTCGAGGAGGTCGAGGCCGAGCTGGGCGACGCCCGCCTGGACGACCTGATCGGCGCTGCCAACCATGAAAAGCTGACCGAGGACATCGAGCTGCTGGACGGCGCTGCTGAGGAGTTTGACCTCGACGCCGTGCAGCACGGCGAGCTGTCCCCCGTGTTCTTCGGCTCCGCCTTGACGAACTTCGGCGTAGAACCGTTCCTAAAGGAGTTCCTGCGCCTGACCCCCACCCCGCTGCCTCGCAAGGATGCGCAGAGCGGTGAGCTGGTCGAGCCGTGCAGCGAGCAGTTCAGCGGCTTTATCTTCAAGATCCAGGCCAACATGAATAAGAACCACCGTGACCGCATTGCGTTCCTGCGCATCTGCTCCGGCAAGTTTGAGCGCGGCATGGAGGCGTTCCACGTGCAGGAGGGCAAGAACATCAAGCTGGCCACCGGCACGAGCCTGATGGCCGATGACCGTGCCATCGTCAGCGAGGCCTACGCGGGCGATATTATCGGCCTGTTCGACCCGGGCATCTTCTCCATCGGCGACACACTCTGCACCGGCAAAAAGCACGTGCAGTTTGCGGGCATCCCGACGTTCGCCCCCGAGCACTTCGCCCGCGTGACCCAGGTCGATACGATGAAGCGCAAGCAGTTCGTCAAGGGCATGGAGCAGATCGCCCAGGAGGGCGCGATCCAGATCTTCCGCGACCTCGGCGCCGGTATGGAGGAGGTCATCGTCGGCGTCGTCGGCGTTTTGCAGCTGGAGGTTTTGGAGTACCGCCTGAAAAACGAGTACAATGTAGACATCCGTATGCAGACCCTGCCATACGAGCATCTGCGCTGGGTGCTGAACGACCCGGAAGAACTGGACATCAAGCATCTGGACGTGACCAGCGACACCCGCGCCATCGAGGATATGAAGGGCAACCCGCTGCTGCTCTTTGGCAGCCCGTGGAGCATCAACTGGGCCGAGCAGCACAATGAAGCGCTCAAGCTCTCCGAGTTCGGCAACCTGACGTTCTAAGGGGAGGCGTTTCCAATGCTGACGCAGCTGAAAAAGCACCTGACCCCGCACGAGCTGTGGGAGGATGCGAAATTCTTCTTTCTGCTGAATCTGGGGCTGGTCGCCACGGCGGTGGGCATCGCCGTTTTCAAAACGCCCAATCACTTTGCGTTCGGCGGCACGTCGGGTCTCTCCATTGTACTGGCGACGCTGTTCCCGCGGTGGAATGTCGGCGCGTTCATGTGGTTCATCAACGCGGCGCTCGTCGTGCTGGGGTTCGTCTTTCTGGGCGTCAGGTCCATGGGGTGGACGATCTACTCGTCGTTCGCGCTGTCGTTCTACGTCAGTCTGTGTGAGCGGGTCTGCCCCCTTTCCGCACCGCTGACGAGCGATGCGTTTCTGGAGCTCTGCTTCGCGGTAATCCTGTCCGCCGTCGGCGCGGCCATCGTGTTCAACATCGGCGCGTCCACGGGCGGAACAGATATTGTGGCGATGATCCTGAACAAGTACACAAGTATGCCCGTTGGCCGCGCGCTGATGGTCAGTGACCTTGGTATTGTGCTGGTGGGCGCGTATCTCTACGGGCCTGCCACAGGGCTGTACTGCATCCTGGGCATGATCTTGAAAAGCACCGTCGCGGACAGCGCGATTGAAAGCATCAATCTGCGCAAGGTCTGCACGGTGGTCACCTCCAACCCGCAGCCGGTGCGCGATTTTATCGTGAACGACCTGCACCGTTCCGCCACGATGGAACAGGCCGAGGGTGCCTACACCCACGATGAAAAATGGGTGCTGACCACAGTCCTGACCCGAGGCCAGGCCCAGAAGCTCCGCCTGCACGTCCGCGGTCTGGACGACCACGCCTTTATCACGATTGTGAACAGCAGCGAGATCGTGGGCAAGGGCTTCCGGGCGATTTGAAAAATCCTTGCCTCCCTCTGCGAGGGAGGTGGCCCCGCAGGGCCGGAGGGAGAGAACCTTACCATTACCCGAAATATTTCGGATTTCCGCGAGGCTCTCTCCCCCACCGCCTGCGGGCGGAGCCCCCTCGCAGAGGGGGCCAAGGCCCTCCGCGAGAAGGCCGCGGGCCGGGCATGCCCGGCCCCTACGAAGCAGCGACCCCGCTATCGGGCAATTGCGGCAAACCCGACCCTCATCAGTCCGCTTTGCGGACAGCTTTCCCCTGCGCGGGGGAAGCCTTTGCATCGCACCCGTCCTCTTTTGGGCGGGTGCTTTTTCTGTGCATACAGTTGTAATCACTCTGTAAATATGGTATACTTTCTATAAGTATCACCATGCTGCTTACAAACAAAATTTACGAGGGGAACCTCTTTATGAGATATTCAAAACACCTTACCTACGCGGAACGTATGTTCCTGCGGGCGCGGCTGAACCGGGTGCGGCATATCACGCTCGACCCGGATGGGCCGGGCGTTGTGCGCATCCATCTTGTGCCCTGCCATAAGCCGGACCGCGAGACGCCGTTCACGGCCATTCTGAACGGACAGGATATCCTGCCGCTCAACGTCAGCTGGGCCATTCTGCTGACCAACTTCATCGAGGCTTTAAAGCCCTACACCGGCAAGGAGATACGCCCGGAGGAGTGGAGCGCCATCAACGCGCAGGCCGTGGCTGCGACCCGCAAAATTTACCGCAAGACCGAGTACGCGCAGATCGAGAGCGACCTGAAAACGCTTGTGGACTGCCTGTGCACGATTGCCCGCGGCGGGGAGCCGCCGCTCTCGATTGAACCGGTCAGTCTGGCCGATTATGCACCGCGGATGGCCGCGCCCCACCGCATGGACCTGATGGTCAGCTCGATGGTCAAGGACGGCGCGTGGCACTGCAACCAGAAATGCCTGCACTGCTACGCCGCCAACCAGCCGCTTTCCGCCGTGCCGGAGTTGGACACCGACCAGTGGCTGGCCGTCATTGAAAAATGCCGCAACGCCGGCATTCCGCAGCTGACCTTTACGGGCGGCGAACCGACGCTGCGCCACGATCTGGTCAAGCTCGTGCAGGCGGCACAATGGTTTGTCACCCGCCTGAACACCAATGGCCGGATGCTGACCAGCATGATGTGCAAGGATCTGCACGCCGCCAGCCTGGACGCGGTGCAGATCACGTTCTACTCCGCCGATGCCGACATCCACAACGCGCTGGTCGGCGTGGACGGCTACACCGACACGGTGAACGGCATCAAAAATGCGCTGGCTGCGGACCTGAACGTCAGCCTGAACACACCGCTTTGCAGCCTGAACAGGGACTACCTGTCGGTGGTCAGATTCGCGCATGAGCTGGGTGTCCGCTACCTGACTTGCAGCGGGCTGATCCCCGCGGGCAATGCCGAGAGCGACGCCAGCCGCGCCGTGCGCCTGACTCCCGCCGAGCTGGAGGATGTACTGCGCCCCGCCATGGAGTACGCCGCCGCAAACGGCATGGAAATCAACTTTACAAGCCCCGGCTGGCTGCCCGAGGAGACGCTGCGCACGCTGGGCTTTACCCAGATTCCCAGTTGCGGCGCCTGTCTGTCCAACATGGCCGTGGCGCCGGACGGCACGGTACTGCCCTGCCAGAGCTGGCTGACCGGCAAGGGACTGGGCAATATGCTGCGCACCCCCTGGCCGCGCATCTGGCACAGCGGTGCCTGCCGCGCCATCCGCGGCGAGAGCGCCAAAATGGAGCGCCGCTGCCAGCTGGGGGCTACCCCTATGCAGGAGGGCTGCTGATGAAGATGAACTTTCTGCGCCGGTTGGCGCTTTTGTGCGCGGTGCTGACCTGCGGTATGCTGCTGGCCCTGCCCGCCGCTGCCGCGGAGGCGGATGCCCCCTACGCCGAGGACGGCGACATGGACTACATCCGCAGCTATGTTGTGACCGTTGACCCGCGGGAGGACGGCTCCGTAGACATCACCTACGACATCGACTGGCAGGTCATCGACGGCGATAAGACCGATTATTTGAGCTGGGTCAAGATCGGCCTGGCCAATTCCAGCGTGGACGAGCTGACCCCGCTGACTGATACGATCTCTGATTTACAGTACACGAGCGACGGCGGCAGCTACGCCAAAGTCGTGTTCCGTCACCGTTACTACGCGCCCGATGTGGCCGCCGCCAACGGCGGGGAGAGCAGCGTACACTTTGCATTCAGCGTGCACCAGAGCCATTTGTTCACAAAAAACGATGACGGTACGGCAAACTTTGCGTTTACACCCGGCTGGTTCGACGACCTGAGCGTTGAAAATATGCAGGTGCGCTGGCACAATTACGACGGTTTTGTCGCCGATAACACCGGCGTGGACGGCGATTACCTGACCTGGGATTTCGGCGCGATGGGCCACGGCCAGCAGGCCATGGTGCATGTGACGGTGCCTGTCACGAACGCCGCGGCGTTTGACCCCGGCGCAGCCATGACCACCGACGACTACGACAGCGGCGAGGACCTGGACGAGATCATCGGGGTGCTGGCAACGGTGATCGTCATCCTGCTGGCAATTGCCGTCATCATCATTGCGATAGCCTCCCAGTCCCCGGAGTGGGGCGGCGGCTTCGGCAGCGGGATCGACCCCGACGACTGGTTCTGGTACACGAACGGCGTTCACACGATCCGCTGCGCCCGCTCCGCACCCCCGCCCAGCGGCTACCACCGCACGGACCCGCCGCCGGAGTTCAGGGCGGGCGGCGGTAAGACCCGCGGCGGCGGTGTGAGCCGCCACCACAGCAACCATTCCGGCTGTGCCAGCAGCTGTGCCTGCGCGTGTGCGTCCAGCTGCGCGTGTGCCTGCGCCTGTGCAGGCGGCGGGCGCGCCGGGTGCAGTGTCAAGGATTTTTACACCGTGAAACTCCCTAAAAAATCTGTAGGGGCCGATGCTTGCATCGGCCCGGAAACCGAGGATAAACGATGAGCCTGGAAGACCAATACGATGCCTGGGTCCGCGGCCTGATGGGCGGCGGCGGGTACGCCGCGACCCCGAAGCAGGCTGAGGACGCCAATGACGCCGTGCAGCAGATGCAGGCCCAGCTGGACGCTCTGACCGAGGCCCAGAAGCGCCAGACTGCCGCGGGCAGCGCACTGAACGCCGTGCAGAAGGCAGGGGCCGCCACGGCGGAGAGCGTGCGCAGGATGAGCAGCGAGCTGACGAAGTCGCTCAAGCAGGACGGTCTGCTGGGCGGCACCGTAGCTGCGCCCTCCCCTGCCCCGGCTGTGCCCGCCAAGGCGGATTTTGCCGGAGTGACCGAAAAGATCAAGGCCCAGGTGCTGGGGCAGGATGCCTTTGTCTCGGCGCTGGTCAAGGCGTTCCGCCGCCCGTTTGTGCTGGGCACGGCGGACGACACCGCCCACGCCCGCAGCGTGATGCTGCTCTGCGGCCCCAACGGCACGGGCCGCCACTATGCGCTGCAATGCGTGGTGGACGAGCTGGCCGCCCGCGGTGTGCTGCACAGCGCCGCCGTGGAGACGCTGGATCTGGCGCTCTACCCCGGCCCCGCGCAGGAGAAGCTGTTTTTGCAGGACCTTTACGCGGCGCTGCAGTCCGACGCCGAGGTGCTGACCTTTGAGCATTACGAGAGCTGTGCCGCCAACTACCTGAATATGCTGGCGACGCTGGCGATGGACGGCACGCTGGCATTGTCGAGCCGGTACGTTTTGCAGCGCGGCATCCTCGTGGATGTCGGCACGGCGCTGGCTCCCGGTGCCATCGGCGAGCTGCAGGCCGGCGGCAAGTATTTTGTGTTCTACTCCAACAAGGGCGAGACCGCGCTGGCCGACCACTTTGGGGCAAAGTTTGTGGACGCCGTTGCGGGCGACATCTGCCGCACCGATGCGTTCACCCCCGAGGCGCTGGCCGCCGTGGCCGCGCGGGAACTGAATTATCTGGCCCAGCGCACCCGCAGGCAGTGCGGACTGGCGCTGACCATGGGCGCAGATGTGCGCGATCTGCTGGCGTCGCAGTACGGCAAGACCAGCGGTATGCAGGCTATGCGCGACTACTGCGAGACAGTCTACCGCGCGATTGCCGAGTACGTGCTGGATGCCGACGAGACGCCCGCCGACGGCACGCCCGCCGCGCTGACGGCGGAGAACGGCAGGCTGTGCATGGCCGTGAACGGCGGCGACTCCTTTGACCTGCTGGCGCTGCTGCCCCAGCAGTACCGCGGCGATGTGGACGCGGTGGAGGCTGAGCTGGACGGCATCATCGGTCTGGATGAAATCAAGAGCTATGTGCGTGACATCGCCAAAAACGTGCAGGCCCAGCAGCGCCGCAAGGCTCAGGGCCTGAAGGTCGCCGAGGTCAACATGCACATGATCTTTACCGGAAACCCCGGCACCGGCAAGACGACGATTGCCCGCATACTGGCCAAGTACCTGAAGGCCATCGGCGCACTGCGCGGCGGCCAGCTCGTGGAGGTCACCCGCGCCGATCTGGTGGGCCGCTATGTCGGCCACACGGCCCCGCTGACGAACTCGGTCATCCAGAGCGCGCTGGGCGGCGTGCTGTTCATTGACGAGGCCTACGCCCTCTACCGCGGCGGTGAGGACAGCTTCGGCCTTGAGGCGATTGACACGCTGGTCAAGGGGATCGAGGACCACCGCGACGACCTCGTCGTGATTCTGGCGGGCTACACGAAGGAGATGCAGCTGTTTTTGAGCGCGAACTCCGGCCTGGCCAGCCGTTTCCCGAATCAGATCGAGTTCCCGGACTACACGGGCGAGGAGCTGTATAAGATTCTGTGCTCGATTGCAAGATCCAAGGGTTACACGCTGGACGCTGCCTGTGAGCTGCCGCTGGTCACCTACTTTGACCGCAAGCAGGCCGAGGACGCCGCCACGAACGGCAACGGACGCATGGCCCGCAACACGCTGGAAAAGGCCATTCTGAACCAGTCCAAGCGGCTTGTTGCCGACCCGGACGCAAGCCTGGAGCTGCTGGTAGTTGGGGATTTTGAGCTGGAGTAAAGGTTGAGCTGTAGGGGCCGGGCATGCCCGGCCCGCAACTTTGCCGTCGCTGCCTATTTAGCAGTTCCTCTGCGGGGCGTCGAGGACGCCGCCCCCTACGGTGGCAACCCGTGGACTTTCCCGCTGCTGCAAGCGCTCACGGCGGCCAGAGGGCTGCCCGCAAACAACTGGATAAACCAAAAAGAGACCGCCTGTTTCAGACGGTCTCTTTACTTTTTGTCGTTTTATCGTGCCGTATAATCCGAATCAAGGTCAGACAGAATCCGCTCGCTGCTCTCGCGGGTGTCCGTCATGCGGACGGCGTTGCGCAGGGGCAGAACGGAGCGCGGCGTGACGGAGAGCTCGTCCACGCCGAAGGCGAGGAAGGTCTCGGTCAGGGTCAGGTCTGCGCCCAGCTCACCGCAGATGCCGACCCAGATGCCGTTCTTGTGGGCGTTCTCGGTCACAAGGCGGATCAGGCGCAGCACTGCGGGGTGATGCGGGTCGTAGAAGCGGCCCAGGTCGTTGTTCTGACGGTCACAGGCCAGCGTGTACTGGGTCAGATCGTTCGTGCCGATGCTGAAGAAGTCGACCTCCTTTGCCAGACGGTCACTGTTGATGGCCGCGGCGGGCGTCTCGATCATAATGCCGATCTGCACATCCTCGCTGTAGGGGATGCCCTCGTTTTTCAGCTCGCGGCGGACCTCCTCGCACATGCGCTTGGCCTCACGGACCTCCCAGACGGAGGTGACCATCGGGAACATAATGCCCAGCTTGCCGAATGCGGACGCGCGGAACAGGGCGCGCAGCTGGGTTTTGAAGATCTCGGGCCGGGTCAGGCAGATGCGCAGCGCGCGCATACCCATGGCGGGGTTATCCTCCTTGGGCAGGTCAAAGTAGCCGATCTGCTTGTCCGCGCCGATGTCCAGCGTGCGGATGATGACCTCCTTGCCGTCCATGTCAGACAGCACCTGCTTGTAGGCTTCAAACTGCTGATCCTCGGTGGGATAGTCCGTCGTGTTCAGGTAGAGGAACTCGGAGCGGAACAGGCCGATGCCGCCGCCGTCGTTGACCTGCACGGCATGCACATCCTCCGGCGAGCCGATGTTGCAGTAGATGCGGATGGTCTTGCCGTCCTTCGTTACGTTGGCCTGGCCCTTGAGCGTTTCCAGCAGGCGCTGCAGGCGCAGCTGCTCGTCACGCTTTTTCAGCAGGCGGTCACGGGTGTCGTCGTCGGGGTCGATGACCAGCGCACCGGTGCTGCCGTCCGCGATGGCGGCGCGGCCCTCCAGCTCGGGCTTGAGCGCGTCGCCCATGCCGACGATGGCGGGAATGCCCAGCGTGCGGGCCAGAATGGCCGTGTGGCTCGAACCGGAGCCGCCCGCCGTGATGAAACCCAGGACCTTGGACTTGTCCAGCTGGATCGTCTCGGACGGGGCCAGGTCGTCAGCGCAGAGCAGCACCGGCACATCGGACGCAATGCCGCCCTGCACGATGCCGCACAAGATGCCCAGAATGCGCTGGCTGACATCCTTGACGTCGGCGGCGCGGGCCTGCATATAGGCGTCGTCCATCGAGGCGAACATCTCGGCAAACTGCTCTGACGTGTCGGAGACGGCGGCCTCGGCGTTCATTTTCTGGTTGACGATGCGATCCTCAATGGCCTCCTCGAAGTCGAGGTCCTCGGCCATCATCTGGTGGGTCTCAAACAGCATGGCGGCTTCGTCGCCGGCCTCCTTGCGGGCCTGCTCGGCCAGCACGCCCAGCTGCTCGATTGCGCCGGTCTGCGCACCCTTGAAGCGGTGCCACTCGGCGTCGGTATCCTCCACCGTGTAGCGCTTGATCTCCGCCGTGGCACGGCGGTAAAAGTAAAGCGGGCCAACGCCGACACCGGCGGAAACGCCCTTGCCTTGAATCGTGATCATTGGGGAGCCTCCTTCAAATCAAAACCGCGGCTGCCGTCTTGCTGCGGCGGCCGCGGCCGTACATGATGCCGGAATTACAGATGCTCGTTGAAGAACTTCTCCAGAGCGGGGGCGGCGGTGTCCTCGTCGGCACCCTCGATCTTGACGGTGACGGTGTCGCCGCACTTGATGCCCATGCCCATCAGAGCCATGAGACGGGTGGCGTCAACAGACTTGCCGTTCTTGTCAACAATGGTGACGGTGCTCTGGCAGGTCTTGGCCTCCTTGGCCAGCATGCCGGCAGGACGTGCGTGAATGCCAACGGGCTCTTTGATTGTATAGGTGAATTCTTTCATAGCTTTTTCCTCCCATAGATGCGGTGCGGTAGGGCGCAGCGCAAATAATTAAGCTGTTATTATAATAACATACACTGCCGCCAACGTCAACGGAAAAAGCTCCAAAAACAAGCTGAATCTTTGGTTATTTTGGGTAAAAAGTTGTGTGGGATGTGTACGATTCATCCATAAATGGGTTGAATCATCATTTCCGGAGAAATTCCCGCAGCACATCCTCCGGGCGGGGCGTGTGCAGCGGGTAGCGTGCGCGCAGCGGCGCGGCGGCACCGTCCATGATGTAAGGCATGCCGACAAGGTCGAGCATCGCCACATCGTTGTAGTTGTCGCCGAAGGCCATGACCTCATCATGGGCGAAGCCCAGCACGCGGCAGAGCGACTCGACGCCGACACCCTTGTTGGCGGTGGTCGTGTCGATCCAGTACGGGCCCGCCACGGCGCAGTTGGCCTGCTGCCAGCGCGGCACAAAGCGGTCCGCGTACTTTTCCACGCCCTCATGCAGGTAGACCGACACCTTGACGATCTCCTCGGGAATCTCGGACGGGTCGGAGATGACCTTGTAACGGTTGCCGATAAATTGGATGCGGTCCAGCATACCGAGGCCGCGCTCCATCAGATAGGCGCAGTTCTGGCCCGAGAGCATGACCTCGCCCTGGCCGTCGCTGCGGTCCCACAGGTCGTGGGCGATTTCCTCCGCCAGTGCGCGGGGCATCGGGTTCTCGGCAATGCAGTGCTCGTCCTTGAACAGCACGCCGCCGTTCTCGCACAGGAAAACACAGCAGTCGGCCACCGGCGCAAACAGCAGGCGCAGGCTGGTGTACTGCCGCCCGGATGCCGGGCAGAACAGGATGCCGCGGTCATGCAGGGCGCGGATCTGGTCGAAAATTTCGCCCTCCAGCTTTTTGCGGCCATATTGCAGCAGCGTACCGTCAATGTCGCTGCAGATCATTTTGATTGCCATAATACAACTCCTTTGTGGTTACGGAAATATTGTAGCACATTTGGCAGGGTGTTTGCAATTTTGTTTGGGCGCGTTATAATTAGGGCAATACCGCATAATTCTAAGTACCGATACGGCGAGCGAGGTGCGGCAGCTGCTAAGCCAAAAGCGCAGATAATACTTTGTGTATTATCGAGCATTTTGGCAACGCAGATGCCGTGCCGCAGCCGCCGGAGCGGTGCTTAAGCCGTAAGGCGGGAATTATGCGGTGTTGCCTTAGTTTTGTAGGGGCGAGCAGTGCTCGCCCGCGAAACCTGACGGTGGCCGTGAACGGCCCGGGTCGTCGAGGACGCCGACCCCTACAACGTGCGGAAATGCGCGAAAAGAACGGAGATGCAATAGTATGGCTTTCATCACAATAAACCACCATGCCCCTGCCGACAACGGCGCGGCGTTTGTGGCCGAAAACGCCACACTGGCGGGCAGCGTGCGGCTTGAGAAAAACAGCAGCGTCTGGTACGGCGCGGTGCTGCGGGCGGACACCGGGCGCATTGCCATTGGGGAAAACTCCAACGTGCAGGACAACGCCGTGCTGCACACCGGCCCCGGGCTGGATGTGACGGTGGGGCGCGGAACGTCCGTCGGACACGGGGCCGTTGTGCACGGCTGCACGGTGGGCGACGGCTGCCTGATTGGGATGCACGCGACGATTTTGAATGGCGCGGTCATCGGGGACGGCTGCCTGATCGCCGCGGGGGCGCTTGTGCCGGAGAACATGCAGGTGCCCGCGGGGAGCCTTGTCATCGGCGTGCCCGGCAAGGTCGTGCGGCCCGTCAGCGCGGCACAGGCTGACGCCATCAAGGCCAATGAAGAAGAATATCTGGAATTGGCGAGGGCGCACGCAGAGGCAAAATAACCGCGGTATGCGCTTTTGCCGGAGACGTAAGGCGGCCAGCCCTCTGGCCGCCGCGGAGGGGTCAAGACCCCTCCCTACAAATAAACCGTTAAAGGGGTGCCAACGGCAAAGCTGCCGGCCGGGCATGCCCGGCCCCTACAGAGCAATAAAAAACAGGATGCTGTCTTGCGAAACGGCATCCTGTTTTTTATGGAATTTACTTCAGCACCGCGCCCAGATTGGCGCTGGTGACCAACCTTGCGTACCGTGCCAGCCAGCCGGTCTTGATGTTCGGCTCGGGCTGGACGTAGGAGGCCTTGCGGGCGGCAAGCTCGTCGCCGCTGACGGCCAGGTGGATGGACGCATTCGGAATGTCGATCTCGATGGTGTCCCCTTCCCTGACCAGACCGATGGGGCCGCCGGAGGCTGCCTCGGGGCTGACGTGGCCGATGGCCGCGCCGCGGGACGCACCGGAGAAGCGGCCATCCGTGATGAGTGCCACCGTGGTATCCAGCTTCATGCCCGCCAGTGCGCTGGTGGGGTTGAGCATCTCGCGCATACCGGGGCCGCCCTTGGGGCCCTCGTAGCGGATGACCACTACGTCGCCGGGGTGGATGTCACCTGCGTAGATAGCCGCAATGGCGGTGTCCTCGCTGTCAAAGACGCGCGCGGGGCCGCTGTGAACCTGCATTTCAGGCGCAACGGCGCTGCGCTTGACGACACAGCCGTCCGGCGCAATGTTGCCCCACAGAATCTGCAGACCGCCGGTCTGACTGTACGGGTTGTCGATGGAGCGGATCGCCTTGTCGTTGAGAATCTTCGCACCGCGGATGTTCTCTCCCAGCGTTTTGCCGGTGACGGTGGGAACATCGAGGTCGAGCAGGTTCTTCTTTGCCAGCTCAGCCTGCACCGCCGGGATGCCGCCCGCCTTATACAGGTCGGGCATGTGGGTGGGGCCGGCGGGGGCCAGATGGCAGAGATTCGGCGTTCTGGCGGAAATCTCGTTAAAGAGCTTCAGGTCAATCGGGCAGCCCGCCTCCTGCGCAATCGCCAGCAGGTGCAGCACCGTGTTGGTGGAGCAGCCCAGCGCCATGTCGCAGGTCAGGGCGTTGCGGATGGAGCGCTCGTTGATGATCTGGCGCGCGGTCACGCCGCGGCTGACCAGGTCCATGATGGCCATACCGGCGTGCTTGGCCAGCTGCAGGCGCTTGGCGTAGACGGCGGGAATCGTGCCGTTGCCGGGCAGCGCGATGCCGATGGCCTCGCACAGGCAGTTCATGCTGTTGGCCGTGTACATGCCGGAGCAGGAGCCGCAGCCCGGGCAGCAGTTGCAGGTGCAGTCCTCAAGCTGGGCGTCATCGATCATACCGGCCTTGTACGCGCCGACAGCCTCGAACATTTTGGAAAGGCTGACCTCCTCGCCGCCGTAGCGGCCTGCCAGCATCGGGCCGCCGGAGCAGACCACGGCGGGCACGTCCATGCGGACGGCGGCCATGACCATGCCGGGCACGATCTTGTCGCAGTTGGGAACCAGTACCAGACCGTCCAGCTGGTGGGCCATGAACATCGTCTCAACGCTGTCGCAGATCAGTTCACGGCTGGCGAGGGAGTATTTCATGCCCACATGGCCCATAGCGATGCCGTCGCAGACACCGATGGCGGGGATGAGGATGGGGGTGCCGCCTGCCATGCGCACGCCAGCCTTGACGGCATCGGCGATCTTATCCAGATGGGCGTGGCCGGGGACGATCTCGCTGTAGGCGGAAACGACGCCGATCAGCGGACGGTCCAGCTCCTCCGGCGTGTAGCCCAGCGCATAAAACAGGCTGCGGTTTGGTGCCCGCTCCGGGCCTTTTTTGACGTTATCGCTGTTCATAGGTTTTCTCCGTTTTCATATAAAATGCCTTCCCCCTGCGGGGGAAGGTGCCGCGAAGCGGCGGATGAGGGGCGGCCTTACGCCCGCCGCCCGTAAACGGGATGCTGCGGGAGCTCTGCCCTCATCCGGCCCTGCGGGGCCACCTTCCCCCCTCGGGGGAAGGCTTAGAGCGTTATCTTATAATTACTTCTTCAGCCAGCTCATCATCTTGCGGAGCTCGGCGCCGACCTTCTCGATGGGATGGTTGGCGGCGATGCGGCGCTGTGCGAGGAAGTGGGTCTTGCGGCCGCCCTTCGGGCTCATCTCGGTCAGGAACTCGGAGGCGAAGGTGCCGTCCTGGATCTCCTTCAGGACCTGCTTCATCTCCTTGCGGGTGTCCTCGGTGATGAGGCGCTTGCCGGTGCGGTAGTCGCCGTACTCGGCGGTGTTGGAGATGGAATAGCGCATCTTGGAGAAGCCGCCCTCGTTGATCAGGTCAACGATCAGCTTCATCTCGTGGCAGGTCTCAAAGTAGGCCATCTCGGGGGCGTAGCCGGCCTCGACCAGCGTGTCGAAGCCAGCCTGGATCAGCTCGCAGACGCCGCCGCAGAGCACTGCCTGCTCACCGAACAGGTCGGTCTCGGTCTCCTCCTTGAAGGTCGTCTCGAGGATGCCGGCGCGGCCGGCACCGATGCCGGAGGCGTAGGCCAGGGCGATTTCCTTGGCCTTGCCGGTGTAGTCCTGCTCCACGCAGATCAGGGACGGGCAGCCCTCGCCCTCGGTGTACAGGCGGCGGACGATGTGACCGGGGCCCTTGGGAGCAATCATGATGACGTCAACGTTCTTCGGCGGGGTGATGGTCTTGAAGTGGATGTTGAAGCCGTGGGCAAAGGCCAGTGCCTTGCCCTCGGTCATGTAGGGGGCAACCTGCGTGTTGTAGATGTCGGCGCACAGCTCGTCGGGAACCAGCATCATGACAACGTCACCGGCCTTGGCAGCCTCCTCGACCTCCATGACCTTGAAGTTCTCATGGGTGGCAGCGAACTCGGAGGCCTTCTCCCAGTGGGCAGAGCCCTTGCGCAGACCGACAACGACATTGACGCCGCTCTCGGCCAGATTCTCGGAATGAGCGTGACCCTGAGAGCCGAAGCCGATGATGGCAACGGTCTTGCCGTCGAGCACGCCGAGGTTGCAGTCGGAATCATAGTACTTGTTGATAGCCATGGTGGTGTCTCCTTTTGTTGTTGATACTTTTTATATTTGTAATTTTAATTGGGAAACGAAAATAAAAATCCGTAGGGGCGCATTCTATATGCGTCCGTGCAGTGCAGCCTACGGCGGGCGGATATGGAATCCGCCCCTACAGGCATTGAAAATTTACGAGCAGCTCAATGGCAATGCGTCCCCGGCAGGGGCAGCTGCGCCTCCCCGACCTCCTGCGCGAGCTTCTGCATGTGCTCGTGCTTGCCGCCGCGCTCCAGCGCGGTGACGCCGGTGCGGCAGAGCTCCAGAATGTTGTAGCCCTTGAACATGGTCAAAAAGGCGTCGATCTTATCCGGCTTGCCGGTCAGTTCAAAAATCATGCTGTCGGGCGACAGGTCGATGATCTTTGCCTTGTAAATGCTGGAAATCTCCCGCAGCTCGGCGCGGTTCTGGGTGTCGCACTCTACCTTTAAAAGCAGCAGCTCGCGCTGCAGGCTCTTGTCGGGGTCCAGCTCAAAGATCTGTCGGGTGACCTCAAGTCGCTCGGTCTGTAAAATCAGCTGGTTCAGCGCCTGTTCGGTGCCGCGCAGTGTGACCGTGATGCGGCTGACCGAGGGGTCATTCGTGGCGGATACCGTCAGGCTGTCGATGTTGAAGCCGCGGCGGCAGAACAGGCTGGAAATGCGCGCCAGAACGCCGTTGCTGTTGTCAACCAGCAGGCTGATGACCCGCCGGGTGTTGTTGTTCTGTTCCATGCGTGTCACCTCATTCCATGATGATGTCGTTGACGGTGCCGCCGCCGGGGATCATCGGCAGGACCTTTTCGTCCTTGCCGATGCGGCAGTCGATCCAACTCGGGCCCTTCTGCTTCATCGCGTCGGCGAACGCTGCCTTGAACTCGGCGGGCGTCGCAGCGCGGTAGCCTTTGGCCCCGAAGCCCTCGGCCAGCTTGACAAAGTCGGTCTTGCGGTGCGGGTCTGTGTCGGAGTAGCGCTTCTCGTAGAAGGTCGTCTGCCACTGGCGCACCATGCCGAGCACCTGATTGTTGAAAATTACCGTGATGATGGGCAGGTCGTAGCTGACGGCGGTGCAGGCCTCGTTCAGGTTCATGTGGAACGAGCCGTCGCCCGTCAGCATGACGACGCGGGCATCCCTGCCCAGCGCCATCTGTGCGCCGATGGCCGCGCCGTAGCCGAAGCCCATTGTGCCCAGACCGCCGCTGGTCAGGAAACCGCGGGATTTCGTGTGGTGCAGATACTGCGCCGCCCACATCTGGTGCTGGCCGACGTCGGTGACGTAAACGGCCTCGGGGCCTGCCTGATTGCAGATCTCATCAATGATCTGGTGCGGCTTGAGCTCGGTGTCGCTGTCCACAGGTTTGTAGTCGTCCTTCTGCCAGCCGCGGATCTGCTCCATCCAGATCTTATGTTCGGCCTTTTCGACGTAGGGCAGGATGGCCTGCAAAATGTAGCTGGCGTCGCCGGTCAGGCTTAAATCGACGTCCACATTCTTGCCCAGCTCGCTGGGGTCAATGTCGATCTGGATGATTTTAGCGCGCTTGGCAAAGCTGTCGGGGTTCAGCGCCACGCGGTCACTGAACCGTGTGCCCACGGCAATGACCAAATCAGCCTCGTCAATGGCTTTGTTGGCGGCGTAGCAGCCGTGCATACCCAGCAGCCCTAAGTTGTGCGGCTCACCGTAGCTGAGGACACCGGCGGCCATCAGGGTGTAGGTGGCGGGCATGCCGGTCTTTTCCAGCAAATCACGCAGGGGCTGGCAGCCCGCCGCGCTGCGGACGCCGCCGCCGAAGTAGACGATCGGGCGCTCCGACTCGTTGATCATCTGAGCGGCCTTTTTGACGTCCTCCTCATTATACTGGGTCACGGTGCGGATGAGCTCGGGAGCCTTGGGGGGTGAACTCACAGGAGGCAGCCGTGATGTCCTTGGGAATATCGACGAGGACGGGACCCTTGCGGCCCGACTGCGCAATGCGGAAGGCTGCGCGCATCGTGTCGGCCAGGTCCTCGACCCGGCGCACCGTGTAGTTGTGCTTCGTGATGGGCATCGTAATGCCCTCAATGTAGGCCTCCTGGAAGGAGTCCTTGCCCAGCAGCGTTGTGGCGACGTTGCCGGTGAAAGCGACCATCGGCACACTGTCCATGTAGGCTGTGGCGATGCCGGTGACGAGGTTCGTGGCGCCGGGGCCGCTGGTGGCCAGCACCACGCCGGTGCGGCCCGTTGCACGGGCGTAGCCGTCCGCCGCGTGGGACGCGCCCTGCTCGTGGGCGGTCAGCACATGGCGGATGCGGTCCGAGTTTTTATAAAGTTCATCGTACAGATTCAGCACTGCGCCGCCGGGATAGCCGAACAGGGTGTCAACGCCCTGCTCGACCAGCACTTCGACGAAGATCTGTGAACCGGTCAATTTCATGTTTCTGCTCCTTCCTGGTTTTAGCACGGCCTGCCGGGGGTCTGTAGGGCGGGGTGACCTCACCCCGCCGCGGCGGCCTCCCGTAAGAGGGGCAAAGGATAAAACAAAACAGGCTTTGCCCCTTGTATTCCAAGAGACAAAGCCTGTGTATAGCTCTGCGGTACCACTCTTATTGGGGCAGTGCCCCCACCTCATGGGCCTCCAACAAGGCCCGGCACTGTAACGGGTGCGCCCGTACCGCCCTACTGTGATTTCGGGTGGTCTGCTCCGGGATCAGTTCGCGGCCTGCTGCCCTGCTGCCTTGCACCAACCGGCAGCTCTCTGCAGGGTGCGGGACCGTTACTAACTTCCCATCCACGCATTGTCTGAATGTGTGATAAACTATACCGTACTTTTGCAGATTTGTCAAGACTTGTTTGAAAATTCCGCAACAAATCTTGCAACTTTTTGCCACGGCGTTTATACTGGTGGTAAAGAGTGTATCTCTTGGGAAAGGAATATGAATATGCTTCGTAATGAATGGCTGGCCCATCTGGATGGGCTTGTGGTGTTCCGCGGCCTGCTGGCGGCGGAGCCGTTGCGCTCTCTGCACGCGGCGCTGGCGGCGGATGAGGACGCCCTGACGGGCGCTGTCGCCGCGTTTGAGGCGGCGCTGTTTGCCCGCGGCACCAACTGGACCGAGGCCCTGCTGGATGCCGTGCTCGAGGAGGAAAACCTCTGCCTGCGTGTGGCAGCCGGGCAGGATGCCGGCCCCGTGCTGGAGACTGCGCTGAACAGCGAGCTGGACTTTTTGCAGACGCTTGGCCGTGCGCCGCTGGACGAGGTGTTCCCCGGCGCGGCAGTGTTCCTGCCGCGGTGGGAGACAACGCCCGACGCCGACTACCACGCGGCCTATGAGGCGCGCCGTGCGGCCATGGGCCAGAAGGGCTACGGCATGTTTGCCCGCCACCATGTCTTTGCGCTGGAGGACGGGCATCTGGTGCCGGTGCGCTACCCCGATCCGCAGCGTCTGAGCGAGCTGCCCGGCTACGAGCAGGAGCGCGAGAAGGTCATTGCCAACACCCGCGCCCTGCTGGAGGGCCGCCCGGCCAATAACGTGCTGCTCTACGGCGATGCGGGCACGGGCAAGTCCAGCACGGTCAAGGCAATTGCCAACGAGTTTGCGCCCGACGGCCTGCGCCTGATCGAGGTGAAGAAGAACCAGCTCTACCAGATCCCCGCCCTGATGGACGAGCTGGCAAAGAACCCGCTGAAATTCATCCTTTTTATTGATGACTTGAGCTTTGCCTCCAACGATGACAACTTTGCGGCGCTGAAGGCGATCCTGGAGGGCGGCGTCGGCGGGCGCAGCCATAATGTGGCGGTCTACGCCACAAGCAACCGCCGCCACCTCGTCAAGGAGACGATGGCGGACCGCAGCGGCGACGACCTGCACGCGATGGACACCCGGCAGGAGCTTATGAGCCTGTCGGCCCGGTTCGGCCTGACGGTGACGTTCCAGCAGCCTGACAAGGACCGCTATGACCGCATCCTGCTGGAGCTGGCGAAGCAGTACAATGTCCAGATGCCCAGCGACCAGCTCTTTATCAAGGGTGCCGCCTTTGCCCTGCGCGCCGGTGGCCGCAGCCCGCGCGTAGCCAAGCAGTTTGTGGAGCTGCTGGCGGCGGGCGTCAAGGTATAAAATTTCTCCACCCTGTAGTGGTGAACAATGTTCGCCACTACATAGCATAAGAATCAGGCGCGCTCCGTCACCAGCTTAAACCCTGCCTCCGTCAGCTTTTGCTTAATGGTCTCAATCTGCGCGGCATCTCGCGTTTCGAGGCCGAGCTTCAGGAAGCAGCTTGTGATGGCCATGTTCGCATCGCTGCGGTCATGGTGGACGCTGACGACGTTCGCACCGCAGGCGGAGACAATGTCGCTGACCAGGCTCAGCTGGCCGGGCTTGTCCTCCAGCGCGATCATCAGGTTCGTCTTGCGCCCGCTCATAACAAGGCCGCGGGTGATGACGCGGGACAGAATGTTCACGTCGATGTTGCCGCCGGAAATCAGGCAGACCGTTTTCTTGCCCGCCAGCGGCAGCTTGCCGAACAGTGCGGCGGCCACCGGCGTGGCACCTGCGCCCTCGGCGACGAGCTTCTGGTTCTCCATCAGCGCCAGAATGGCCGCGGCGATCTCGTCCTCGCTGACCGTAACGATCTCGTCCACGTACTGGCTGACCATGTCGAACGTCGTCTCGCCGGGCGTCTTGACCGCAATGCCGTCGGCAAAGGTCACGGCGCTGTCCAGCGTTTCATATTTGTGGTCGTGGAAGGCGTGCTCCATGCTGGGCGCACCCGTGGCCTGCACGCCGTAGATCTTTACCTCGGGGCGCAGGCTCTTGATGGCGAACGCCACGCCGGAGATCAGACCGCCGCCGCCGATAGGCACGATGACCGCGTCCACATCGGGCAGTTGGTCGAGGATTTCGAGACCAATCGTTCCCTGCCCTGCGATGACCAGCTCGTCATCATAAGGATGAATGAAGGTCATGCCGGTCTGCTCCTGCAGCTCCACGGCGCGGTCATGCGCGTCGTCGTAGGTGGCCTTGACCAGCTCGACCTCGGCACCGAGGCGCTTTGTGCTCTCTACCTTCATAATAGGGGCACCGTCCGGCATACAGACAACGCTTTTGATGCCCATGCGGGTCGCGGCCAGCGCCACGCCCTGCGCATGGTTGCCCGCCGAGCAGGCAATGACGCCCTTCGCGCGCTCCTCCGCGGACAGCTGGCTGATTTTGTAGTACGCGCCGCGGACCTTGAAGCTGCCTGTAACCTGCAAATTTTCGGTTTTCAGGTACAGATCGGTGCCGGGGCACAGGCGTGTGGCGGCGATCAGGTCGGTCTTGCGGGCAACCTGCTTCAAGACGAACTTAGCATGGTAGATTTTATCCAGTGTAAGCATGGGCTGTTCCCTCTCTGTTTGACAATAGTCGGGCCCGACCCGGGCTTGCCGGATCGGGCCGGGCCGCGCCGTTGCGGCCGAGACACTGACATGAGTATAGTTGAAATTTGCTAATTTGTAAAGTGAAAAATATTCATCATTAAATTGTACAAAAATAATAATCGAGAATTGTACAATTCTACCACTATGTTGTAGGCGCAGAATGCTGTATAATAGATGTAACGATAGCAAAATATGTTTGCTTTTTAACAATCACCTTTATGAGGAGGCAATTTCCCGTATGGATATTCGTTATTCCTGCAACCAGCGTGATTTCAAGCGCTACACCACCGAGGAGACCCGCAACGAAATGCTCATCACCGGCCTGTACAAGGCAGATGAGATGGTCGCTGTTTACAGCCACGTGGATCGCATGGTCACGCTGGGCTGCATGCCTGTGCACGAGGAGGTCTCCATCGACAAGGGCATTGATGTATGGGCCAACTTCGGCACCCACTACTTCCTGGAGCGCCGCGAGATCGGCATCTTCAACATTGGTGACGGTGCCGGCACGGTCACGGCGGATGGCAAGGAGTATCACCTGAACTACAAGGACTGCCTGTACCTGACCAAGGGCAACCAGAAGGTCACCTTCAAGAGCGACGATCCGGAGCATCCGGCCAAGTTCTACATGGTCTCTGCCCCGGCCCATTGCAGCTATGAGAACAAGCTCATCACCATCGAGCAGGCCGCCAAGCGCCCGCTGGGCAGCGTCGAGACCTGCAACAAGCGCACGATCAACCAGTTTATCCACCCCAGCGTGCTGAAAACCTGCCAGCTTTCCATGGGCATGACCGCTCTGGAGCCGGGCAGCAACTGGAACACCATGCCCAGCCACACCCACGAGCGCCGCATGGAGATTTACACCTACTTCGAGATTCCCGAAGGCCAGGCCGTATTCCACATGTGCGGCGAGCCGACCGAAACCCGCCATGTTGTCATGCATAACTATGACGCTGTTATCAGCCCGTCCTGGAGCATCCACAGCGGCGTAGGTACGTCCAATTACACCTTTATCTGGGCCATGGGCGGCGAGAACATGGAGTTCGATGATATGGATAATATCGCCACAACTGATTTGCGCTGACCGCAAGAAACGCACATATTTTGCGCTGGCTTGCGCAAGATATGCGCAACCATTTACTTTAATTCTCGCGCCCCAGTGATGGGCGCCGGAATATATGACTGTTACAAACTTAGGAGGTTTTGCATCATGTCTGTTTGCACCCCGAAATCCTTCGACCTGACCGGTAAGGTCGCCCTCGTCACCGGCGCTTCCTATGGCATCGGCTTTGCTATTGCCACCGCTATGGCCAATTGCGGCGCCAAGATCGTCTTTAACGACATCAAGCAGGAGCTGGTCGACAAGGGCCTGGCCGCCTACAAGGAAGCCGGCATCGAAGCCCACGGCTATGTCTGCGACGTCACCAACGAGGATGCCGTCAATGAGATGGTCAAGAAAATCACCGCCGAGGTCGGCCACATCAATGTGCTGGTCAACAACGCCGGTATCATCAAGCGCATCCCGATGATCGAGATGACCGCTGCCCAGTTCCGTCAGGTCATCGACGTTGACCTGAACGCTCCTTTCATCGTCGCTAAGGCGGTCATTCCCGATATGATCGAGCAGGGCGGCGGCAAGATCATCAACATCTGCTCCATGATGAGCGAACTGGGCCGCGAGACTGTCTCCGCCTACGCCGCTGCCAAGGGCGGCCTGAAGATGCTGACCAAGAACATCGCCTCCGAGTACGGCAAGTACAACATCCAGTGCAACGGCATCGGACCCGGCTACATCGCCACCCCGCAGACCGCGCCCCTGCGTGAGATCCAGCCGGACGGCAGCCGTCATCCGTTTGACCAGTTCATCGTTGCCAAGACCCCCGCTGAGCGCTGGGGCAAAGCCGAGGATCTGGGCGGCCCCGCCGTCTTCCTCGCCTCCGAGGCTTCCGACTTCGTCAACGGCCTGATCCTGTACGTTGACGGCGGCATCCTGGCCTACATCGGCAAGCAGCCCGGCTGATTTACTTTCTTCGAGAAGAAAGTAAACAAAGAAGCTTTCAAACAATAAAAAGGACATCCGCTCGTGAAAGGGCGGATGTCCTTTTTTGTTTTAGCTGCACGGTAGGGGCCGGGCATGCCCGGCCCGGCAATGTATGGTAAACGGACGCTTACGGGAATCTCCCGGGCCGCATATATGCGGCCCCTACACCTCTGCCGCCCTGTAGGGAGCAGCGTTCCCGACGCCCGCAGGATAGCAGGCGATTGGCAGGGCGTCGGGCGGCCAGTCTTCTGGCCGCCGCGGAGGGGTCAAGACCCCTCCCTACAAAACGACCCGCAAAGGGGCTTTACCCGATGGTCACGCTCCACTTGAACTCCTTGCTCTCGCCGGGGTTCAGCTCGATGTGATGGCCTGCCTCGTTGACGGAGTTGGCCCAGCCGTTCCAGGGCTCCATGCAGACGAAGCTCTCGGCGTCCTGCTGCCAGAGCACGCCGTTGGTGAAAACGCTCTCGTCAAAGCTGACCGTGACCTTGTGGCCGTTGCCGGAGTCGGTGAAGCGCATCGGGCTCTTGACGCCGGTCATCAGGCGGATGGAGTCGGCACTCCCCTCCTTGCGGGTCAGGGTAATGGTCTCGGGCGCGGCGGGCTGCTCGCCCTTGGCGCTTTCGCTGCAGGTGGCGGCGTCGATGTCAAACGCGACGTTGTCCAGCTTGCTGGCGGCGAAGTACGGGTGGAAGCCGACGCTGAACGGCAGGGCCTTGTCGCCGGTGTTGGCGACGGTCAGGGCCAGCGTGGCGGTGCTGCCGGTCAGGGTGTAGCGCATGGTCAGGGCAAAATCGAACGGGTAGACGAACTTTGTCAGACCGTTGGGGGTCAGGGTCAGCTCAATGGCGGTGTCGTCCGCGCTCTTGACCTGCCACGGCACGAGGTCGGCCAGGCCGTGGACCTCGATGGGATAGGCCGCGCCGTTGAAGTGGTGCACGCCGTCGTCCGGTTTGCCGCAGTTCGGGAACAGGATGGGGATGCCGCAGCGCGGGCGGTCCGTGGACTCGAAGTTTTTGTCGCGCAGCCACAGGTATTCGTCGCCGTTTTTGGTGAAGGATGTGGCCATGCCGCCCTTCTCGGGCGTGACGGTGAAGGCGTACTCGCCGTCGGTCAGGGTCAGGGTCTTGTAGGAGGCACCGTATTTTTCATAGGTGCCGGTAGTCAGAGTAGACATGATAAGGCTCTCCTTTGTATGCACGTAGGGGCCGCACATGTGCGGCCCGCAACTTTGTGGAAAGCACCCGATTGCGGGTAAGTTGCGGGCCGGGCATGCCCGGCCCCTACAGCGTAGTGGATTTTTCGTGTTTAATTATACCACAAACAGGCTTACAATACAACGCCATCCTTAAAGATCGAGATTTCGCGGAAGCCCTTCTTCTCGGCGCAGGTCTGCTTGCCGGAGGCAACGTCCAGCACGAGCTGGTACAGGTCGGCACCGGCCTCGTCCAGCGTGCGCTCGCCGTCTGCGACGACACCGGCGTTGAAGTCGATCCAGGTCTTTTTTCTGGCGGCCAGCTGGCTGTTGGTGGCAATTTTCAGCGTCGGCGCGGGGGCACCAAACGGCGTGCCGCGGCCCGTGCTGAACAGCACCATGTGCGCGCCCGCAGCAGTCAGCGCCGTGGCGGAGACCAGGTCGTTGCCGGGGCCGTACAGCATGTTCAGGCCCTTGGTGGTGACGGGCTCGCCGTAGTCGATGACACCCATGATCGGCGCGGAGCCGCCCTTCTGCACGCAGCCGCAGGACTTGTCCTCCAGCGTCGTGATGCCGCCCTGCTTGTTGCCCGGGCTCGGGTTGTCGTAGACGACCTCATTGTGGCTGATGAAATACTCTTTGAAGCCGTTGATCATCCTGACGGCCTTCTCAAACACTTGTTCGTTCTGGCAGCGATCCATCAAAAAGCCCTCGGCACCGAACATTTCCGGCACTTCGGTCAGCACGGTGGAACCGCCGCGGGCGCACAGCATATCGCTGAAGCGGCCAATCGTCGGGTTGGCGGTGATGCCGGACAAACCGTCCGAGCCGCCGCACTTCATGCCGACGACAAGCTCGCTGGCAGGGATCGGCTCACGCTTAAACTGCGCGGCGTAGGCGGCCAGCTCTTTCAGGATCTCGCGTCCCGCGACCAGCTCGTCCTCAACGTCCTGGCAGGTCAGGAACTTGACGCGGTCATGGTCGTATTCGCCCAATTCGGTCAGGAACTGCTCATGGGTCAGGTTCTCGCAGCCTAGGCTCAGCACCAGAACCGCGCCCGCGTTGGGGTGACGCACCAGAGATGCCAGCAGCTTGCGGGTCTGTGCGTGGTCATGGCCGGTCTGGGAGCAGCCGAACGGATGGGTGAAGGTATACAGCCCGTCGATGCTGCCGGTCACAAGGTCCTGATTGTCGCGCACGAGCGCCTTGGCGCAGTCGTTGACGCAGCCGACAGTCGGGATGATCCAGATCTCGTTGCGGATGGCAGCGCGGCCGTCCTTGCGGCGGTAGCCCATGAAGGTGTCAGGCGCGGCGGGGGTCAGCGGGTGCACATTGGGGTGATAGCTGTACTCGATCTCACCGGAGAGGTTCGTGTGGATGTTGTGGGTGTGCATCCAGGTGCCGGGCACGGCGTCCGCCGTGGCGTGGCCGATGGGAAAGCCGTACTTGATGACGTTTTCGCCGCTTTTGATGGGCGCAATGGCCATCTTGTGGCCCTGGGGAATGTCCTCAATGGCGGTGACGGTGGTGTTATCGACGGGGACTGCCGTGCCTTTGGCGATGGGATGCAGGGCGACGACGACGTTGTCCTTGGGGTTGATCTTAATGGCGATAGGCATAAGATGTCTCCTTAGCTTCTGATAAAAGTGGGGCCGGAGGGCAACCTCCGGCCCCAATGGGGTACGTTTTAAGCCTTCCCCCTTGGGGGAAGGTGGCCGTAAGGCCGGATGAAGGGCGGGTGTGCGGGGGCATGCTCGGCCCTCATCAGTCGGCTGCGCCGACAGCTTCTCCCGATGGAGAAGCCTTTGGACGCTTACAGGCAGGAAGCATACGCGGCCAGTGCGCCGTTCTCGCGGATGTTGGTCAGATTCTTGACGGTGGCCTCCTCAAAACCGGCAACCTTGGTCAGATCCTGGCCCCACATCTGCTCGTTGGTCATAACAGCATGAACCAGGGTCGGGACGTCGTCATCCTTGTGGGCGTTGTAGAATTCCAGCACCTAGCGGTCATCGGAAATGGTGTACTCGTTGCCCTTGGCGCGCTTGCAGACCAGGCCCTTATCGTTCAGTTCCTGCACATCATTGCTGTAGAAGGCAATGTAAGCGGCAAAGCTCATGGTCAGGCAGGTGGGCAGTTTGCCGTTCTTCTCGATATATTCCAGGAAGGACGGCATGTTGCGGGCACGCCACTTGGAGGTGGAGTTCAGGGAGATGCTCATCAGCTCATGGTTGACGAACGGGTTGTTGAAGCGGTCTTCCACAGCGGCAGCAAATTTCTTGCAGTCGTCCTGGTCCAGCGGAAGAATGGGAACAACTTCCTGCAGCAGCATCTTGTTCATGTAGCCCAGGATGGTTTCGTCGTGCATGCAGTCGCGGACGATGTCAAAACCGGCCAGATAAGCACCCAGAACAAAACCGGTGTGTGCGCCGTTCAGGATGCGGACCTTGCGCTTCTTATACGGGCTCATATCGGGGGTAACAAAGACGCGACTCTCGAGACCGGCCTTGCGGAACGGCAGCACGTCGTTCAGCTTGGTGTCACCCTCGATGACCCAGACGCCAAAGACCTCGCCGACGTCCAGCAGGGGGTCAGCGTAGCCGTGCTTCTGCTCAAGCTCGGCGACCTCCTTCGGGTCACGGATGCGGCCCGGAACGATGCGGTCAACCAGAGAACCGCAGAAGGTGCAGTCCTCATTGACGTACTTTCTGAAGCCGTCTTCCAGGCCCCACTGGTCAATGTACTGGTTGACGCACTTCAGCAGCTCCTTGCCGTTGTTGTCAATCAGCTCGCAGGCCAGCATGATGATACCCTTCTTGCCGGCCTTGTAGCGGTGGTACAGCACCTGGGTCAGTTTTGCGGGGAAGCTGGACGGCGGGCAGTCGTTCTGCTGGCAGGCGGGATCATAAACGATACCGGCCTCGGTGGTGTTGGAAACGATGATTTCCAGGTCGTCGCTGGCGGCGACGTCCATCATCTGCTTAAAGCCCTCCTCCTCATACGGGTTCAGGCAGCGGGATACACTGGAGATCACGCGCTTGTCATCGACCTTCTGGCCGTTTTCGCTGCCGCGCAGATACAGGGTGTACAGACCCTCCTGCTCATTGATCATCTTGGCCAGGCCGGGGGCGATGGGCTGGACCAGAACGCACTTGCCGTTCCAGTCGGCCTTCTCGTTGGCCAGATCGAACCAGTAATCCACGAACGCGCGCAGGAAGTTGCCCTCGCCGAACTGCAGGACCTTCTCCGGGGCGTTTTTCAAAATATAGCCGTTGTAGCCGGATTTTGCAAGAACTTCATAATTCAAGGTATCCATATATGCGTCTCCTTAACATAAACAAATCTGGTGCGCAGCGGGGGCTGCAGCACGTCCTGTTACCTGAATTATATTTTCTTTAGGCCGTTTCGTCAAGATTCATTCCGTAAACAGCGCACATATTTTGCGCAGTTTTGAGACCAATTTTGGGATTCCACATCTTGCACAACAAAGAACCGCACTTTTTGGCTATAATTTCGATTAACAAGCAATTTTTGCAACTTGTGCAAGGCAAAATAGTTATGTATAATAATAGCAGAGCATGCTGTTTGGGTCATCTTTACAGCGCAAGGTATGTGCTATCAGGACCCGGGGCGGCATTCCCCCGACTATCATTTATAACATCATTAAGGAGCGTCTGTACATGAAAGCATTTATGGACAAGGACTTTTTGCTGGAGACCCCCACCGCGCAGCACCTGTACCACGACTATTCGGCCAAGCTGCCCATCGTGGATTACCACTGCCACATTCCCCCGCAGGAAATTTACGAGGACCGCCGCTTTGAAAATATCGCTCAGGTATGGCTGGGCGGCCATCAGGTTCTGGCCGATGGCTCTGACTACTACTTCGGCGACCATTATAAGTGGCGCGTGATGCGCTCCAACGGCGTGCCCGAGGAGTACATCACCGGTGACAAGCCGGATCGTGAGCGCTTTCAGAAGTTTGCCGAGAGCCTGGAGATGGCCATCGGCAACCCGATGTATACCTGGTGCCACCTCGAGCTGAAGAAGTACTTCGGCTATGAGGGCGTGCTGAACGGCGATACCGCCGAGGCGGTCTGGAACCTGTGCAACGATAAGCTGCAGCATGACCCGAAGATGACCGTGCGCGGCCTGATCGAGCAGAGCAACGTTGCCATGGTTGGCACCACCGATGACCCCATCGACAGCCTGGAATGGCACAAGAAGATCAAGGAAGACCCCACCATCAAGGTTGTTGTTGCACCGTCCTTCCGCCCGGACAAGGCCCTGAACATCCGCAAGGACGGCTTTGCGGATTACATCCATAAGCTGGAAGAAGTTGTTGGCCGCAAGTTCGCCTGCGCCAACTGTGTGGTCAACGCTCTGGAAGAGCGCCTGCAGTTCTTCGTCGAGATGGGCTGCCGCGCTTCTGACCACGGTCTGGACTACATCCCCTTCGCCGAAACGAACGCTGAGAAGGCAACTGCTGCCTTCAAGAAGGCCATGGCCGGTGAGACCCTGACCAAGGAGGAAGGCGACGAGTACACCACCTACCTGCTGCTGAAGCTGGGTGCCCTGTACAAGAAGCACAACGTTGTCATGCAGATGCACTACAGCTGCCTGCGCAATGTCAACGACAAGATGTACCGCAAGCTCGGCCCCGACACCGGCTTTGATATGATCGCCGTGACCGATTGCAGCGCTACCATCAGCAGCCTGCTGAGCGCACTGACCAAAGAGGACGCCTGCCCGAAGGTCATCCTGTACAGCCTGAACCCCGCCGACTTCGACATGCTGGGCACCATTCTGGGTGCATTCCAGGATGACGAAGTTCCCGGCAAGATCCAGCTGGGCTCTGCCTGGTGGTTCTGCGATACCGACGACGGAATGTACCAGCAGATGAAGACCCTGGCTCGCCTGGGGCTGCTGGGCAACTTCATCGGTATGCTGACCGACAGCCGCAGCTTCCTGAGCTACACCCGCCACGAACTGTTCCGCCGCCTGATGTGCAACCTCATCGGCAACTGGGTCGAGAATGGCCAGTACCCCAGCGATGAGAAGACCCTGAAAAAGATCGTCGAGGGCATCAGCTATTATAATGCTAAGCGGTATTTTAATCTGTAATTCTGTAATTGAAGTAACGCAATAAGCAATAAAACCCCGCCCCGCCTGTTGATTTTGACAGGCGGGGCGGGGTTTTATTGGGTGCGGGCGAAGCCCGAAAAAAGGCTCCCCATCAGGGAAGCTGGCCGCGCGTAAGCAAGGCCTGAAGGGTTTGCGAGCTTGCGGGAGCACCGCTTTTCCGGGCAAGCAGCTCCCTGACGATTGCATCAATCTCAAAGCACACCCCATCAAAATTCCGCATTACATCTAAATTGGAAAATCGCAGCACCTGTATCCCCTGCTGCTGCAAATAGGCGGTGCGGCGTTCGTCGTAGGCCTTGCCCGCATCCTCATAGTGCTGGCCGCCGTCCAATTCAACAGCTAATCCAGCGGCACAGCAATAAAAGTCCAGAATGTAGGGCTCTACGATTTTTTGGCGTGTGAACCGTGGGACATAAACGCGCAGAAAATCGTACCACAGATGCCGTTCTTCTTTGGTCATGTCATGGCGGAGCTGACGGGCACGGGAAATCATTTCCTTGGATTGGGCCATGGTGGACTCCTTTTCTAAAGAGGTGACGCAGTGGCAATGGTAAGGCGGCCGAACCCCTCAGGCCTCACAAGCTCGGCCAGCTCCCCTGATGGGGAGCCTTTTTCGGGCGGCTCTGCCGCCCGTGCATGACCTTACTCACAGCTTTCCTGTTCCTCCGGCACCTCGGGCATCGTCCGCAGCTGCTCCAGCGTGATGCCATCCACATATTTATTGATCAGGTCATTCAGCCCGGACCAGAAGTCCAGCGTGTGGCACTGGCTGCGGTGGGGGCAGTCCACCGACGACGCCAAACACGGGATGGCCGTCAGCTCGCCCTCGACGGCGCGCAGGATCTCGCCGGAGGTAATCTCCCCTGCCGGGCGCGCAAGCCGGTAGCCGCCCTGCGCACCGCGCACGCTGGATACCAGCCCGGCCTTCGCCAGCGGGGTGACGATCTGCTCCAGATATTTTAAGCTGATGCGCTGCTTATCACTGATGTCCTTCAGCGGGATCAGGTCGTTGGGGCGGTTGGCCAGTTCCACCATCAGGCGCAGGGCATAACGGTCACGGGTCGAAAATTTCATGGTAAAGCTCCCTTTATCGGAATTAGTAACACTAATCATAGCATAATTCTAGGAATTTTGCAAGTTATCAACCTATTAAAATAGTAGGATATATGCAAAATGCCGAAATGTGCAATTTTATGCAAACAAGTGTTGACAGAATCGGCTCACAGGCGTATACTGTGAGCCATGGAAAGCAAACAACGCCGACCAAAGATTCAAGAAAGGGGTACAGAACCATGAATGCAGTCTGCTTTGGTATGATGATGTGCATGTGCATGATGCGTAAGCGTCCTGTGCCAGCTTTCTTGTGCGCAAATTACAGCGCGTAATGAAAACTTGCAGCGGGATGCCGGAAAGCCGACATCCCGCTTTTGTTTGGAAAGGAAGTTTGTGACTATGGAAAGAGGTTCCGTTTACAAGCAGCCCGGTGTGCGAATGTGACGCTTTGAGGGAAGCTGACCGTTCAAAACCAACACACCTGACGATATATAAAGGAGAATTTACCATGAAAAAACTGATTTCTGCAACGCTCGCCGCTTCTCTGGCCCTGTCGCTGGCCGCCTGCGGCTCCTCTGCTTCTACTGATTCCGTCGCCGCATCCTCTGAGGCTGCCTCCACCGAGAGCACCGCAGCTTCTTCCGCGGCTGCCGAGTCCACCGCCGAGACCGGCGAACTGGCTGGTACGACCCTGAAGGTCGCTGCCTCCCCCACGCCCCATGCCGAGATTCTGAACGTGGCCAAGGAGATTCTGGCCGAGCAGGGCATCGACCTCGAGATTGTTGAGTTCAGCGACTACGTCCAGCCCAACCTCGTCACCGAGAGCGGCGAGGTTGATGCCAACTACTTCCAGCACACCCCCTACCTCGACAGCTTCAACGAGGAGAACGGCACCCATCTGGTCAGCGTCGGCGCGGTCCACTATGAGCCGTTCGGCATCTATCCGGGCAAGAGCGATGATCTGGCAAACATTGCGGACGGCGCGACCATCGCCGTGCCCAACGACACCACCAACGAGGCCCGCGCTCTGCAGCTGCTGGCCGCCCAGGGCCTGATCACCGTCCGCGACGGCGCCGGTCTGACCGCTACGGTCAACGACATCACCGACAACCCCCACAACCTGCAGATCAAGGAGATCGAGGCTGCCCAGCTGCCCCGCACCGTGCAGGATGTTGACTTCGCCGTCATCAACGGCAACTACGCAATGGAGGCCGGCTTCTCCGTCGGCAAGGACGCTCTTGCTACCGAGGATGCTTCCTCCGAGGCTGCCCAGACCTACGCCAACGTACTGGTTGTGAAGGAAGGCCGCGAGAACGACCCCGCCATTCAGGCGCTGTACGCTGCCCTGACCAGCGACAAGGTCAAGGATTACATCAACAGCACCTACGATGGTGCGGTTGTGCCGATTTTCTAAGGAAATAAGGAAAGGCTTCGTGTAACCGTGAATGGGCACGGGCGGATATAGAATCCGCCCCTACGGTACGGCAGGCAACGAAATTGTAGGGGCGCATTCCATATGCGCCCGCTGGCAGAACGCAAAGAAAAAACTTGCAACCTGTCAGAATAAAGCGTAAAATTATAGCGAATGGGTTTCACGCTCATTCGCTATCTTTGTAAATGAGGGAGAATCACCCATGATCGAACTGCAACACCTGACCAAGCGCTTTGCCACGCAGGGCGGCACGGTCGTCGCGCTGAACGACATCAACCTGACGATCCGGGATGGCGACGTCTACGGCATCATCGGTATGTCGGGCGCCGGAAAATCAACGCTGGTACGCTGCATCAATATGCTGGAGCGCCCGGACGAGGGAAATGTTATCGTCAACGGCAAGCAGATGCAGGACCTGCGCGCCGCCGACCTGCGCGCGGCCCGGCGTGAGATCACCATGATTTTTCAGCAGTTCAACCTGCTGATGCAGCGCACCTGTCTGCGCAATATCATGTTCCCGATGGAGCTGGCGAAGGTCCCCGGAGACAAGGCCGAGGCCCGCGCCCGTGAGCTGCTGGAGCTGGTCGGTCTGCCCGATAAGGCCGACGCCTACCCGGCGCAGCTGTCCGGCGGCCAGAAGCAGCGCATTGCGATTGCCCGCGCGCTGGCAACGGACCCGAAGGTGCTGCTCTGCGACGAGGCGACGAGCGCCCTGGACCCGAACACGACCCACGCCATTTTGCAGCTCATTCAAAAAATCAACCGTGAGCTGGGCATCACAGTCGTCATCATCACCCACCAGATGAGCGTTGTGGAGGAGGTCTGCAACCGTGTGGCCATTCTCGATAACGGCACCGTCGTCGAGGAGGGCGAGGTACAGGCTATCTTCAGCCATCCTACGTCCAAGGCGGCGCGGCGGCTCGTCTACCCCGCCGGTGCGCCCCAGGCCGAGGTCCTGCCCGGCCACAAGCTGGTGCGTGTGGCCTTCGGCGGCACCCAGACCACGGACAAGCCGCTGGTGGCAAGCCTTGCCATTGAGTGCGGCGCGCTCGTCTCGATCATGGCGGCGGACACCCGCATTGTGAACGGCCAGACGCTGGGCAGCATGCTGCTGGCGCTGCCCGACGACGACAAGGCCGCCGCGGCACTGGAGTACATCAGGAACTATCCCGGCATTACTTTTGAGGAGGTGAACGGCTGATGGCAGAGCTTTTTGCAGGCAAGGAATGGCAGACGTTCTTGCAGATTTTGCCCACCATTCCGTTTGAAACATGGGAGACCGTCTGGTCCACCGTCGTCGCAACGCTGCTGGCGCTGGTCATCGGTCTGCCGCTGGGCGTCTGCCTGGTCACGGGCGAACAGGGCGGCGTGCGTCCCCTGCCCCGCTGGCTCATGGCGCTGCTGAACGGCCTGGTGAATCTGCTGCGCAGCGTGCCGTTTTTGATTTTGATGATCATTGTCATTCCGCTGTCCCGCGCCATCGTGGGCACGTCCATCGGTACGGTGGCGTCCATTGTGCCGCTGGTCATCGCATCGTTCCCGTTTGTGTCGCGTCTGGTCGAGACCAGTATGCGCGAGGTGGACGCAGGTGTCATTGAGGCCGCCCAGAGCATGGGCGCAACGCCGCTGCAGATCATCACCAAGGTCATGGTGCCCGAGAGCATGCCGAGCCTGGTTGCCAACGTGACGATTGCCGCCACGACCATCATGGGTTACGGCGCAATGGCCGGCATCATCGGCGGCGGCGGCCTTGGCAAGATCGCCATCAACTACGGTTACTACCGCTTTAACGTGGTGCTGGAGTTCTTTGCCACGGCGCTGCTGGTCGTGCTGGTACAGATTTTGCAGACTGTCGGCACAAAGCTGGCCATCAAGTGCGACAAGCGCATCCAGAAGTGATTTGAGGGAACCGAGATTTAACATATTTTTCAAATTGGCGTGACAGGGCGGACATAAATGCAGTGTATAGTATAATCAGAGTTAAGGGGAACGCCCCAAGACACATTACACTGCCGCCCTGGCCATGCCAGAAGCAATCGCTTCGGCCACGGCGCAGACAACCAACAAGGCCGTGAAGCCATTTGAATAGATACAAAAGCCTCCTGCATCGGTTGTGATGCAGGAGGCTTTTATTTTGCTGCGCGGCAGGAGCCGCATATATGCGGCCCGCCGCTGTAAGGCGGAGGACGTTTGCGGGAAGACTGCGTGCCGGGCATGCCCGGCCCCTACAGGAGGTTTGTAGGGAGCGGTCTTGACCGCTCCGGGAAACCTGGCGGCGGATGCGCACGGCCCGGAGGGGTCAAGACCCCTCCCTACGATGCAGTTATTACAGCGTTGCGACGTCTTGAATAAGCTGCTCCACGGCTTCGTCCTTCGTGGCCCAGCTGGTGCATACGCGCACGGCGGTGTGGTGCTTGTCGGGCTTGCCCATGTGGGTCATGGCGTAGGTCTCGGCCAGCTTGTCGTACCACTCGTCGGGCAGGACAAAGAACTGCTGGTTCGTCGGGGAGTCGTGCAGCACCTTGCAGCCCTTTGCCTCAAAGGCGGTGCGGATGCGCAGGGCCTGCTCGTCGGCCTTTTTCGCCATCGTGAAATACAGGCTGCTGCCGCTGCCGTCCTCGCCGTCCAGCAGAGCCAGGAACTGCTCGCCCAGCAGGCGGCCTTTCGCCAGCATGCCGCCGTGCTGCTTCAGGCAGTAGCGGAAATCGGGCTTCAGATCGTCGTTTGTGATGACGACGGCCTCGCCGAACAGCGCACCGCACTTGGTACCGCCCAAGTAAAACACGTCGCAGAGTGCGGCGTAGTCCTGCAGGCTCAGATCGTTGGCGGGGCTCGTCAGGCCGTAGGCCATCCGTGCGCCGTCCACGAACAGGTAGAGTCCCAGCTCGTAGCAGGCGGCGGAGATGTCGGTCAATTCCTCCTTATTATAAAGGGTGCCGACCTCGGTGGGGTTCGAGATGTAGACCATGCCGGGCTGGACCTCGTGCTCGTGGCTGGCGTTGGCGCGGTGCTCCTCCACCGCTTTGCGGATCTGGCGGGCCGTGATCTTGCCGTTTTTGCCGGGCAGAGCCAAGCACTTGTGGCCTGTGGCCTCGATGGAGCCGGTCTCATGCACATGGATGTGCCCGGAGTCGGCGCACAGCACGCCCTGCCACGGCTTGAGCGCCGCCGCAATGACGGTCAGATTCGCTTGGGTCGCACCGACGAAAAAGTGCACGTCGGCGTCGGGCGCGTCGCACAGGCGTTTGATCTGCGCGGCGGCCTTGGCGCAGTATTCATCCTCGCCATAGCCGGGGGTCTGGTCGAAATTGGTCTTTTGCAGAAGCTCCAAAACCGCGGGGGCCGCGCCCTCGCCGTAGTCACATTCAAAACGAAGCATATTTTTGACTCCTTAGTAAAGTATTGCACGCTTTGCAGGGGCGGACAGTATTTGCCCGCGGAGCCTTCCGGCTGCCGCAAGGCTGGCGGGCCGATGCGAGCATCGGCCCCTACAGGTACGGGCAAATCTCCAATCGACCCATGCCGCGGGTGTTGCCATAATTATAACACTGTGATTCCCCACTTGCAAGTTTCGCCGCGGTACGCTATAATAATTCTACTTTTGGATAGAAAAGAGGAATTGTATGGATCCCCAAAATCAACGCGAAAGCTTCGGTTCACGCCTTGGCTTCATTCTGGTCAGCGCGGGCTGTGCTATCGGCATCGGCAACGTCTGGCGCTTCCCCACAGTCACCGGCCAGTACGGCGGCGGCATCTTTGTGCTGTTCTACCTGCTCTTTCTGGTGCTCATGGGTCTGCCGGTCCTGACGATGGAGCTGGCCGTGGGCCGTGCGGGCCGCGGCGCGGCGCGCAGCGCCTACAAGGCGCTGGAACCCGGGGGCAGCAAGTGGCATATCCACGGCTGGTTCTGCATGGCGGGCTGTGTGCTGCTGATGATGTACTACACCACCGTCTCCGGCTGGATGGTCGACTACTTCTTCCGCTTCCTGACCGGCAGCTTTGACGGCCTGACCTCCGAGCAGGCCGCCGGCATCTTTGGCGAGATGCTCTCGAACCCTGTCGAGATGGTTTTCTGGATGGTCGTCATCACGCTGGCGGGCTTTGTCGTCTGCGGGCGCGGCCTGCAGGGCGGTCTGGAAAAGGTCGGCAAATGGATGATGAGCGCCCTGCTCGTATTGATCCTTGTGCTGGTCGTGCACAGCTTCACGCTGTCCGGCGCGGGCGAGGGCCTGGCCTTCTACCTGCTGCCCGACTGGTCCCGCGCCACCGGGCAGGGCCTGGGCAATGTCATCACGGCGGCCATGAACCAGTCGTTCTTTACCTTAAGCCTCGGCATCGGCGCAATTGAGATTTTCGGCAGCTACATGGACCGCGGCTTCACCCTGCCGGGTGAGGCCGCCCGCATCTGCGTGCTGGACACCTTTGTGGCGGTCTGCGCGGGCCTTATCATCTTCCCGGCCTGCTTCTCCTTCGGCATCTCGCCCGACGCGGGACCGAGCTTGATTTTCATCACGCTGCCCAACGTCTTTACAAACATGGCGGGCGGACGCCTGTGGGGCGCGCTGTTCTTCCTGTTCATGACGTTCGCCAGCTTCTCCACGGTCATTGCGGTGTTTGAGAACATTATCGCCTGTGCGCGGGAGAATTTCGGCTGGGACCGCCGCAGGGCCTGTCTGGTGGGCGCGGCGGCGCTGGTCGTGCTGGGCCTGCCCTGCGCGCTGGGCTACAACGTGTGGAGCGGCATCCAGCCCCTGGGCGCGAGCAGCACCGTGCTGGATTTTGAGGACTTCCTAGTCAGCAACGTTCTGCTGCCGGGCGGCAGCCTTGTTTATCTGCTGTTCTGTGTCACCAAATGGGGCTGGGGCTTTGACAAATACACTGCCGAGTGCAACACCGGCAGCGGCCCCAAAATGCCGCAGTGGGTCAAGCCCTACTTTAAATACGTTCTGCCGGTCCTGATCGCCGTCATTCTGGTGCAGGGTCTGCTCTGAAGCAAAATGCCGCGCGGCTCCCTGTGAGCCGCGCGGCATTTATTAATTGCGGTTTACCTCCGGGTTATCGGTGCGCCCCAGCAGATAGTCTATACTGACGTTATAGAAGTCGGCCAGCTTGACCAGCCTTTCTGCGGTCAGCTCAATAACGCCGTTTTCATACTGAGAGTAGGTGTTCTGGGATACGTGGAGGACACTGGCAAGATCGCACTGACGAAAATCGTGATCTTCCCGTAGGCTTCGTATGTTCGGATATTCCATAGGTTGACTACCCCCTTACGACTATTATCGTTATCTTGGAGGCAGATATTGATATTTATCTGTAATACAGATATAATAGATTGCATAACAATAGGAAGAAACGATACGACGGAAAGTAAAGGGCGTTCTACGGCCCTTTGTCTGCCTGCGGGCGGGCTGCGTATGCGATTGCAGGAGTCCTTCTATGTTGTCAAACCAGGAAATTGCATTTTTTGAGTATCGGCTCACGCCGACTGCGCGTTCAGCCAGCGGTGCAGCTCGTCCCGGATGGCGGCAAACGCGGCGGCGGTGTCCGGGTTATCGGTTTTAAAATCCAGCAGCCGCCACAGCCAGCCCTGCTCGTCCACGATGCGCAGGCTCTCGGGATAGCACAGCTCAAACACAAGCGACGCATGGCCGACGGCGTTGTCGGCAGGGTACTGCTTTAAGCTGTGCAGCACGCAGTGGTGGGCGTTAAAGGCGTCCAGCACGGCGGGCGTCACCGGGCTCCGGCGCAGCGCCGCAGTGCTGACGTTGTAAATTTCCTCCATCGGTGTCTCGACGTTGACCCGCAGAATGTCGATCTTGTCGGCGTCGCGCAAAATCTGGCAGAACAGCCGCGTGCGGTCATCCAGAGTCTCCGGCAGACGGAACGCGCTGTGCCATTCCACAGCGGTGAGCAGCAGTGCGTCGGCACCGGCATCGTCCAGATAGTCCCGGATGCGTCCCTCGTCGAACAGCACCGCGACACTCAGCGCGGCGTGGCTGAGCGACTGTGCATCGATAAATGTGTTGTAGCGGCGCAGCTGCTCAAAGCGGCCTACATCGTGCAGGATGCCGGACAGCCACGCCAGATCGACATCCTCCGGCGGCAGGGCCAGGCTTTGGGCAATGCGGGCGCAGAGCGCCGCCACGCGGTAGGTATGGTCGATTTTCAATTTGACCTTGGCGTCAGCGGCGTTGTAGTGCGCGGCATAGTCGGCAAAGGCTTTTTGTGCGCGGGCACGGTCAATTTTCATACTATCACTTCCCTGTTTCAGTGTACCACATCCGGCAAAATGCGTAAACTGCAATATTTATAAAATTCACTCAACAACGAATGACATTTTTGGATAAATAGTTTAAAAATCCTTGACATCGGGGCAAAAAAACGCTATTCTTAAAGTAGTAAATCGCGAGGAAGGCGGTGCATACGATGAACGCCAAAGGGGACGCAAACCGCAGTGTGCGCATGACCAAGCAGCGGCTCTACCAGGCGCTTATTACGCTGTTGCAGCAGAAAAGTCTGCGGGAAATTACAGTCCGGGAGCTGACCGAGCTGGCAGGGATCAGCCGCGGTACATTCTATTTTCACTACGCGGACATTTATGCCCTGATGGACCAGATGGAGGCCGCCCAGCTGGCACGGCTGAACGACCTGATGGACTCCCTGATCCCCAGCATCTCGCAGGAGGACGCGCCCCCCTCGCTGGTGGCGCTGTTCACCTACATGACCGAGAACCCCGACCTCTGTCAGGCCCTCTACGGCAAAAGCTGGGAGTCGGAGTTCACCCGCAACGCCAAAAAGCTGATTGCAGAGCGCTGCCTGGGCGAGTTTGCACCCGACGGCGGCACCGAGGAGCAGAAATATATGCTGGCCTTTGCGGTGAACGGCTGCTTTGGCACGATTGTAGCCTGGCAGGAGGCCGGTTTTCAGCCGCCCGCGGCGGAGATCGCCCGCATCACCTGGCAGGCCATCCGCGCTGTGAAGGGGCGGATGTGAGCGAAGCAAGTTTCCCTTGCCTGCCTTGCCTTTTGGGGCAAGACGGGGTATAATATAATTATAAGTACGCCCGCCTGACCGGGCTGAAGAAGGAGAGCTTTACGATGGGTTTCTTTGATTTTCTGAAAAAGTCTGCCGAGCCTGCCGCCCCCGCGGCCCCAGCCTTCCCCGTGACCCTGGCTGCTGATGCCAAGGGTACCGTTGTGGCGATGGAGAACATCCCCGACGAGGTGTTTGCACAGGGCATCCTGGGCAAGTGCTGCGGCATCGACCCTACCGAGGGCAAAATTTACGCCCCCGCGGACGGTGAGATCACCCAGGCCCCCGACAGCGGCCACGCGCTGGGCATCATGACCACTGCCGGTGTTGAGGTGCTGATCCATGTCGGCGTTGACACCGTCGAGATGAAGGGCGACGGTTTCAGCCCGAAGGTCAAGGAGGGCGACAAGGTCAAGAAGGGCGATTTGCTGCTGGAGATGGATCTGGACAAAATCGCGGCTGCCGCTCACCCCGCCGTGGTGATTACCGTCGTCACGAACACCGATGATTTCAAGGACGTCGAGGTCGTGGCCTCCGGCGCCGTGGAGCCGGGCGCGGATCTGATCAAGATCAGCAAGTAAATTTTTACCGATAAAAAAGCGGGCACCCGATTGGGTGTCCGTTTTTTGGCTTCCCCCGCGGGGGAAGCTGTCACCGTAAGGTGACTGATGAGGGCAGAGCTTGCCATGGCTGCCCGTTTGCGGTTCGCAATCGGTAGCTTACCCCTCATCCGGCCCTGCGGGGCCACCTTCCCCCGCGGGGGAAGGCTTTAGGATTTTGCAGCCCCGCAGAGAATACGCTTTTTCTTCCTATCGATCACTCCTGTCTGGATATCGATCACTCCTGTCTGGGTGTTTTTTGAGTACAGTTACAGTATACCCGGTACAGATGATAGAACATTGAAGAAAGCGTGTAAAACCTGGGGGGAATCGTGTGGATAAAATTTGAAAGGCTTGACAATCAGCGGTGGGCGTGTATAATAGGTTTGGACATAAAAACAGGGGCGCTGAGGGGCATCCTCGGCTGAGATCGAAACAAACCGCAGTTTCGGGTCGCCTTGAACCTGATCCGGGCAATGCCGGCGTAGGAAGTTTGACCCAACACGTCATAACGCTTTTGCGCCTGCAAGTGTACCTTGCGGGCGCTTTCCTGTTTTTACGTTACATTTTTTGAGGAGTGGATACCATGTCCAAAACCTATTCCAAGACCCGCACTCTTGTGGAGTGCGCCCTGATGATCGCCCTGGGCACCGTGCTGGCGAACATCAAAATTTTTGAGATGCCCAACGGCGGCTCTATCACCCTGCTGAGCATGCTGCCGTTCATTCTGGTCTCCTACCGCCACGGCACAAAATGGGGACTGTTCACGGGCTTTGTCAACAGCCTGCTGCAGATGCTGCTGGGCTTCTACGCGCCCCCGGCTCCCGGCCTGCTGCCGCTGGTGGGTATGATCCTGCTGGACTACGTGCTGGCCTTCACCCTGCTGGGCCTGGCCGGTGCGATTGCCAAGCCGTTCAAGAACCGTTTGGTCGGCGTGGCCGTCGGCACGGCAGCGGTGTGCGGCATCCGCTTCCTGTGCAGCTTCCTGTCCGGCGTCCTCGTCTGGGGCAACCTGAGCGAGGGTCTGAGCGCCTGGACCTACAGCCTCGTGTACAACGCCAGCTACATGCTGCCCGAGACCATCCTGACCACGGTGGCCGCGGTGCTGATCTACAAGGCAGCCCCGCAGCTGTTTGCCGCGCAGGAGCAGTAAGCGCTAAATACTTTTCCCGGTACGCACGGTATGAGCGTACCGGGATTTTTGTTGATTGCAGAGCGGTAGGGGCCGGGCATGCCCGGCCCGCGGCGTTTTGATAAGCGCACATTTCCGGGCAGTTTGTAGGGGAGGGTCTTGACCCTCCCGTGCCGGTTCTCGGCGGAGGCAGGTGCCCGGGAGGGATGAATCCCTCCCCTACGGGTGAACCGTGCACGGGCAACGGCGCAGACTGGCGGGCCGGGCATGCCCGGCCCCTACAAACCGGCCCAAAACAAGCATTGAATCGGTGTAGGGGGCGGCGTCCTCGACGCCCCGCGGAGGGGGGCAAGACCCCTCCCTACAAGCCGATTTTTAAGGGGCTGTAGGGGCGGATTCTATATCCGCCCGTGCCCGCTCTCGGCAACGCAAAAATGCCCCGGTACGCAGAATCGCACACCGGGGCATTGGCTTTACGTAAGTATCAGTAATTCATAATGTCCTTCACAGCACCGGACATCGAGAAGAGCTTGGCGGACAGATGGTCGAGGTAGATGATGCCGAGCTTGTTGCCCGTCTCCTCATTATACATGTCGGCCAGCTGGGGCATGACCTGGAACGCGGCGGCCTGTGCCTCGGGGCTGTTGTCAAAGTTCGCCGTGCCCTGCACGCGCAGCCACTCGCCGCGGTCATTGGCGGCGCAGATCTCGAGGTTCGTGTTGTCCAAAAGCTGCTTGTAGGCGGCCTTGTGCTTGCCCAGGGCAATGCACAGGTGGCCGTTGTACCACATGGCAAAACCGATGGGACGCACGCGGGGCAGATAGCCATCGACGGTGGCAAGGTAGAAGGTGGGATTCTCTTTCAGAAATTCCATGATTTCTTCATTTGGTTTCATGGTGTAAACCCTCCCGCAATATTACAGTGTGGCCAGCGCCGCTTTGATGCGTGCGGCGGCCTCCTTGGTGCGCTCGGCATCGCCGAACGCCGTCAGACGGAAATACCCCTTGCCGCAGGGGCCGAAGCCCTCGCCGGGGGTGCCCACAACGTGGGCGTGCTCGAGCAGCCAGTCAAAAAACTCCCAGCTGCCCATCTCGTTGGGGCAGCGCAGCCAGATGTAGGGGCTGTTCTTGCCGCCGCAGTACCAGACACCGGCCTCGTCCAGCGCTGCCGCAATGACAGCTGCGTTGGCGCGGTAGTAGTCGAGGTTCTGCTGGATCTCCTTCATGCCCTCGTCGGTAAAGACGGCCTCGGCACCGCGCTGCACAACATAGGCAACGCCGTTGAACTTCGTAGTCTGGCGGCGCAGCCACATCTTGTTCAGCTTGCCGCCGACCAGCGCCTGCGGCACGACGGTGTAGCCGCAGCGCGTGCCGGTGAAGCCTGCGATCTTGGAGAAGCTGCACACCTCGATGGCAACCTCCTTCGCGCCCTCGACCTCAAAGATGCTGCGGGCGAGACCCGGCTCGGAGACGAAGCACTCGTATGCGGCGTCAAACAGGATGACCGCGTCATTGGCCTTCGCCCAGGCGACCCAGGCCTTGAGCTGCTCGACGGAGTAGGTCGCGCCGGTGGGGTTGTTGGGGCTGCAGATGTAGACGATGTCCGCGTGGGGGGCTTCGTCCGGCATCGGCAGGAAGCCGTTCTCCGCCGTGGCGGGCAGGTAGAGAATCTTGCGGCCCGCCATCACGTTGTCATCGACGTAGACCGGGTAGACCGGGTCGGGAACAAGGATCGTGTTGTCCTGACTGAACAGGTCCAGCAGGTTGCCCAGGTCGCTCTTGGCACCGTCGGAGATGAAAATTTCGGACATATCCAGCTCGACACCGTGGCCCGCGTAATACCTGCGGATAGCGTCGCGCAGGAACTCATAGCCTTGCTCGCTGGGAATATAGCCGTGGAACGTACCCTTGTGGCCCTGCTCCTCAACGGCCTTGTGCATGGCCTCCGTCACGGATGCCGCCAGCGGCAGGGTGACGTCGCCGATGCCCAGACGGATGACGTCTGCCTCGGGATGGGCCTTCTGGTAGTCGGCTACCTTGTGGGCAATGGTGCTGAACAGATAGCTCTCGTTCAGCTCGGCGTAATGCGGATTCAGCTGCATGATAGTCCCCCTCTTATCTATACCTTTATATAGTCTAACTTTACCACAATTCGGGCGAGTGTGCAATAGGCTTTTTACGCGGTGCGGTAGGGGCCGGGCATGCCTGGCCCTTGCGTGTGGGGCAGACGAGCGTCTATGGAAAGGCGGAGGGCCGCACATGTGCGGCCCCTACATGGCGTCCTGTCGGTTTACTTGTTCTCGTTGTCGTACAGCGCTTCGCACTTCTCGTCGATCTCCCTTGCGGGCAGCGACACGGCCATGGCCACCGCGGCGCTGTAGCATTCCTCGGGGGTGAAGCCTTCGCCCGCCAGCGGGAAGTGCTGCAAAATCTTCTCGACCAGCTCGTCGTAATAGCGCGCGTAGAGCACGCCGCGGTCCGTGATGTAAATTTTGCCGTACCGCCGCCGCACAATGACCCCCTGCTTCATCAGGCTGGTCAGGATGCTGGTGACGCTGGGCTTGGTCACGCCCATGGCCTGTGCCAGTGCCAGCGGCGAGACCTCGGTGTTTTGCTGCGCCAGATGGTGGATGGCCAGCAGATAACGCAGGTTGGAATCGGTCAGGGTCAAGGTACATCTCTCCTTATACCAAACTAAAAGGGGCGCGGGCCACGAACGGACCCGCGCCCCCTTCAGGCACTTATGCTTTACTTACTGTGGCAGGCACCGCCGCAGGTCTTACAATTACCTGTGCAGCCGCCGTGACTGCCGCAGCCGCCGCCCCCGCAGGAGCCGTCACAGCAGCCGAGGCCGCCGGTCTTGTGTTCATGATACAAGAGCCAGCCGGTACCGCCAAACACAAAAATCGAAACGATGATCGTAGGCAGGTTAAAATTAGCAGCTAAAAACTCCATCATAAAAAGTCCGCTCCTTTCCGGAAGAATACGGTATTATTATACATTCAAGATTACTTGGAAGCAACAGCCTTCTTGGAATCGAACGAAACCTCGTTGACACCCTCGTACTTGTTGGGGCGGAACAGCAGGTAGATCGTGAAGGCGATAATAGCGACAGCCACGATGGTGAAGAAGTTGAAGCCGACCTCACCGGTGATCAGGCCGCCGATCTGGTAGACGACCAGAGAGGCGCAGTAGGCCACCAGGCACATATAACCAATGGCGATAGCAGTCCACTTGCCGTTGTTCATCTCGCGCTTGATGGCGCCCATAGCAGCGAAGCAGGGAGCGCACAGCAGGTTGAAGATCATGAAGCTGTAAGCGGAGATCGCGGTGAAGCTGGCAGCAACCTCGGGCCAGATCTCGTCGCCGTTGTCAGACAGCTCGTCAGCATAGTGATACAGAACACCGAAGGTACCGACGACATTCTCCTTGGCGATCAGGCCGGAGATAGAAGCGACGGTTGCACGCCAGTTGCCGAAGCCCTGCGGGATGAAGATCCAGGAAATTGCGCTTGCAACGATAGCCAGGATGGAGTTGTCCTGATCCTCGACCATCGTGAACGCGCCGTTCTCGAAGCCGAAGCCCTGCAGGAACCACAGGATGATGGTGGCAGCCAGAATGACGGTGCCGGCACGCTTGATGAAGGACCAGCCGCGCTCCCAAGTAGCGCGCAGGACGTTGCCCCATGCGGGCACATGGTAAGCGGGCAGCTCCATAACGAACGGAGCAGGATCACCGGCGAACAACTTCGTCTTTTTCAGGATGATGCCGGAGATGATGATGGCTGCAAAGCCGATGAAGTAAGCAGAGGTGGCGACCCAGCTGCTGCCGCCGAACAGAGCACCTGCGATCAGGCCGATGATGGGCATCTTGGCACCGCAGGGAATGAAGCAGGTGGTCATGATCGTCATACGGCGGTCACGCTCGTTCTCGATGGTACGGGAAGCCATAACACCGGGAACGCCGCAGCCGGTACCAACCAGAATGGGGATGAAGCTCTTGCCGGACAGGCCGAAGCGGCGGAAGATACGGTCCATGATGAAGGCGACACGGGCCATGTAGCCGACGTCCTCGAGGATGGACAGCAGGAAGAACAGAACGAGCATCTGGGGAACGAAGCCCAGGACCGCGCCGACACCGGCGACGATGCCGTCCATGATCAGGCCGTACAGCCAGTCAGCAACACCGATGCTCTCCAGCAGGCCGCCGAGGGCATTCGGGACGATCTCACCGAACAGAACATCGTTCGTCCAGTCGGTGGCAAAGGTGCCGATGCCGATGCCGCCGTCCGCAACGGAGGTGCCCATTGCGATGGCGTACATCAGCCACATGATGAGCGCGAAGATCGGCAGCGCCAGAATACGGTTCGTGACGAACTGGTCGACCTTATCGGAGACAGTCAGGTTCTCGGTGCGGGGCTTCTTCTTGACGGCCTTGTCAACAACGCCGTTGATGTAAGCGTAGCGCTGGTTGGTGATGATGCTCTCGGCGTCATCGTCCATTTCCTTCTCGCAGTCGGTGATGTGGGCGTCGATGTGGTCTAGCAGCTCTTTGTTCAGGTTCAGCTCAGCCTGGACCTTGTCGTCGCGCTCAAACAGCTTGACAGCGTACCAGCGCAGGAAGCGGTCATCGACCTTGCCCTGAATGGACTCCTCAATGTGGGCGATGGCATGCTCGACGCTGCCGGTAAAGACGTGAGGCAGCTCGCCTGCCTTGCCCTTCTTGGCAGCGGCGACGGCCAGCTCGGCAGCCTTCTCGCTGCCCTCGTTCTTCAGGGCGGAGATCTCGACGGCCTCGCAGCCCAGCTCGTTGGACAGCTTCTTCAGGTCGATCTTGTCGCCGTTCTTGCGGACGAGGTCGATCATGTTGACAGCCATGACAACGGGGATGCCGAGCTCGATCAGCTGGGTGGTCAGGTAGAGGTTACGCTCGATGTTGGTGCCGTCGATGATGTTCAGGATGGCGTCGGGCTTCTCATTGACGAGGTAGCCGCGGGCAACGACCTCCTCCAGCGTGTAGGGAGACAGAGAGTAGATACCGGGCAGGTCCTGGATCACGACGTCATCGTGGCCCTTGAGCTTGCCTTCCTTCTTCTCGACGGTAACGCCGGGCCAGTTGCCGACATACTGGTTAGAACCGGTCAGGCTGTTGAACAGGGTGGTTTTACCGCAGTTCGGGTTGCCTGCCAGAGCAATTTTAATTGCCATTTGGTTAAACCCCTTTCTTTACTTTTTCAAAACTCACTCAACTTCGATCATTTCGGCGTCAGCCTTGCGGACGCTGAGCTCGTAGTTGCGGACGGTCAGCTCCATCGGGTCGCCCAGAGGTGCGACCTTGCGGACGTAAACCTTGGTGCCCTTGGTCAGGCCCATGTCCATGATGCGGCGCTTGACAGGGCCCTCGCCGTGCAGCTTGGCAACGGTGACGGTCTCGCCGACCTGTACATCTTTCAGAGTCTTCATACTTCGTTCCTCCTCTTGGTGCAATCAATCAAACAGCCGAGGGGCTGTGATTCCAAATTTTTTACGCAACGATAATGCGCATGGCCAGGGTCTTATCCAGCGCGATGCGCGCTTCCTTGACCTGAAGGATGAGGTTGCCGCTGATCTCATTGACCACGGTAACGGTCTCCCCCACGACAAAGCCAAGCTCGGCCAGATGCTGGCGGACCTCATCCTTGCCGGTGATCTTTCGGATGGTAACGGTATCGCCTGCTTTAGTCATCGTTAAAGGCATTCCACACACTCCCCTTTTGCGATTCTGCAATATATTAGCCTATGCTAACGCTTGGAGCAAAAGCATGCGGTTAGAACGCTCTAACCGCTTACGATGGTAGTTTACCACCACTAACTCCCGATGTCAATACGGAAGTTAGGCTAACCAAACAGGTTTGTGAAAAGTAGATAGTTATTGCTAACTTGTATTGTGCAGTTTTGAATAAATTGTGAAAGCATCACGGCAGAAGCCGGGCAGTGATGCGCGCTTACGGAAACCACCCGGTAGGGGTGGGGCATGCCCCGCCCGCAACTTACCCGTAACGCCGCACTTGCGGGAAGGCCGAGGGCTGGGCGTGCCCGGCTCCTACAGGGTGGGGCATACCCGAAAAATCACACCTTTTCCTTCGTGCGCAGCGGCAGGTAGCCTGCGTCGCGGATGGCCTTGCGGATGACCTCCTCGTCGGCGTCGACCTTCGTCCAGACCGTCACGTTCCGGGCGCTCAGGTTCACCTCGGCCAGTGTGTCGGGCAGGGTGTTCAATGCGTTTTCCACATGGCGCTGGCAGTTCTGGCAGGTCATGCCGTCCACGCCCATGACGAGGCGGTGCGGATAGTGGCTCTTGTTGGTGTCCGCCGCCCTGACTTTTTTAGCGGGGGCGTCATGCTCACCGCAGCAGCCGCCGCCGTGGCGCAGATGGTGGATAAAGCTGTAGATGCCGTAGCCGACGGCAGCCACCAGAATCAGAACAATAATGACGTTTGCCATAAAAAACCCCCTGGTTAGTGTTTTCTAATTTGACTTAGAATATACTAACTTTGCGCGCATTTGTCAAGTAGGAACTTTTTGGGTACCGGGCACTAAAAGGCTTCCCCTTGGGGGGAAGCTGTCCGCGAAGCGGACTGATGAGGGGGAAGCGTCCGTCATGGCCCGTTTTCGGATGGTAAGATAAGCCCGCCCCTCATCCGGCCCTGCGGGGCCACCTTCCCCCGAGGGGGAAGGCTTTAGGAGACAAAAAGAAGGAGGGGCATCGCTGCCCCTCCCGGTATGGATGGATATGGAGAAAATCAGGCATTGGCCAGAGCGGTGCCAAGGGCTGCGCAGGCAGTCTCGGCGTCGCCGTCGGGGGAGCCGTTGGCCATGACAGGCTCAACGACCAGACGGGCACCGGCGGCCTCGGCGTCCTCGGCCCAGGTGCGGATCCACTCGCCGTCACCCCAGCCGTAGGAGCCGAACAGGCCAACGGGTTTGCCGCTCAGAGAGCCGCGCAGATCCTGGTACATCGGCTCGAATTCGCTCTCCTCCAGCTGCTCGGCGCCCATGGCGGGGCAGCCCAGCGCAAAGCCGGTGTAGTCGCCGGCGGAGGAAACGTTGAACTCGGAGGCGGTGAACTTGTCAACAGAAGCGCCGGCGGCGGTAGCTGCGTTGGCGACCAAATCGGCCATGGCCTCGGTGTTGCCGGTGCCGCTCCAATAGATAACTGCAATCTTGCTCATAAATAACTACTCCTTTTATAATTTTTATGGTGCATCGTCAGGCGGCCACTGTCAGCCGCCTAATCGGGGTGCCGTTGTAATAGCAGCGGGCGTAGATGCGCTCGCACTTTTTATAGCGGTCAAACTCTGCCTGCGCAGCGGTGGGATCGGTGTAGACCTTCCAATAGCCGCACGCGGTAAAGTTTTTGCCGCGGTTTTGGATGAACCCGATGACATCCGCCAGCGGGTAGCCCAGAAAAACGCCGATCTCATGCGGGAAATCTCCCTCGCAGCAGAGCCTTTCGGCCAGTTGGTCCAGCAGCTCGTCTGCGGTGCCGGGGGTGTAGCCCTCCCCCGCCAGAAAGTCCAGCATGTGCGGCGCTGCCAACAGCCTGGCCACACGGGCCGGACGGTATACATAGACCAGCACAGCCCCGGTGCGCGGGCACTGCTTAAGCACCCGCACCGTAACCCCGCGGGGAGACAGCGCGGCGTGCCAGGCGGCGGCCATGGCGGCGGCATCCTGCCCGGGCGCGGGCTGGTAGCGGAACAGGCTGGCAGGCTTGAGCCCCGCCAGTGTGGGGGCGCATAGGGTGGCCAGGTCGCAGGCGAAGCTGCGCGGGCTGGGGATGACACGCGATTGCTGCATGAGATGACTCCTTACCTCTACAATGGTTAGTATCTACTAACCATCAGCCCCATAAAACCGCCCGGCACGGGGAGAGAACCGCACCGGGCGGGCTATGGTTGTTCCGAAGGTCGGATACTTGCTGCGGTTAGCCTTAACTAACGCTAACAATATAGCATGTCAAACACGAACTGTCAAGGGGTTAAGCAAAAAAAGGGAGGAGATAAGAGAGAGGAGTGAGGAGATTGCGCTGCGGTAAAGCTCTTAACGGACTTTTCGCATTATGCGCGTGCATCTGTTACCGCTCAATGTGCAGGAACGGATGTTATCTCCTCTCTCCTATCTCCTCACTCCTCTCTAAACTTAATAGTTGCTGCTCTTCAGCTCAAAATAGCTCTGCGGATGTGCGCACACCGGGCACTTGACCGGCGCGTGCTGACCGATATAGACGAACCCGCAGTTGCGGCACTGCCAGACCTGCTCGGTCTCGCGGGCGTAGACCTTGCCCGCCTCAATGTTGGCGGCCAGCGCTTTGTAGCGCTCCTCGTGGTCCTTCTCAATCGCGGCGACCATCGTGAACAGCGCGGCGATCTGGGTAAAGCCCTCCGCCTTCGCCTCGGCGGCCATGCGCGGGTACATCGAGGTGTGCTCCTCGTTCTCGCCCGCGGCGGCCATCTTCAGGCAGGTCAGCGTGTCGGGGATCTCGCCGTTTTCCATCAACAGCTTGAACCAGATCTTGGCGTGCTCCTTCTCGTTGTTGGCGGTCTCGGTGAAGATGGCGCTGATCTGCTCATAGCCCTCCTTCTTGGCCTTGGACGCAAAATAGGTGTATTTGTTCCGGGCCTGGCTCTCACCTGCGAAAGCCTCCCACAGGTTTTTCTCGGTCTTGCTGCCTCTGAGTTCCATAATGAATACCTCCGTTTAAATAGGAATGAGTCTTAATATGACTTTATTATAGCATACAAACAGCCCCTGTCAAGTAAAATTTCGGAATGGAATCTTGGCGATTTTGCACAGACGGTTGACAAAGCATACATTTTAGTGTACTATCTGAATAAGATATATTCTTAAATCAGAAAAGGAGGTCTGCCCATGACCCGCCAACGCGCCCTGATTTTGGGTATCATGCGTGAAAAATGCCCGGAGCATCTGACCGCTGACGAAATTTTCAGCCATGCGCGGCAGGCCATGCCGCACATTGCGCGCGGCACTGTGTACCGCAACCTGAAATTGATGGAGCTGGACGGTGAGATCGGTCATCTGGAAATGCCCGACGGCCCGGACCGCTACGACGCCAACCCGACCCCCCACGGCCACCTGCTGTGTGACAGCTGCGGCGACCTGGCCGACCTGCCGGTGGTGGGGCTGATCCGCGACATTGAGTCCGCCATCGGTACCGAGGTACGCGGCTACACGCTGACGATCCGCTACATCTGCCCGAAATGTCGCGCCAAAAACGCGCAGTGAGGTTCTGATTTATGGCAAAACGGCGTGACCCTGTAATAGATAGTATGCGCGGCATCGGCATTGTGCTTATGGTGCTGGGGCATTCGGGCTATCCCGGGACGGACTTCATCTACCTGTTCCACATGGCCCTGTTTTTTATGCTGAGCGGCTGGCTTTTCAGCCTGCGCGGCGGGCCGGTGCACTTTATCAAGCGCAAAGCCGTCACGCTCTGGCTGCCCTTTGTGCTGGCAAACACCGCCTTTACCGTGCTGAACAACCTGTTTTTAAAGCTGAATATTTTGACGAGTGATGAGCGCATTTTGCAGGTTCCCGGCAATGCCGTCACAACGCCCGTGACGGTGAAGGATGTGATTGGCCGCACCGTACACTGGTGCGTGTTTGACGGCGGCACCCAGCTGGGCGGCGCGATGTGGTTCATCCAAGCACTGTTTCAAGTATCTATTCTGTACGCTTTGGTGGAATTTATTCTGCAAAGGCTGCTGCATGGTGCCGATACGCTGCTGCCGCAGGGACTTTTTTCCGGCGTGCTTCTGTGGTTGGGCTGGCGCTGCGGGCTGGCCGGATGGAACGTGTGGGGGCTGGGCATTGCGGCCAGCTGCTACTGCCTGTTCTACCTGGGCACGGTCCTGCGGCGTACGACGCGGGAAAGCATACCGGCGTACCAGCGCGGTATTTTTGCCGCAGCGGCCTTTGCGGTGCTGCTGATTCTGGGGCAGCTCGGCTCTGTGGGTCTGGCGGGCAATGGATACAGCAGCCCGATTTTCCTGCTGGTTACCAGCCTGGCGGGCTGGGTGCTGGTGCGGGAGGCTGCGTGCCTGACAGCTCCCCTGCCCTGTGTCCGGGCGGTGCTGGCCTATCTGGGCCGTGCGACGATGCCGATTGTGATTTTACACTTTTTGAGCTTCAAGCTCGTGACCTGGCTTGGCCTGCTGGCCACAGGCGGAGAGCCGTATCTTCTGGCCGCATTCCCGATTTACTTTACGGGCGGTGCCTGGTGGCTTGCCTACACCGCCGCGGGCCTGGTTCTGCCGCTGGCAGCAAATGCGGTGTACAAGAGAATAAAAAATACCGTCTTAGCGCATTGATGTGAAAAAAGAGCCCCGCGGGGCTCTTTTTTCTTGCCTTCCTCTGCGAGACAGACTCCCCCGATACGGGGGAGGTGGCGCTTGCGCCAGAGGGGGCCAAGAAAATGCTTGATTTGTGACACATTCCCGCTCCCGTCGGCGTTATAAGGGTGAAAGGAGGCAAGCCGATGCAAAACGAACAGGATTTAGAAAAGCTCGTACATGCCCATACCGCTGCACTGCTGCGGTACTGCACCGGCCTGCTGGGGTGTGAGGCCGACGCACAGGATGCTGTGCAGAAAACCTTCATCAAGGCGTGGCAGCAGCGCCACACGCTGCGCCATGACGGCACCGACAACGAGCGCGCGTGGCTCTACCGCATCGCCTACCGCACCTCGCTGGACATGCTGCGGGCAACCAAACGCGCGGCGGCCTACCCCACCCCGGAGCCGCTGGAGCAGGACCCGGGTATCAGCGACGAGCTGCGCGCGGCGCTGAACACGCTGGCCCCGCTGGACCGGGCGTTGATTCTGGAGCGCGTGCTGGACGGGCTGGATTACGCCGCGCTGGCACGCATCCACGGGCGGCCCGCCGCCTACCTGCGCACGCGGTACCACCGCGCCAAAAAGCAGCTGGCACAGAGATTGAAGGAGGGTGAGCACGATGAAGTATGACCGTGAAGAAGCGTATTTACGCGAAAAACTGACCGACGGCCTGCACCCGGCAGACGTGGACCTGTGGCCCGCCGTGGCCGAGCACCTGCCCGATGCCCGCCCGGCGCGGCACTGGCGGCGGCTCTGCATCTGCCTGGCCGCGCCGCTGCTGATCGCCGCCGGGGTGCTGGCGGGCACGGCGGAGTTCACGAACCTGCGCGAAAACCCGCGCCCGTCCTTCGCCCCCGAGGCCAACACCGGGTACGCCATCACGTATGAGCGGCAGTATTTCACGCTGGATGGGGATTTAATGGCGGGGCTGGTGGCAAACCATAACGGGGAGACGGCGGCGGACGGCACGAAGCCCGCCAGCGGTTCGATGAGCGGAAGTCTTCACCCCTCGGAGAAGGATATGCGGAATGTTTATGCCAAGGCGGCGCGCGGCTATGGCAGCTGGGACGAGATGACCGCGGCGACGGGCCTTCCGCTGGTGCAAAACGCGGTGCTGGATGCGGGTGAGACGGATGACGGCTCGGCCATTGCGCTGTTCACGGACGATTTGCCACAAATTCCGGTGGGCACAGATGGGCGGGTCTTTATGGTTCTACCAGAAGAGTACCCCGCCGGGTTTATCCCCATCGGGCGCGGCGAAACGCCGGAAAAGCTCTATCTGCGCGTCAGCAAAAAGCTGGGTGACTACAGGGTGGAATTGATGGCAGTTGCCTATTTGGGCGACTCCCCGCAGGAAACAGCTACGGCCATATTTGAAGAAAAAAGTGCTGGGCTGACATGGGAATGTGAAAGCTACCCCATGGCCAACGGAAACACCGCATTGATCCCCCACTGCACAAGCAATCCAACCTCGATGCCGTGGACGCAGTCGGTGGCCTACTTTGCACAGGACGGCATTTTGTACAAGGCCATATGCCGCCCGACGGGCAACTGGTTCAACGCCTCGCAGGAGGACATTTGGGCAGAACTGAAAGTCATTTTGGACGGATTTGCGTAATATTCGGCCAACGTAGGGGGCGGCGTCCCCGACGCCCCGCGGATGCCGTACACGTCCCGGGAGGGATAAATCCCTCCCCTACGCCCCCTTTTCCGGGAGAATGTAGGGCGGGGTGCCCTCACCCCGCCGCGGAGGGGGCAAGACTCTGCCCTGCAAAGCAGCCCCAAAAGGGGCTTTATACCAAAAAAAGAGAGAAGAACCTTCGCCCTGTGTGAAAATTCTTCTCTCTTTTTCTCTTTTATCTCTCCTCCAGCGGCACATACTCCCTTGTCTGCATGATGCTCTGGTAGGCCGGGCGGATGATCTTATCCACGTTGACAAGCTCCTCCATGCGGTGGGCGGACCAGCCGACGATACGCGCAACCGCAAAGATCGGGGTGTACAGCTCCACCGGGATGCCCAGCATGTCATACACAAAGCCGGAGTAGAAGTCCACGTTCGTCGAGACGCCCTTATAAATATGGCGCTTCTCGGCAATGACCTGCGGGGCCAGCCGCTCGATCGTGTTGTAATACTCAAAGTCGCGGCTGCGGCCCTTGGCGTCGGCCAGCTGGTGGACAAAGCTCTTGAACACCACCGCGCGCGGGTCGCTCAGCGAGTAGACCGCATGGCCCATGCCGTAGATCAGGCCCTTCTGGTCGAACGCCTGGCGGTCCACAATGCGGCCCAGATAATCAGCCATGGCCTCCTCGTCCAGAGGGTCGGCGACGTGGGCGCGGATATCGTCCATCATCTTCATGACCTTGATGTTCGCGCCGCCGTGCTTGGGGCCCTTCAGGCTGGAAAGCGCCGCCGCAATGACGGAGTAGGTGTCCGACCCGGACGAGGTGACGACGCGGGTCGTGAAGGTCGAGTTGTTGCCGCCGCCGTGCTCCATGTGCAGCAGCAGAGCAATGTCCAGCACGTGGGCCTCGAGGTCGGTGTACTTCTGGTCGGGGCGCAGCATCTTCAGCAGGTTTTCCGCCGTGGACAGGCTCGGGTCGGGGCGGTGGATGTACATGCTGCCGCCGCACTCATAGTAATTGTAGGCGTGGTAGCCGTAGACCGCCAGCATCGGGAAAACGCTGATGAGCTTGATGCACTGTTCCAGCTGGGTCTGCAGGTCGGTCTTGCCGATGTCGTCATCGTAGTTGGCCAGCGTCAGCACGCTGCGGGTCAGCGAGTTCATCAGGTCGTGACTGGGGGCCTTCATGATGACGTCGCGCACAAAGTTTGTCGGCAGGTCGCGGCATTTGGCAAGGCAGGCGGTGAAGCTCTCGAGCTGCTCTTTGTTCGGCAGGTCGCCGAGCAGCAGCAGATAGGCCGCGCCCTCAAACGCATAGCGCTTGCCGCGCAGACCGCGGATCAGGTCGTAGACGTTGTAGCCGCGGTACCAGAGCTTGCCCTCGCAGGGAACCTTCTGGCCGTCGCGCTCCTCAAAGGCGTCGATGCGAGAAATGTTCGTGATGCCCGCCAGCACGCCCTTGCCGTTTTTGTCGCGCAGGCCGCGCTTGATGTCGTATTGGGCAAACAGCGTGGGATCAATGCGGTTGTTGGTGACACATTCCTCGGTAAAAATGCGGGCTTCCTTTTCAATGGCTGCGTAGTCGCTCATGGTGACGGCCTCCCTTTCCCTTTCTTGTCCGTGTGTGGCAAACACTTTGTAGCAGCGGCGGGCTATTCTACAAATCGTATAACGTATAAATCTATTATACAGGGAAATTGGACAGTCTGTCAAACAAAGTTTTTGTGAACAAAATGACAAGTTGCCACGCTGTAGGGGGCGGCGTCCCCGACGCCCCGCGGAGGGGTCAAGACCCCTCCCTACAAGACCACAATAAATGGGACGACAAACAAAAAGGGAGAGGCTCTCCCTCTCCCATGAAACGTGATTATACTTTTACTCCGCCACCAGCACCGTCACGCTCGTCGGGGCCAGCTCCAACGCATCCCGGAAGCAGGGGCCGAAGGGTGTCACACCGGCGTGGACGCCGTCGCTTACTTTGCGCCAGGTACCGGCGGGCAGGCTGGCCCACTGGCGGGTGCGCTCGGGGTTGTAGTAGACGGCCAGCTGACCCGCCGTGGCCGTGCCGTCGTTCTCCGGCACAAAGCCGATGAGCCAGCCCGGCAGCGCCAGAATAAACGGCTCCGGCTCCCCTGCCGCACCGCTCAGCCGCGGATAGGCGCGGCGGATGGCCAGCATGCCGCGGTAAAACGCCGTCAGCGCGGCAAACTCCGGGCGGTGGGCGCGGGTCCAGTCCAGCCGGTTCGTGGCCAGCGGCCCCTTGTAGCTGTTGTGGTCGCCGTACTTGGTGCGGCCCCACTCCTCGCCCGCCTGCATAAAGGGCAGACCCTGGCAGGTCAGGTAGATGCCCGCCGTCATGCGGTTCTGTGCCAGCAAATCGGCGTCGGGGCAGTCGTAATCGCCGCGGCGGCCCACGGCGGCCAGCTTGTCCCAGAGCGTGTAGTTGTCATGGGCGGAGACGTACTGCACGACCTGCCCGGCGCGCTTGGGCCAGAAGCCGTGTGCGCCGCTGCGCCACGCGCTGATCGAGTGCAGCACATCGTAGCCATGCTGCGGTGCGCCGTTGACATAGCCCGCGTTGGCCGCGTCAAAGACGTTGCCCTTGATGCAGTCCCGCGTGTCATCGCAGAAAAATCCGATGCGTTCATGCAGCGCGTCGAGGGCGCGCTTGTCGGCGGGGCGTGCGCCGCCTTCAAGGTTCGTGCCGCCGCCCATCCAGGGCTCGCCGTACAGTAAAATGCTCTCGCCGCCGGGCAGACTGTCCAGCGCGGCGCGGATGGCGTTCATCGTGTCCACGTCTTCCAGCGCCATCAGGTCAAAGCGGAAACCGTCGATGTGGTAGGCTGTGGCCCAGTACAGCACCGACTCGACCACGTATTTGCGCACCATCGGGCGCTCGCTGGCCAGGTCACAGCCGCAGCCGGAGCCGTTGGTCATCATGTCGTTGGGCCAGCGGCGGTTCCAGTAGCCGGGCACGGTGCGCTCCAGATTGCTCTCGCCGTGGTAGGTGTGGTTGTAGACGACGTCCATCACGACGCCCAGCCCCGCGCGGTGCAGCGCGGCGACCATGGCGCGGCACTCCTTGACGCGCACCTCGCCGTGGAACGGGTCGGTGGCAAAGCTGCCCTCGGGCACGTTGTAGTTCTGCGGGTCGTAGCCCCAGTTGTAGCCGCCGTCGGGGCGGGACTCGTCCACCGTGGCATAGTCGTAGATGGGCTGTAATTGCACATGGCTGATGCCCAGATTTTTCAGATAATTCAGGCAGGTCGGGTGTTCGCCGTCGTTGTCCAGTGTGGTGTCATCGGGCGTGAAGCCCATGAACTTGCCGCGCCACTCCGGTTTTACACCGCTGTGCCCGTCAGCGGAAAAGTCCGCCACATGCACCTCCCACACGCTGCGGGCGTGGGCCGGGATGTCGGGGCGCCGGTCCTGCTCCCAGCCGTCGGGGGCGGCCTGTGTCAGGTCCACCACCATGCCGCGGGTGCCGTTGGCCCCGGCGCTGCGGGCGTAGGGGTCCACGACCTCATGCATGCGGCCATCCGGGAAGTAGATGCGGTAGATGTAATACGTCCCGTGCAGGTTGCCGGGCAGCACAATGGCCCAGACGCCGCCATCGCCGCGGCGCATTTCGTGTACGCCCAGCTCTTTCGCGCCCGGCTCGGCGTCGGTGCCGGTGGCATACAGGCAGACCACGACCCCACAGGCAGTGGGAGCCCACAGCTTGAAGGTGGTTCCCTCCGCCGTTGGATTTGCGCCGAGGTCGCTGCCGTGGTAATAGGGCAGCTCACAGGCCTGATGCCAGTTCATGAGTGATCGCTCCTTACAAATAGTCTGCATTTATTGTAGCAGGTAGAGCGACAGTTTGCAAGGGAAACGTTTCAACGCCCAGCGGAAACCTCTGCATCCGGTATCCCATGTAAAGAAGCCATACACAAGCAAAAATCCCCTGCCCGTGCGGACAGGGGATGCGGTTGCTTATAGAGGTGGATCACTCGCCCAGATGCCAGATGTCCTTGTTGTACTCGGCAATCGTGCGGTCACTGCTGAACAGGCCGGCCTTGGCAATGTTGATGACGCACTTCTTGCGCCAGCCCAGCGGGTCGCAGGCGTAGTCGCTCAGGGCCTGACCCTTGCGCACCACATAGGCGTTGAAGTCGGGCAGCGTCTGGAACCAGTCCTTCCAGACCAACTCGTCGTGCAGGCGGCGCAGGTTTTCCTCATGCCCGGCGGCCAGCATCTCCGGCCCGACGAGGAAATCGACGGCGCGGCGGATGTTGGGGTCACCCTCCACCCACTGGCTGGCCTGATAGTCGCCCATCTCATAGCGGTGGATGACCTGATCGGACGTCTGGCCGAAGATATAGATGTTCTCATCGCCGACCTGCTGACAGATCTCGACGTTCGCACCGTCCATCGTGCCCAGGGTCAGCGCGCCGTTTAACATGAACTTCATGTTGCCGGTACCGGACGCCTCCTTGGAGGCCAGCGAGATCTGCTCCGACAGGTCGCAGGCGGGGATGAGCTTCTCAGCGGCGGTGACGTTGTAGTTTTCCACAAAGACAACCTGCAGATACTTCGACACAACCGGGTCCGCCGCAATGACCTTAGAGAGGGTCAGCAGGGCGTGGATGATGTCCTTGGCAATCGTGTACGCCGGGGCGGCCTTGGCACCGAAGATGCTGACCAGCGGCGTGGCGGGCAAATGCCCGGCCTTGATCTCATGATACTGGTGGATCAGGTAGAGCAGGTTCAGCTGCTGGCGCTTGTACTCATGCAGGCGCTTGGACTGGATGTCGAACATTGCATCCGGGTCAACGGTGATGTTCTGCGTGCGGTGCAGCCAGTCGGCCAGTGCGCGCTTGTTCTGCGCCTTGACGGCGGAGAACTGCTGCAAAATATCGACATTTTCCGTGTAGGGCAGCAGTTTTTCAAGCTCGGCGGCGTCCTTGCGGAAGCCGGAACCGATGAGCTTTTCGATCTCGGCGGTCAGTGCCGGGTCGCACTCCAGCAGCCAGCGGCGGAAGGTGATGCCGTTGGTCTTATTGTTGAATTTTTCGGGGTAGAGCTGGTAAAAGCCGTGCAGCTCGCTGTTTTTCAGGATCTCGGTGTGCAGATGGGCAACGCCGTTCGTCGAGTGGGTGAAGTGGATGTCCATGTGGGCCATGTGAACGCGGTCGTCCCCGTCGATGATGGCCAGACTCTCGTCGGTGGTGCGGGTGCGGGCCAGCGTGTCGAGCTTTTCAATGATGGGCATGAGCTGCGGCACGACGGCGTCCAGATAGGCGCGGGGCCACTTTTCGAGCGCCTCGGCCAGAATGGTGTGGTTCGTGTAGGCACAGGTCTTTGTGACGATCTCGACGGCCTCGTCAAAGTCGATGCCCTTCTCCCCCAGCAGGCGGATCAGCTCGGGGATAACCATGCTGGGGTGGGTGTCGTTGATCTGGATGGCGGCGTAGTCGGCCAGATCGTGGTAATCACAGCCGCGGGCGGCGCACTCGGCCAGAATCAGCTGGGCCCCGGCGGAAACCATCAGGTACTGCTGGTAGACGCGCAGACGGCGTCCGGCCTCGTCGGAGTCATCGGGATACAGGAAAAGCGTCAGGTTTTTGTCGATGTCGGTCTTGTCGAACGTGATGCCGTCGTGGACGATGCTCTCATCAATGGTGTCGAGATCGAACAGGTTCAGCGTGTTCGTGCGGCCCTCGTAGCCCGTGACGGCCAGCTTGTACAGACGGGCGCTGTAGGTCTTGCCGGCCAGCTCGACGGGATAGACCGTATCCGTTTTTTCCGCCCAGGAGTGGGCAGTCAGCCACGGGTCGGGCAGCTCGTTCTGGACGCCGTCCTTGAAGGACTGGTGGAACAGGCCGAAGTGATACCGCAGGCCGACACCGTCGCCGGGCAGGTTCAGCGTGGCGAGAGAGTCAAGGAAACAGGCGGCCAGACGGCCCAGCCCGCCGTTGCCAAGGCTGGGCTCCGGCTCGACCTCCTCAATATCGGACAGGTTTTTCCCGACAGCGGCCAGCGCGGCGCGGGTGTCGTCGTACAGCCCTAAATTGATAAGGTTGTTGGACAGCAGCTTGCCGATCAGAAACTCGGCGCTGATATAGTAGAGCTTGCGGCCCGTGACGGGACGGACGCGGGCGGCGCTCTGTTCGCGGACGATGTCCAGCAGGGCCAGATAGATTTCCTGATCCGTGCAGGCGGTCAGGGGCTTGTTGGTTCTGGCTTCCATCGCAGCAGTCATATTCATAAGAGGTTCCCTCCATTCGTGTATGGGCTTCTTGGGTACAACTTGGTTATACCACACAAAACGTGCATCTGACTTGCAAAATACCCGCAACTTATGGTACAATACTATCATGCGAGGCGAAAATATGGCGAAACAAGAGCGTTTGCGCGAAGCAAAGCAACACGGGGCCGCGTGGTTCCCGTTCAATATCTACCCGTGCACGATCCCGAAGGACTTCCCGCAGGTGGCGCTGCACTGGCAGGACAGTATGGAGCTGGTCTTTGTCAAAAAAGGGCGCGGCATCGTGCAGGCCGGGCTGACGACCTACGCGGCACAGGCGGGCGACATTTACGTGTTTGCCCCCGGCGTACTGCACGCCCTGCGCCAGCTGCCCGGTGAGGCAATGGAATATGAGAACATCATCTTTGAGCTGGAGCTGCTGGGCGGCGCCGGTGACATCTGTGCAGAGAAGTACCTGCTGCCGCTGCAGAGCGGACGTCTGGCTCTGCCCATGCGCCTTGGCCCGGAAGACTGGGGCTACAACTGGGCGGTGCGGTGCCTGCACGCGGCGGAGGAATTCAACAAGATCAAAGACGTGGGATATGAACTCTGTATAAAGGGCGAGCTGCTGCTGTTTCTGGCGGCGCTGGTGGGCCGCACCGGAGACCTGCCCCCTGCCGATACCCCCGATACCCGGCGGTTGAAAACCGTGGTGCAGCTTGTGAATGAGGGCTACGCGGGGGCGCTGCATGTGACCGACGCAGCGGCGGCCTGCGGATGCAGCCCCAGCCATTTTATGCGCTGGTTCAAGAAAATGACCGGCCAGGGCTTTACCGAATACCTGAACGAGCAACGCCTGAACGCCGCCGCCGATGCCCTGCGCAGCGGCAGCGACACCGTGCTGGCGATTGCGGAGCAATGCGGGTTTGAGAATTTGTCCTACTTCAACCGGCTGTTCAAAAAGCGGTACGGGATGACGCCGCGGGAATACAGGGGGAGAAAATAAAAAAGCCTTCCCCCGCGGGGGAAGGTGACCCGAAGGGCCGGATGAGGGGCGAGTCTGCGGCAAAATCCCGTGAACGGGTGGCTGCGGAAGCTTTGCCCGCATCAGTCCGCTTCGCGGACAGCTTCCCCCGCGGGGGAAGCCTGAAATTATGCCTTTTTGCTGTAATCCCGTGCGCCGTAAATCGCTGTGCCGACGCGGACGATGGTCGCGCCCTCGGCGATGGCGGCGGCGTAGTCGTGGCTCATGCCCATGGACAGAATGTCCATCTGTGCCCGGTCATAGTGCCGGGCGTCGGCTCTGGCCAAAAGCTCCCGCATCTGTGCAAAAAAGCGGCGGGTCTCGGTGTTGTCGGCGTCGGCGGGCGGGATCGCCATCAGGCCGCGCAGACGGATGTGCTCCCTGGCGGCGGCAGCCTCCAAAAGCGGGAACAGGCTGTCGGCGTCCACGCCGCTCTTGCTGGCCTCCTCGCCGATGTTGATCTCGACAAGAATGTCCTGCACCAGCCCCAGACGGGCCGCGGCGGCATCGATCTTATCCAAAAGGCGCGTGCTGTCCACGCTCTGGATCAGCGCGGCGCGGCCTACGACCTTGTTGACCTTGTTCGTCTGTAAATGCCCGATGAAGTGCCCGGGCTTGCCGTTGTAGGCGTTCGCGTCGGTCTTTTCGACCAGCTCCTGCACATGGTTTTCACCGAAAAGGTCAATGGGCAGGTCGGCGCTGTAGCGCACCTCCTCCACTGTGCGGGTCTTGCAGGCGGCGCAAAGGCGCACCTCTGCCGGGTCGCGGCCTGCGGCCTTGGCGGCAGCGGCCATCGTCTCACGGATCTTCGCGACGGCCTCGGCCATCTGCTGCTTCTGGGCTTCGGGAATCATCGCACTTCCTCCTGACTGTAAACGGCGCGGGAACCGCCGATGAACGGCGGACGGGTGCGGGCGCAGAGCAGAATTGCATGCCCGATGTGGTCCATCGACAAGCGCACCGGCACAGCCACGCGGCGCAGGTGCATACCGATCAGCGTGCCGCCGATGTCCATGCCCGCGGCGGCCCTGACCTCCTCCACAAGGACGGGGTCGTTAAAGCGCTGCCAGCAGTTCGTGGCCCAGCTGCCGCCCGCGTGGGGCTGCGGAATGGCCGAGACGATCTGATAGCCGTTGGCCTTCGCGGCCTCGCGCTCAATGACGATAGAACGGTTCAGATGCTCACAGCACTGGGCAGCCAGATAGACGCCCTGCTCCTGCAATGGCGGCAGCACGCCCGCCAGCACGGCAGCGGCAGCCTCCATGCTGGAATCCTTGCCGATGCGCCCGCCCATGATCTCGCTGCTGGAGCAGCCGACCACAAAAATATCCCCGGTCTCAAGATGCGCAGCCTGCAGCAGTTCTTCCGTAGCCTGCCGCGCCTGCGCCGTAAGTTTTGCATAATCCACAGGTAATGCCCCCTTTGGTTACTATTATAGCAGGGGTGTCAATAAAGAAAAGCCTTCCCCCGCGGGGGAAGGCTTTAGGTGTTTTTTGTATTAAAACCAACCTGCGTCAATTTGTCAAGCCGTCACATCCTCAAACTGACTGTTGTACAAATCGGCATAGAACCCGCCGGCTTCGATCAGCTCGTCGTGGGTGCCTTGCTCGACAATGTCGCCCTCGCGCATGACCAGGATCAAATCGGCATCGCGGATGGTGGACAGGCGGTGCGCGATGACGAAGCTCGTGCGGCCCTGCATCAGGCGGTCCATAGCCGTCTGGATGCGCTGCTCGGTGCGGGTGTCAACGCTCGATGTCGCCTCATCGAGGATCAGGATGCGGTTGTCCGCCAAAATCGTGCGGGCAATCGTCAAAAGCTGCTTCTGGCCCTGGCTGACGTTGGAGGCGTCCTCGTTCAGCTCCATCTGGTAGCCGCCGGGCAGCGTGCGGATAAAGTGGTCGGCGTTTGCAGCCTTTGCGGCGGCAATGACCTCCTCGTCCGTGGCATCCAGACGGCCATAGCGGATGTTCTCCATGATCGTGCCCTTGAACAGCCAGGTATCCTGCAGCACCATGCCGAAGCCCTCGCGCAGGTCGCTGCGGTCAAAGTCCCTGACGTTGTGGCCGTTCAGCAAAATTTCGCCGGAATCCACATCATAGAACCGCATGAGCAGCTTGACCATTGTGGTCTTGCCCGCGCCGGTGGGGCCGACGATGGCGACCTTCTGGCCGGGCTTGACATTGCAGCTGAAATTGTGGATGACGGTCTTTTCCGGCGTGTAGCCGAACTTTACATGGTCAAACGTGACCTGACCGTCGATACAGGCGGGGTCGGCGCGGCGGGCGGGGTCGGCCAGCTGGTCCTCCTCGGGCTCGTTCAAAAATTCAAAGACGCGCTCGGCGGCGGCGGTCATGCTTTGCAGCATGTTGGAGACCTGCGCCAGCTGCTGGATGGGCTGGGTGAAGTTCTTGACGTACTGGATGAACGCCTGAATATCGCCGATGGTGATGGCGCCCGCTGCGGCAAAAATGCTGCCGACGATGGCAACGGCCACATAGCCCAGGTTGCCCACAAAGTTCATGATGGGCTGCATCAGACCGGACAAAAACTGCGATTTCCACGCGGATTCGTACAGCTTATCGTTCGCGGTGTTGAAGTCGTCCAGCACTGCGGCCTCGCGGTTGAACGCCTTGATGACGTTGTGGCCGGAGTAGACCTCCTCGACCTGACCGTTGACAACGCCCAGTGTCGCCTGCTGCGCCTTGAAATACTTCTGGCTGAACTTGACGACCACCAGCACCAGCGCCAGCGAAACCGGCAGGATCAGCAGGGCGATCAGCGTCATTTTAGGGCTGATGGACAGCATCATGATGAGCACGCCGACCATCGTCGCAACGCTGGTGATCAGCTGGGTCACGCTCTGGTTCAGGCTCTGGCCCAGCGTATCCACGTCGTTTGTAATGCGGGACAGCACCTCGCCGACGGTGCGCTTTTCAAAGTAGGCCAGCGGCAGGCGGTTGATCTTTTTGCTGATCTGGTCGCGGAAGTCGTAGCAGACCTTCTGCGACAGGCCGGACATGAGCCAGCCCTGAATGAAGCTGAACGCCGCGGACAGCAGATACATGCCCAGCAGGAACAGCAGCACCTTGCCGATGTAGGCAAAGTCGATGCCGCCCACGCCGCGCAGCTTGGCGATCCAGCCGGTGGCCAGCGCCGTGGTGGCCTTGGCCAGGATCTTCGGCCCTGCAATGTTGAAAATGGTTGACAGAACAGCAAAAACAATGACGACGACCAGCGACAGCTTATACTTGCTCATGGCGGCCAGCAGCTGGCGCAGCGTGCCCTTGAAGTCCTTGGCGCGCTCCGTCGTCATGCGTCCGGGTCTTGGCATATCACTCACCCTCCTTCTGCAAATTCAGTTCCTTCTGGCTCAGCTGGCTGCGCGCAATTTCCTGATACGCGGGGCAGCTTTCCATCAGCTGGGCATGGGTGCCCTTGCCGACGATGCGGCCCTCATCCAGCACCAGGATCTGGTTCGCGTGCAGCACGGTGGAGATGCGCTGCGCCACAATAATGACTGTGGCGTTGTCAGTTTTAGCTTTCAGCGCACGGCGCAGCGCCACGTCGGTCTTGTAGTCCAGCGCCGAGAAGCTGTCGTCAAACAGATAGATCTGCGGGTGCTTGGCAATGGCGCGGGCAATCGAAAGGCGCTGCTTCTGCCCGCCGGAGACGTTGCTGCCGCCCTGGGCAATCGGGCTGTCGAAGCCCTCGGGCTTAGCGGAGATGAACTCCGTGGCCTGGGCGATCTCGGCGGCCTGCTCTGCGTCGGCGTCGGTGATGTGGTCGCCGCCGAACTTCAGGTTGGATGTGATCGTGCCGCTGAACAGCACGCCCTTCTGCGGTACATAGCCCAGCTCGTTGTGCAGCTGTGCCTGGGTCATGTCGCGCACGTCAACGCCGTCAATCGTCACGCTGCCCTCGGTCACATCGTAGAAGCGCGGGATCAGGTTGAGCAGCGTAGATTTGCCGCAGCCCGTGGAGCCGATGATGGCTGTTGTCTCGCCGGGTCTGGCCGTGAAGCTGATGTGCTCGAGCGCGTCCTCGTCGGAGCCGGGATAGCGGAAGCTGACGTCATGGAACGCCACAACGCCGTGGGTGCCGTCCGCGGGCAGTGCCTTGGGCGCAGCGGGGTCATGGATGGTCGAGGGGGTCTTGATGACCTCGTCAATGCGGTCCGCAGCCACACCGGCGCGGGGCAGCATGACGGCGACCATCGAGAGCATGAGGAACGACATGACGATCTGCATCGTGTAGGTGATGAACGCGATCATCTCACCCACCTGCATGTTGCCCAGATCCATCGCCTTGCCGCCGAACCAGACGATGAGCAGGCTCGTGCCGTTCATGATGAGCGTCATAAACGGCATCATGGCGACCATCGTGCGGTTGGTGAACAGCTGGGTCTTCATCAGGTCGGTGTTGGCCCTGTCAAAGCGCTTTTCCTCAAATGCCTCGCGGCTGAACGCGCGGATGGGCATAATGCCGGTCAGGATTTCGCGGCTGACAAGGTTCAGCCGGTCCACCAAAACTTGCATCTGCTTGAATTTCGGCATGGCTACGTTCATCAAAACGGCGATGAGCGCCAGCAGTGCGGCTACGGCCACAAAGATGATCCATTCCAGCCCCGTGTTGCCGCTGGCAACGTGCATAATGCCGCCAATGCCCAAAATGGGCGCGTAGGCTACCATGCGCAGCAGGATCACACAGACGAACTGCACCTGCTGGATGTCGTTCGTGGTGCGGGTAATCAGCGAAGCAGTGGAAAATTTTTCAATTTCGGCGTTGGAGTAGCCGACGACGGTCCTGAACACGTCGCGGCGCAGGTCACGGCCAATGGCGGCGGAGACGCGGGACGCGATAAAGCCGACGGCGACGGCCACGGCAACCATGAGCAGCGTTAAAGCCAGCATCTGGCCGCCCGTGCGCAGCAGATAGGACATTTGCACGTCATGGGCAATGCCCTGAGCGTCATATTCCAGCGCGACGAGCAGCATGGCCTGGCTGGACAGGCTGTCGGCGACGGTCTCGTCCAGCTGGGCGAGACCGTCCGTCAGCTGGCTCTGCAGCATTTCCCGTGCGCCGGGGGCCTTGGACGCGGCGGCCAGCTGCGTGGCGACGGCGTCGAGATCATAGGCCGTGGGGACCACGGTGTCGGTGGTACCGGCAGCAGTGGCGGCATTCTTCGCCGCGGCCATGTACAGCACAACGTCCGGCGTTGTGAACGCATTTTCCAGCGCGGCGGTGTCCGCGTCCGGGTTCAGTGTGCGCACACCGTCCGCGTCGGGGTCGGAGTAGGCTTCGTCCGCCAGTGCGGCGTCATCCTCGGACATGAGCAGCTCGAGCGCCTGCAGCGTTGTGCTGCGGACGGTGTCGGGCACGGGGCTTTCAATGCCGCCCTGCTGGATGCCGGTGTCCACAATTTTGCTTGTGTAGTCGGGCAGGCTTAAATCGCAGTATGCCTGCACGATGAGCAGCGCAACGACGGCCAGGCAGGCCGCCCAGTGCCGCCCCAGCTGCTTAAATTTTCGTCATGCGGGGGGTTCTCCTTTCAAATCGGTTTTCATAGCGGCGTTCTCGGCCTCGATGGCGGCGAGCAGAGCGTCCTTTACGGCGTTGGCCTGCGCCAGCTGCTCCGGGGTCAGCCGCGCCATGATGCGGGCAAAGTAGTCGTTCATGGCCTGCTCATTGGCTTTGCGGGCGCGCTCCCCTGCCGGGGTGATGCGCACCAGCGTCTTGCGGCGGTCCTTGGGGTCTGTCTCGCGGACGATGTGGCCGTCCTGCTCCATCTGACGCAGCCCGCGGGAAATCGCCGGCATCGGCTGGTGCATCTGCCGCGCAATGTCCGAGACATAGATCGCGCCGTCGCAGCCGTGCTGCTCAATGAGATTGTACAGACTTTGCAGCATGCCATAGCGGCATTTGGGCTGCCCGGCCAGTGCCATGCGCATCCCGCGCCTGGACAGTGTGTGCAGCCGCGCCACAAAGCGGAACACCCCGCTCAGATAAGGGGTTTCAGTGCCCATTGGTGAACACCTCCTGTTAATAGTTGGCTTGCGTTAATTATTAAAACATGATAATAATACACCCTCCTGCACCGCGGTGCAAGAGGGTGTAAGGAAGTTTTAAGATTTGTTCATAAAGTGGGGAGGCTTTAGGCTTATTCCTTCACACACGCAAGATTGCTCAGCGTCACACCCTTGCACAGCCCCAGCGGCAGGGCGACGGACGGCTTGGTGATGGTAATATCCTTAAAGACAATGTCCTCGACCTCATAGCCCGGCTTGTCAAAGCCCGCGATCTCGATCGGGGCGGCATCGTGCCGGCTGCGGTCATGGTCCAGCACCTCGGCGGTCAGGGTCAGCCGCTCAAAGAAGCAGTGCTCGAGCTTCGGCGGGGCACCGGCGGGCACACCGTCGTCATTGTACGGTACGCTGTGCAGCATGACGCGGGGCGTGATGCAGTCCCGCACGGTCACGCCGCGCACATAGCCGCCGCGCTTGGGCGTGGCCTTGATCTCGATGCCGGACAGCGAGTTTGCCAGATCACAGTCCCAAATCTGCACGTCCTCCACGCCGCCGCTCATCTCGCTGCCGATGCAGATGCCGTGGCCGCAGTCGCTGCGGCAGTCAAACACCCGGATATGCGCGCAGGGACGGTTGATTTCGTTGCCCTCGGGGTTTTTGCCGCTCTTGATGGCGACAGCATCGTCCCCCGTGGAGAACTCCGACGCAAACAGCGTACAGTTCGTTGAGGAATCCGGGTCCCAGCCGTCGCCGTTCCAGACGCCCTCGGACACAAAGGTGCAGTGGTCGGTCTGGATGTCGTCGCAGTAGATCATGTGGACGTTCCAGGACGGGCCGTTTTTCAGCGTGATACCGCTGATCCAGACGTTCTCACAGTTGCTTAAATTGATAAGCCGCGGACGGACGCGGCCCGGGATCGTGTCGCTGTTCTCGCAGCTTTCGACGAGCTCCCGGTTGTCGTCCAGAAAGCTCTTGATGCGGGCACGCTCGTCCTCAATGATCTTGCGGGCCAGCTCCTGCCCGCCGCCGCAGATCGTGCCCCTGCCGCGGATGATGATATTGCGGCAGTTCGGGCCGGTCTTGTGGTTCATGTCGCCCGCGTTCAAAAGGCTTGAGTAGCAGCGCATCTCGGTGCCCTCAAACCGGCTGGGGATGCGGGGCGAATAGTCGTGAATGTTCGTTGTGCCCTGCAGGACCGCGCCCTTGGCCAGATAAATTTCCAGATCGCTGTGCAGCCGCAGTGCGCCGGTCAGGAAATCGCCCGCCGGCACGTACAGAATATCGTCCGCGCCGCAGTCGTTGATGGCCCGCTGTAAATTGTCGGTGTTCAGGATATGGCCGTCGCCCTTGCAGAAGTAGGGCGCGGCGGTAATGTCGATGCGGCGTTTTTCCCTGCCGAACTGCAGCGTGGCCGAGCCGATGCAGTAGCTGCCGCTGACCACGTCCACCTGGAAGGAACTGCCGTAGCTCAGCCCCTCTATCGTAAAATGGGTGCGGTCTGTGCGGCCAACGGCCTCACCGTTCAGGGAGACCGTGTATTCCGCCCCGCTGGGCGCGGCGGCGGGTTTATCCCAGTACAGCACCGCGTAATCTTCGGTGCAGCGTATATTCAAATTGCCTTGTTTCATGGTGACGTCCTTTGGTTATGGGGAGTTTGCTCTTTCTTACATATTGTACCACAGTGTGCGCGTTTATCCAAGACTTGGGGGTGACAAAATACGCGGGCTGAAATGCTGCAGGTTTTTACACTTTGCAAGATTGACAGACATCGGCACAGTGTTTAGAATCATATCTGCATAGTAGGGATATATACAATATAGAAATCGATATATGCTAAACCAGTTTTCACGCACGCAATTACTGTTCGGCAAGGAGGGCATGAACCGGCTGTTTTGCTTTTGTGCGGGATGTATGGTACAATAGGGAAACACTGTAGGGGCCGGGCATGCCCGGCCCGCGGACTGCCCATAAGCGGGCGTCCCCCGTGAAGCTGCGGGCCGCACATGTGCGGCCCCTACTGCGCGGCAATTTATACTGCACGAAAGATTAACTATTAAAAGTCAACCCCAAAAATGAATGGTGGTGGTGAAAAGAGATAGTTCAAGAAAGGTATAGCAAAGCAGAGGTCCGTAGGGACCCCGGCGTAGGCTAACAAGATGGAATTAGGCCGCCAAGCTGCAATAAGGCTGTCTGGATCTTTCCAGGGCAAACAGCAAACGAACTAACTTTTTGGTGGCATGAGAAAGTGCGACATTGTAGTGTTTGCCTTCATCTCTTTTCTTAGCAAGGTAAGCAGCAAAGGTTGGGTCCCAGTGACAGACATACTTGGCTGCGTTGTAAAGAGCGTAGCGTAAGTATCGAGAGCCACGCTTCTCCATGTGGGGATAGCAATTCTTGAGCTGCCCGGACTGGTAAGTAGAAGGCGACATTCCGGCGTAGGCCAATAATTTGTCCGGCGACTCAAACCGAGAGAAGTCGCCGATTTCAGCAAGAATCATGGCAGCCATACGAGAGCCCATACCAGGGATAGTTGTAATGGGAGACTGTATCTTGTCCATCATTGTCTCAATTTCAGCCTCGATTTCAGCGATCTCAGCATCCAATTCACGGATAAGCCGGATGGTATGTTGCAATTCAGGGATTTGGCAGGCATACAGGACCCAACAGAATTCTGAGCAGCGCTCCGGATAGTAACAGCCATATCCCGACCGTAGCGACCTTTGGAGGCGTTTCCCAAAAGGGTTTTGAGCCTTGTCAGGTGTGCCTTGGCAATCTGTTTGGAACCTGGAAACTCTTCCAGCAGAGCGTAGACAGTCGCCAAATGGAGAGAGGACACCAGCTTCTCCAGTTCAGGGAAGAGAATGCAAACCAGTCTGGAAATTGAGCTTTTCAGCTTTGCTCGTTCTTTCACCTTGTCAAAACGGTATCTGGTGAGTGACTTTAGTTCCTCGTTGTGATATGCTGTATTCGTGTAGGGTTTGAGGCCCACATCGGATAACAGCATAGCAGCAATGGTTCGAGCATCTACACGGTCGGTCTTGGTCTTTCGCAGGCTGAGACTTTTCCGGTAGAGATTCGTGCGTAAGGGATTCAAGACATAGGTGGCCAGACCGTTGTCCAGAAGAAACCCAAGGATGTTGTAGCTGTAATGCCCGGTTGCCTCAAGCCCTACTTTTATTTTGTCCTGCGGTGTAGTACAAGCTCGAATTTTTTCCAGTAGAGCATAAAAACCGTCCATGTTGTTAGGGATAGTAAAAACATCCGCCAGGTCTTCACCCTCTGAGCTTACAATGAAGCAATCATGCTTGTTTTTTTGAGACATCAATGCCAACAGAAACTACCATAACAAATACCTCCGACGTTAATATGTGATGCTGTATCCACAGTGCGCCTTACTTTTGCAGCCTTGTTCCACATAAACCGTCTGGCGGTATTTAACTGATTAACAAAATTGTAAGGGGCTGTGGTTGGAACCTTTCGTGAACCATCTTGTGGTAGGAGCCGCCAACCAATCCACAGCATCCCTTACAGTGTAGCACAGCCCTTGGAGAGGGGCTCTAATAACTACTACTCTATAATACAAGGAGCTGCCATGGACAAGGCTATATTTGAAACGGCCCATCTGGCGGCCCTGAACGACCAGCAGCGCGCGGCGGTGGAGGCGGTCAACGGCCCGGTGCTGCTGCTGGCGGTGCCGGGCAGCGGCAAAACCACCGTGCTCATCACCCGGCTGGGCTATATGACCGAGGTCTGCGGCATTGCGCCGGAAGCCATCCTGACAATGACCTACACCGTCGCCGCCACGCAGGAGATGCGCGCCCGGTTCGCGGCGCGGTTCGGCGGCGAATTGGCCGCACGGCTGGAGTTCCGCACCATCAACGGTGTGGCGGCGCGCATCATCGCGCTGTACAGCCGCATGTATGGCCGTACTCCGCCGGAGCTCATCCGCAATGAGAGCGAGACCACGCCGCTGCTCATGCGGCTATGGCAGGACACAAACCACGAGTACCCCGCCGAGAGCACGGTCAAGGATCTGCGCACGGCCATCACCTACATTAAAAATATGTGCTTGACCGACGCGGAATTGGACGAACTGGAAACCGATATTGAGAATCTGCCCGACCTGTACCGCGGCTACCAGAAGGCGCTGAAGGCCGCGCACAAAATGGACTACGACGACCAGCTCTGCTTTGCGCTGCAAATCCTGCGCGGTGCGCCCGCGGTTGCGGCGGCGTTCCGCAAACGGTACAAGTATTTCTGCGTCGATGAGTCGCAGGATACGTCCAAGGTACAGCATGAAATTATCCGCGTGCTGGCGCAGGAAAGCGGCAATATCTTTATGGTCGGCGACGAGGACCAGAGCATCTACGGCTTCCGCGCCGCCTACCCCCAGGCGCTGATGGACTTTGAAAAGACCTATCCCGGCGCACAGATTTTGCTGATGGAGCAGAACTATCGCTCCACAGAGCCGATTCTGGAGGCTGCCAACCGCTTTGTGGCGCGCAACCGCTATCGCCGCCCCAAAACCATCGCACCGACGCAGGGCCCCGGCGCACCGCTGCAGATCGTCACCGTGCCGCGCCGCGCCGACCAGCTGCCATTCTTGTTTGAGACGGCGCAGCACTGCGATACCGGGACGGCGGTGCTGTTCCGCAACCACGAGAGCGCACTGCCCATCATCGACCTGTGCGAGCGGCGGGGCATCCCCTACGCCTGCAAGGCAGTGGACCAGACCTTTTTTACCAACAAGATCGTCCGCGATGTGACCGATATTTTCACGCTGGCCGCACACCCCGCGGATGGGGAAACTTTTCTGCGCTGCTACTACAAATTCGGCGTGCCCGTCACCCGCGCACAGGCGCTGTTTGCCTGCAATCAGGCGCGGCAGTACGGGCAGGGTTGCTGGACGGCCCTGCTGAATGAGGACAGCATCCGTCCACGCACCCGCGCCGCCATGGCTGACGTGGCGGACGGTCTGGCGCGTCTGCCCAAAATGGCCGCGGACGATGCGGTGCGGTTCCTGGCCGACCAGCTGGGCTACGGCAAATATCTGGACAAAAACGGCATGGACCGCACGAAACTGGCTGTGCTGGAAATGCTCGGCGCACAGGAGCCGACGCCGCGACACCTGCTGCGGCGGCTGGAAAAGCTGCGCAGCATCATACAAAACCATGAAAATCCGCCCGGGTGCAGGTTTTTGCTTTCGACGATCCACTCGGCCAAGGGGCTGGAATATGACCGGGTCATTTTGTTGGATGTGCTGGACGGCATTCTGCCCGCCAAGCCGGAGCTGTGCTGCCGCACGCCCGGCGAGACACAGCAGTATGAGGAGGACCGACGGCTGTTTTACGTGGCCATGACCCGCGCGCGGCAGCAGCTGGTGCTGTTTGACTGCGCGGCGGAGCGCTCGACCTTTGTGGATGAGGTGCTGTCCGGTCTGCCCGGCCACCGCAAACGCCACGACGCCGAGCCCGCGGGCCGCCGCACACCCCCGCCCGCGGCACGCGCCCCGCTGCCGCCTGTGGATGTGGACAGCATCACCGCCGTTGGTGCCCATGTGCGGCATGCCGTCTTTGGCCCCGGCACCGTGGAAAGCGTTGCGGGGCGCCGCGTGACCGTGCGCTTTACGGCAGGTCCGCGCACACTGGACGCCCAGGTCGTCGCGGAGCGGCACCTGATGTGGGCGGAGTGAAAAGCTCTTGCCTCCCTCTGCGAGACAGACTCCCCCGATACGGGGGAGGTGGCGCTTGCGCCAGAAGGGGAGCGGTGGCCCGTAGGGCCGGAGGGAGAGAACTTTGCCATGACCCGAAATATTTCGGATAACCGCGAAGCTCTCTCCCCCACCGCCTGCGGGCGGAGCCCCCTCGCAGAGGGGGCCAAGGAAGTGAGGTATTTTGATGAAAAAAATTCTGCTTCTCGCCACAGGCGGGACGATTGCAAGCCGCCCTACGGCGGCGGGCGGGCTGGCCCCGGCCATCACGTCAGAGGAGCTGCTGGCCTGCGTGCCCGAGCTGGCTGACCTGTGCGAAGTCAGCGCTGTGCAGGTGTTCAACCTGGATTCGACGAACGTCGGCCCCGCGCAGTGGCAGAGCATCGTGCGCTGCATCAAAGAAAATTATGATGCCTGCGACGGTTTTGTCATCGCCCACGGCACAGACACGATGGCCTACACCGCCGCGGCGCTCAGCTACATGGTGCAGAACAGCGCGAAGCCCGTTGTGCTGACCGGCAGCCAGAAGTCCATCTACAACCGCGATACCGACGCGCGCAACAACCTCTACCGCGCGTTCGTCTACGCGGTCAGTGACGGCGCATGGGGCGTGCAGCTGGTGTTTGATAACAAGGTCATTCTGGGCACACGCGCGCGCAAGACGCGGACGCGCAGCTTCAATGCGTTTTCCAGCATCGACTACCCCGAGACCGCGGTGTTCCGCGATACGCGGCTGGTGACGTTTCTGCGCCGCCCCGCGGACCAGCCGCCCGTGCGGTTCTATGTAAGGCTTGAACCTGCCGTTTTTGTGCTGCGGCTTGTGCCGGGCATGCGGGCGGACATCATCCCGCTGCTGGCCCCGCACTACCGCGCACTGGTGCTGGAGAGCTTCGGCGTCGGCGGCCTGCCGGGCGGGGAGCACGGCGAGATGTTCGCCGCTCTGCGCCGCTGGTGTGAGAGCGGGCGGCTGGCGGTGTTTACCACGCAGGTCCCGCATGAGGGGTGTGACCTTGCCGTCTATGAGGTGGGCCGCGCCGTCGGTGAGCTGCCCGGCGTCCTGGAGGCCCGCGACATGACCCCCGAGGCTGTCGCTGTCAAGCTGATGTGGGCGCTGGGCCAGACCGGGGACCGGGAGAAGGCGGCACGGCTGTTTGAGACGCCGATTGAATACGACATAATGTAAAGATGAGAAGCTTCTCCCCCGTGAGCAGGCGTTAGAAAGCAAAGGCTGCCCCGGGCATGACCGGAGCGCAAATCAAGGTGCTTGGGAAGGCTATGTGTTACGCCCTGCGCGGCTGGACGGGGTAAATAGGAAACGCCGCGCGGTAGGGGCCGGGCATGCCCGGCCCGCAGGCTTCCCATAGGCGGGCACTTGCGGGTGAGTGCCGGGCCGGGCATGCCCGGCCCCTACAAGTAAGCTCTGATTACAACGTGGCTGCGATCTATTTTCAAACTTATTACATATTTTGTGAACAAACATTACATAACATGTAAACATTAGCACTCTACTATTGACAGTGCTAATGTTCGGTGCTATTATAGAGGCGTTCCAAGGGAAAGAGGAACGGAAGAACCGAATCCCCAAAGGGAACGCAACAATGTGTATCAAAAGTCAACCGCTCACAAACAAAACGGGCGGCCGATGAAAATTGGAGGAATGACTTATGATGATGGTTCCGTATATGTTCAATGAGGCTTTGATGGATGATCTGTTCAGCAACGATTGGGAGCACGATTTTGACCGCGCCATGAAGGCCGCTGCGCCCCGCGGTATGTTTGGCAAACGTGCCGCCAATGTGATGAAAACCGATGTCCGCGAGAACAAGGACAGCTACGATGTGTTCGTTGATCTGCCCGGCTTCAAGAAAGAGGATGTCAAGCTGGATCTGGACAACGGCTATCTGACCATCAGCGCCCAGCGCAATGAGGAGCTGGATGACAAGGACAACGAGGGCCGCTATATCCGCCAGGAGCGTGCTACCGGCAGCTGCGCACGCAGCTTCTATGTCGGCAAGGAACTGGAGCCCAAGGACATCAGCGCTAAGTTTGAGAACGGCATCCTGACCCTGCATCTGCCCAAGGCCGAGGCCAAGAAGCTCGAGCCGAAGCAGACGCTGATCGAGATCGAGTGATTGCAAAAAAATGTGCAGCCATGCTGTACCGTAGGGGCGCATTCTATATGCGCCCGCTTGGCAGCATCCCGTTGTGAAAAAAGATGAACGCAGGGTAAACGTCCACGGGCGGATATAGAATCCGCCCCTACAGAGTCCCTGCCCTAAAAATCATCAGGCCGCAGCCCAAAATTCCGGGCTGCGGCCTTTTGTTTTGCCGCAAGGTGTGCTATAATTCCATACAGATGAAAGAAAAGTACAGGGAGGTCCTGCCCGTGCAATATTCCGATGAGCATCTGCGCTATCTGCGCCTGCTGTCTCAGAAATACCAGACCGTGGCCGCCGCGGCCAGCGAGATCATCCGCATTGAGGCCCTGCTCCGTCTGCCCAAGGGCACCGAGCACTTCATGAGTGACCTGCACGGCGAGCACGAAGCGTTCGTACATATATTAAACAGCGCATCGGGCGTCATCCGTGAAAAAATCGACACGGTGCTTGGCAACGGTGTCCCCGCCGAGGAGCGTGCCGAGCTGGCGACGCTCGTCTATTATCCCAATCAGAAGCTGCCCGAGCTGAAAGCCCGCCAGAAAGACCTGCACGCCTGGTATCGCATGACGCTGCTGCGGCTCATCGACCTGTGCCGGTTCGTGTCCAGCAAGCATACCCGCGACCATGTGCGCCGCTGTCTGCCGCAGAACTGCGGCTACATCCTCGACGAGCTGCTTCACGCCCACTTTGAGGACCACGACAAGGACCAGTATTACGGCGAGATCATTGAGAGCATCATCCGCTATGATCGCGCCGACGCCTATATTATCCGCTTCTGCGAGGTCATCAAGCGGCTGGCCGTGGACCGCCTGCACATTGTGGGCGACCTGTTTGACCGCGGCCCGCGCCCGGACCGCATTCTGGACAGTCTGATGGCGCATCATCAGGTGGACATCCAGTGGGGCAACCACGACGTGGTCTGGATGGGCGCGGCAGCGGGCAGCCCGCTCTGCATTATGACCGTGCTGAAAACAACGCTGGCCTACAACAATCTGGACACGCTGGAGGGCGGCTACGGTATCAGCCTGCGCCGCTTGGAGCGCTTTGCCCAGCATACTTACGCGGATTCCGATGTTTCGCGCTGGCTGCCCCACGCCGACCAGCGCACAGCGGCAGGCGACCTGACCGCCGCCGCGCGGATGCACAAGGCCGTGACCGTTATGATGCTCAAGCTGGAGGCGCAGGTCATTGCCCGCAACCCGGATTTTGATTTGCAGGGCCGCGACTTTTTGAACCACATTGACTTTGCCGCGGGCACGGTGGACTATTTCGGCACGACCTATCCCCTGCTGGACTGCGACTTTCCCACCGTTGACCCGGCCAACCCCGCCGCGCTGACTGCCGACGAGGAAAAGATCGCCGCCGAGCTAGTGCGCAGCTTTGCCGAGAGCGAGCGCCTGCAGCGCCATGTGCAATTTTTGTACGCCCACGGCGCGTTTTATAAAATGTGCAACGGCAATCTGCTCTACCACGGCGCAGTGCCGATGACCGAGGACGGCGCGTTTGCGGCCATTCGGTTTGAGGGCACCGCCCGCAGCGGCAAGCAGCTGTTCGACTACTGTGACCGCCGCGCCCGCCAGGGCTACAGCGCGCCCGCGGGCAGCCCGGCACGGCTGGCCGGACAGGACTTTTTATGGTACCTGTGGTGCGGGGCAAAATCGCCGCTGTTTGGCCGCAGCGCCATGACGACGTTTGAGCGGCTCTATATTGCCGACCCGGCGGCCCAGGTGGAAATCAAGGACCCCTACTACAGGCACATTGCCGACCCGCGCACCGCCGAGCATATTTTGCGCGAATTTGGCCTGTCCGGCGAGGGCAGCCACATCGTGAACGGCCATGTCCCGGTCCGTGCCATCGAGGGGGAAAGCCCCATCAAGGGCGGCGGACGGCTCATCATTATTGACGGCGGCTTCTGCCGTGCCTACCACCGGCGCACCGGCATAGCCGGCTACACACTGGTCTATAACTCCCGCGGGTTGATCTTGCGCACCCACCAGCCGTTTGAGAGCGTGGACAAGGCCATCCACGAGGACGAGGACATCGCCAGCAAGAGCGAGTATATCTATACTGCGCCCCAGCGCATTCTGGTGCGCGACACCGACGAGGGCGGGCGCAAGCAGGCGCTGATCCGTGACTTGACAGCCCTGGTCGAAGCCTACCAGAGCGGTGTGATCGCGCAGGGCGTGGCGCAGGAAATGTGACGGTTGAAATTTGCACAGATTGTTCTATAATAGGAAAATAGTGGGATGCCCGTAGGGGCCGGACATGTCCGGCCCGGTACCTGTCCATGAGCACACGCTCGCGGGAAACCCGCGGGCCGGGCATGCCCGGCCCCTACCGCGCGGCATTCTTATATAGACTTATAAAAGGAGACGATTTAACCATGGCTTGCACCACCATTCTGGTCGGCAAAAATGCGTCCTACGACGGGTCCACGATGATCGCCCGCAACGACGATTCCGGCTCCGGCCATTTCACTGCCAAAAAGTTTACCGCTTTTCAGCCGCAGGACTACCCCGCGGTCTATAAATCCGTCATTTCGGGCGTCGAGATCCCCCTGCCCGGCAGCGGCCTGCGCATCACCGCGGTACCCAACGCTGTTGAGGGCAAGGGCCTGTGGGCGGCCAGCGGCGTCAACGCGGCCAACGTCGGCATGACGGCTACCGAGACCATCACCTCCAACCCGCGCGTGCTGGGCGCTGACCCGCTCGTCAAGGACGGCATCGGCGAGGAGGACATTGTCTATCTGGTCCTGCCCTATGTCCGCTCCGCACGCGAGGGCGTCCGGCGCCTTGGCAGTCTGCTGGAGCAGTACGGCACCTACGAGATGAACGGCATCGCGTTCCAGGATGTGGACGAGGTCTGGTGGCTCGAGACCATCGGCGGCCACCACTGGATGGCCCGCCGCGTGCCCGATGACGTATATGTGGTCATGCCGAACCAGCTCGGCCTTGACACGCTCGACCTGGACGACGCGCTGGGCGAGCAGAAGGAGTTCATGTGCTCCGCCGACCTGCGCGGCTTTATCGACAAGTACCATCTTGACCTGTCCCTGGACGGTGCGCTGAATCCGCGCGACGCCTTCGGCAGCCACGACGATGCCGACCATGTCTACAACACGCCCCGCGGCTGGTACATGCTGCGTTATTTCAACCCCAATACGTTCGCCTGGGACGGCCCGGACGCCGACTTCACGCCGCGCTCCGACGACCTGCCCTGGTGCATGGTGCCCGAGAAAAAAATCACGCCCGAGGACGTAAAGTACGTGCTGTCGAGCCATTATCAGGGCACGCCGTATGACCCCTATGCAGCCACGGCTTCCGAGAGGGGCATCTACCGTCCCATCGGCGTGAACCGCAACGACTTTATGGCACTGCTGCAAATGCGCCCCGACGTACCGGAGGACTTCCGCGCTGTGGAGTGGCTGGCCTTTGCGTCCAACGCCTTCAACACGATGGTGCCCTTCTACGCCAACGTGGACACGACGCCGGAGTACCTGTCCAACACGACGGGCGATGTCTCCACCGACAACTTCTACTGGGCCAGCCGTCTGCTGGCCGCCATGGCCGATGCGTCCTACGCAAAATCGGTGTTCCACATCGAGCGCTACACGCTGAGCGTCGGCAGCAAAGCCAACGGCATCATCAACGCCTATGACGATGCCCAGCGCGGCGAGGCCGACCCCGCCGCCCGTGCCGCCCTGCGCACCAAGGCCAACGAGGAATTGGCCGCCATGGTCAGGGCCGAGACGACGGACACCCTGAATAAGGTCCTGTTTGAGCTGAGCAGCGGCATGAAGAATGCGTATTCGCGCTCGGATGCGTAAATTGCGTAGATAATATTGAGAAGGGACGTGCCGGAGGGTGCGTCCTTTTTTGCTGGTACACCTGCAACGCAGGGGCGGATATAGAATCCGCCCCTACGGGGATACAATATGTAAAATTCAAACTATTTTACAATAATGTCACAATCTTTGAAAGAATTTGAACTTGCTTTTATGCCGAAATCTTTGTATAATAAATGTCAGGATGGGGCACTAGGAGGCTGACTTAGTCCCCTTGTCCCCCATTCAGCCAAAAGTATAGAGAAAGAGGTATATGTAAACATGGCAAATCTGGATTTGACTAAGTATGGCATTACCGGCACGACCGAGATCGTGCATAACCCCTCTTATGAGATGCTGTTCGAGGAGGAGACCAAACCCGAGCTGACCGGCTATGAGAAGGGCCAGGTCACCGAGCTGGGCGCTGTCAATGTTATGACCGGCGTTTACACCGGCCGTTCCCCCAAGGACAAGTACATCGTCGTGGACGAGAACTCCAAGGACACCGTTTGGTGGACCAGCGACGAGTACAAGAACGACAACCACCCCATGACCGAGCAGACCTGGTCTGCCGTGAAGGACATCGCCAAGAAGGAGCTGTGCAACAAGCGCCTGTTCGTTGTCGATGCCTTCTGCGGTGCCAACAAGGACACCCGCATGGCTATCCGCTTCATCGTGGAGGTGGCCTGGCAGGCACACTTTGTCACCAACATGTTTATCAAGCCCACCGCTGAGGAGCTGGCCAATTTTGAGCCTGACTTCGTTGTTTACAACGCCTCCAAGGCTAAGGTTGAGAACTACAAGGAGCTGGGCCTGAACAGCGAGACCTGCGTTGCCTTCAACATCACCAGCAAGGAGCAGGTCATCATCAACACCTGGTACGGCGGCGAGATGAAGAAGGGCATGTTCTCCATGATGAACTACTTCCTGCCGCTGAAGGGCATGGCCTCCATGCACTGCTCTGCCAACACCGATAAGGAGGGCAAGAACACTGCCATCTTCTTCGGTCTGTCCGGCACCGGCAAGACCACTCTGTCCACCGACCCGAAGCGCCTGCTAATCGGCGACGACGAGCACGGCTGGGACGACAACGGCGTCTTTAACTTCGAGGGCGGCTGCTACGCTAAGGTCATCAACCTGGATAAGGACTCCGAGCCCGACATCTACAACGCCATCAAGCGCAACGCTCTGCTGGAGAACGTTACCGTCGACGCCGAGGGCAAGATCGACTTCGCTGACAAGTCCGTCACCGAGAACACCCGCGTTTCTTACCCCATCAACCACATCCAGAACATCGTTCGCCCGATTTCCTCCGCACCTGCTGCCAAGAACGTCATCTTCCTGTCTGCTGATGCGTTCGGCGTTCTGCCCCCGGTCAGCATCCTGACCCCCGAGCAGACCCAGTACTACTTCCTGTCCGGCTTCACCGCGAAGCTGGCCGGCACCGAGCGCGGCATCACCGAGCCCACCCCGACCTTCTCTGCCTGCTTCGGCCAGGCCTTCCTGGAGCTGCATCCCACCAAGTACGCTGAGGAGCTGGTCAAGAAGATGCAGAAGTCGGGCGCCAAGGCTTACCTGGTGAACACCGGTTGGAACGGCACCGGCAAGCGCATCTCCATCAAGGATACCCGCGGCATCATCGACGCGATCCTGAGCGGCGCTATCAACGAGGCCCCCACCAAGAAGATCCCGCACTTCGACTTCGAGGTTCCCACCTCTCTGCCCGGCGTCGATCCCGCCATCCTCGATCCCCGCGACACCTACAAGGATGCTTCCGAGTGGGAGACCAAGGCTCTGGATCTGGCTGGCCGCTTCATCAAGAACTTCGCCAAGTACGAAGGCAACGAGCACGGCAAGGCTCTGGTCTCTGCCGGCCCGCAGCTGTAATCTGAGTGATTGCTCTTAAAGTAAAGGCATAATAAACGCCCGCACGTCATGTTTTTGTGACGTGCGGGCGTTTTTTGCCGGGAGTGGAAATCAAAACACCGCGCTGCGGGTTCTCCACAGCGCGGTGTAAAATTTTACAACAAATTAAATCGCGTAGCCCTTGGCCTTGATGACGTCCACGACCTGCTGGACGTACTTTTCGCAGGTCTCGTGCTCGGGAGCCTCGACCATGACGCGGACCAGCGGCTCGGTGCCGGACTCACGGACCAGGATGCGGCCCGTGTCGCCCAGAGCCTCGCCTACGGCCTTGACGGCGGCCTGCACATCGGCGTCATCCTGCGCGGCCTTCTTGTCGGTGACCTTGACGTTCTTCAGCACCTGCGGATAGATCTTCAGCGGTGCGGCCAGCTCGCTCATCGGCTTCTTCTTGGCCAGCATGACCTCCATCATCTTCAGGCTCGTCAGGATGCCGTCGCCGGTGCTGGCGTACTTGGAGAAGATGATGTGGCCGCTCTGCTCGCCGCCGATGCGGCAGCCGTTTTTGGCCATGTACTCATAAACATACTTGTCACCGACGGCAGTCTTGGCGTAGCCGATGCCTTGCTCGTCGAATGCCTTGTACAGACCGAAGTTGGACATGACGGTGGTGACGACGGTGTTCATCAGCAGCTTGCCGCGCTCCTTCATGTAGCAGCCGTAAATGTACAGGATGTGGTCGCCGGTGATGACGTTGCCCTTTTCATCCACGCAGAGGCAGCGGTCGGCGTCGCCGTCGTAGGCAAAGCCGATGTCGAGGTGGTTCTCGACAACGAACTTCTGCAGACCCTCAATGTGGGTGGAGCCGGCGTTCAGGTTGATGTTCAGGCCGTTGGGCTTGTTGTTGATGACGTAGGTGTCTGCACCGAGAGCATCAAAAATGCTCTTGGCAATGTTCCAGCTGGAACCGTTGGCGCAGTCCAGGCCGACCTTGATTCCCCTGAAGGAGTAAATCCCCAGAGAGATCAGGTATCCCATGTAGCGGTTGCGTCCGCTGACGTAGTCGACGGTGCAGCCGACATGGTCACGGCTGGCAAACGGCAGCTCGGGCCAATCCTGGTCAAAGACGTGCAGCTTGCCGTCGAGGTAATCCTCGACGAGCAGCAGCGTTTCCTCGTCCATCTTCTCGCCGTAGCAGTCGATGAGCTTGATGCCGTTGTCATAATAGGGGTTGTGGCTGGCGGAGATCATGATGCCGCAGTCAAAGTCGTCCACGCGGGCAATATATGCGACGCTGGGCGTGGTGGTGACATGCAGCAGGTAGGCGTCCGCGCCGGAAGCCGTCAGGCCTGCGACGAGGCTGTACTCAAACATGTAGGAGCTGCGGCGGGTATCTTTGCCGATGACGATGCGCGGCGTGGTGGCCTCGCCGTTGCGCTGGCGCAGCATACCGTAATACCAACCGAGGAAGCGGCCAACCTTGTAGGCATGGTCGGCGGTCAAGGTGACACCGGCCTCCCCGCGGAAGCCGTCAGTACCAAAGTATTTTCCCATTGTATACACTCTTTCCTTTCGGATTGAACTTGACTGGATGGAAATAATCCTTTAATATCATAGCACATATCGCACATAAATGCAATGTTTTTACATGGCTTGCGAGGTGATTGCCTTCAAAAGACCGCGGCAGCCTTCCGCAACGTCCCGCCAGGTGGCCGAAAAATCACCCGTGTACCACGGGTCGGCCACGTCGCCGGGGCGGGCGGTGTAGTCGAGCAGACGGTGGATTTTGCCCGCCGGGTCGCCGCCGCAGATGCGGGTCATATTGCGGATGTTGGCGCTGTCCATCCCGATGAGCAGGTCGTATTTGTCGTAGTCCGCCCGCGTCATCTGCCGCGCCGTGTGCGGCCCGCAGGGCACGCCGTGCGCTGTCAATTCCCGCCGCGCGGGCGGATAGACCGGGTTGCCGATCTCCTCGGTGCTGGTGGCGGCGGAATCGATAACGAACCGCTCCCCTGTCCCAGCCTTCGCCACCAAATCTTTCATCACAAACTCCGCCATCGGACTGCGGCAAATGTTGCCGTGGCACACGAATAAAATCTTTTTCATAGCAAAATTCCATTTCCCTAAAAGTATCATTTACGGGTCAGTCTGGCATTCGGCTCAGTATAACACATTTTTCCCCACTTTGCAAAATGCGGAAAGACTGCTATAATGGGAGAAAACGCAAGGGGGCTTTGGAATGGAGCTGCAGAAGGGGCGGCCTGCGGACACGGCGGGCCGATTGGAAAAGGAAATCCGCACCTACGACCTGCTGGACCGGCTGGGTGTGGCATACGAGAGGGTCGACCACGCACCGGCTATGACAATGGAGGTCTGTCAGGAGATCGACCAGACGCTGCAGGCGGTCATCTGCAAGAATCTGTTCCTGTGCAATCGTCAGGAGACCGCATTTTACCTGTTGATGATCCCGGATACCAAGGTGTTCCATACCAAGGATCTGTCGGCACAGATCGGCGCGGCGCGCCTGTCCTTTGCCAAGCCGGAATACATGGAAAAGTTTCTGGATATTACGCCCGGCTCGGTCAGCGTGCTGGGACTGATGAATGACACCGGGCGCCGCGTGCAGCTGCTGATCGACGAGGATGTGCTGAACAGCGAGTTTGTGGGCTGTCACCCCTGCATCAACACGTCCAGCCTGCGGCTGCGGACAAAGGATTTGATTGAAAAAATCCTTCCCGCTGTGGAGCACGACTTTATCAGGGTGAAGCTGTGAATTTTACGGACTTCCGTGCGCAGAAACATTGACAAATGTCCGCTGTTTGATTATATTTTATAGTATATAAATAAAGGAAGAAGCCACCTGCCCGTCGTGGGCAGAACGGCTTACAAGGGAGATACATCATAATGGCAGAAGAAAAACGTAAACGCATTCTTTCGGGCATTCAGCCCACCGGCACGCCGACTCTGGGCAACTACATCGGCGCGGTGCGCAACTGGGCCCTCTTGCAGTCCGATTACGACTGCCTGTACATGGTGGCCGACCTGCACAGCCTGACCGTGCGCCAGGTGCCCGCAGACCTGCGCCGCCGCACCCGTGAGCTGGCCGCCCTGCTGCTGGCCGTAGGCATCGACCCGAAGGAGCACGTTCTGTTTGTACAAAGCCACGTGCCCGCGCACACCGAGCTTGCCTGGGTGCTGGCCTGCAACACGCAGTTTGGTGAGCTGTCGCGCATGACCCAGTTCAAGGATAAGAGCGCCAAGCACCCCGACAACGTCAACGGCGGTCTGTTCACCTACCCCGTGCTGATGGCAGCGGACATCCTCATCTACAATGCCGACCTCGTGCCCGTGGGGCAGGATCAGACCCAGCATCTGGAAATTGCCCGCGACATCGCAGGCCGTTTCAACGGCATTTACGGCGATACCTTCACCCTGCCCGAGGGCTACGTGCCCGCCGCGGGCGCCAAGATCATGTCGCTGGCCGAGCCGACCAAGAAGATGAGCAAGTCCGACACGAACGTCAACAGCTTTATCCTGATGACCGATGACAAGGATGCCATCGTGCGCAAGTTCAAGCGCGCCGTGACCGACTCCGACGGCGTAGTCCGCTTTGACCGCGAGACGAAGCCCGGCGTGTCCAACCTGATGTGCATTTACAGCACCTTCACGGGCAAGTCCAACGACGAGATCGCTGCCGAGTTTGAGGGAAAGGGCTACGGTGACTTCAAATTGGCCGTGGCCGAGGTCACCGCCGACGCGCTGGCCCCCGTGCAGGCTGAGTATGCCCGCATTCTGGCCGACAAGGCCTACGTGGACGAGGTCCTCAAGAGCGGTGCGGAGCGTGCCTCCCGCCTGGCCAACCGCACTGTCAGCAAGGTCTACCGTAAGGTTGGCCTTTTGCAGCTGGATAAATGACGCTGTGACTTGACAAATCCGTTTTGAACCCGTATAATATATAAGTTAGTGCGGCTCCCCAGTTGGTGCCGCACATCTTTTACTATCCATTTTACGTTAGGAGACACTGCTATGGCTAAAGAAGTTGTCGTTACCCGAGAGGGTTATAATAAACTGGAGCAGGAGCTGGAAAACCTGCGCACCGTCAAGCGTAAGGAAGTTGCCGACAAGATCAAGGTCGCCCGCGGTTACGGCGACTTGAGCGAGAATGCCGAGTACGACGCCGCCAAAGAGGAGCAGGCTTCTGTGGAGGCCCGCATTGCCGACCTGGAGGCTACCCTGAAGCTGGCCCGTATCATGGATGAGAGCGAACTGTCCAACGACACCGCCTCCATCGGTATGCACGTCAAGATCCTGGCCGAGGGCGATGACCTGGAGGACGCCGAGGAGTACGACCTGACCGGCTCCACCGAGGCTGACATGGATCTGAACCGTATCAGCGACGAGAGCCCCGTCGGCGCGGCACTGATTGGCTGCAAGGTCGGCGACAGCGTTGATGTCACCCTGCCCAACGGCAACATTATCACGTACAAGCTGCTGGAAGTCAGCCGCTCGAAGTAATAATCCGCAATAAATTCTGAAGGGGCGGATGCTTGCATCGACCCCTACAAGCAACCCATATCAACAGAATTAAAAATCACGAAAGGACGATCTCACATGGAGCAGAATAAGCCCCAGACCGAGCAGGAGCTGACCCAGCAGGCCGCTGTGCGCCGCCAGAAGCTGGCAGACCTGTGCGAAGCCGGTCATAACCCCTTTGAAATCACCAAATATGCGCAGGATGCGTACTCGGCCGACCTCAAAAATGAGTTTGCTGACCTTCCTGCCGAGGCTGAGACCGGAAAGATCGTCTCTCTGGCTGGCCGCATGATGTCCAAGCGCATCATGGGCAAGGCCAGCTTTGCCCATCTGCGCGACCAGAAGGGCGACATCCAGATTTTTGTCAAGCGCGACCTGCTGGGCGATGAAGCCTACGCCGCCTTTAAGAAGCTGGATATCGGTGACATCATCGGCGTCAAGGGCGAGGTGTTCCGCACGAAGATGGGCGAAATTTCTGTCCGTATCTCCGAGCTGACGCTGCTCTCCAAGAGTCTGCTGCCCCTGCCCGAGAAGTTCCACGGCCTGACGGACCGCGAGGCGCGTTACCGCCAGCGCTACGTTGACCTCATCATGAACCCCGAGGTCAAGGACACTTTTGTCAAGCGCAGCCTGATTTTGAAGGAAATCCGCGCCTATCTGGACGAAAAGGGCTTCCTGGAGGTCGACACCCCCATCCTGACCCCGTTCGAGATCGGCGCGTCCGCCCGCCCCTTCTACACCCACCACAATACCCTGAACATGGATATGGTCCTCCGCATCGAGACGGAGCTGTACCTCAAGCGCCTCATTGTCGGCGGCATGGACCGCGTGTATGAGGTCGGCCGTATCTTCCGCAATGAGGGCATGGATCCCAAGCATAACCCCGAGTTCACGACCATCGAGCTGTACCAGGCATTCACCGACTTCCACGGCATGATGGATCTGGTCGAGGAAATGTACAAGCGCCTGGCCCTCAAGGTCTGCGGCAGCCTGGAGATCACCTACCAGGGCAAGCAGATCGATATGGGTCACTGGGAACGCCTGACAATGGTCGAGGCCGTCAAGAAGTATTCCGGCGTTGACTTCAACGACTGGAAAACCGACGAGGATGCCATCGCTGCCGCCAAGGAGCATCATGTAGAGCTGCCCGAGGTCCCGACAAAGGGCGCAATCCTGGCCGAGTTCTTCGACGCCTTTGTCGAGGATAAGCTCATCCAGCCCACCTTCATCTATGACTACCCTGTCGAGATCAGCCCGCTGGCCAAACGCAAGCCCACTGACCCGGCCTTCACCGAGCGCTTTGAGTATTTCATCGACTGCACCGAGTACGGCAACGCATTCAGTGAGCTGAACGACCCCATCGACCAGAAGGCCCGCTTCGAGCGCCAGGTCGCTGAGCGCAAGGCCATTGAGCCGGACTGCAAGGCCCAGGTCGACTACGACTACGTCAACGCCCTTGAGTACGGCCTGCCCCCCACGGGCGGCCTCGGCTTCGGCGTGGATCGTCTGGTCATGCTGCTGACCGACAGCGCGTCGATTCGTGACGTGCTGCTGTTCCCCACAATGAAGTCCTTAGATGGTGTAAATAAGAAAAATGATGTAAATAATACAGCTTCTGAAGCACCTGAAAAAAATGTAAAAACTGAGTCTGAAAAGATTGATTTTTCTAAGGTAAAGGTAGAGCCTTTATTTGAGGAATTTGTTGATTTTGATACATTCAGTAAGTCAGATTTCCGTGCAGTAAAGGTTAAAGAGTGTGTTGCAGTACCGAAGTCAAAGAAACTGTTACAGTTTACTCTTGATGACGGAACAGGCACAGACAGAACCATTTTAAGCGGTATTCAAGCTTATTATGAGCCGGAAGAACTGGTTGGAAAGACGCTTATCGCTATCACAAATCTTCCACCGAGAGCTATGATGGGCATTGACTCTTGTGGTATGCTTCTCAGTGCTATTCACGAAGAAGAAGGCGAAGAAAAGCTTCATCTTCTGATGGTAGATGACCACATTCCGGCAGGTGCAAAGCTCTATTAAGATGATGTAAAGATGTACCGTTTTACCAAATAGACGGGACGTACTTCATTTGATAAAAAACTAAAAAAACAGCGATTTACATCAAACTTACATCAATTGATGCAGAAATCGGTGCAAGCAAGAAAAAATCGCATAATTAGTGCAATGAGTGGGCAATTCCAATAGGGATTGCCCATTTTCTGAATGGACAGAAATACAAATCGGGAATTTGTATAAAATATTTTTTGAAAAAACTGTTGACTCCTACGTTGCGTAATGGTTTAAAGTATATTTATCGAGAGAGGAGGAAATGATGATGATGACAGTAAATGAAGTGAGTAAGCTTGCCGGAGTGAGTATACGCACTCTACAATATTATGACAAGATTGGTCTTTTACATCCGACGGGATACACCGATGCGGGTTACAGATTGTATGACGATGCAGATTTGGAACGCCTTCAACATATTCTGCTGTTTCGAGAATTGGGTTTCCTCTTAAAGACATTAAGATGATTGTTAATAGTCCTGATTTTGACAGAAGCAAAGCTTTAGAACAACAAATAGAGCTGCTTAGGCTTAAAAAGGAACATATTGAGAACTTAATGAACTTTGCTCTTGGAATAAAATTGTTAGGAGTGAAACACATGGATTTTAAGGCTTTTGATAGAAGTAAATTAGATGAATATAGCAGACAGGCAAAGGAATTATACGGTAATACACCAGAATATAAGGAGATGGAAGAAAAGCAAAAGAATCGAACTGAGGAAGATGAGAAAATCCTAGCAGATAGATTTATTTTTTTTTTTTTTTAAAGAAGCCGGAGAGATGAAGAAATGAATCCAGCATCTGATGATGCACAGAATCTTGTAAGAAGATTACAGGATTATATTACCCAAAACTTATATACTTGTACAAATAAGATTTTGCGTGGATTAGGAAAAATGTATTCAGGTGGTGGAGACATTACAACGAATATCGATGCTTATGGTGGTGAAGGTACCGCAATATTTGTAGCAGATGCAATAGAGATATATTGTGATAATGCAGAGTAAAATTGAATTTTTATCTATGTAATGTACACGATAAATCCAGTTTTGAACTTGCCCTTTGAGAGAGGAGAAAATCCTTTTCTCAAAGGGCTTTTTCTATTTATACGGATAATCGCAAACTACAAGATAAAGCTAAAACTTCATATACTCTAAGCACAAGGAGGTTGAGGTTTGGCTATGAATAACAGTTTAGCAGAAGTACACCCGGAGCTTGTTTCGGAGTGGTCGGAGAAGAATTTACTGCTTACACCCGACGACATTACTTTCGGTTCAAATAAAAAAGTATGGTGGAAAGGTGCTTGCAGTCACGAATGGCAGACAAGCGTTAAGGCTCGTTCCAGTGGAGAGAAATGCCCGATATGCTCCGGTGCGAGAGTGATTGTAGGTATTAACGATTTGGCGACATTAGAGCCATTACTGGTAAAGCAGTGGTCGAAAAAGAATAAGATAAAACCGACAGAGGTTTCTATTGGTTCTCACAAGAAAGTGATATGGAGATGTGAGAAAGGGCACGAATGGGAAGCTGCCGTTAAGAGCAGGACAATAAATAAAACAGGTTGCCCGTATTGCTCTCATAATAAAGTGTTGGCAGGATTTAATGACCTTGCAACACTTCAGCCGGATATAGCTGCCGAGTGGTCGGACAGAAATTATCCGTTACTTCCAACTCAGGTTACAGTCTTTGCCAATCGTAAGGCTTGGTGGAGATGTAAGGATTGCGGCAGGGAGTGGAACACCCTTATTTCTACCCGTTCCGGTGGTAGTAAATGTCCATATTGCAGTGGGTACATATTCCTGAAAGGGTTTAATGATTTGCAGACAACGCATCCTGAAATTGCTTCTGAATGGTCGGAGAAGAACTTGCCATTGAAGCCTGATGAAGTAAATGCAAAGTCGAGGAAAAATATCTGGTGGAAGTGCAGAAAATGCGGTAATGAGTGGAAATCAGTTATCAACGCCCGTGTGAAAGGTACGGTATGCCCCGTTTGTGCGGAGAGAGAAGTCCTTGCCGGATATAATGATTTGGCGACAACAGATAATCAGCTTCTTAGCGAATGGGATTATGAACAGAATAAACTGAAGCCTACAGAGGTATCACGAACTTCAGCAAAGAGAGCGTGGTGGAAATGCAGGCACGGTCATTCATGGAGTATGAAGATAAATGAAAGGACGATATTGAATAAAGGCTGCCGAATTTGTGAGCAAGAATATTTATCTCTCTTTCCTGCTTTGGCTGTCAGCTATTATTCTAATAAGAAAGGTTTGAAAGCAGAACTTGGTTCTGACCGATTGCTTGGAGTTCCACTTGAAACATATATACCTTTAGAAAAGTTGGCTATTGAGTCAAAAAGTGCCGATGAGAATATAGAAATAATGAAAGCGTATATGTGTAAGCAACGAGGAATAAGGCTGATTAAACTGCCGATGAAAGGCACAGAACTGGATTATGCCAATAATTTAAAGAAAGCTTTTCAGAGCGTACATATATTTATTTCTTCTGATACCGAGGAAGATGTGGAGATAATCAAAAATACATTTGAAAGATGGAGGGACAGCCAATGAGAGAGAAAACCTATCATCTATACTTAAATGAAGAAGAACGAAGCCGAGTGATACAATCGCTCATTGAATTGAAGAACAATTTAGCAGCTCAGGGACGATACACCGACGCAGTAGATGATGTTCTATGTAAAGTGCTTGAAGCAAAGAAAAAGAAATTGAAAATGGAATACATTTAGAACGTGTTTTGCCGTCTGTTTCTTAACCAGAGCAGGCGGTTTTTTTTATTTCAAAAATTTTTTTCAGAAAAATTTTCGGAAAAGCGGCGATTTTGGGTGTGCATTTCATACCCCTTTGTCCAAATGAGTGAAGGGGTTCATTCCAGATAGCAAAAACGGAAGCCTTTTCGCTTGAAAATTGAATAAGTCATTCACTAAGACTTTATTTCTGATGATAGCCACTTTAGCAGGTACGCCGTGATTTCTGTATTTCAGAATAGCGAGAACTCCGGTTATGAGTATCAGGTTGCCCCTGATATGGCGATGACAGTCAGAATGATAATGATACTTCTCTACGGAGCTGGCGGAGTACCCGGCAGAGGTTAGAACCCTATGATACAGATAAGCAGTCTGTTCCTTAGTGACTTCCCATAAGCATTTTGCTTGGCAAGGGGTGTTGAGAACAAATATTGCTATGACCGATTAGGAAATGAGTCGGTCAGGTACATAGCCATAATGCGGTGGCTATGAAATTTCAGAAAGGAGGGCAAAAAGAAGTGTCAAACTGCAAAACGATTTCCGTATGTAACCAGAAAGGCGGAGTCGGAAAGACCACCACAACAGTTAATCTTGGAGTCGGGCTTGCAATGCAGGGCAAGAAAGTATTGCTCATAGACGCAGACCCGCAGGGAGATTTAACGACTTGTCTTGGTTGGCAGGATACAGACAGTTTGGGTATTACGCTTGCAACGAAACTCACAGATGTAATCAATGAAACGATGACAGACCCTATGGTTGGTATCCTGCACCACGAAGAAGGTGTTGACCTTGTTCCGGCAAACCTTGAGCTTTCAGCAATGGAATTTAACCTTGTGAACGCAATGAGCAGAGAAACTACACTCAAGAATTATCTGAGTCAAGTGAAGAACAGATATGATTATGTAATTATAGACTGTATGCCTTCACTTGGTATGGTTACTCTCAATGCTTTATCGGCGGCAGACAGTGTTATCATTCCGGTTCAGGCTCAGTATTTGCCTGCAAAGGGTATGACACAGCTTGTGCAGACCATTTCAAAAGTAAAGAAGTATATCAATCCGGATATTAAGATAGACGGTATGCTGCTTACTTTGGTGGATAGCCGAACAAACCTTGCAAAGAGTACGGTGGAAGCACTCAGGGCAAACTTCGGTAATCAGATAAGGATGTATCGAACACAAATCCCGATTGCCGTAAAAGCCGCAGAAACTTCTTCCAAAGGCAAGAGCATTTATGCTTATGAGCCAAACAGCACAGTGTCTAAGGCATACGCTGAATTTACAAAGGAGGTGTTAGCCGATGGCAGGAAGAAAGAGCGACTTCACTCTCACGAAGCTCGATGATTTATTTACCACTCAGGCACAGAGAGATGAAGAACAGCTTTCAAAAATCCGAGATATTCCATTGGAGCTGATTGATGATTTTCCCGACCACCCGTTTAAGGTCAGGGACGATGAAGATATGATGCAGCTTGTGGAGAGTGTCAAGGAAAGAGGGGTTATTACTCCGGCAACGGTAAGGCAGAAAGAGGACGGCAGATATGAACTTGTTTCAGGACACAGACGAAAGCGAGCTTGTGAACTGGCAGGATTTGAAACCCTGAGAAGTGAGATTGTAGACCTGAACAGAGATGAAGCGACCATTTTAATGGTTGAGAGTAATTTTCAGAGGTCAGAGATATTGCCAAGTGAAAAAGCCTTTGCCTATAAAATGCGTTTGGAAGCAATGAAAAGGCAAGCAGGCAGACCGAGCAAAGAAAATGCATCCCCAGTGGGGATTGATTTACGAGGAAAGCAAAGTCTTGATTTAATGAGCGAGGAATGTGGCGACAGTAGAAATCAGATACACCGTTATGTCCGCCTGACAAACCTTGTTCCCGAGCTGCTTGAATTTGTTGACGAGGGGCGTATTAAAATGCGTCCTGCCGTAGAACTTTCCTATCTTGACGAAGATTGCCAGCGTGATGTGGTTGACGAAATCGACCTGAATGACGCAACCCCGTCACACGACCAGACAATCCGTATGCGAAAGTTATTCAACGAGGGCAACCTTACAACAGAAGCAATCCACGCTGTTATGTCTGAGGAAAAGCCGAACCAAAAGGAAAAAATCGTGTTGAGGGGCGACAGAGTAAGACAGCTTATCCCGAAAAACATTCCCGTCAGTCAGACGGAGGATTTTGTCTGCAAAGCATTGGAGTATTACAACAAGTTTTTGCGTAACCGTGCAGAACGTGACAGCAGATAGCCTGTTTTACAGTTCCCCTTTCTCACACTCTAACCTCTTAGTTATACTTTTACCTACCGAAAATGATATATACTATCTCATTTGAATATAACTATCTCAAAGTATATGTCTATCTCTAAGGGGCAATCGCACAGTATGAACGGACTGGAGGTGTATGGTAAAATGAAAAATTAACGAAAATCCGTATTTGTTTTTCGGCAGGTAAATCTTGTCGTAAGAGAAAATCCACAAAGGCACATCGTAGAGATACGGTGTGTTTTCAATTTTTACAGGAGGAAACGCAATGATAAAGTCAAAATTCAAAAGAGTCACGTCGCTTTTCTTGGCGACCCTTATGTGTGTGACCACTTTTGCAGGCATTGGCTCGACAACAGCATATGCTGCTTCGGGAGAAAAAGCCGATGTTTATATGGTCGATTTCCCTCGTGATGGCGATGCTAATTACGATGGGGTATGGGGACACAGCAATTTGACCTTGAAAAATGGTTGGCATACCGGACGTTCCAATTTTACCAATCTTAAGGCTATTGGCTCATACTCAGGCAATGTTGCTTATTGTATTGAGCCGGGAATTTCGCTCAAGGTCGGTCAGACAATGAATAAGTATGACGAAAATTATTTTAATAACCTTGCAGCCAATGGGGTTATTTCCGGAGATGAAATCCGTCTTTTCGTTGGTCGTATTTTACAGTATGGCTATCGTGGGACAATCTCGACATCTTGGAGGTCACAGAATGAAGCAGCAGCAAACAGCATTGCACAGGCTTATGCCACACAGCTTCTTATCTGGGAAACTGTTATCGGAGAGCGTGATGTGAACTTCAATCATGTAGCAGCCAGTGGTTGCAGCAATGTGAAAGATGTCATCAATGCAAAGCATCCGCTTCGCAATAAGATTTTCAGTTATTACAACAGTATGGTGCAGAGTGTACAGAACCATGCGACCATACCGAGCTTTTGTAATAAATCATCCGGTTCGGCAAAGACAATAGAACTTGAGTGGAACGGAAGCAAGTACACAACTACTCTGACAGATTCCAATAATGTGCTGTCCAAATATAATTTCAAGGCAAGTATCAGTGGAGTGAGCTTTTCAGTGAATGGTAACAAACTTACTGTTTCTATGGATACTGCACCGAGTAAGGAATTTACCATTACCGCAACGAAGAAAAATGCAGTCCGCAGAGGTGTGGTTGTATGGTCAGAGGGCAAACACGGTCAGAACTCCAGTGTGCAGGATGTTGTCAGCTATGCTCAGGAAGTAAGCGACAGTATCAACGGTTATGTGAAGATGAAAGTCAGCTATGGTTCTTGTCAGATTGTAAAGACCAGTGAGGACGGCAAGGTTGACGGTATCAACTTCACGATTACCGGAAACGGTATCAATCAGACAGTTACAACAGCTAATGGCGGTAAGTTCCAAATTGATAATCTTATGCCGGGTATCTATACTGTAACCGAGCAGGTATACGATAAGTACGAGCCGCAAGAAACACATAGAGTTACCGTTGTAGCAGGACAGGTTGCAAAGGTCAATTTCAATAACAAACTGAAGCGTGGCGACCTTCAGGTAGTGAAGTCCTCAGAAGATAACCTTGTTGAAGGTGTGAAGTTCCATCTTTACGGTACTTCTCTTTCCGGTGATGCTGTTGACCAGTATGCAGTTACGGATAAAGACGGTGTGGCAACTTTCAAAGATGTGCTTATCAGTGGTTCTGAACCATATACTCTTGAAGAAGTAGACACAGCTATCCGTTATGTTGTGCCGAAAAATCAGACTGCACCAGTGAAGTGGAAAGAAGTAACCACAAGAAACTTCAATAACATTTTAAAGAAATTTACTGTAACAGTAACAAAGAGCGACGCTGAAAAAGGCGAAGCACAGGGCAATGCCAAACTTTCGGGAGCAGTTTACGGTATCTATAAGGGCGAAACGCTTGTAGATAAGTATGTTACTGATGAAAACGGTCAGTTCACTACTAAAGAATATGTTTGTGATACCGACTGGACAATCCGAGAAATCACACCGTCAGAGGGATATTTGCTTGATAAGACTATCCATGAAGTAGGTGCAGACCCGAAACTTTATGAGGTGGAACACAACCTTACTTCCAATGATGTGACCGAGCAGGTAATCAAAGGTAACGTGGCTATCATCAAACATACTGATGATGGAGAAACAAAGATTGAAACTCCTGAAAAGGGTGCTTCCTTTGAGATTTATTTGAAATTTGCCGGAAGCTATGACGCAGCCAATAAAGACGAGAGAGATACTATCGTTTGCGATGAAAATGGCTTCGGTCAGACAAAAGATATGCCGTATGGTATTTATACCGTACACCAGACTTCCGGTTGGGAAGGCAGAGAGATGATGGATGATTTTGATGTGTTCATTTCACAGAACGCACAGACCTACCGTTATCTTATCAATAACCGTAACTTTGAGAGCTTTGTCAATGTAGTCAAGGTGGACGCAGAAAGCGGAAAGAGTATTCCGTATGCAGGAGCAGGATTTAAGATTTACGACCCACAGGGCAATCAGGTCAAAATGACCTTTACTTATCCGACACCGACCACGATTGATGTGTTCTATACCGACGCAAATGGTTCTCTTGTCACACCTGAGAAACTGGATTACGGCAAGGGATATTCTATCGTAGAGGTACAAGCTCCATACGGATATGTACTTGATGATACTCCGGTATATTTTGATATTACCGAAGAAAATTCCACAGAGGAAGGCGGCGTAACTGTTGTGAAAGTCAATAAGCCGAATATGGCACAGAAAGGTACTATCACGGTTGAAAAGACCGGAGAAGTATTTAGCGGGGTCAATGTAAGTGGTTCTGAGGACAGTGATGTTATCTATCAGCCTGTTTATGAAGTGGCAGGACTTGAGGGTGCAGTTTATGAAGTCCGTGCTGCGGAAGATATTAGTACACCGGACGGTACACTCCGCTATTCAAAGGGCGAAGTGGTAGATACTATCACAACAAGCTCCGATGGATTTGTGAAGAGCAAAGAACTTTATCTCGGAAAATACGAGGTCAAGGAAATTACTGCACCTTACGGAATGGTAGTCAGTGGCGAAACACATACGGTTGAGCTTACTTACGCAGGTCAGAATATCTCTGTTACCGAAACTTCCACATCGTTCTATAACGAAAGACAGAAAGTGCAGGTAAGTCTTGCAAAAGTCATTGAAAAGGATAAGACATTTGGTATTGGCGACAACGGAGAAATCAAAAACATCAGCTTTGGTCTTTATGCCACAGAAGATATTGTATCTGCAAGCGGTACAGTTATTCCGGCTGATGGACTGATTGAGATTATCAGCGTAAATGAAAATGGAACTGCTGTTATGAAGTCAGACCTTCCGTTTGGCAAATACTATGTCAAGGAGATTGCAACCGATGAGCATTATGTTCTCTCTGATACGAAGTATCCGGTTGTATTTGAATACGCAGGTCAGGATACCGCAACGGTTGAAATCAAAGTAAATGACGGAAAAGAAATCAAGAATGAACTTATCTATGGTTCTGTATCAGGTAAGAAGATTGACGAGAATGGAGAAGTACTTGAGGGTGCTGTTATCGGTATCTTCAAAGCCGAAGAAACAGAATTTACAAAGGATACTGCACTTATGACGACTACCTCTGCAAAAGACGGTAGTTTTTCTTTTGCAAAAGTTCCTTATGGCAAATGGATTGTAAGAGAAATCGAGCAGCCAAAGGGATTTGTTCTTGATGAAAAAGCGTATGAGGTCAATATCAGCAAAGCCGAGCAGGTAGTTGAAATTGAGATTGTCAATGAGTATGTTCACGGCAATATCAGACTCACGAAGGTGGACGCTGAATATCCGGATAACAAGCTTACGGGTGCAACCTTTGAGGTATATAAGGACACCAATGAGAATGGAAAGATTGATGATGGCGATGAACTTATCGGAAATCTTGAAGAAACCGAAACCGGAATTTATGAGATGAAAGAGCTGCTTTACGGAAAATATATTGTCCGTGAAACAAAAGCACCGGAGGGCTTCCTGCTTGATAAGGGAGAATACTCTGTTTTCATTGAGAAAGACGAAACAACTTATTCCGTTGAGAATAAGGCTGGTGTTGGATTTATCAATGAAGCTATGCGTGGAACACTGAAAATCGTTAAGACATCTTCAGACGGTAAGGTTAAAGGTTTTGCGTTCAGAGTAACCGGAGCAAACGGGTATGATATGACATTTGAAACAGATAAGAACGGCGAAATCGTGATTGAGGGACTTCGTATTGGCGAATATACCGTATCCGAAGTGGTAAACAATGCCTCTGCTGCATATATCACACCTGCCGACCAGAATGTTACTATCAAACTTGATGAAACAGCCGTTGTAAAAATGCACAATGAGTTAAGAGATACTCCGAAAACAGGAGATGATACCAATATGAAACTTTGGTATGTTCTTGCTGGACTTTCTGCTGTCGGTATCGCCGTAACTTCTGTTGTTGCACACAAAAAGAAGAAAAAGGAGGGTAACGAGTAATGGAAGCAAAGACAATTATCGCTATCGCATTAGTCGCCGTTATTGTCGGCGGCTTTATCTTTCTTCAGGTTAAAAACCGTAAGAAGTAAGTAACAAGCGAACATTAACCAGTCGGGGCAGAGCGTAAAAAACTCTGTCCCTTTAATTTTTGGAGGAACATTATGAAACAACAGAAAACGGTGGAGAGCCGAGTGCTTGAAATCTTAAAGGAATGCCCGATGTCGAGGTATGATGATATGCTTCTCATTCTGCATTATTACAATCGGTACGGATATATACCTGCCGGAAATCTTCCGCTTGAGGATATTGTATTTAATTACCGAGCATACGGACTTCCTTGTTTTGAAACCATACGCAGGGCAAGGCAGAGAGTACAGTCCCTTTTTCCTGAGTATTCACGTAATCCGCAGAAAGAAGAACAGAGCGGTAGTATTTCTATTGTAATCAACATTAGTTAAGGAGGTATTTTCGTGAAAGACAAAGCAACTTTTCAGAATAAGGTCAAGGTGCTGAATAAACTCTTTGACTCCGGTTGTGATACGGAGAAAAAGTTGCAGCAGCTTGATATGGAAGCAATCCTGAAAATCCCGAATATCACGATTCCTGATATGGGTGTGATTATGGAGCTTCAGAAGAATACAAAGTCCGGTAAACTCTTTTCGTATTTGGGCGGCGGTTCTGATGAAGCAACAAAAATGAGAGGTAAGGAAAATGAAGCAACAGGAGAATAGAGCAGAGCCGCAGGAAAAGCAAATTCGATTTATAGACAGTCATTACAATTTGAAATTCTATATTCCCGATGGAGGGAAAATCAGGATTACTTTTCGTGATGGACACACAGCAGACAAAGTATGCAAGTATATTGATGACTACCATTTGTATGTCGGAAATTGCTGCTATCATATATGCGAGTTTGCTGAAAAAATGGAGCTTAGTGGAAGCAAAGTTGAACCTATCAATCAATCCGAACCGTCAAAAAACAAGACCAGAAACAGAGAAAAACAGCGATAAGGAGGTGCAAGAGTAATGGCACGAAAATATGACCTTATTTCTGAGCTTTACAACCGCACCTGCAAAACGGTTGTGTCAAATCCTCAGAACTGGCAGGCATTCTTGGCTTCGGCTTGCCGAAATTATAAGTTACGTTATGACGAACAGCTACTTGTATATGCACAGCGACCTGATGCAACAGCGGTTCTTGAGATAGAGCAGTGGAACAAAATTTTTGGCAGATGGGTCAACCGAGGTGCAAGAGGTATTGCTGTTTTTGCTGATGAAAACCGTTCACGGCAAAGACTGACACATTACTTTGATATTTCAGATACTCACGAAAGCAGATATTCAAGAACAGTCCCGATTTGGGATATGCGTCAGGAATACGAAGCTGATGTGATTGAAACATTGGAAAGCACTTTCGGAGAGATTGAGAATAAGAGCAGTCTTGCCGAAGCAATTATGGGAGCAGCAAGAAATGCGGCAGAGGATAATATCCCTGATTATCTGCAAGACCTTTACTATGCAACCGAGGGCAGTTCCTTTGAGGAAGTGGAAGAGGATATTGTGGCTTTCATTTATAAAAATGTCGTGACAAACAGTGTGGCATATATGATGATGTCAAGGCTCGGCGTTGATACGGACGGTTATTTTGAACCTGATGATTTCAGAGATGTTACCAACTTCAATACGCAGGAAACACTCAATGCACTTGGATTTGCTACCAGTGATATTGCAGAAATGGGATTGACGGAAATATCTAAAACAATTACTGCACTCAACCGTCAAAATCGCATAATTGTCGGTCAGGACAGAAATGAATACAATAAGGTTGAAAATAACGACGAAAGGAGTTTGGACAATGAACGAACTGACCTACACGATGGTGGGCGATTACAGCCTTCCGAACCTGAAACTTCCACAGCAGCCGGAAGTGACGTTGGGCAGATACGCTCAGATGAGGAGAGAGTTTCTGAAGGAACATCACAGAGTCCTTTACTACAATCTCCTGACGAGGGGCGAACTGACACAGCACTTGGCGGAAGTGGAACAGAGAGCCAGCAAGATGGAGGAAACAATTCTGAGCCAGATGGCACAGAAAGAGGGAGTGACCGAACAGATGAAAGCGGAGGATATGATGAAATGGGTTCGTCTGATGAACTCCCTTCGCAATTCGGCACAGGAAATCGTGAAAGCGGAAGTGATATTCGCTTAGAGTATTACGACAGAACGCACGAGGATAAAAGCCTTCCGTTCTTTGGACGTGATGAAGTAATCAATGAAATTCTCAGAACGACACCACATTTGTCAGCAAGTCTGGAAGAAATCAAAGATTATTATGAACGTAATCCTGATAACAAAGACCGCACAGAGTATATAAAGAGTATTTTCAATAATGATTATACCGAACTTACTTTAGAGGATGGCAGGACAGTAGGGTACAAGACCTTTGAAAACGTTCTGCATTTGTGGGAGGGCAAATACGACAGCAGAACCGCACAGAGCTTTTATGATTGGGCTGTTATTGCCCGACACTTTGAAGCTATGCGATTACTGGGAGAATTAAGTGACAGCATAAAACCATTACCGTCAATGGACGGTCAGATGACATTCATATTAGACGGTCGGGCAGAGGAAAAGAAAACCTCTGCCTTTACTTTTTCTCAGGAGATTATCGACGCTATTCTTGCGAATGGAAGCGGATTTTCTGAGGGAAAAATGCGTATTTATGAGCAGTTTGAAAAAAGCCTTTCTGCAAAAGAAAATGCCGACTTCTTGAAAAATGAATACGGTTGGGGCGGTTCTTATCCCGTCATAATCGGGGCAGGCATTGATGAGAGCCACGATGGAAAAGGTATTACGATTACGAAAGGCATCGGTAAAGAAAATCCACATATCACACTTTCGTGGTCGCAGGTGGAGAAGCGTATCGGGGAACTTATCCGAATGGACAGATACTTAAATCCAAAGGAAAAAGAACGCTATCCTCAGTGGCTTGAAAGTCAAGAGGAACACAGAGCCAAAATCGAGGAAACGAAAAGAAATCGTGAGATACTTTCTAATGCACCACCGGAGCAAGAGGTCGAACCAACCGAAAAAGAACCAGAAGAAGCAGAACAGCTACAAGATGTGCAGTATGAATATCATCTTGGCGATAAGGTGTATATCGGTGCTTCTGAGTACGAAATCTTATCTGTTGATGATGAGAGAGTAATGCTCTATGACTATGATATGCCACTGTTCAATAAGGAATTTTCACGCACAGAGTTTGACAGAAAAGTGCGAGAGAATCCGATGAATGAGCATTTGATTGTAAAGGAAGAACCTGCCGAAGAAAGAAATGAAACGGAAGAAGTTCAGACCAATATGGGCAGTATGCCGATTGAGGATTATCGAGAGATAGTAGCTTCGCAGTCAGGTTTTGATAGCTATGATGAAATGTATAAGCAGGGGTATCGCATAGGAAACGGTTACGATAAAGAGCCTGAGCCGTTAGTTCCCGCTTGGGAGCAGAAGAAAAAAGTCAAAGGCTTTGACTTGCACCCTGATGTGCCTATGGCAGACCGTCACACCTTTAATCTTAGAGAAAATGAGGTTGAAACGGTTGGTAAAAAGGAACGCTTCCGCAGAAATATTATGGCGATACAGCTTCTTAAAAAATGTCGGGAAGAAAACAGATTTGCCACTCCTGAAGAACAGATTATCTTATCAAAGTATGTTGGTTGGGGTGGGCTTTCAGAAGCCTTTGATGAAAATAATTCAGCGTGGGCAACGGAATATCTGGAACTTTCTTCGGTATTAACACCGGAGGAATATGCTTCGGCAAGAGAAAGCACGTTGACTGCGTTCTACACGCCGCCTGAAGTTATCACAGCCATTTATAAGGCAATGGAGCAGATGGGCTTTAAGGAAGGCAACTTGTTAGAGCCGTCCTGCGGTATCGGTAATTTCATCGGTATGCTGCCGGACGCAATGCAGGACAGTAAGATTTACGGTGTGGAACTTGATACGATTTCCGCAGGGATTGCACAGCAGCTTTATCAGAAAACAACCATTGCGGCACAAGGATTTGAAGAAACCAATCTGCCGGACAGCTTCTTTGATGGAGTGGTTGGAAATGTGCCTTTTGGAGATTTTAAGGTATCAGATAAAAGATACGACAAGCATAAGTTCCTGATACACGATTACTTTTTTGCCAAGTCCCTTGATAAGTTAAGACCCGGCGGTGTGATGGCTCTTGTAACGAGCAAAGGCACAATGGATAAGGAAAACTCGGCGGTACGAAAATATATTGCACAGAGAGCAGAGCTTCTTGGAGCAATTCGATTGCCAAATAACACCTTTAAGGGTAATGCAGGAACGGAAGTCGTTTCGGATATTCTTATCCTACAAAAGCGTGACAGACTGATAGATATTGAGCCGGATTGGGTTCATCTTGATACCGATGAGAACGGAATTAAGATGAACTCTTATTTTGTGCAGCACCCCGAAATGATACTCGGAGAAATGAAGATGGTATCGGGGCGTTTCGGTATGGAAGCAACTTGTGTGCCGTATGAAAATGCAGACCTTGCAGCACAGCTTGATGAAGCAGTAGCAAATATTCACGGAGAAATCACAGAATATGAAGTCGAGGAAGAACTGGAGGAGGAAGATAATTCTATTCCGGCAGACTCGACAGTGAGAAACTTTTCCTATACGGTGGTGGACAATAAAATCTACTATCGTGAAAATTCCCGTATGACTCCGGTGGAAGTGTCGGCAACCGCAGAGAACCGAATTAAGGGTATGATTGCTATTAGAAATTCCGTCAGAACGCTGATTGAATTGCAGACAGAAGATTACCCTGACAGCGAAATCAAAGCGGAGCAGAAGCGATTAAACAGACTTTATGATACCTTTTCAGGTAAGTACGGACTCATTAACAGCCGTGCAAATACTTCTGCTTTCTCGCAGGACAGTTCATTCTCTTTGCTTTCCGCATTGGAGATAATCGGAGAGGACGGAGAACTGGAGCGTAAGGCTGATATGTTTTCTAAGAGGACAATTAAGCCGCATACTCCGGTTACTTCTGTTGATACGGCAAGCGAAGCATTGGCAGTATCTCTTGGAGAAAAAGCCACGATTGATATGGACTATATGATGGAGCTTTCCGGTAAATCGGAGAATGAAATCTTTGAGGACTTAAAGGGTGTTATCTTTTTAAATCCGCTTTATGAGTATGGAAATTCTTACGAACCGAAGTATCTGATGGCTGATGAATACCTTTCGGGTAATGTCAGGGAAAAGCTGAGGATTGCAAAGAACTCGGCAGAACTCTATCCGGAAGATTATAAGGTCAATGTAGAAGCACTTCAAAAGGTGCAGCCGAAAGACCTGACTGCAAGTGAAATTTCCGTGCGACTTGGTGCAACTTGGTTGCCACCGGACGATGTGCAGGAGTTTATCTTTCATTTGCTTGAAACACCACGCTATGCACAGTGGAATATCAAAGTTCACTTCTCTCCATTTACGAGTGAGTGGAATATTGAGGGCAAATCTTACGACAAAGGAAATGTAAGGGCATATAACACTTACGGAACTTCCCGCATCAATGCCTATAAGATTATTGAGGAAACACTGAACTTAAAAGATGTGCGTATCTTTGATTATATCGAAGATGATGAGGGAAAGAAAAAGGCTGTCCTGAATAAAAAGGAAACAGCGATTGCTCAGTCGAAGCAGGAAATGATTAAGCAGGAATTTCAGGACTGGATATGGTCTGACCCTGAACGAAGGGAAAGGCTTTGCAAATCCTACAATGAGAAATTCAATAGCGTCAGACCTCGTGAGTATGATGGAAGTCATATCATCTTCAATGGTATGAACCCTGAAATTGAACTCAGGGAACATCAGAAAAATGCGGTTGCCCATATCCTTTACGGAGGAAATACGCTTCTTGCACACGCAGTCGGAGCAGGAAAAACTTTTGAAATGGTAGCGGCAGCACAGGAGTCGAAAAGGCTTGGACTTTGTAATAAGTCACTGTTTGTTGTACCAAATCACTTGACCGAACAATGGGCGGCTGAGTATTTGCAGCTCTATCCGGCGGCGAATATCCTTGTCGCAACAAAGAAAGATTTTGAAACCAAGAATCGTAAAAAGTTCTGCGGCAGGATTGCAACCGGAGATTATGACGCAGTTATCATCGGACATTCACAGTTTGAAGAAAATCCCGATGTCCATTGAAAGACAGAGGGCAATCTTAGAACAGCAGCTTGAGGAGATAACTGGAGGAATTGCAGAACTCAAGCGAAACCGAGGGGAAAACTTCTCCATAAAGCAGCTTGAAAAGTCAAAGAAATCTATTAGGCAGAAACTTGATAAACTCAATGACCAGACGAAAAAAGATGATGTTGTAACCTTTGAGGAACTTGGTGTAGACAGGCTTTTTGTTGATGAAAGCCATTATTACAAGAACCTTTATCTTTATACAAAAATGCGTAATGTGGGCGGTATCGCACAGACGGAAGCACAGAAATCTTCCGACCTCTTTATGAAGTGTCGTTACCTTGACGAGATTACCGGAGGTCGAGGAACCGTATTTGCAACGGGTACACCTATCTCAAACAGTATGGTGGAACTCTATACGATACAGCGATATTTGCAGTACAACACGCTTGTGAAAAATGGGTTGCAGCACTTTGACGCCTGGGCTTCCACTTTCGGAGAAACCATTACGGCAGTGGAACTTACACCGGAAGGAACAGGATATAGAGCAAAGACAAGGTTCGCAAAATTCTATAACCTGCCTGAACTAATGGCGATGTTCAAGGAGATAGCGGACATTAAGACAGCGGATATGTTGAACCTGCCAGTACCGGAAGCAAAGTACCATAACATTGCAGTAAAGCCGTCAGAAATGCAGAAAGAAATGGTTGCTTCCCTTGCAGAGAGAGCTGAGCAGGTGCGTGGCGGCGGTGTGGATTCAAGTGTAGATAATATGCTGAAAATCACGAATGATGGAAGAAAACTGGCTCTTGACCAGCGTATGCTAAACGATATGCTGCCTGATTTTGAGGGCAGTAAAATCAATGCCTGCGTTGATAACATCTATCGGATATGGAAAGAAAATGCCGACAAGAAATCGGCACAGCTTGTGTTTTGTGACCTTTCCACGCCGAAGAATGACGGCACATTTTCCGTCTATAACGACATTAGAAAAAGCTGATTGAGAGAGGTATTCCTGAAAGTGAAGTAAAATTTATACACGAAGCCGACACGGATATGAAGAAAAAGGAACTGTTCCAAAAGACACGCAAGGGAGAAGTCAGGGTGCTTCTTGGCTCTACTCAGAAGATGGGAGCAGGAACGAATGTGCAGGATAAACTTATCGCACTTCACGATGTGGATTGTCCGTGGCGACCTTCAGATTTGGAGCAGCGTTCCGGTAGAATTGTCCGTCAAGGCAATGAAAATCCGCAGGTTGATATTTACCGTTATGTAACAGAGCAGACCTTTGATGCATACCTCTATCAGCTTGTGGAAGGTAAGCAGAAGTTCGCAAGTCAGATTATGACGAGCAAATCTCCAGTCAGGTCGGCAGAGGATATTGATGAAACAGCACTGTCCTATGCGGAGATAAAAATGCTTGCAACAGGCAATCCGTATATCAAAGAAAAGATGGACTTAGACATTCAGGTACAGAAGCTAAAGATGTTAAAATCCAATTTCTTATCGGAGAAATACGGACTGGAGGATAAGGTCATCAAGTTCTACCCACAACAGATTGCTTACTTGAAATCCCGTGTAGAGGGACTTACCAAAGATGTTGAAACAGCAAAATCACACCCGAAACCGATAGACGAGCAGCCGCTTGGAATGATGGTATCGGGTGTTTCTTATTCCGAAAAAGCCGAAGCAGGTCAGGCAATCATCAATGCCTGCAAGTCAATGAACAGTCCCGATGCGATACCACTTGGCGAGTACCGTGGCTTTCAAATGGAACTGTATTTTGATACGGTTCAGCGTAATTATGTTGTGAAATTAAAAGGCGAAACAAGCAGAGATGTACCGCTTGGCGATGATGCTCACGGTAATATCGTGAGAATAGATAACGGCATAGAACGCTTTGAGGAAGCACTTGCTGATACGAAAAACAGCCTTGAAAATACGGAGAAGCAGTTTGAAACAGCGAAGCAGGAAATCGAAAAGCCGTTTGCAAAGGAGGAAGAATTGAGGGCAAAAACTGCCCGACTTGATGAGCTGAATATCCTGCTCAATATGGATAAAAAGGAAAATGAGATTGTCGGCGGAGAGCCTGATGAGGGCGAGCCAGTCGGCGGCAGAAAGGAGAAATCGTATGAGAGATAAACAGAAAGGCGGTGGTCGATATGCCATTTATCGCACCTGAGTTAATCATTCAGGCGAAGCAGATGGACTTATTAACCTACCTGAGAAATTATGAACCGTATGAGCTGGTTAAGTTTTCAGGTAACACCTATTGCACCAGAACCCACGACAGTTTGAAGATTTCAAATGGGAAATGGATATGGTGGTCGAGAGGTATTGGCGGCAGGAGTGCTTTGGATTATCTGATTAAGGTCAAAGGTTACAGCTTCCTTGAAGCGGTGGAAACCATTATCGGACACACAGCGATTCAGGCTCCAGTCTATGAAAAGCCACAGTCAAAAGAGGAAAACAAACCACTTCTTCTCCCTGAAAAATGTGCTTCCAACAGAGTGATTACAGAGTATCTTTTCGGGAGAGGAATAGATTTTGAAATCATCAATTACTGTATTTCCAATGACCTTATCTTTGAGAGTCTGCCGTATCACAATGTTGTGTTTGTAGGCTATGACGAGAAGAAAGAACCCAAATATGCAGCCTACCGTTCCACGAATAAGCGTAGGATTATGGGCGATTGCAGTGGCAGTAAAAAAGATTATTCTTTTCGGCTTGGTAAGGAAAACTTGGAGGAAGTACACCTCTTTGAGTGTGCCATTGACTTGTTATCCTATGCCACGCTTGCGAAGCTGAACGGGCAGGATTGGAAAGAAATGAGCTTTGTTTCGCTGTCCGGGGTGTATTCTCCGGCAAAGAAAATTGAGGACAGTAAAGTGCCGATTGCACTGGAAAAATATCTTGGCAGTAACCCGTCTGTCAGGAAAATCCGTATCCATTTTGATAATGATATAGCGGGCAGAAAGGCAGCACAGACCTTAAAAACCATTCTGCCGGATAAGTATGAAATCGTTGATGAACCACCAAAAGCAGGTAAGGACTTCAACGATTTTCTTTGTATGCGGATGGGAATTTACAATAAAAAAACACACGAAAGGAATGAAGAACGATGAATGATACAAAGATTAAAGTTCTCTTGGTAGAACCGGAAAAGTACCCGAAGGAAATTGTAATCGACGACAGTCTGGAAGCAATGCAGGAGGTTGTCGGCGGGGATATTGAGGAATATATGCCCTTTGATGATGACGTTGCAATCATCTGTAATGAGGAAGGAAAGATGAGAGGACTTCCGCTTAATCGTGCTGTTTATGTGCAGGACAACGATAAGAAAGAGATGGTTGATATTATCTGCGGCAAGTTCTTTATCTGTTATGCACCGCCTGAGAGTGAGAGCTTTCAGAGCTTGCCGGACGATATGATGAAGAAGTATAAGGAACAGTTCAAGTATCCTGAACGCTTTTCTAAGGAAGTGGGCGGCAATATCGTGGCTGAACCTTTTAAGCCGAAATCAAAGGATTATGAGAGATAGTAGCCTGAGAACGGGGCAACCCAGAGGAGATGTTTAATCTTAGCGAGCAGACCATTTGGATAAACATAGTTTCCCAAACGGTAAAAGGCTCGTTAGGGGTTGCCCCTAATACCCCGTGAGAAAGGAGAACTTGATTTGAGAGAGTTATTACTTATCGCCGCTGGAACACTGCTCGGCAGTTGTCTTGGCGTTACGATGATGTGCTTATTCCAGATTAACAAAGATTGCAGAGTAAAGAGAAAGGAAGATACCGATTATGAGAAAGAGAAACATTCAGAAGATTGTACGCTTTAACCGCAAGGAAGCACAGGATTTGGCAGCAAAGGCAAAGAAGGCTTGTCTTTCCGAAGCAGGACTTATCCGTTTGCTTATCAGAGGTTACGAACCGAAAGAGAAACCCGATGACCGCTTCTATGATGTGATGAGGGAACTGTCCTCTATCGGTAATAACATCAATCAGCTTGCGGCTAAAGCGAATACACTTGGTTTCATTGACGCACCTATGCTGAAGAATGAAGCTGCAAAGTGGAATAAGTTCCAGTCAGAGATTGAGAGAACATATCTTCGTCCGAATCAGAGCGAAATGAAATGGCAGTAACAAAGTTGTGGTCGGTAACAGAAAGGCTCGGTCAGGTCATTGACTATGCAACCAATCCCGAAAAGACTTCTGCAAATATCAAAAGGGAGTTTTCACCGGAACAGTATCAGGCTCTTGCTGATGTTATTGCTTATGCAAAGGACGAAGAAAAAAACAGAGCGAGAATTTTATGTTGAGGGTATCAACTGTAATGTGGCGATTGCCCGTGACCAATTCATAACGGTTAAGGAGCAGTACCAAAAGACAGACGGTATCCAAGCCTATCACGGATATTTGAGTTTCAAGGAAACAGATATATCTCCTGAGATGGCACAGAAAATCGGAATGGAATTTGCAAATGAAGTGTGGGGGAAAAGATTTCAGGTCGTTGTGACAACCCACCTGAACACAAAGCACCTGCATTGCCATTTTGTCATCAACTCTATTTCTTTTGTCGATGGCAAACATTTGTGGGGAGAGGAAAAAGCGTGGTTCAAATTCCGAAAAGTTGCAGACAGAATTTGTGAGAAGTACGGACTTTACTATGACCCGAATCCGAACCGCAGTAAGCAGTCGGATTATCTGACGATGAAAGAAAAGGCAGGTATGCCGACACGCTACTCGGTTGCAAAAGAAGCCATTGATTATGCTATCGACCACAGCAAGACCCTGAAAGAATTTCAGTTTGCTCTCAAGGAAATGGGATATGCCTATAATCTAAGTCCAAGCCGAAAATACTGGACGGTCATTCCAAAGGGATACGATAAGCCGATACGACTGAAAAATCTCGGAGCAGATTATACCAATGACCGGATTGTAGAGCGTATCAAAGAAAATCGTGACAGATGGGCAGAGATTGAGCCGTTCCAGAGGGCGACTTATAAACCAAGACAGTACCGTATGCAGACCAGAGGGCAGAAGCTGAAAAAGAAAGGCGGACTTTATGGGCTGTATCTGTATTACTGTTACAGACTCGGTTATCTGCCCAAGTATAAGAAACAGAATAACGCAAGGCTTCATTATCTTTTGAAAGATGATTTGATGAAACTCGATAAGATTACTGATGAAGTAAGGCTGCTCGGACGAGAAAATATTTCCACGGACGAACAGCTTTTTTCATATAAGACTTCCTTAGAGGAGCAGATGAAAAATCTGATTGCCGGAAGAACACATCTCCGAAAAAAGATAAGAACAAATATTGATGATGGTCAGCTTCAGGCGGCAAAAGATGAAATCGCTTCTATCAATGGAGAATTGAAAAAACTCCGACGGGAAGTAAAACTCTGCGAGGATATTGCGGAGAGGTCAAAGGTTATGGAAGAAAACCTTGAGCATATCGAAACAGAGGAACAAAAACAGCAGAGAAAGGAGAAATCACGCTATGAACAACGGTGGTGACGCAGCAGAGCAGGTCGTTAGGCTTTCGCTTGAAGGATTTGAAGTTGCTGCAAGATTGAGCGGTTCGGCGGCGAAGAATATCGCATTGCTTTTGGTATCGGTTCTGAAGCAGGAACAAAAGACGAAGGGCAAAGCAAGGCTTACCAATATGATTAAGTCAGGCAAGGAGCTGAAAGTCTTTTCCATTCCGCAAAAGGATTTGAAGAAGTTTACCGAACAGGCAAAACGCTATGGCGTTCTTTATTGTGTCCTCAGAGATAAGAACACAAAGGGAGAGAACGCTCCGGTAGATATTATTGCAAGAGCAGAGGACGCTTCTAAAATTCAGCGTATCGTTGAAAGATTTGAACTTGGCAAAGTGGATAAGGCTTCGATTGTCAGTGAAGCAGAGAAAGCTATCGCAGACCGTGAAGCGGTTGAAAAAGAAAAGCCGACTAAATCCAAGAGTGAAATCATTATGGAAGAAGCGGTCAGAAATCCAATGCAGAAAGAGGAGCGAGCAAACGCAAACCCCTCAGTCGCCAAAACAGACAAAAGCCCTCTGTCAAGGCAAAACTCAGAGCCGGTAGAAACGCAATCTGATAAGGGTGTTGCAAAGCCAGTGGAAAAGCCATCGGTCAAAGAGAAACTTGACCGTTATAAGGCACAGGCAAAACAGCAAAAAGAAGCAGAGCGTAAAGAGCCGGAGGTTAAGAAAGACGGCAAGAAGCCGCAGCAGAAAAACGGTCAGACGGTACACCGTCAGCCGAAGAAGAAACCCAAAACAAAAGAGAGGTAATTCACTATGACAAATGATTTCAAACCCGCAAAGGCTGGCGGTAATCAGCCGAGATTATCCAAAGAGGAGTATGCGGAAAAGAAGCGAGCAGAAAAAGAAAAGGTCTATCAGATGATTGATGACGCTGCCCGTGAGATTGTGAGTGACCCTGAGAAATTCAAGAGCTTTCTTGATACGCAGAGTCGAATGGACAGATATTCCGCAGCAAATGCTCTCCTTATTTACAGTCAGTATCCGCAGGCGACACAGCTTAAAGATTTTGATGATTGGGGTAAGGACAATGTGAAGATTACCAAAGGGGCAAAGAGTATTTCTATCCTTGAACCAGTGGAATACACAAGAGCAGATGGTTCTCCGGGTATTTCCTACAATGTCAAAAAGGTATTTGATGTTACGCAGACAAATGGAAGAAAAGCTCCGGCAGTATCAGCAAACCGTGACCCGAAAGCACTTATCACGACAATGCTTGATGTATCTCCGGTGGAGGTTGCGGCAACCGATGAACTTCCGTATCCGAATATGGCAGCTTTCTATAATAATGAAAAGCAGACCTTGTATGTGAAGCGTAATGTGGGCGATAGCGTAGCAGTTGCTCAGTGTGTCGCTCAGGAACTTGGACACGCACAGCTTTCCATCAACAGCGAAAGTTACAGCCGCAGGGATATGGGCTTTCAGGCAGTGTGTATCGGATATATGATTTGCAAGAAGTATGGCGTAGATACACAGAATTTTGCAATTAACCGTATTCCGGAGGGACTGGCTTCCAAAGAGCCGAAAGAAATCCGTGCGGAGCTTTCCAAGACACGAAATGCAATGGCAGAAATTCACAGTCATATCTCTGATGAAATGTTCCGCAAAAAGCAGGAGCGTTCAAAGGACTATGAGAGATAACGGAGGGCAGATATGGAAAAAGAAAAACTCTACCACATTGCTTTGGACGATTACGAACACGGTGTTGTCATTCGCTCCTTAAACGATGAGAAAACAAAGTTGATGGAGGAAGGCAAGTCCGCAGACGCAGTAGACGACCTGCTTGTAAAAGTCGGAAATGCCCCATTGAAAAAGTTCAAAGTGATTGAAAGGAAACGCTCAGATGAAGCGAGATAATGACAGGCAGACTGCCATTATTTTATCCATTGTCGGTATCGTTCCGGTCATATGGCTGGCACTTCTGATTGCACCTTCCATAAGCGGAGGATTGCCGGAGATAGCAGCCAATCTTGCGACACTCTTTGATAATCCATTTTCCATAAAATTATGTGGGGACAGCCTGAAAACTGTCCTCATTTTGCTTTTATGCTATGGAATGGGTATCGGGATTTATTTCTCAACAAGAAAGAATTACCGTAGACGAGAGGAACACGGTTCTGCCAAATGGGGCAATGTCAGAGCCATTGATAAAAAGTACCGACAAAAGCCGCTGTCAGAAAATAAGCTGATGACTCAGAATGTGTGCATTGGGCTTAATGCCAAGAAGCACAGACGAAATCTGAATACGCTTGTGTGCGGTGGCTCCGGTGCAGGTAAGACAAGATTTTATGCAAAGCCTAATATTATGAACGCTGCAAGAAACAGCTATGTGATATTAGACCCGAAAGGGGAAATCCTGCGAGATACGGGACATCTACTTGAGAAGAAAGGGTACGAAGTGCGTGTGCTTGATTTGATTTCAATGGAGAAAAGCCATTGTTACAATCCGTTTGTTTATTTACAGAATGATAATGATGTGCAGAAGCTCGTAACCAATCTTTTTAAGAGTACCACTCCGAAAGGTTCACAGAGTAATGACCCATTTTGGGATACGGCAGCATCAATGCTTCTGCTTGCACTTGTATTTTATCTGCATTATGAAGCACCGCCGGAAGAACAGAATTTTGCAATGGTAATGGAAATGTTAAGAGCTGGGGCGATTGAGGACGAGGACGATCCAAGTCCTTCTCCGCTTGATAATCTGTTTTCGGATTTGATGATAGATAATCCTGACCACATTGCTTTGAAGTATTACCACTCTTATCATTCCGGTTCTTCCAAAACATTAAAATCTATACAGATAACCCTTGCAGCAAGGCTTGAAAAGTTTAACTTGGAAAGTCTTGCTGCTCTTACTTCTGCCGATGAACTGGATTTGCAGTCACTCGGAGAGAAAAAAGTGGCACTGTTTGCCCTGATACCGGATAACGACTCCAGTTTCAACTTCTTGGTATCCATTCTTTACACACAGCTCTTTCAGCAGTTGTTTTATGCAGCCGACCATATCCACGGTGGCTGTCTGCCGATGCCTGTTCACTTTATGATGGACGAATTTGCCAATGTTTCACTGCCGGACGACTTCGACAAGATACTGTCGGTTATGCGTTCCCGTGGGGTATCGGTAAGCATCATCTTACAGAACTTGGCACAGCTTAAAGCCTTGTTTGAAAAACAGTGGGAGAGCATTGTGGGTAACTGCGATGAATTTCTTTACCTTGGTGGAAATGAGCAATCAACCCATAAATATGTGTCGGAGCTGTTGGGCAAGGAAACCATTGATACCAACACGTTCGGAAAGAGTACCGGAAGAAGCGGTAATTATTCCACCAACTATCAGATTAGCGGCAGAGAGTTACTTACCCCTGATGAGGTGCGTATGCTCGATAATCAGTACGCTATTTTGTTTATCCGTGGGGAAAGACCCATTATGGATTTCAAATATGACATTATGAAACACCCGAATGTGGCACTTACCACAGACGGAAAGGCAAGTCCTTATAAGCACGGAGAAGTCACAAAAGATATTGCTTCGATTGCCATTTGGGACATTGACCCTGCAACACTTCCTGAAAAGGAAATGGAAGAAACGAACTGGGAACTTCTTTCCGATGAGGAGATGGAAGCTCTGTTCATAAACAATCAAACAAATTAAATTTTGGAGGTATTCAACTATGACTATTTTTAAGAAAAAAGCAACTGACATTCAGGAAACAAAGAAACTGCCTATGACCGGAAAGGTTAAGAAAGGCTTCCGTGCTTACTGCACAATGGTCATTGTCGGTGCGTTGGCACTTGGAATGACAACGACTGCATTTGCAGCGAATGACCCGCTTACCGTAGTCAATAATCTGTCCGATTTTATCTTCGGACTTATCCGTGCCATCGGTATGATTTTGCTTGGCTTTGGTATCGTGCAGGTCGGTCTTTCACTCAAATCTCACGACCCTTCTCAGAGAGCCAATGGCTTCCTGACTCTTGCGGGTGGTGTCATTATCACTTTTGCGAAAGAAATCCTTACTCTTATCACAGGCTAAGATAAGAGTTACACAGTTATCGAGGGGTGTGCCAAGTTAAGGTACACCCCTTAATTGTAAGGAGGTGCTTTGAATGAGTGATAACTGGGTAGTTCAAAATCTTGAAAATGCCCTTGAAACTTGGAATGAGAAACTGTCAGAAATATGGACGCTCATCACAACTACACCGCAGAACTTTAAGGGCGGGAATATCTGGAAGGTTATCGTTGACATCAACGGTGCGGTTCAGGCTATCGGGCTTGCCTTGCTTGTATTGTTTTTCGTGATAGGTATGGTAAAGACCTGCGGAAGTTTTACAGATGTGAAGAAACCGGAACACGCTCTGAAACTCTTTGTTCGTTTTGCACTGGCGAAAGGTGTTATCACATACGGAATGGAGCTTATGCTTGCATTATTTAATATCGTGCAAGGTACGATTTCAACCATTATGAATGCTGCTGGATTTGGAACTCCGGAACAGACAACTTTGCCCGCAGAGATGGTAACGACCATAGAGGATTGCGGATTTTTTGAGAGTATCCCTTTGTGGGCGGTAACGCTTATTGGAGGATTATTTATCACGGTGCTGTCGTTTATTCTGATAATGACAGTGTATGGACGATTTTTCAAGTTGTATATGTACACAGCACTTGCACCGATACCGCTTTCCACATTTGCAGGAGAACCTACACAGAATGTCGGCAAGAGTTTTATCAAGAGCTATTGTGCAGTTCTGCTTGAAGGGGCAGTCATTGTACTTGCTTGTATTATTTTCTCCGTATTTGCTTCATCGCCGCCAGTAGTGAATCCTGACGCAGCAGCAGTTACGCAAGTGTGGGCATATATCGGGGAACTGGTATTTAATATGCTTGTTCTTGTCGGTGCAGTGAAAATGTCTGACCGTATTATCCGAGAGATGATGGGACTTTAAGGAGAGATTTTGAGATGAACCAAAGAGATTGTAAGAAATGCGTTTACTATGGCGGTAAACGAAAAGGCAAAGTCTTTTGCCTGAATGATAAATGCGTGAGGGAGAAAGACCGACACCGCAGGAAAGGAAACAGATATGGAAGTAAAAATTAACCGAGAAATCAGAAATTATACAGAGTCAATGTTTTTTGGACTGTCGCTCAGACAGTTCATTTTTTCTGTTCTCGCTTGTGGCGTTGCGATAGGACTGTATTTCTTGCTCAGACCGTATGTTGGCACGGAAACCGTATCGTGGGTGTGCATTTTGGGTGCTGCTCCGTTTGCGGCACTTGGCTTTGTGAAGTACAACGGTATGACCGCAGAGAAAGCAATCTATGCGTGGATAAAATCGGAGTTTTTAATGCCGAAGAAGCTGGTGTTTCACTCCACCAATGTGTATTACGAACTGATGAAGTCAAGCATTGAACAGAAGCAGAAGGAGGTATTGAAGTCAAATGATTAAGACTCTTACGAACCTGTTTAAGCAGGACAAAGAAAAATTTGTTGTACCGAAAGGTGTGCAGGACGTTATTCCTGTAGCAGCTATCTTTGATGATGGCATTTTCAAAGTGGGAAAGGATAAATATTCAAAGACTTATCGCTTTACGGATATTAACTATGCAGTGGCGAGCCGTGAGGATAAGGAAGCGATGTTCCTTGAATATTCCGAACTTCTGAACTCTCTTGACAGTGGTGCAACGACAAAAATCACAATCAATAATCGTCGGCTCAACAGACTGGATTTTGAGCAGACAATCCTTATTCCGACAACCGGAGATAATCTGGACGAGTATCGAGAGGAATACAACAAAATGCTTCTTGATAAGGCAACGGGTGCAAACTCCATTGTTCAGGATAAGTATATTACCATTTCCATCAACAAAAAGAGTGTGGAGGACGCAAGAACTTATTTTGCCCGTGTCGGTGCAGATTTGATTGCTCACTTCGGCAGGCTTGGAAGTAAGTGTGTGGAACTGGAAACAGACGAAAGACTTCGTATTTTCCACGACTTCTATCGTGTGGGAGAGAAGAAAGCTCTTTCCACTTTGATATTAAGGAAACAAGAAAAAAGGGACACGATTTTAAGGACTATATCTGCCCTGACACAATGGAATTTGAAAAGGACTATTTCAAGATGGGAAACCGTTATGGAAGAGTCCTTTTTCTTCGTGAATATGCGTCCTATATCAAAGACAGTATGGTGGCGGAACTTACGGATATGAACAGAAATCTGATGATGTCCATTGATATTGTTCCCGTTCCGACTGATGAAGCAGTAAAGGAAGCAGAGAACCGTCTGCTTGGTGTGGAAACCAATATTACAAACTGGCAGCGTAGGCAGAATGCCAATAATAACTTCTCTGCAACTGTTCCGTATGATATGGAGCAGCAGAAGAAAGAAATGAAAGAGTTCCTCGATGACCTTACGACCCGTGACCAGAGAATGATGTTCGCTGTTATCACGATGGTTATTACAGCAGACAGTAAGGAACAGCTTGAGAATGATACGGAAGCATTGCTTACCACGGCAAGAAAACATCTTTGCCAGTTTGCAACACTGAGATTTCAGCAAGTAGATGGACTCAACACGGTAATGCCGTTTGGAACAAGAAAGATTGATGCGTTCAGAACACTTACAACAGAGAGCCTTTCGGTATTTATCCCATTCAGGGTGCAGGATATTTTCCACGAGAACGGTATCTATTACGGTCAGAATGTTATCAGCAAAAATATGATTATCGCAGACCGTAAGCAACTTTTGAATGGTAACTCCTTTATTCTCGGTGTATCTGGTGGCGGTAAGTCATTTGCGGCAAAGGGAGAAATCATCAATCAGGTGCTTTCTTCAGATGCGGATATTATCATCATCGACCCTGAACGAGAGTATTCACAGCTTGTCAATGCGATGGGCGGAGAAGTAATCAATATTTCTGCTACTTCCGACAATCACATCAATGCAATGGATATGAATAAGGATTACGGCGACGGTGCAAACCCTGTCATTTTGAAATCCGAGTTTATTATGTCCCTTTGTGAACAGCTTATCGGAGGAACAAATCTCGGAGCGAAGCAGAAGTCTATCATTGACCGTTGCACGGCAAGTGTGTATCGCAGTTATCAGCAGAATGACTATCAGGGACATATACCGACCTTGCAGGATTTCAGGGCAGAACTTTTGCAGCAGGACGAACCGGAAGCAAAGGAACTGGCACTTGCCATTGAACTTTTCACACACGGTTCTCTGAATACCTTTGCAAAGCAGACGAATGTGGATACCAATAATCGCCTTATCTGCTATGACATTCTTGACTTGGGTAAACAGCTTATGCCGATTGGTATGCTTGTTGTCCTTGACTCTATCCTGAACCGTATCACACAGAACCGTGCAAAGGGTAAGAACACCTTTATCTTCATTGATGAGATTTATCTTCTGTTCCAGCACGAATACTCTGCAAACTTCCTCTTTACCTTGTGGAAGCGTGTGAGAAAATACGGTGCATACGCAAGTGGAATCACTCAGAATGTCGATGACCTTTTGCAGAGCCACACAGCGAGAACAATGCTTGCAAACTCAGAGTTCATCATTATGCTGAATCAGGCTTCCACAGACAGGCTTGAGCTTGCAAAACTTCTGAATATTTCTGACCTCCAGATGTCCTATATCACGAATGTGGAAGCAGGACACGGACTTATCAAGGTGGGAAGTTCGCTTGTACCGTTTGCAAACAAATTCCCTAAGAACACGAAACTTTATAAACTGATGACAACCAAACCAGGCGAAGCATAAGGAGGGATTTACAATGTCTAAGATTCAATTTCGCAATGCTGCACACAGAGATTTTGTATTGGAAAATCTGGATAAGTGCAAAGTCAACGACTGCTATCACAGAGCATTTTTCTATGTGATGGGTATTTCAGAAGAAACAAGAATGAACATCGGAAAGATGTTTGATTTTAAGAGGGATTGCATCATACCGGAAGGTATGCACGGCGGTTGGCAGACAAGTGGCACAGTCAAGGTCTGCCACCTTGCCTTTAATCTCTGGAATGGATTTACGGAAGAAGGCAGGGAAAATCTCTATACACCGGAGGAACTGTTCTGTTGCGGATATGCTCCATATTTTATGGAGGGTATCAAGTTGAGGTATCCGGAGTATTGCAGAGATTTGACTCCACCTAAGAGAAATGATATGGAAAGGTAAGAGAAAATGAGCAGAAAAATCTATATTATTATTGCGATGGTGTTTACGGTAGTGTTGTCTGTAAGCACCTTCTTTATTATCCGTAATCACATTGACTCTGCCAAGCAGAATGAAGTCTATGATAACCTTGCGGAGATTGTGGAGGACGAGCCGCCAAAGGAAAATGAGGGCGTGACGTTTTCGGAAGATAAGGACTATCTTGCGGAATATCTTGAACTCTATCGGCAGAATGAGGATATGGTGGGTTGGATAAAGGTTGAGGATACCAATATCAACTATCCGGTCGTGCAGTCTGTAAATGAGCCGAACTTCTACCTGAAGCACAAGTTTGATAAGACCTATTCCGCTTATGGCTGTCCATATGTGCAGGAAAATTGTGATGTGCAGAAACCTTCAGACAACATCATTATATACGGACACCATATGAATGACGGCTCGATGTTTACGGGACTGATGAAGTACAGAAACAAGAGCTTTTGGGAAGGTCATAAGACGATTACCTTTGATACACTGACGGACAGACACCAGTATGAAGTGATTGCAGTCTTTAAGACAGTCGTTTATACAGACAGCTCCGATAGCTTTAAGTATTATGAGTTTACGGACGCAGAAAATGCGGCAGAGTTTGATGCGTATGTTGCTAAGTGCAAGGAACTTTCTTTGTATGATACCGGAGTATCGGCAGAATATGGCGACAAGCTGATTTCTCTTTCTACTTGTGAATATTCAAGAAACAATGGCAGGCTTGTTGTTGTCGCTAAGAGAGTGGATTAAACCCCACTCTCTATTATTTTTCGAGAAAGGAGGAAACCGATGGCTGATAAAAACAAGAGATACAAGCAAAGGTACAATCAAGACCATAAATAAGGCAGCAGTTGCCACGGAGCGAATGAAGAAAGCCTATGTGATGACGAAAGATAAGGCAGAACATTCCACCAATGCTTCGGAAAATTCCGCAGAGGAATATGCTTCCGATAAAATCGAAGCGGCAACGGATAGGGCTGTTCACGAAACTGCATACCGTGCGGATAAAGTCGGCAGATGGGGTGTGCGTGAAACAAGGCAGAATTATCAGAAAGCCAAAACGGGAATTGAGAATTTCAAGACCAAGCGTGCAGAGAAACAGCTTCAGAAACAATCGGTCAATCCTGTCGGAAAACAGAGCATCCGAACTCTGGAGCGTACGGAGAAAACAATTAAACAGTCTGCAAGGTCGGCAGGAAATACGACAGTCAAGACCGTATCGAAAGGTGCAACCAATACTGTTCAGAGGTCGGTCAAGACCGCAGAACAAACGGCAAAGACTTCTATTAAGACCACCAAAGAAGCTGCCATTATAGCACAGAAAACAGCAAAAACAACAGCCAAAGCAACACAGAAAGCGGCTCAGACGGCAAAGAAAGCGGCGAAAGCCACAGCAGATACCGTTAAAGCCACAGCGAAAGCTACTGTTGCGACAGTCAAAGCGATTATTGCAGGGACAAAAGCACTTGTAGCAGCAATCGCCGCAGGCGGTTGGATAGCGGTTCTGATTATTATGATTGTCGTGCTGTTTGGTGCTGCCGTAGCAATGTTTGGAGGAGGAAGTGACAGTAATTCCTATACTCCGGTAAGTGCAGAGGTAGAAGCCTATGAACCCATCATACAGAAGTATGCCAAAGAGTACGGCATTCCTGAGTATGTGGAACTTATCAAGGCGGTTATGATGCAGGAAAGCGGTGGCAGAGGACTTGACCCTATGCAGGCAGCAGAGGGAAGTTTCAATACAAGGTATCCGCACGAACCTAATGGAATTAAAGACCCTGAATATTCTATCCAGTGTGGAGTTCAGGAATTGAAAGCGGCTCTTACTTCGGCAGAAGTGGAAAGTCCGATAGATATGGAGCATATCAAACTTGCCTTGCAAGGCTACAACTTCGGTAATGGGTATATTTCTTGGGCAAAAACGAAGTACGGCGGTTATTCTTATGCCAATGCAGTGGAGTTTTCCACTCAGCAGGCACAAAGGCTTGGTTGGGACAGTTATGGAGATACCCAATATCCGGCTCACGTTCTGAGATACTATCCGTATGGGCGAGCCTTTACTGCCGGAGGTAATCAGGCGATTGTTGAGGTTGCCTTGACACAGTTAGGCAATCAGGGCGGACAACCTTACTGGAGCTGGTACGGCTTTAATAGTCGAGTGGAATGGTGTGCCTGCTTCGTATCTTGGTGTGCTGACCAATGCGGGTATATTGAAAGCGGACTTGTTCCGAAATTTGCAGGTTGCGTGGATGGTGCAAACTGGTTTAAGTCAAATGGAAAATGGCAAGACCGCACTTATGAACCAAAGGTAGGAGATATTATCTTCTTTGATTGGGAAGGTGACGGTACAACAGACCACGTTGGTATCGTAGAGAAGTGTGAGAATGGCACAGTTTATACCGTAGAGGGCAACTCAGGCGACGCCTGCAAGCAAAGACAGTACGCAGTCGGAAGCAGCAATATCTGTGGATACGGTATTCCGGCATATTAAAAATTCCAGACGGTGTCTGGAAAATTGAAAAGATGGCTGCTCAGTTGAGTAGCCATCGGGTACATTATGAGAAATCAGTTGTTTCTCTGTTATTCAGGAAAATATGGTGTGTGTGATAAGTGAAGCTAAAAAGCATATCGGCATTTTCTTTACTGCCGTCTAAAAAGGAAATATCATCGGCAAGGATAAAAAGAATTGCTAACAGCTTCTTGATATATCCAGTGTAGCAGGCATAATCTACATAAATGTTGGCGATATATCCCTCGGCAAATTCTATCAGGTCAGCGTCAATTTCAAAGCTATTGGATAGTTCGTAAACGGTTTTGATAAATTTATCCTTGTCAGCAATTCGCTCTTTACTTGGAACACTTCTGCGGTTCTTCTGTATAAATTTTAAAAAATCATCAGCTTCCGTAAAGTCAGGAGTGATTGTGTTGCCAGTTCCCAAATCTGTTTTGTAATCCTCAAATTTCTCTTTTTCAAACCGATTACTGAATATTATCTTTTGTTCGTCCATTCCTTTTTACCCCTAAGTTTATTCTATGGAGATTGTTTAACTTGGCTCTTGGGTTGTGATTTGTCTTTCGCCATTAACAATCGTGAATTACTACTTTTATAGTATAACATAAAAATAGTTGGGAATCATCACTAATAGTTGGTTTGACTTCCTTTGGGTGCGTGTGATTTGAAATCGACTTAACCTATACTATTAGTTATGGAAACACACTAAGGGAGGTGATGTGATGAAGCTCGATACAATCGGCAAGAATATAAGAAAGTTCCGACTTGCGAGGAAATTACGCCAAGAAGATTTGGCTGAGAAAACAGATTTGACAACAAATTATATTGGTATGGTTGAGCGTGGAGAGAAAATTCCGTCACTCGAAACTTTCATAAAGATAGTAAATGCTTTAGGTGTATCATCGGATATGGTTCTTACAGATGTTCTGGAAACGGGATATACAGTCAAGAACTCAATGCTGAATGAGAAGCTTGAAAAACTTGTTCCTGAAGATAGAAACAGAATTTATGAAGTCATAGATACACTTGTGAAGCAGTCAAAGCAAATACTTCCATAAAACACAGAAGTTCGTCCTAATCGACGAGCTTTCTTTTTTTCAGTATAAAAAATTTCAGCTATCGACAAATTTTTCGGGACTTCGACAGAGCAAATATGCTATAACAACAACTGCCAGTGATAGACACATACTAATAGACATAGGAGGAAGTAGAAGTGAACGACATTTTCAGACAAATAGCAAAAGAAAATGGAACAACCGAAAAAGCAGTAAAAGAGGAAATGCAGTTTGCCATTCGGGAAGCAATGAAAAGTGCTGAACCGGAAGCAATAGCTTTTTGGAAAGCAGTTGCACCGGACGGAAAAGAGCCGCCGATAGAAAAGGTCATAGCAATGATTGCATTGAATGTTAATAATAGAATGTATAATTGAGGTGCTTCGGCATCTCTTTTTTAGTATTCTTTAAAAGAGTCGTATTAGGTGTTTGTAAAAAGTGACACCTTAGTGTCTGAAAGGTTACATTTCTGTCCGGAATCTTGAAATGCCTGAAAATTTAATATATAATGTTAGATGACTAACTGTAACGAAGAAGAATTATAAGATGAAGAGGTGTTACTGATGAAGATATGCTATAACAAACTTCAAAAACTTATGATTGACAATCAAATGAAAAGACAGGATTTAATGCGTGCAGCCGAAATCACATCATACGCTGCAACGAAGATAAATAAGAATGAGCCAGTATCTCTTGAAGTACTGATGAGGATATGTCAGGTGTTTCATTGTGACATCGGAGATATATGCGAAGTTATTTTAGATGAATTCTTGTGCTTATCACAGCAGGACCCGGTACAGGTAAAACATTTACACTTGTTAAGAGGGCGGTTTATCTTATTCAAGAATGTGGCATACAACCTGAACAAATAATGATGGCTACTTTTACGGAAAAGGCAGCTAAAGAACTTATAACCCGTATTACAAATGAGTTAGCAGAAAGGAATATTTCTGTCAATGTAAATGAAATGTATATTGGTACATTTCACTCTTTATATTTGATGATTATAAAAGAGAATTTAGAGTTTACAAGACTTAAACGAAATTATCGTTTACTTGATACTTTCGACCAAAAGTATCTTGTGTTTAGAAATTTTCATAAATTCAAGAATATAGAGGGAATTGATGAGCTTCTTTCAAAGGGAGGTTCTTGGAAACGGTCTGATGAGATTTGCACATATATCAACCATTTGTCTGAAGAAATGGTTGATATTGAAGCATTGCAGTCAGATGATAATCCTGGGATAAGAACACTTGGAAGAGTGCTGTCTGTTTATCAAGAAATGCTTGAGGAAGGAAATTTGATTGATTTCTCAACAATTCAGACTGAATGTTACAAATTGCTTATGCAGAATAAACAGATATTAGAAGAATTACAAGATAAACTGCAATATCTTATGATAGATGAATATCAGGATACAAACTACATACAGGAACAGATAGTGTTTTTTTTGCTTGGAGCTAAACATCATAATATATGCGTTGTAGGAGATGATGACCAAGGTTTATATCGTTTTAGGGGTGCAACTATCCGTAATATACTTGAATTTCCGCACAAATTTGAAAATGAGGGATGTAAGATTATTCCGCTGGTAGTAAATTATCGTTCTAATAGTGATATTGTGGATTTTTATAACGAATGGATATCAACTACATCGGGGCATAAATTCAAATTTTCTTGGGATAGATATCGCTATCAAAAAGAAAATTGAGCCACACGTAAAGTCCGATATACAAAGTCCTGCGGTAGTAAAATTATTTAGCAAAGATGATGAAGATGAGTGGCATGAGAAAATACTTGGTTTTATTAAGGAGTTAAAAGAATCAGGAAAGCTTACGGATTACAACCAACTGGCTTTTTATTCAGCTCGGTTAAGCATCAGCGAGTAACAGCACTTGCAAATTTTTGGAGAGAAATGGAATAAATGTCTATTCTCCTCGTTCAGATATGTTTTTCAAACGTGATGAGATAAAACTGGCATTGGGGTGTTTAATGCTTATGTTTCCTAAATATGTAATGAAACTTGAAAAACAAGAATTTGATTTTTTGCAGGTAGAACATTACCGATATTATAGGGAATGCATTGTTGCTGCTAATGAATATGTTACTAGGGCGGATAATAAAGAACTATTACAGTTTATTAGAAAACACGGCAAAGTACACGCAGGGTTGACTGGAACGACGGATTATGCTTATTCAGGATTGCTTTATAAGTTGTTTATGTTTAGACCTTTTAGCGATATTCTTGATACAGATATGAGTGTAGGTGTTGTTGATATTCGACCTACAAGAAATCTTGCTTACTTACACAGATAATCGGTAAGTTTGAGTATCTGCATAGAGTTGATGTATTTAATGGTTCATATATTGATAGAAACACAGAACTACTTTTTAATCTTTATTTAAAACTACTTTATGACGGTGGAATATCTGAGTATGAAGACGAGGCGGAGTATGCACCGAGTGGTTGTGTGTCATTCTTACAATACATCAATCTAAAGGAATGGAGTTCCCAATTGTATTGGTGGATTCTTTAAGTAATGTACCGAGAAAACATATAAAGACCTTATGACAGAAGTCGAGGAAAAATATTTCCATAGACCGGCATTTGAACCTTATGACCAAACAAAGTATTTTGATTTTTGGAGATTATACTATACGGCTTTTTCAAGGGCACAGAATTTGCTCGTACTTACCTGCGATGAAAATAAACGTACTCCAAGCCAATACTTTAGAGATATTTATGATGAAATTCAGAGTGTGGATAGTGACGAATTTGATTTAAGCGAATTTTCTTTTCAATCTGTAAAGAAGGTAAATTTGAAAAATTCCTTTTCGTTTACTTCTCACATTACAGTTTATGAAACTTGTGCTTTACAGTATAAGTTCTATAAGGAACTTGAATTTATGCCTGTTCGACAGAACGCTATGATGTTCGGTACTTTGGTTCATGAAACCATTGAAGATATTCATAGAGCTGCTATCAGAGGAGAAGTCGATAAAATCACTAACGATAATATTGCTACTTGGTTTGAGTCAAATTATAATTCGCTTGTTAAGTCGGACATACTTATTTGGCTGAGCCACAGCGTAATGCAGCACTCAGTCAAGTAGAACGATATGCAGAGAGAATGGACGGCAAATGGGCATCTGTTCAGCAGGCTGAGGTAGATGTAAGTCTTGTTAAAGAGGACTATATCATAGATGGTAAGATTGACCTTGTCAAAGGCGTTGACGGTACAGTTGAAATAGTTGATTTCAAATCTGAGCGAAAGCCAGATATGGTTAAGATGCGAGAAAGGTTAGAACATTATCGTAGACAATTACAAATCTATGCTTACCTTATTGAACAGAGAACCGGACAGAAGGTAAGCAAAATGCATCTCTACTATACGGGAGAAGAAAATGGTAATCCGATGATAACATATCCTTATACAAGGACTGCTATTGAAGGAACAGTTGCAGCTTTTGATGATACTGTACATAAAATTCTTAGGAAGGATTTTAAGCATCGCTGCGATGATGCGAAAACTTGTAAGAACTGCGATTTTCGATACTACTGCAATAAGTAACGAGAGGTAGAGTGTATGGCAGAACATAGAGTTAGGAAAAATAATATTATATATATTATTCCAACAGATGAACTTTTCATAAAATGGAAAAATGATGAAGCTTTTATAGATGAATATGGCAGGTTGATGAATCGAAAACCACATAGGGTACTTAAGGAATTAAAGCATTATGTGGCTGATAGTGTGGTGCAGAAAAGTTATGCTTCTCCTATAAAAGATTTAGTTCGAGATAAGATGGTGGAATATTCTAAATATGCCATTGACCGAGCAGAAGATGTTTTCTTCTATGAAGTAATTCCTAATGTTTGGCATAAGCATATAGTCCCACTTTGGAAGGGGGCAAAAGATGTTTTATTTTCTAAAGAGCTTAAGATAGACCAGATAAAATGTGAAACAGAACATAAGGTAGTTGAGAATCAGCCAATATTGTCTGAAATTATGACAAAGGAAGAAGTAGATGCAGAAAAGCGAAAACTTCTTTATCATTGGATTGGGCTGTTAAGCAGTCTTACGAAACTTCAAAATGCAGGAGAGCTTGATGTTGAATCCACTTTAGCACAGCTTACAGAACCAATGATGATTGAAAGAGTGAATGCTTTGCTGAGTGAAAATCCTAATCTGTTGGAAACTGATAAATATATTCTACTTCATAGTTTACTGGGGCGGGATTTGTATATGGAAGGACGACTTATACCGATTAGAGCCACAGAAATAAATATGGTAGCAAAGAATAACGGAGGATTAAAAAATGGAAGGACAAATGACTTTTGAATTTGATAAACGCCCGACAATTAAGGGATATCCAGAGCTTAGATGGACGGGAAAGCGTCCCTATGAGTCTACACAATATTATCCGGCTCAGCTTCGTGAAAGATATGGTGAGGAAACTAACGGCTGGATAAATAAGATATTTTGGGAGATAACTTACAGGTTATGAGCCATTTGCTTAAAGAATATCGTGGGGAAATTGACCTTATTTATATAGACCCACCATTTGATAGTAAAGCTGACTATAAGAAAAGCATACGTATTAAATCAAATAGTGCAACAAGTGATACGGCATCTTTTGAGGAAAAACAATATGGAGATATTTGGAACAATGATGGTTATCTTCAATTTATGTACGAAAGATTGATAATTATGCGAGAATTATTGTCAGATTCAGGTACATTATATTTACATTGTGATTGGCATCAATCATCACATTTGAGGTGTATATTAGACGAATTGTTTGGTCCAATGAATTGTCATAATGTTATAACATGGAAACGTTCACACGCACAGGGGAATGCTGGTCAGGGAACAGAGCATTTTGGAATTGTAACTGACACGATTTTTTATTTATTCTAAGACAGGACATCCTATATGGAACCAGCAGTATTTAGCATATTCAAAGGAAACTATTGAAAGAGATTATAAATATATAGATGAAGTTACTGGAGAAAGGTATCGATTAACACCCGTTGATGGACCAGGTGGAGCAAGTAAAGGAAATCCCTATTACGAATTCTTAGGAGTATCGGGATATTGGAGATATTCAAAAGAAACTATGCAGTCCTTATATGAAGCCGGAGAAATACAATTGTCTTCAACAGGAAAATCTCTTAGTAGAAGAAGATATTTGAAGGATGCAAAAGGAACTCCTGTTACAGACTTATGGGACGATTTAAATCGTGTTAGTCCTACATCATCTGAAAGGTTAGATTATCCTACCCAGAAACCGGAATGTTTACTTGAACGAATCATGAGAACATCTTCTAATCCAGAAAGTTTGGTGTTTGATTGCTTTATGGGAAGTGGAACAACCCAAGCTGTAGCAATGAAACTTGGAAGAAAATTTATTGGGGCAGATATTAACCTTGGCTCAATTCAAACAACTACTAAACGTCTTATCAATGTAGCAAAAGAGTTAGATAGTCAGTTGCAGGAAAACCAGAAATATACTGGATTTGAAGTTTATAACGTTAATAATTATGATTTTTTAGGAATCCTTTGGAAGCGAGAGATTTGATTATTCAAGCGCTTGAGATTCAACCGTTTCCTCAGAGCGATGTGTGGGACGGAGAACTTGACGGTCGAATGGTTAAAATTATGCCAGTAAACCGTATTGCAACTAAGGCAGATTTGGAAGAATTAAAAGCAAATCTTCCATATAAAACATATGAAAAAAGAAAGGCAGATAATCCGACTCAACCTGTAGAAAGAATAACCATTGTTTGTATGGGACACGAACCTGATTTAAAGGCTTCTTTGGAGCAGGGACTTTCTGAGTATAAACTGGATATTGAAATTGTGGATATTCTCAGAGATAAGAAAGACTTACAACTGAAACGAGAGGCGGAGGCAGAGATTGTCAAAGAGGGAAGTAAACTGGTTATTAGGTCGTTCTATCCAATGAATCTTATGCAGAAACTTTCTTTACAAAAAAGAATATGTGGAGGATTGGCGTCAGCTGGTCGACTCCATCATGATTGACTGGAACTACGATGGAGTGGTTATGCAGCCAACGATAACTGATGTGCCAGACAAGAAAGAAATTGTAAGTGGTATTTATGATATTCCTGAAGATGCAGGAACTATTCGAGTTAAGATTACAGACTTGTTGTCGGAGTCATTGGAAATGGAGGTTGAATAACCTATGGCAAAAAATACAAAAGCATTTGTTCAGGATTTTGCTTTCTATGAACAGCTATGGGAATATTACAGCAAAAATAGTATATGCCTATGGATTGAATGAGTCTATTGCTCACGGATATTTAAAAGATGCAGACCCGATTGGGTTTGAAAACGTTAAAAATGAGGAGTTTCTGCGTACTTCGATTACAAAATTTTGGGAACGCTATGGCGGTAAAACTTATGAAGGATTATTACCGAAGCTTGCTATTTTTGCAGCAAATGTTAAAGAAGCAACAGATGTGGTACGTCCTGCTGTTGAAAAAGTATTAAGTGAACTTGGTATATCGCTTTCGACTGTTTTGGTAAATACAGGCGACCCGTCTGTCACAAAAGATGAGGATATTAAAAATTTTAACAACCTTGATGTTATTGGTACTGAGGGAAGTAAAAAGCAATTTATTATCCTTGTTGAAAAGGGGCGAGAGGGTTGGAATTGTCGTTCACTGCTTGGAATTGCTTTATTTAGAAGTCCAAAATCAAAAGTATTTGTTCTACAGGCTACAATGCGTTGCTTAAGACAGCTTACAAAGGAACAGTTAAAAGCTACAATTTTCTTGTCAAAAGAGAATTATGACACGCTCGATGATGAACTTCGAAAAAAATTATAATATGGAGATTTCAGATTTTGGTAAATCCCCAAATACAAATAAAAAAGTGTATAAGGTTCGTGTTTACCGCCGCCAAGAAGTATTAAAATGAAAAGATTGTGGCACGAATATTCTCTCATCGAAAAGGAATATTCTGTACCTATTGATTTCCATTTGGCAGAATTGGACGAGTCAAAATATGAAGCTAAGATGTATGAAAAAGGAAGTTTGCGATTAGGATTATCTGAAAAGGAAACGAATATTGACTCTATGAAAGAGCAAGAGCGATTTAGCGAATTTTCTTTGACGGCAGAAATTTCACGGTATATGAATATTTCTTGCCTTACGATTGCTAAGATATTACGTGAGTCCGTGGAAGATATTACGTGAGTCCGTGGATATGGTTCAGATTAATATTGTTTTTGCAGCAGTTAATCGTCATAATGAGATATTGTTTCGACTCAAAACCAGAGAAAGAATCCTGATTTTTTGCTCTAAGAAGGTATATCTGCACATAGAACGACGGTTACAAAAGATATTGCTGCACTTCAGGAGTTTGGAATGGATATTGTTACGATCCATTCTACTCAGAGCAAATACTTTGTAGCCAGTCGTAAGTTTGAATTGCCGGAACTGAAACTGCTGATAGATGCAGTGGAGTCATCGAAGTTCATTACCAAGAAGAAAAGCGAAACTCTGATTGAGAAGATACATACGATGACCAGTCCGGGGCAGGTGGCAAAGCTGAAGCGTAATAACTATGTGGTCAATCGCATTAAGCCGGATAATGAGCAGATATATTACATTATTGACGCTATAAACGACGCCATCAATGCAGGCAAGCAGATTTCTTTTCAGTATTATGATTATACTGGATTAAAGAAAAAGGTTCTGAAGAACAAGGGCGAAGTGTATAAGCTCAGTCCGTATAAACTTCTCTGGTGTGGGGACTATTATTATGTTCTCGGATATTCTGAGAAGAAAAGTAAGGTTATCAATTTCAGAGTAGACCGTATTGCTTCAAACCTGAGATATTGGATAAGGACATTATTCCTATGCCTGATGATTTTGATATTGAGAATTACACAAAGGAAGTTTTCTTTATGTTCTCAGGCGAGAAAGTTCTTGTGGATTTACGGTGTGATAACAGCCTGATGAAAACAATGGTTGACCGTTTCGGAGAAGATGTGACAACCCTTGCGTATGATATGACGTCTTTCAGAGTACAGACCGAAGTATCAGCCAGCCCTACCTTTTGGTTGGGTGTTTGGCTTTAATGGAAAGGTACAAATACTTGCACCGGAAAGTGTGAAAGAACAGTACAAACAGATGATTGCACAAGCCGATGAGGGTATGCAGGAAAGCGAATAATTTGAAAATGAAATCCAAAGGAGCGATGGCTATGGATAATAAATTAGAAAAAATCGGTCAAAATAGTTTTATGGATAATTTTGTTAAAACCGATGACATCTTAAAGGATATGTGTGGGATTATCGAGTCCTCACAAAAAGCTGCATATCAGGCTGTCAATACATTGCTCGTGCAGAGAAATTGGTTGATTGGTTACAGAATAGCAGAAGAAGAATTAGGTGGAGATGAACGCTCGGAGTATGGGCTAGAGGTAATAAAGAAAATTTCTAAAGAACTGACTCAGCGATATGGAAAAGGATATGATAGAAGTAATTTATATCATTGTCTGAAGTTTTATAAAACCTTTCCTGAAATTGTCGACACGGCGTGTAGACAATTCGGCGTTCTGCTTTCGTGGTCGCATTATAGAACATTATTACAGGTCAAAGACCCTGAAGCTCGTGACTGGTATGAGAAAGAAGCCGCAGAACAGACTTGGAGTGTTCGTACTTTGCAGAGGAACATTTCTTCTCAGTATTATTATCGTATGCTGGGGACTCAGAAAAAAGAGCTTGTAGAAAGTGAAATGAAGGAACTGACTGCACCGTATCAGAATGATAAGTTGGAGTTCATCAAAAATCCGGTAGTTGCGGAGTTCTTAGGATTTTCGCAGAATACAGATTTTACAGAGAGTGACCTTGAGAAAAGTATCCTTTCCAATTTGCAGAAATTCTTGATGGAGCTTGGAAAGGGATATGCTTTTTGTGGCAAGACAGCAGCATATTCATACGGAGAAGCAGGACTATTATATCGACCTTGTGTTTTACAATTACATACTGAAATGCTTTGTCCTCATCGACCTGAAAACAGAAAAGATAACACATCAAGATGTAGGACAGATGGACATGTATATCCGTATGTATGACGAACTGAAACGCAGTGAAGGCGATAACCCAACAATCGGTATTGTTCCTTTGTTCCGATACAGATGATGATATTGCCCGTTATTCTGTTATGAATGGCAATGAACAATTATTTGCTTCCAAGTACAAATTATACCTGCAGACAAAAGAAGAACTGAAAGCGGAGATTGAAACTCAAAAGGCAATGTTTTATCTTCAGCAGCAGGATAACGAAGAAAAGGAAACAGAATAGAATTTGTGCAGACGGTCTGCACAAATTGCAAAATCTAAGGTCATTGAACAAAAAGCCTTTATGGGCGGAATTTTTCAATGAAAATATTGAAAGATACTGAGGTGTTAGCAAATTGCGACACCTCTTTTCTTTGCGAAAAACCTACTTGAAAAATTTTTTAGTATCAGGTATAATAAAACTATCAAAAGCAAACTGCTTCCGATAGAAAAGAAAGAGAGGTGCAGGTATGAGAAGCAAGAGTCCTGAACTTATGAGTGAGATAAAAAGTATATCGAGGATTATTACCTGCAAAACAGACAATCCCCATCGACTACAAAGATTGCTGAAGCTGTTGGTATTGCCAGAGGTACAGCATACAAATATTTGGTAGAGATGGCTGAGAAGAATATGATTGAGTATGACGGGCAGGAGATTCGTACCAATGTGACCCGTAAGTACAGTGGCGAACAGACACAGACACCGATTGTAGGTTCTATTCCTTGTGGCAGTCCTCAGTATGAGGAAGAAAATATTGAAGAATATGTATCACTTCCTACTGCCATTTTCGGCAAAGGAGATTTCTTCATATTAAGAGCAAGCGGTCAGTCTATGATTGAAGCAGGGATTGATGACGGCGACCTTGTGGTTGTTAAAAAGCAGGTAGAAGCCAATGATGGCGATATAGTAGTTGCCCTTGTGGATAATCAGAATACATTGAAACGCTACTTCCGAGATGATGAGAATAAGAAAATCATTCTCCACCCGGAAAATAAGAAGATGAAAGACATCATTGTAGATGAGTGCTGCATTCAGGGTGTGGCTTGTCACATCATCAAAGAACTATAACAGAGGACAGACGAATGAGAACACTTGAAGGAATTCGCTATCTAATCAATTTGGATAGTGCGGAAATACAACAGAACTTTGCCGGAGGAGTTGCACCGCCGGACAAGGTGGAGTCGGAGGTGGACACAACTTGAGTATTTATATGTCAAGAGCCGAGTTGGAAGAAATCAGCGAAGGCTTGATAACAGCTTATGCTAATAAGTTTAGCAATCGAGTGATTCAATCCATCGACATAGAACATTTCATTACAGAATTTCTTATGTTACGAATTGAATACGCTTCTTTCGCAGAAGATGATGCAGGCAGGATTGGCTTTCTGGCAGATGGAGCAACACCACTGCTGGTACATCAGGACGGAAAAATTATTCCCTTTGTTTTCCCGAAAGATACCATCGTACTTGATAAATTTCTTCTTGCTGAAAAGGAGCAGGGACGTCGCAGATTTACAATGGCACACGAAGCGTCACATCATATCTTGAGTAAGATGTATGCAATGCCGAGTGAAGGACGCTTTCATGCAGAGTATGACAGTGAGCGTAGTTATTCCAAAGAGGAACTGGCTCAGATGTTTGCGTCTGTTGAGTGGCAGGCAGATACAATGGGAGCTTCGCTTCTTATGCCGAGAAGAATTATTGAAAATGCCTTGGCGAAATATAATCAGTCAAATCCGATAAGAGTTTATGGCGATAATACCATTACTTCAAAGGATAAAGCAGTTATCCGCAGAATGGCAGCTTATATCGGAGTATCTTATACAGCCTTGGTTATCAGATTGAGAGATATGGGGCTATTTGAGTATCACAATATCCTTGAGTACATTTCCAATGAGTTAAATCTGGGAGGTGTTTCTCAATGAGGTTACAGACTCAGGTAGCACCTGAAATACAAAAGAGATTGCTTCTGTCAAGAGTGGAAGCAGAAAGTCTGAAAGAGCGTGATATTCTCTGCCCGACTTGTGGGTTCAGGATACAAAGAGTTTTTTCAGACGCAACCGGACATTTGAGTGTGAAGTGTCAAAAATGCAAGAATGTCCATATCTTAAATCTCGCTTACTTCCGAAGAATCCGCAGGAACGGATATGGCAGGAATTGCAGGCGATGAAGATTACAAGTAAATATCGAAACGATTTCTAATCGAGTAAGCGGAGATAAGCAATTTATTTGCTAAACTACCAAGCACCGTACGAAGCCGGATAAGTGAAGAATAGAAGTATTCTTTGCTGTCCAGATTCGACGGTGCTTTTTTTTGTTGCTGTTTTATTCGATTATGCTTCGTGCAGTATTAGGTCTTTTCCCTTACTTGGGAAAGGACTTTTATGTTTTATAACGCATGGCAGTGCCAGATAGCTGAGTACCCGTAATCTCCGAATTTTTATAAAAAAGCAATTTTAGAAAATTCAAAGGAGATTACGAAAATGACAAACAAACTTACATTAACAGAACAAGAAGAATTATTTGCAAAGGATTGTAAACTGATAAACCTTAAATACGAATATAACGGCTATACCGGAGAAAGATGGGCGATTATTACGGAATTATCTGTAAAAGAGCTTTGGGAGAAGTATCCCCTTGTTATAGAAAGATATTCTCCGTTTGTACATCTTTCCATTGCACAGGGAGAGGTAATTGACGATGCAAACCGAAATGAGGACAAGTATGCAAAGAGAAGCAGTCGTACACTTGACTGCTATGGATACGACGATGAAATGTCCTCACAGTTCCATAAAGAACTTGCCATTATGTTTGACGACCCATTTGAAAGAGCAGAGGAAGAAAGGCTTGAACTGGAAAGAGAAGAATTACGCCAGTGTGAAATCAGGAAAGCAAGAATAGCACTTTCAATGTTGCAGCCACTTCAAAGGGAACGCCTTATGAAGAATGTGTGCTGCGGTCTGAGTTCCAGAGCGATTGCAAAGCAGGAGGGCGTATATTACAGCTCCGTAGATAAGTCTATTGCAGCGGCAAAGAAAAACTTTATCAAATTTTATGAAAATCTCTGATTTTGGGTGTGCATTTCAGCACCCTTTGTCCAAATGAGTGAAGGGGTTATTTCATTCCGGATACGAATGACACTTTAAAAATTTGATTCTTGTGAGGTTATGTATATGAAAGAAAAAATGATTTGTCGTGGGGATTTATTCTACTATGACTTTGGAGATAACAGTGGTTCAGTACAAAGCGGAGAGCGTCCGGTGCTTGTCGTTCAGGCAGACGATTATAACCAGAATGCTCCAACGATTATTGTTGCAGCGGTTACAAGTGTAATCAAGAAAAGATATTTGCCATCGCACATTATTCTTGGCGAGGAGTTTGGACTGAAGAAACCGTCAATGGTTCTTCTGGAGCAGATACGGACAGTCAATAGAGAGGATTTGCGTGAATACATAGGTACGGTAGATGACGATAAACTTTTCAGGCAGATAAACGCAACTTTGAAAAAGACTTTTGGACTTTGGGTTTACAAGCCGGAGGGGAAAGAAAATATTCGTTGTCTATGCCCGAAGTGCCTGAATGATTACATCCACAATCCGGACTATATTGTAAGGCGACTTGACCCATTTGCAAAGCGAAAAGACAGATGTGATAAGTGTGATGGAGATGGTTGGGATTATGTTGTTACCGACAGATATTCATCAAAGAAAGAAAAGAGGGGAAGCAATGACAGAAAATAAAATCATTATTCCTATCTGGAAGAAGTCCAATCTTACAGTAGAAGAAGCCGCAGCTTATTGTGGTATTGGCTCAAGAAAATTAAGAGAAATGTCCGACTCGGAGCTTTGCCCTTTTGTTCTTTGGAATGGAAGTAAGCGACTGATTAAAAGAAGAAAACTGGACGAATATCTTGATAATGCGTATTCGATATAGCTGATTTGTAAAATGTGCGATGGGTCGGTTCGCATAATAGGCTCATCGCCATTTTTTAATTATCATAAGGGTAGAAAAAAACAAGGAGGTGCTTCCGTAATGGCAGATACAGAAAAGATTATCCGAAAAAAATATGATGTGCCGATATGGCATAAGTCTAATTTGACGATTGATGAAGCAGTTGAATATTCTGGCATAGGTAGAGAAAGACTGAGAAAACTAACAAGCCAAGAAGAATGCCCATTTGTTCTTCATATAGGAAATCGTCGAATGATTAAGAGGAGGATTTTTGATGAATACATTGAAAAACTTACTTTCCTTGAATGATGATGAACGCTTACTTGCCGAAGTAAGAACATATCAGGAAAAACTCATAAGCAATGCTGAAGAACCAATATGGGAAAGAAAGTGGCTGACAATCGAAGAAGCCGCAGCATATTCCGGTATAGGAAGAACGAAGTTGCGTGAGTTGTCTAATCAAGCAGGTTGTCCCTTTGCAATATGGATAGGCAATAAAATCCATATTGTGAGGGAACGACTGGATAAATATATAGATAAGCAGTTTAGAATTTAGGAGGACACAATGGCGACAAAAAGAAAAGATAAATCAAGAGTTGTTCTGAAAACCGGAGAGGTTCAGAGAAAAGATGGTACTTATCAATTTAGCTGGCAGGACAGCCAAATGAAAAGAAGATTTGTTTACGCAAGAACTTTAGATGACCTGAGAGAAAAAGAGAAGCGTATTCAGAAAGATAAATGTGATGGTATTAAGACCGAAGCACGATACACAACCATTGATGAATTATTTGACCTTTGGGCAAATATGAAAAGAGGGCTGAAGAACAATACCTTTGAAAATTACAAATATATGTACAATACTTTTGTGCGACCAGTGATTGGAAGTAAAAGAATATCAACGCTGAAGAAATCGGATATTAAGAAATACTACAATTATCTTGTTGATGAAAGAAATTTGAAGCCTTCAACGATTGATAATATACATACGGTTCTTCATCAGGTTTTACAGATTGCTGTCGATGATGACTTCATCAGAAATAACCCGTCAGATAATGTGTTGAGAGAATTGAAAAAAGCACATTGTTTTCAGTCGGAAAAGCGTAGAGCGTTGACGAAACATGAGCAGGAGCTATTTCTGAATTTCATGAAAACCCACCCTGTATATGAACACTGGTATCCGGTCTTTGCAGTAATGATAGGAACTGGACTTCGTGTGGGGGAAGTAACTGGATTGAGATGGTGTGATATTGATATGGAAAGTGGAATGATTGATGTTAATCATACTCTTGTATATTATGACCACAGAACCGAGGGGAGTAAAAGTGGCTGTTATTTCAATGTAAATACAACGAAGACTCCGGCGAGTATGAGGCAGGTTCAATGCTCGGTTTTGTGAAAGAAGCATTTGAACAGGAGAAACAGAAGCAGGAAGATTTAGGACTTCATTGCGAGGTCACGATTGACGGATATACAGATTTTATTTTCATCAATCGTTTTGGTCAGGCACAGCACCAAGCCACACTCAACAAAGCAACATTTACAACAAGAATGTGTGAAGCTGGAGTAAATATAAAGGTCATTCAAGACGCACTCGGACATTCAGATATTTCAACTACACTGAACATCTATGCTGATGTTACAAAAGAAATGAAAGCGGAAGAGTTCAAAGGATTGGATAGCTACTTCAAAGTATAATATTGGACTTCACATACAGAAAGAGAACATACAGAGTGTTGTGTGTTCTTTTTTCTTGTTCTGAAGCAGGAAAAGATAAGGCAGCGTTACTTTGATGTGGATTGACATTGTAAATAAGAGAAGTTATAATTTCTTGTATATGAATATGCTCTTGCATATACTACTATCGCCCTACATCATTTACATCATATTTTACATCATTTGCCCGCAAAGTGACTCAAAGTAGAGCAAAA